>Ga0310695_10011197_pt1 | contig 12879 bp, 8 predicted proteins | sample RumenRJG_04DNA_FD_203882 | JGI IMG/M metagenome (GOLD analysis project Ga0310695, IMG submission 203882) | Bovine rumen microbial communities from Lethbridge, Alberta, Canada - RJG_04 (v2) (version 2) | ecosystem: Host-associated > Mammals > Digestive system > Stomach > Rumen | place: Canada...
AAACAATATTTCATTAATTGTTTATGAAAATTGTCTGAGTGACGCATTATTCTTAAACTATAATTAAACTCACGCCCGTCAAGATATGTCGAGACAAATTTTTCAGCATTACTCCTACCCTCCTCAAGACATATTATTGTAAGGTGCGAATTGCTTATTATCCTCGTAATAGGTGCAATGTCAGAGAAAAGCTCACTGATAACAGTATTTTCAAAAATCGGTAAAAGCGTATTTTCTATCGGGACAAATTTACGACTATGAACCACAAGAATCGGAACTGTTAAAACACTAATAATTTTTGTAACAAGACTTCCTGTTAAAGTCTGAAATCCTAATTTCCCGTGCGTGCCGAGTATAACCATAAAAAAGCCGCCCGAAGAAACTTCCTCTTTGATAACTTCGATTAATACCCCTTTTCGGATTTTCAAAACGGCACCCATATTAAACTTACGATTATAAAGACTGACAATATCTTCTATCCTTTGGAGCTCCAAACTGTCATAACCGCAGGACTCTTCCACATGAAAAATCTCCGGCGTTAAACCGTAGGCGCGACAAAATTCCAAACCATACGAAACGCTGTCATAACAAACTTGCGTAAAGTCTGTCAATATCAAAATTTTATTTCCCAATGTCTCCATAATTGTTAAGATTTTTCAATCACAAAAGCAAAGATAATATTTTTTTTAATTACAACCTAAAACCTGCAATTAAAATATCATCTATTTGATTGTTTTCACCCTTAAATTCCATAAAAGTTTTTTCTAAAATCTCACGCTGAAGATTCATGGGTTTCAAATAATTAGAAAGTAAAATATTTTTCAAATTCTCTAATCTAAACATTTGATTATTTTTTCCACCAAACTGAGAATAATACCCGTCAGTAAAAACATACAGACAATCACCGCTCGAGAGTTGTAAAAACTGCGATTCAAAATCACGCTGTCTCAGATGCCCGCCGATATGATTTCTGTCAGCATTCAATTTATAAAGGTGTGAATCTCTAACATAATACAAAGGTATGTTAGAGCCTGAAAAATCCAAGATTTTTGTTTCCTTGTTAATTACAATCAACGCCAAATCCATACCGCAGCGGCTAAGCTCTTTTGAGGTGCCGTTTTCATTGTTAAGAGCACGGTTAAATGCGCTCCTTAGCCGCGAAGATATTTGAGATGCGCCCCTGAGACCATCCAAAACAATCTCCTGCAATGCCGCAATCCCAAGCATACTGATAATAGTACCCTCAACCTCATGTCCGGTACAATCCGCAACGACTATTATTCCGTATTTTTCGTCTTCAAAATTCCAGAAAAAATCACCGCCAGAAATACCTTTAGGCATATTCAAAACAAAAGACTCGGAAAAAAAATTCCCGTTTTCATTTTTTTTCTCCCGCAATAATTTTTGAGCCGCAGCCGAAAGCTGCCAAACAAAATTCAAATCCTTACGGTATTTTTCCAAAAGTAGTTCGTCTTTTTTAAGGAGTTTGTTTTTCTCCTCCAAAGTGTTTAAGACCGTATAAATAACATTGTCTTTCTCTTTTCCGGCTTTTTTCAAAAAATGAAACCGTCTCAAAAAAAGCACCGCCAAAAAAACCGTAATAACAACAGCCGAAGAAACAGCAATAATCATAACTTTTGAAACTTGACGGTTTTCATGCTCAAGTGCGATTATTTCCGTACGCAGTTGCTTCCTTTTTCTTTCGGCAGAAAACTGCACATTATAAAGCTTTTGCGTTAACAGTTCATTGGAAATACTGTCGCTGTAAACAATCTGATTATAATAATTGGTAGCCGCTCCGAGATAGTTTTTCTGAGCAAAACAAACATCAGCAACAGCGTTATAAGCATTTCTAATGCGGAATTTAGTACCGATTTCCTTTGAAATTTCTAAAGAACGGTAACCGAAAAATAACGCCGAATCGTACATTTGCTTTTTATAATAAATGTAAGAGAGTTTAGCCGTTAAATCAGCCGTCAAATCCCTCTCGCTTTCATTCGCCTTCTTATAACAATTTACATAAATATTTTTGGCTATGTCATACTGCTGCCTGTCAGAGTAAATATCACCGATGTATTTTTCCACCGTTACCCTTTGACTAAGCGGCGCATTGGATTTCTCCCTGACAATCAAAGACATTCTTAAATAATCCTCAGCTTCCACGTACTTTTTCAGACCAGCATAAGCCCGCCCCAAATTTAGGTAAGCGTAACCAAGGACGGAAGAGTCAGCAAGCTCCCGTGCCAAGGGAAGAGCTTTCTGAACGGTCTCCAAAGCCGATGAATAATCTTCTTGATAAAGATAAATATTGCCAAAATTAATATAACAATACGCCTCCTCCCCTTTTATTCCGTATTTTTTGGAATTTTTCAGAGCCATTTGGTAATAATCCAATGCGTCAGAATAGTTTCCAAGATTTCTGTGGCACACACCTGTAAAACTATACGCCTTTACAAGCGCAAGCGGCTCCTCCAACTTAGTTGCAAATTCAACGGCACGCATACCGTATTGTATTGCAACATCAGGTCTGTAATTCCGTAATTCCCATGCGATTTCGATATAAAGATTCATTTTCCGCAAATCGCTTACGGAATCATATTGCGTAATTCTAATCATGCTGTCAGCCTCAAAGGTATACATCTGCGCATTGACTTTAGAAACCTCAAAAGACAACAACATGAAAAGAGTCAGTATTTTTGCTGCAAAATGTTTCACCTTACGAAAAGTTTTTTTTCTTTTTTAAGCAACAAATATTTTGCCGCAATCACACAAGCGTCTTAAAAAAGTTTGTTAACTTCCTCGATATAATCAAGAATTTCGTCCTTGCCGAGTTTTTTTTCTGACGAGGTAATAAAATATTTAGGCAATTCAACCCAAGTTTTTCTCATTTCCTTGAAATACTTTTCGATGTTAGTTTTTGCCGCACCGGTGCTCAACTTGTCGGCCTTTGTAAATACCATAACAAAAGGCAACGAATTTTCAGCCATAAATTCCATAAACTCAACGTCCTTTTTCTGAGGCTCGAGTCTGATGTCAATTAAAACAAAGGTACACATCAAATTCTTACGGCTCAAAAAATATTTCAGCGTAAATTTTTTCCAACTTTCAACGACTTTAACGTTTGGTTTTGCGAATCCGTATCCCGGCAAATCCACGATATACCAACTCTGATTAATCAAAAAATGATTGATTAATTGTGTTTTACCGGGTGTAGAAGAAGTTTTAGCGAGGTCTTTTCTTCCCGTTAACATATTGATAAGCGAAGATTTACCGACATTACTGCGCCCTATAAAAGCATATTCCGGCATATCCTCCGGCGGGCATTTTTTTACATCAGTATTACTGATAACAAATTCCGATGATGTGATTTTCATAAAATTCTATATTAATAAAAAAAAATACCGCTGTATCAGCGTATATCCTTTTCCTTTTTTTCTCTTTTTTATGGTTAAGTGCAAATATATGATAATTTTATTTTTCAACAAAATTTAATCTGCATCTTTTCTAACAAATTGTCTGAAATAACGGAGTTGCTCCGGCAACAAAGCCCGCCAATAATCTCTGTTATGTTTACCGGGCGATTCTGTAAAAACGATTTTTATTTTTTCCTGTTCACATTTCTGAGCGAACTTTCTGTTAACACCGATTAAAAAATCCTGCGACCCGCAATTTACGATTAATGGTTTGCCGGCGTTTTTCAAAGAATCAGTCATATTGATAACGGAATATTTTTCCCAGTTTGTATTAGTTTTGTTTTTAACGCCGAGAACTTTAGCAATGCTGAAAGAAACAGAAGAGGCTTTCAAATCCAAAACACCGCTAATACTTCCCGCTGCTTTAAACTCTTTATGATTAAGACAAAACAAATACAATGCACCGTGTCCGCCCATACTGAGTCCCGTTATAAAAAGTGCCGTAGAATCCAAAGGTAAATTTTTTTTCAATTCCGGCAACAAATCCTCACGGAAAAAACTTGCATATCTTAAACTCGGCCGTATAGGAGAGTCAAGATACCAAGATTCTTTGAAACCGTCGGGACAAATCAGAATCATAGAAAACTCATTTGATAATTTTTGTAAATTACAAATGTTTCCCCACTGACGAAAACTCCCGTCATAACCATGAAGAAGGATTACGGCCGGATACTTTTTGAAAGAAGAATAATTTTCGGGCAAATAACAGTTTACCGTATCACAACCCAAGGGATAATTTTCGGTTTTAACAATCAACTGTTTTTGTGAAAACACAGGAAAAACGAAAATCATTAATCCTAACAATATTAGCAGTCTTTTCTTCATCTTTTAGTTTAAATGTTTTTTTACAGCTCTCAACAAAGATTCTATTGTTTGCTGATTATAATTCAACACCGCAGCCTTGTTCAACGCCTCGATTGACTCCTGATAACGTTGCATTTCGTAAAGTATAACTGCTTTGTTGTAAAAAACCTCTCCGTCTGAAGCATTAATTGCGATGGATTCTTCGATTTTTTTCAAAGCGTTTGCTTTATCACCTTTATAATTGTATGCGATAGCCTCGAAATAAGGCAGTTTAGGATCGTCTTTTACAAATTTCATTGCTTCCTCCATGTAGAAAATCACTTTGTCATAATCTTTGGAAGTAATACACAAAACTCCGACTTGTTCCCAAGCAAAACGATTTTCAGGAGAAACCAAGACGCAACAGAGCAAATTGTCAAGATTTACATTTTTGCAATCAACAAATTCAAAAAGATATGCCGGTTCTTTGTCGCCGAATTGTTTAACAAGTTTGAGCGAATAAGGATATTTTGCCGTCAGATTTCTAAGAGAATAGTCTTGCCGTTGAGTTCGTAAGGGTTAAGCCTTAAATTAGCCATTATAACATGAGTTGCCTTAATCGAATCCAAAAGATAATGCTGCATGGAATCCGGGTCGGAAGAATAAAGTTTGTAAATACCGTAGAATTTCACATTTTTATTACCTTGAGATGCCATCCAAGACATTTGAGATTTTCTACACGCGATAACCGAACCTTGAGGAAGATTTTCGCTTGCCCACTTGCTTGCAGTCATATAGTTGCGCCAATCATCGGTATAAGAGGTATAACTTCCGGTATCAAAATTATTGCTCAAATCGAAATCACCTTTAGCAAAAGTCTGACGGGCAACAAGGAAGAAAATAACGGCAACAAAAATTTTGGAAACAATTTTATCTTTGTATTCAAAAGCCTGATTCAAAGTGTAAATTACAAGACCTGCAATCATCGGGAAATAAATCATAATAAGACGTTCCTGATCCCAAAGTTTCTGAACCATAAAAAATGTAACGCCGACCATAACGATGACGTAAGCAAAAACAACAAAAAGTTTACGGTTTTTCTTAAAAATGTAAACTCCGACAGCTAAAAAAATTATGATTATAATTACAGCCAATGTATAACTATATTTTCTTGCGTCATAATCCATAAAACCGAAAAGTTTCATCAAATGTTTAGAAAGGTACAATGCACAATTGTCATAAAACCTTTTAAAGAAACCGCCCAAAGTTTCATAACCGTATTGAGGTTTGTAAGGATTAACGAGAAAATTAGCATCGAGTTGTTCCATAAAACTTACGGAAGCCTTGTTCCAAACGATTTTTCTGTAAAGCGAAACCAATAAATGAAAAACGGCGGTTGCTGAAAAAAATACGATAGCCGGCTTTTTCTTTTTTTCAATTAATAATAGTATAAAAATCCCCGGCACAAGAGCTACGGCAACGCTTCTGACTTGAAATGTCAAATACGCCAAAACCGCCAAAGAGGAATAAGCAAGAATTATTTTTTTCGTGTACCCTAAACTTTCCCTCCAACTTTCCTCTTTTTCAGAAAATTCAAAATAAAGGTAAAGCAACAAGGATTGCATAAACATAAACATCGGTTCGGAATAAGTCGTGGAAGCATAATTTAATAACATCATGCTAAAAACCGAAATCAAACTAAGCGATACTGCTGTAAACGTGTTAGCCTTTTTAGCAAAAATCTTATACGTAAAGAAGACCGAAAACGTAAAAAACAAGACCGAAATCATCTTAAACATAATGATTTTGAATCCAAAAATCACGTAAAAGAATGATAAGAAAATCGGATAAAAAGGACCGTGCCAATCAGGAAAAGCGATACCGCTGGCAAATTTATAAGCATTTTCAAGATAAGTAGAATCATCGCCGCCAACCGAAACATCGGGATTAAAGAAAATCATTGACATTAAAAATGCCAAACCTGTAAACACATAAAGTAAAGTATCGGAATGTTTTTTCAACATTTCATCGGTAGAATCTAACTTCGGCGAGATTTTATTTTCTTGTTGAGGAATCTCTTTTTTTTCCTTCTTATGCTTAGAAGAATTAGCTTGATATTTCATTTCATTAAATACTATATTAATCAATGCAAAGTTAAACAAATTATTTCAACAAAACAAGGGTATTTTTATAGACATTTTTATAACAGATAATGATAAAAATACGTGTTCAATAAACAATAAGAAAAGTTAAACAAAAGTAATATTTATTCGACATTTTGTTAATATAAAAACATTAAATACTAACTGACATTTTGTCAGTTAGTATTTAATGTTTAGTTTGCATTAAATTAACATACAAAACTGCTAATTTAGTGTTTGTACAGAATAATTAACAACTTGATTAGAATTAAATGATTTTTTTTGCATTTCCACTTATATTAATTATAAAAATCTAACAGCGTTATTTTGATATATTTAACTAACTGATAATCAATATTTTACATAACGCATTATAAATCAGAGGAAAGGAAGCGTCATTGGGAACGGCATTATAAACACCTGTAATGCGGGTGCTGACATACAACATAATCTAACGGTACAGCAATAAAAAAAGCGTTATACGGCTCTGTTCCCCACGATGGGATTACAACAGCCATTTATTATAACACCAATCAACACCGAAAAAGATTTTACTTTAGGTACATCCATCTCTAAACATGATTCGATTACCACAGAAAAACACAGGTTTAAAAGTTACCACTAAGAGAAAATTTTGGTTAACAAAATATCCAAAAAATTTTATAAGCTATTGATACATAAGGAAAAAACTGTTTCACGAAAAACAATATTGTAAACAACGTGAGCGAAAAACAAAAGAAATAAAAGATGATTATTGCGCAAAGTAAATTTATAGAAAAAAGAAAATCTTGCATAATGTAAATTTTTAAAGAGAAAAATATTTAAGAAAAATTGTTTTTTTGTAACATGAATTCTTCGCCAAATATCAAAAACAAAAATTTAAAATATTACACAAATAAACTAAGACAAAAATAAACCAACGTTTACATTTTGCAAAAGATTTTTTCGACTTTCATAGAATTTTATAAATGTTTACAATAATAACATCTGTAAACTACAATGTTTACAATATTACATTTGTAAACATATCGAATTGCCGTATATTCTTACGATTTTTCTCCAGAAAGAGAGAAACTAAAATAGTATAAATATAAAAAAGTATAATAATATAAAATTACATTATACATTACAAAATAAAAAAGCGATTTTTGGCTATCAAAAACTATACGTTATTGCAACTATCTCATTTCCAATATTTTACATTAGTTATTTAAACTAAAGATATAAGAATAAGACTCCAAATTTTAAGTTAGTGTTAATAAAAGGGGTGTTTGAATGGTGGAAACCTTTGGAACGCCTTGAAATCCAAGATATTACAAAAAAATATTTAAAGCCTGATTTCCCAAAAACAGGGGTAAAAACCGTTTTTATGTCAATTTTATATGACAATAATCATGCCGAGCGATTAAATATCGAATTTTCTTTAATTTATAGACCTCCGCGATTCAAAATCGTGGGATTTTTACAAAAGAAAATGTAAAGTTAACACAAGAAAACTATTTTTACATAATTAACAGAAAATCAGATACTTAAATAAACGATAAAATTCATAAAGTTCCAACCGTACAAATAGTTAGCGAAAGTTGTAAATAATACGAATTGGCAAAGATTTTGTAAATGGCACCGGAGTTTTTTGTAAAATGCAACTAATTCACAAAAATATACATAAATATACAGCGATTCGCATAGAGTTTACAATTTACAACTATACAAAAATTTGTTTACAAAGTTACATTTGTAAACATTTATATTTTCAAAAAAAGTTTGCATTTTTGTCAAAAATAATTTGGATGTCTGAAAAAAGTTATTTATATTTGTATACTCAAAAATTCAAACTTGTAAATATCATGAAAGATAGGATACAAAAAATATTAGACGAGGAGAATATTTCGGCATCGAAATTCGCCGACGTTTTAGGCGTTCAGCGGTCAAGTATATCGCATATATTGTCAGGACGCAACAAACCAAGTCTTGATTTTGTTCAGCGTATACTACAAAAGTTTCCCGAAATAAATTCCGACTGGTTACTATTCGGCAAAGGAGATATTTACCGAAAACAAAACGATGCACCTGAAGAACCGAAAAAGCAGCCTCCTACCCCATCACAGCAGGTTTCAGAGCCGGTTTCCAAACCTTTAGAGGTAAAAGACACCGCAATGAACCCGCCAAGTCAAGCAAAAGAGGTAAACAATCAAGGCTCTCAAAGCATCCCCACAGGCAACCAAATGCAGTTTCAGCAGCCGCAACCTGATTACAGCAGACCATTGTCGCAACCGCAACGTTTTGAACAACCTGAATATCAAGCTGTTCAACAACCAATGCAAACTGGTTACCAGCAGCCACCGCAAGGTTACCAAAGGCCAACTCAAGGTTATCAACAATCGGCTCAAGGCTACCAACAGCCGATGTATCAACCTGAATATCAAGGTGTTCAACAACCACAACAAAAGGCTGTTCCAATTGACATTCTGCAAACAAACCCCGACAGAATAATAGTCTTCTACTCCAACAACACTTTTGCATGGTACTCACCTATGCAACAAGCACAGGCTCATTAAAAAGAAATACGTTTACATAATATAAAAGTTGATAGTTACATTTGTAGGAACGGGAAAAAAATCCGTTCCTATTTTTTTGTCCGCAGTTTTACATTTGTCCGTTAGAATTACAAAACAAAAAAGTCGAAAAAAATCTCAATTTAATTTGCGAAACAGTTACTTGATTTTTGTCTAATTTACTTGTATAAATGATACGTATCATATCTAAATTTAATGTATCATTGATATTTTGACAATAGACATCTGTAAATTATCATTATAACTACTTGATTATCAATACATTACAACCGTATATAAAAAATACGTTTTTGTCAATCCATTTAAAACTATTGAAATTCAACACTATTTTCTATCAGTATATAACTAACTGATTTTCAGTATATTACAAATGGTTTTAATATATCAATATCTCAATTAGATTTTATTAAAATTTTATATTACGAGGATTAATTCGTAAGTTTTAAAGATTTTGAGTTATCAACTTTTCTGTAATAGTAAGTTTTTTCTGAAAAATCATGTACTCAAAAAGCTAATTTCGACTCGTTTAGTCAGCTAACATTTAAAAAAAGTGTCAAAAATTCCGAACTGAAAAAATTTTAAACATAAATTCTCCATCAAAAAACATAACACATTAATACTCCTAATATTAAAAACTGACAAAATGTCAGTCTATATTTTTTCAACTTTTTTAAACAAAAATGCCACTTTTTTATTATCTTTGCACCGAAATTCATACAAAAAAAATTATGTACAAGCATTTAATCAGACCATTTTTTTTCCTTTTCAATCCGGAAAAGGTTCACAACTTTACGATGTGGGTTTTGAGATTCTACCAGACAATCAGAATCTTCAATCCGCTGTTCAGACTCCTTTATCAGGTAAAGGACAAAAAATTTGAACGCGAGGTTTTCGGTATCAAATTCCCCAACCCTATCGGACTTGCCGCCGGTCTCGACAAAGACGGTCAGGCGATTGATATGCTCGGAATGTTAGGGTTCGGATTTGTGGAAGTCGGAACCGTTACGCCCAAACCTCAGCCCGGAAACCCAAAGCCCAGACTTTTCCGCTTGAAACGCAACGAAGGTCTGATTAACCGCATGGGATTCAACAACAGCGGTGTTGAAGAGTTGGTAAAAAAACTTAGACAAAAGTATACAAAAGTTGTAGTAGGCGGCAACATCGGAAAGAACAAAATCACGCCCAACGAAGATGCCGTCAGCGACTATATAAAAGATTTTCAAGCGCTTCACGATTACGTGGATTACATCGCAATCAACATCTCCTCGCCTAACACGCCAAACTTGCGCGAACTTCAAAACAAAGAGCCGTTAAAGCAACTTTTAACAGCCTTAAAAAACGAGGACAAGAAGTTTGAAAAGTCTAAACCGATACTTTTGAAAATTGCGCCGGATTTGACGGATTCGCAGTTAGACGACATTGTTGAGATTGTTTCAGAGGTCGGAATCGACGGAATTATCGCTACAAACACCACCATCAGCCGCGAGGGAATCGACTATTCAAAAGAGGAAATAGAAAGTTTCGGAGCAGGCGGAATGAGCGGAAAACCGCTCAAAAAACGCAGCACGGAAGTTATCCGTTATCTTCATTCAAAACTCGGCGAAAAAGTGCCGATTATAGGTGTCGGCGGAATTTCAAATGCGGAAGATGTCAGGGAAAAACTCGAAGCCGGAGCATCTCTCGTTGAAATTTTCACAAGTTTTATTTACAACGGACCGGCAAGCGTAAAGAAAATTTTGAAGAAATTATAAAAAAAACGGACGGTTTTTAGCCGCCCGTTTTTTTATTCCAACACTTCCATTTTCCAACCTCTGAAAACCACCGCAGCCTTGTGAAGTTCCCATTTATTGGCATCGCATTTTTCTTGGATTCTGTGGTCAGAAACGTATTTTTCCAACTGAATTTCAGCAGCGGATTTCAATTTTTGAACTTCTTCGTCAGAAGAGTTTTTCTTGCAGTATTTCAACTCAATAATGTATGCGTGGCGTTTGTAACCGAGAGGCTCCAAATATAAATCCGTAAAGCCGTGGTTTGCCTCCAACTCGGTGTAAGTCAAGAAACTTGAATTTTTGCAGAAATGCGACAGGAAAAATCCTTTAACAAAAAATTCGCCATGAGCGTCAAAATCTCTGACGGCAGAATTTTCGTCCATAACAGAGGCGATGTAAGAAATAAACGGTTTGCAGTCGCCCTGAAAAACCAGCGTAGTCCAAAGCGAACCCAAAGTCGCAATGTCAGTCCGCCAGCCGATTGACAGAGAAAAACATTTTTCCAAATATTTGCAATACTGCTGACGGACAGTATCGTTAGGGACGACAAACGCAGGAATTCCCCTTTCGTCAATGCCGAAAGTCAAAAGTCCCATATAATAAAGCAGGCTTTGCAAATTTTCCGGCGCAGAAAGTTCCGCAATCGCAAATTCGGGATTGAGTTCAAAATACGTTCTGCCGGTGTTGACAATGTCGAGAATAATCCGTGATTTTTCTCCGAAAGTGTTTTCGATTTTCACCATCTTTTCCATCTTGAAAAAGTCGGTTTTGACGTTGGGGTCAACTAATTTTTCGGGAATTGTACCGTTGCCGTCAATATAGTTTTGCATAAAATACAAAGCCATATCCGGATTGAAAACACGCTCATTTTCAATCATATCCGACGCAAAACAATAATTATTGTAATGCGGTTTCATAATTTCAATGAGTTCGTCAACCGAATGTTTGAAAACGCCGGTTGAATCGCGGTAATATTCAAACATTTTTCTGACATCAGTTTCTGAAAAGCCCATTGCATCGTTAAACTGCCCCTTTACCGAAAGATTTCGCGCAATATTAAAACCGCTTGTAACGTCGCTAAGTGTCAGCGGCGAAACACCAGTAATAAAAATTCTCTCAACGGGTGCCTCATTGTCGGTTGTCATCGCTTTCAAAACGTTGAAAAATAAGCGGAAAAATCCGTCGCCATGAGTAAGTTCTTTGTAGGCATCCTCGTCTGTGGAAAACAATGTGTTGGAAAAATTATCGTACTCGTCTATCATAATGTAGATTTTGTACGGAGATTTTTCTGCAATCATAAGAAGTTTTGACAAAGCGACATTGCTTTTTCCATCCGAAGACAAAACTAATTGCATGGCGTTTTCCGGCAGATAATCCTTATACCTGTCAACAAAGGCAATCACCGTGTCATAAACTTTTATATTAAATGACTCCTCGACATACTCTTTCCGGCTGTCAACCGCCGAAAAATTGAATTTCAAAATCATATACTTTCCCTGTTTCGGCGTGGTATGATTAAAAATGTCCAATCCGCCGAAATTCTGTTCGTAGGCGTCTTTTCTCAATACATCGTAATAAGCCGACAACATATTGAGAAACAAACTTTTACCGAAACGTCTCGGACGAAGAAACATGATGTATTTGGCGGCGTTTTCAAAATAAGAAATATACGCCGTCTTGTCAACATAATACGAATTTTCTTTGCGGATGGTTACATAATCCGTCTCGCCGTATGGAAGAAGTCTCATGATTTACGAAAAAAAATAATTTTTACAAAAATAGAAAATTTTTATCACTCAAAAAACTTTTTCCAACTTTACCCGCAAAAAATTTTGCCGTTGTTGTTATTTGTCTTATTTTTGCACGAACTCCTATTTTTCAGTAAAATACGGAGTACAACTCCCGATTTTACAAGAAAATACGGAGTACAACTCCTGATTTTACAGGTTTTTTAAAAGTTAAAATTATGATTAACAGATATTTAACTATAAACGATGCAAAAGATGACAGTGTTTTCCTTTTTGGAGCAAGACAAACCGGGAAAACGACACTTTTGCTGCAACTTTTTCCAGAAAACAAGTTTTACGACTTGTTGGAAAACGATACATTTGAACGTTTCAGAAGAAATCCGTCGTTG
>Ga0310695_10011200_pt1 | contig 12876 bp, 11 predicted proteins | sample RumenRJG_04DNA_FD_203882 | JGI IMG/M metagenome (GOLD analysis project Ga0310695, IMG submission 203882) | Bovine rumen microbial communities from Lethbridge, Alberta, Canada - RJG_04 (v2) (version 2) | ecosystem: Host-associated > Mammals > Digestive system > Stomach > Rumen | place: Canada...
AAATAATCCGGGCATTCTGATTTCCGGGCATGACCTGCGGGATCTGGAGATGCTTCTGGATCAGACAATGGGGACCGGTGTTGATGTTTATACACATTCCGAGATGCTTCCGGCGCACTATTATCCGTTTTTTAAGAAATATGACCATTTTGTCGGAAATTACGGAAACGCATGGTGGAAGCAGAAGGAAGAATTTGAAAGCTTCAATGGTCCGGTGCTGATGACGACAAATTGCATCGTACCGCCGAAGGACAGTTATAAGGATCGTCTTTGGACGACCGGCGCGGACGGTTATCCGGGCTGCAGACATATTGATGCGGAATACGGGGAAATCAAGGATTTTACGCCGATCATTGAACAGGCAAAGGCATGTCCGCCGCCTGCTGAGATTGAACAGGGCGAGATCGTAGGTGGATTTGCTCATGAGCAGGTCTTCGCGCTGGCGGACCAGGTGGTCGATGCGGTAAAATCAGGGGCGATCAAAAAATTCTTTGTCATGGCCGGATGCGACGGAAGACATAAAACTCGTTCATATTATAAAGAATTTGCGGAAGCGCTCCCGAAGGATACGGTAATCCTGACCGCGGGATGCGCAAAATATAAATATAATAAGCTGGATTTGGGCGATATCAACGGCATCCCGCGTGTACTCGACGCAGGACAGTGTAATGATTCGTATTCGCTGGTGCTGATCGCGCTGAAGCTGCAGGAAATCTTTGGTCTGGATGATGTCAATGATCTTCCGATTGCGTATAATATTTCCTGGTACGAGCAGAAAGCGGTCATTGTTCTTCTTGCGCTTTTGTATCTGGGTGTGAAGAATATTCATCTCGGGCCGACGCTTCCGGCGTTCCTGTCGCCGAATGTGGCGGATGTACTCGTGAAGAATTTCGGGATCGCGGGAATCGGGACTGTTGAAGATGATCTGAAGTTGTTTCTCGGGTAATTATTCTGGAAATCAAGTGATCATTCTGAAACCCGGGCAATTGCTTTGGAACGTGAATAATCATTTCGTAACCCGGCGAACCCGTGATAATAAATAAAAATAACCGGACAGATCCTTTTCAGGGGCTGCGCGCAGGGAACTGCGGCAGCCTTTTTTAAGTTATATAGTATGATCAGGGTTGTAGGGACCTTTATGAGATTTTTGTGAAAGTGCCGCGCGGTTTACCAGAGGCGGCGAAATCATGTATAATAAACACAAATAAATCGATTGCGCATAGTTTGTAAAGGAAGGATTATTAAAGAATGAATGAGGCAGGTTATATATTGGATGAACTGATGAAAAGGGCGCGTGAGGATGAAGCGGTCAGGCAGGCGCTGCTCGCGACGCGAAAGGATAAAGAGCCGCTGATCGCGTTATGCAAGGCTGCGCAGGAGATGGGGTACTCGCTTTATCCGATGGATTTGCTGGATGCTGCCGACGAATGGGTTGGCCAGATGATAAAAAGCGTGAATGGCGGCGGAGCAAATCATTCGGAAGTGAATATTCAGAATGATTTTTATGAACAGTTTTTTATCGCGATTTCTTAAATGCCTGATCGATGTCTGTCCGTGACCGGAGGAAATCGCGGCCGCAGCCGGCAAAAAAGCTGTACAGAAACGGGGAAGCTTATGAATGATGAATATATTTCGGTTCTTGAATCCAGTCTTTTGTTTAAGAACATTTCCGGGGCGGAGATCGAGCGGCTGGTTCACAGCAGTCAGACGGGGACAAAGGAATATAAAAAGGGCGAACGTGTCTTCAGTGAGTCGGATCGCCCGGATAAACTGTTAATCCTTTTGTCCGGAAAACTGCTGGTGGCGAAGGATACTGTGAGCGGCAAACGACTTGTTCTGGCGACGATTGATCAGCCGGGAGATCTTTTCGGCGAGGTGTATCCTTTTGTCGAAAAGGAAGAATATGATATGTACGTTGAAACTGCGCAGAAGAGCGTTGTTTTCAGTATCGGCCTGGATTTTTTTTATGAAACGCAGGGCAGGGACCGCCAAATGATTGATCAGCTCCGGGAGAATCTGTTCAGGATTTTTGCTCAGAAGGCGTATAAGATGAATCATCGCATACGTGTGCTCGGTGCGCCTGGAATCCGTGAGAAGATCGCGCGGTTTTTGATCGAGCGGCAGGTGGACGGCCCGCGGATCAGAATGATGCCGCGGGAGGAGATGGCCGACTATCTTAATGTCACCAGGCCGTCACTGTCGCGTGAACTCAGCAATATGGTCAAAGATGGAATTATCAGGAACGAAGGCCGTGATATTGTCATCATTGATCAGGATAAACTGGAATCTTATCTTTGAGAATCGGTCGAACTTGTTCCGGTGTTCGAACCTGCGATTTTAGTTTTCTTTTTCGACGGTTCTTTTACAGTATTGCTGGCAGCGATCCGTATCAGTTCGGTTCGCTTTTTGTCGCTCATTTCCGTGAGGGATTTGATGTCGTCGTAGCATTTATTTTTCATATACCAGTTTATATAAGTCTTTTTACAGCCCTTCGGGACATAAACTTTACAGAAAACCGGGAGTGAGTGGTAGCCGGACGGCGCGGCCTTTACGATCTTTGGCGGTTTTTTTCCGAGGAAGTATACTTCATCCAGCAGCCCCAGGCGTTCCAGATTGAAACCGGTTCCGGTCGATGATCTGACAGAGGACGGGACGATCAGGGTATCAACGTCGTGACCTGCGATGGAATTGTCAGACTGAAGCCGTCTGACTTTGTCGGCAATGCACAGGATGCCGTCGTTTCTGGTGACGGCGACAGAAAGGGCATGATGCTTTTTATCGTAGACGCACTGGCCTTTTCGGGCAAAATATCTGCTATTTTTGCTGACAAAGACTTTATTTATGTAAATACTGGTCAGGCCGTCTTTTTCAATGGTTTTAACTGTTTTCGGGATATTCACTGATGTCGCGGTGCTGTTGGTGAAGGCTCTGCGGATGACGGTTTTAACGCCGGATGGAATGTTCGCGTTTTTTTTGCCGCTGGCCACCCAGAGCAGGGCTTTCTTCTTCTTGTTGATGATAAAACCATCTTTTACTGTATAGGTCTTGTTTTTAGATGTCAGCTTAACGTTGCTGAGCGACGGACAGGCCAGAAAGGCACTGCAGGCAAAAGTATTCATTTTTTCCGGCAGGATGACGGAAGAAAGATTGTCGCATCCGTAGAAAGTCTTTTCTCTTAAATATGTCACTCCTGAAGGGAGGGCTACGGCTCCGAGTTCATTCATTCCGCTGAATGCGGCGGGATCAATCCGGGTGACACTGCCCGGGATCGAGAGCTCCATAATGGCGTCGGTTTCATCTTTCCCCCCGTCTATGTTTTTGGATGAAGCGACGGTTGCGTCAAAAATGTTTTTTTTGTAGTCGATATCATGCTGAGGATCGTCGCCTTCGATTTCTTTTGACCAGCCGAGGCGGGTAACCGTGTTTTCACCGATTTTCTTTGGTATATTCAGGGAAGTTGCGTCTTTTTTTCGGTCGATCTCGATTTTATAGATCCATTCGTTTTTTGCTCTTTTATCTGTGACGGAATAGAAGGTAAAGGCACCGGAGCGGGTTTTAGTCACATCCTTGATATTCCAGCCGTCCGAGGCTTTCAGGATCGGCAGCAGGACAAAGAAGGCCAGAGCGGCTGCGGTTATTATCAAAACAGTGATGATGAGGACCGGAAGGACCCGGTTACGCTGTCTTTTTTTCATAGGATCTCCTTGCTTTTCTGATAAAAGGGAAACTGCTTTCAGCACGGAGACGCGGTAAAAGAATAATCTGCCTTTTACCGGCAGAAGGTCACTTACTGGTATTTTTTTGCCCGCTGTCCGCACAGTTTTATTTACTTTAATTATATCATAATTCCAGGCTGTCGGTGTGCTGTGAGATATGATATATTAAAACCACCGTGTTTTTTACATGTTTAAAGAGTGAAAGTAAAATGCGTTGAATTAAGGAGTATTGAATTGGGTGAACTGATATTGTTTTTTATTGTGATGGTTGGCGGGTATTTTGCCGGAAGCCGGCTGCGGGAAGTTCCGGAGAAACTTTGGTGGACAGGGAAGGTTCAGACGTTTATTATTACAACGCTGGTATTCCTGCTGGGAGTCAGGATCGGCTCAAACCGGGAGGCCATCTCCGATTTTGGTTCGATCGGTTTCTATGCGGTAATATTTACAGTGGTCGTACTGTTGTTTTCGATCGCGGCGACCTGGGTCATTCGGCGGCTTGTAGGGCTCGACCGTTATGGGCTCAGCCGGGCTGACCGGGAAATGCTGCGGGAAACAGCTGAAGCGGCGGCGTCTGGAGAAAGTGTTTTGGACAAAGGAAAACCGGCCGGAGAAAGTACCCCGGACAAAGAACGACCGGCCGGGCCGGTCATCGACAGAATGACGATCTACATTCTCTGTGCGGTTGTGACCGGGCTGCTCTGCGGTTATTTCATTATACTGGAGCATTTCGGCGCCGATCCGTCTTTTGACCTGACTCGTTTTGCCGACACCATTGGCAGGATCATTACCCCGATCCTTTGTCTGCTGTTGTTTCTGATCGGAGTCGACGCGGGTGTCGAAGGCACGGTTATCGACAGTTTTAGAAATGCGGGGCTGCGTGTGCTGATGCTGCCGCTCGCGGTGATTGTCGGGACATTCTCCGCGTCGCTTCTGATGTCGGTCTTTTTGCCGGTTACGGTGCGTGAATGCCTTGCGATCGGTTCAGGGTTTGCGTGGTATTCCATCGCGCCGGGTATTATTATCGGCAAGGGTCATACGATCGCTGGTACGATCTCATTTATTCACAACGTGCTCCGGGAATTAATATCAATTCTTCTGATTCCAACAGTCGCGAAGAGGATTGGATTTATAGAGGCCTGTGCGATGCCGGGCGCGGCGGGCATGGATGTCTGTCTGCCGATGATCGAGCGAACAACGAACAGCATAGTGACGATTTATTCGTTTATTAACGGGGTAATCCTGACGATACTGGTGCCGGTGCTGGTACCGCTTATGCTGGGCTAAACGGCGGGCGCGGGCAGAGCAGCGACCGGCAGTTTTACAGCAGAGCTGATCCTGACTGTTTTTTACACGATAGAGTACTTTTCATGGCCTTTTTTTAATACAACATTTCCACCGCCTTATGGTTGACATACACAGAAAGCTGTGCTATATTTATGAAAAATCACAAATAAACCGTTGAAGCGAGAGTAAAAACAGTGATGATCCCACAGAGAGTCCGTGATGCTGAGAGTCGGATGGAAAACAAGCTGTTATAATGGGTCGCTGAGGGCGCAGTCAAAGGCTGTTTTTTTACGGAAGATGAAGGTAGGCCGGAATCGATCAGAAAGACCGGACGGATCGGCTTCAGAGAATCAGCTGAGTATACTGTGACGTGGAGGCATACGTCAGTTGCCGGGAATATGATGGTATTCTGCTGAGTGCACGGCTGCGAGGCCGTGAATCAAGGTGGCAACGCGGATTTTGTATATTCGTCCTTGACAGAACTTTTCTGTCAGGGACTTTTTTATATCCGGCGGACCGGGTTGGTGCGGCCGATAAGGCACAGAAGCGCTGACGGAGCAGCAGAACAGGACAATTCGGGAGGTTGAAATGACAAAACCAACACTAAAAGAATTAAAGGAATTCGCGAAGAGCGGGAAATACACGATCGCCCCTGTGAGTATCGAGATTCTCTCGGACATCGGGACTTCAATCGGCATCCTGCGGAATCTGCTGAATATTTCTAAACACTGCTATATGCTGGAAAGCGCGGGAGACAACGAAAATTGGGGACGCTACACATTTTTGGGCTTTGACCCTAAAATGGAGATTACCTGCATGAATGGTGAGACTTGTGTGGATAAGATTCCGGTTGAAAGTGACGGACCACAGGAATTCATCCGAAGTATACTTGCCCGGAATCGTTCGCCGAAAGTCGAGGGCCTGCCGTCCTTTACCGGTGGTCTTGTCGGGTATTTTTCCTATGACTATATAAAATACGCGGAGCCGACGCTCCGTCTGGACGCCGAAGACTCCGAAGGCTTCAAAGACGCCGATCTGATGCTCTTTGATAAAGTCATCGCTTTTGACAATTTCAGGCAAAAGATCATTCTGATCGTAAATATTCGGCTGGATGAGCTGGAAACGGAATATAACCGGGCGTTGATGGAGCTGGATCAGATGAAGAACCTTGTGGAAAACGGCACTCCGAAGATGGGGATTACAGGGCGGCTGAGATCAGAAATAACCCCGTTGTTCAATGAAGAGCAGTACTGTGAAATGGTCGAAAAAGCAAAGCGGCATATCATTGATGGCGATATTTTTCAGATCGTGCTTTCCAACAGACTGGAGGCTGATTTTGAGGGCTCGCTGTTCAACACGTACCGGATTCTCCGTACACTGAATCCTTCGCCATATATGTTCTACTTCAGCGGCACCGACGTCGAAGTCGCGGGTGCTTCGCCTGAAACGCTGATCAAGCTGAAAGATGGTGTGCTGAATACCTTCCCGCTGGCCGGAACAAGGCCGCGCGGCAGATCTCCGGAGGAGGATAAAGCGCTGGAGGAAGATCTTCTTGCTGACGAAAAGGAACTGGCGGAGCATAACATGCTCGTTGATCTGGGCAGAAACGACCTTGGCCGACTCAGTAAATTCGGTACAGTCAGGGTTGACAGATTCCACTGCATCGAACGATTTTCGCACGTGATGCACATCGGTTCGACTGTAAGCGGCCAGATCCGGGTCGACTGCGATGCATTAGACGCGATCGATTCCGTGCTTCCTGCCGGGACACTTTCAGGCGCCCCGAAGCTGATGGCCTGTCAGCTGATTAACGATCTTGAAAACAACAAGCGCGGTATTTACGGCGGCGCGATCGGTTACATTGATTTTTCGGGCAACCTTGATGCCTGTATCGCGATCCGCATCGCCTATAAAAAGAACAATAAAGTCTTTATCCGGAGCGGCGCGGGCATCGTAGCTGATTCCGTACCACAGAAAGAGTATGCGGAATGTCTGAACAAAGCGGCGGCTGTTGTCAGCGCACTGAAGAAAGCAGAGGAAATCATATGATTCTTTTGATAGACAATTACGACAGTTTTTCATATAATCTTTATCAGTTCATAGGAACGATCGATCCGGACATACGCGTGATCAGAAATGATGTAATGACGGTGGAGGAAGTCAGAGAGCTTGCGCCCCGATGCATCATAATTTCTCCGGGACCGGGGCGTCCGGAAAATGCGGGGATTTGTATCGATATAGTACGGGATCTGGGATCGGAGATCCCGATTCTGGGCGTTTGTCTCGGCCATCAGTCTATTTGCATGGCTTACGGCGGAACGGTGACACACGCCAAAACGCTGATGCACGGAAAACAGTCACTGATCGGTCCGGATCCGGACAGTCCGATTTTCAAAGGGCTGCCTGAAAAGATCCCTGTCGCGCGATACCATTCTTTGTCCGCGCAGGAGGAGGATCTGCCGGAATGCCTGAAGATCACTGCCAGGGCAGACGACGGTGAGATTATGGCTTTTGAGCACAGGGAATATGACGTATACGGACTTCAGTTTCATCCAGAATCGATCATGACCCCGGACGGAATGACCATGATGGCTAATTTTCTGGCCCGGGTAGGAAACAGATACATATCGGAGGTAAAAAATGATTAAGGAAGCAATCGAAAAAGTAGTAAGCAAAGGCGATCTCACATATGATGAAGCTTATCAGGTTATGAATGAGATCATGAATGGCGAATCTTCGCAGATTCAGAACGCGGCCTATCTCGCGGCGCTTTCAACAAAGAGTACCCGCGCGGAAACCCTCGAGGAAATTATGGGCTCGGCGGTAGCGATGAGGGAACACGCGACTCAGGTTGAACATGAAGGAATCGACGTTTTTGAAATCGTCGGAACGGGTGGTGATCATGCGAACACCATCAATATTTCCACAGCGGCTGCAATCGTCGCGGCATCAGCCGGCATCAGCGTCGCCAAACACGGCAACCGCGCAGCTTCTTCTATGTGCGGGGCGGCGGACTGCCTGGAGGCGCTTGGCGTCAACATCGATCAGTCGCCGGAAATGTGCAGCAAAATGCTGGAAGATGTCGGTATCTGCTTTATGTTTGCGCAGAACTACCATAATTCCATGAAATACGTCGGTTCGATCCGTAAAGAACTGGGCATCCGTACAGTATTCAATATCCTCGGTCCACTTTCCAATCCGGCACGGCCGAAAAAAATGCTGCTCGGTGTTTATGACGAACTGCTCGTGGAACCGCTGGCAAAGGTTCTCACCGGAATCGGTGTTGAAAAGGGCATGGTTGTTTACGGACAGAACTGCATGGATGAAATTTCACTGTGCGCACCGACTACGGTCTGCGAATTTGATGGCGGCGAGTACAAAACCTACGAGATCACGCCGGAAGAATTCGGAATGAAGCGCTGTGATCCGTCCGAACTGGCCGGCGGTGAACCGGAAGAGAATGCGGTCGAGATCATTCAGATTTTCCAGGGCGCCAAAGGTCCGAAGACGGACGTTATCGCTCTGAATGCTGCGGCCGCGCTCTACATCAACGGTCAGGCAGAAAGCATCGCGGCGGGCGTGGATATTGCGCGCGTGCTTATGGAAAGCGGAGCGGCGTACAGAAAGCTCAATGAATGGCGCGTTGCCTCATTTGAAGGCTATGATTTTGACGATGACGATGAGTAAGAGACAGTTACAAAGATGAGCAGGAATAAAAATTTTCTGGATACGATCGCGGCCGCGAACAGAGTGCGGATCGCGGAGCAGAAGAAAGCAGTCTCTTTGGAAGAGATGAAGGCGCTTGCGGAAAAAAGTCCGGAAGTCAGAGGGTTTCCGTTTGAGGCGGCGCTTGCGGCGGAGGGTATGTCTTTTATCTGTGAATGCAAGAAGGCGTCGCCGTCAAAGGGTCTGATCGCGCCGGAATTTCCATTTGTCGAGATCGCGGAGGAATATGAGGCGGCGGGCGCGGCGGCTGTTTCGGTACTCACGGAGCCTCAGTGGTTTCTGGGCAGTACAGAGTATCTGAGCCTGATCGCGGAGGCAGTTTCGATCCCGTGCCTGCGCAAGGACTTTATTATCGATGAATACATGATCTATGAAGCGCGGGCAGCCGGCGCTTCGGCGGTGCTTCTGATCTGCGCGCTGCTGAAGGACCGGGAACTGGTAAAATACATTGAAATCTGTGATTCGCTGGGTCTGTCCGCGCTTGTGGAGGCGCATACGGAAGAAGAAATTCAGCAGGCGGTGCGATGCGGCGCGCGCGTCATCGGCGTAAATAACCGTGATCTGAGGACCTTTACAGTTGACGTGAATAACGGCGTCCGGCTGCGAAAGAAGGTGCCGGCGGACATTCTGTTTATCGCAGAGAGCGGCATCAAAACAGCGGAGGATATCCGCATTTTGCATGAGGCAAATGTGAACGGTGTCCTGATCGGAGAAACGCTGATGAGGGCAGATGACAAAAAAGCGATGCTGGACGAGCTGAAAGGTGGCTGCCGATGACAGGGACAAAGGTGAAAATCTGTGGTCTTTTCCGTACGGAGGATATCGGCTTTGCCAATGTGCTCCGGCCGGATTATATCGGCTTTGTTTTTGCAGAGAAGAGTAAACGATACATCACGCCGGAAAAAGCGGCGGAGCTGAGGGCGATGCTTGTTTCGGGCATCAGGGCAGTCGGCGTTTTTGTGAATTGCGAGCCGTCGTTTGCGGCCGGGCTGGCGGAGCATGGCGTTATTGATGTGATTCAGCTGCACGGACAGGAAGACGTTGAGTATATTCGAAAGCTGCGTGAACTGACGATGGTTCCGTTGATTCAGGCGTTTCAGGTCGAAGGACCGGCAGATCTGGAAAAGGCGGCGGGGTCGCCGGCGGATCTGGTTTTGCTGGATCACGGCGCCGGCGGGACAGGGCAGGCCTTTGACTGGACGCTTCTGGAATGCGGTACTGGAAAAGATGCGGATTTGGATTCGGGCTCCGGGGAAACGGGAGCCGGGTGCGGCGCGGGATTTGGGCGGCCGTTCTTTTTGGCCGGCGGGATCAATGACCGGAACGCTGCGGAGGCTGTAAAAAGATTCAGGCCGTATGCACTCGACGCAAGCAGCGGCCTGGAAACGGACGGCGTGAAAGACTTTGTCAAAATGGAGAGGCTGATTAAAGCAGTCCGCGGGTTGACGTGACGGTCATTACCCCATAGATGCGGCCGGAAGAATCCCGGAAAGACGATGATGACGGGTCGGAGAAGTAAAGAAACGGAGGAAATGCATATGGCTGAATCGAAGGGACGCTTTGGTGTCCATGGAGGACAGTATATACCGGAAACATTGATGAATGCAGTCATTGAGCTTGAAGAGGCATATAATTATTATAAGGATGATCCGCAGTTCAATAAGGAACTGACGGAGCTTTTCAACGAATATGCCGGGCGCCCGAGCCGGCTGTACTATGCAGAGAGAATGACAAAGGATCTCGGCGGAGCGAAAATTTATTTAAAGCGCGAAGATTTGAATCATACCGGCGCGCATAAAATCAATAATGTGCTGGGACAAGCGCTTCTCGCTAAGAAAATGGGCAAAACACGGCTGATCGCGGAGACCGGAGCCGGCCAGCACGGCGTGGCCACGGCGACCGCGGCGGCGCTTCTCGGGATGGAATGCGTTGTGTATATGGGAATTGAAGACACAAAGCGTCAGGCGTTGAATGTATATAGAATGAAACTGCTCGGATCGGATGTTGTTCCGGTGGAAAGCGGAACCGGAACGCTGAAGGATGCTGTTTCTGAAACGATGAGAGAATGGACGGGGCGCATCGCGGACACTCACTACTGTCTCGGTTCTGTTATGGGGCCGCATCCGTTTCCGACGATTGTGCGCGATTTCCAGGCGGTCATTTCAAAGGAAATCAGGGAGCAGATGCTGGAGAAGGAAGGACGTCTGCCGGATGTTGTCATGGCCTGTGTCGGCGGCGGATCCAATGCAATCGGTACATTCTACAACTTTATTGAAGATAAGGACGTCCGACTGATCGGGTGTGAAGCGGCGGGCAGAGGCATTGATACCTTTGAGACCGCGGCGACGGTCAGCACCGGCCGCATGGGGATTTTCCACGGAATGAAATCCTATTTCTGTCAGGATGAATATGGACAGATCGCGCCGGTTTACTCGATTTCCGCAGGTCTGGATTACCCGGGGATCGGGCCGGAACACGCGTGGCTGCATGACATCGGCCGCGCCGAATATGTACCAGTCACTGACGATGAAGCAGTTGAGGCGTTTGAATATCTTTCCAGAACAGAAGGAATCATTCCTGCGATCGAATCGGCACATGCGCTGGCTTATGCCATGAAAATAGCGCCGGATATGGACAAAGAAAAACTGATCGTTATCACGGTTTCCGGACGTGGAGACAAAGACTGTGCCGCGATCGCGCGCTACAGAGGGGAGGATATCTATGACTAAGACAGCAGACGCATTCAAAAACGGCAAAGCCTTTATTCCTTTCGTCACGTGCGGTGACCCGGACCTGGAGACGACCGGCAGAATTGTGCGCGCGATGGCAGAGAATGGAGCGGATATGATTGAGCTCGGTATTCCGTTCTCGGATCCGACAGCGGAGGGGCCGGTTATACAGGAAGCCAATATCAGGGCGCTTTCCGGCGGTGTGACGACTGATAAAATCTTTGATCTTGTCGCCGAACTCAGAAAAAATGTATCGATCCCGATGGTGTTCATGACTTACGCGAATGTCGTGTATTCTTACGGTACGGAGCGCTTTATTTCAAAGTGCGCGGAAATCGAAATCAATGGTGTCATTCTGCCGGACGTGCCGTTTGAAGAAAAAGGTGAGTTCGAAGAGTTCTGCGGGGAATACGGTATTGATCTGATTTCCATGATCGCACCGACATCGAAAGACCGCATTGCACGGATCGCATCAGAAGCAAAAGGCTTCCTCTATGTTGTTTCATCGCTCGGCGTAACGGGTACCCGTTCGGCAATCACAACCGACATCGCCTCAATGGTGCGGATCGTGCGTGAAAACACTGACATTCCGTGTGCTGTAGGCTTTGGGATCTCGACGCCGGAGCAGGCGGCCGCTGTGGCTTCGGCCGCGGACGGAGTGATCGTCGGAAGTGCCGTTGTGAAGATCGCAGCAGCAAAAGGCCGGGATGCGGCCGGCGAAATCGGCGAATATGTCGCATCCATGAAACAGGCGATCGCGGATGAATAAAAACAGGAACTGATCTGTACACAGTGCGCAGGAGGTTATTCTTTGGTAAGGCGAGCCAGAGCTTCGTCTTCGTCGAGCCCGAAATTGCGTTCGGTTTCGCGGTATTCAAGAAGGCCGCGGAACAGGTACAGATCTTCCGGTGTCGTGACTTTGATATTGCCGCGGTTTCCTTTGATCAGAGATACTTCTTTGCCACGGCTCTTCATCAGGGAACAGGAGTCCACGATTCCCTCGTAATCTGGGTTGTCTGCGCGGATCGTCCGGTGCGCGTCCATTATTTCGCCAAGACGGAAGCTTTGCGGCGCCTGTGCCGTGTACATGCTGCCGCGTGGAATGACCTGTTCAATCAACTCGCCGCTTTCGCTCATGATTGGTGTTTCGAACATCGGGGTACAGGTGATCGCGCTGCCGGTTTCTTTGACAGACGCGATGTTTTCCGAAATCAGCCGCTTCGGGACAAAAGGTCTTACCCCGTCGTGGATCAGCACGATGGAATCCGGGCTGTTTTCTGCCTCTGCGGCGGAGAGCGCGTTGAAGATCGAATCCTGTCCGGTCGCGCCGCCCGGCACAATCCCGGCTACCTTTTGTATATGAAAACGTCGGATGTATTTTTCCAGCATTGAGATATAATTCTCTTTACACGCGATGTAGA
>Ga0310695_10011201_pt1 | contig 12875 bp, 10 predicted proteins | sample RumenRJG_04DNA_FD_203882 | JGI IMG/M metagenome (GOLD analysis project Ga0310695, IMG submission 203882) | Bovine rumen microbial communities from Lethbridge, Alberta, Canada - RJG_04 (v2) (version 2) | ecosystem: Host-associated > Mammals > Digestive system > Stomach > Rumen | place: Canada...
TTCAAGATTGCCAAACGCTTGGCTTTCTCTCGTCTTTACTGTTTTGGTTGAGTTAAACTCGTTTTTTGAATTTTCGAGAATCGTATGTGTTTCACTGTTCGGTTGTCAAAGTGCATTTTTTGTTGCCGCATCAGCGACAGCTAGATTAATTTACCACAGCAGGTTCCGGTTGTCAACATCTTTTTTTCATTTTTTTCATTTTTTCATCTTGTGAAAAGCAGCATTTTTGAAACAAAGGGAAAGTCCCTCCTTCCCACTTTCGTGAAAAGAGCAATTGCCCTTCCTCATTCGAAAAATGGGAATGAGGGACTGTCCCCTATCATTCAAAAAAATGGGAATGAGGGACTGTCCCTCTAAAAAGGAGGGACTGTCCCTCATCGTTCATTTTTTGGGAAGGAGGGACTGTCCCTCTTTATTCATTCATCTCAGCGGAGAGATTGTTTTTTCATAGAAGAATGAGAGGAGGCTGTCTTTCTGGACCAGTTCCAGGCCTCTTCTTCCTGCTTCGGTCTGGTATAGTACTGTGAGCAGCAGGAGAATGATCCATATAACGATCAGGCTTTTGCCTGCGCCGATCAGGCCGCCGCCGAGCCGGTTTGCCGCCCGGATTCCCGGCAGGCCGGCCACTGCATTCAGCAGGGCAGAGAGAATACCGATCAGAACGCCGGCAAGAATGCAGGAGGCAAGAATGCTGATACCTGAAAACAGCTTCTCTGTCAGAAAGGCCCGGATGTAATCGGTAAAAGTCGTCACGCCCAGACGATCATAGACTTCCGCCGTATTGTTGCCTGCCAGCTCCTTTACGATAAGTCCCGGAAGCGGGATATTCTCCAGGAAGGCAGCCTGCGCAGAAGCATCCATCACGCTCTGTGAAAGCTCGGTGCTCACAGAGTCCACCAGCCTGCCGCAATTCTTCTCCAGCGTCCCGTATAAAGGCGTATTATCCCGGAGGAAACTCTCCATATGAGGATGGACAAACCACACAATCGCTATGAGCAGAAAAACGTACACAAGCGAAATCAGTTCTCTGATCAGTCCCTTCTTCCACCCCGCGGCAAAGAAAACGATGATCAGGACAAGCGCGGCAATCCCCGCCACAGTCAGATTCATATTCAGTCCCTCCCCCGGGTCAGCTGAAGCGGATGATCTGAACGCCGGTATCCAGCACAAGCAGATATCTGTTCATGCCGATCTTGGAAATATCATTGATACTTCCGTCCACACCGCCAAGGAAACGCTGCTTACCGTCCCCGTTGATCAGACACAGCTGTGCACTGTTGTACATCAGAATATACCCGCCGCTCATCTTGATGGTGGTATAGGGAACATTGAAATCCTTTGTAAACTTCAGCTCCCCGGACGAAGAATAAACCTCCATCGTATAGAGCCTGTCCTTCGTATCATTCTTGAAGACCAGACCGATGTTGTGATCGTCAAAGAAAGTACTGACGATCTCTTTCTTTACTTCCACCGTCTTTGACTCGCCGGGGATCTGACTGCCGGTATAGATGACAAACCCATCATCCCTGAACGCCACACTTCTGGAAGAATCCAGACACTCAATCTGGGGAACGACCTTATTATCATAGGTATAACCGCTGACAATACGGTCATCGGAATTCTGACCGACCTGCCCGAAATTATAGAAGGCGACATAGCTTGTCGTATTGCTTCCCTCTACAAATTGGTAGGTGACCATCATGATCGATCCATTATCGGAAAGCGCCACATCCAGCGGATACCCCGGATCCTCCAGCGTCGTCTGGTTCTCGGCGATCAGACTTCCGTCCGTAGAATAGAAATTAATCCACGTATCTCCGCCGCCGTCCAGAATGGCCGCCACGAGCCCGTTTTTGGATACACAGGCCTTAACGATCGCATAGGACGTCGTCGCCATACCGGTAATCCCGCTTTCGTCCACCATCACAAGCGTCGTCCCGTCCTTATCAGCTATGACAGCGTGCTTTCCGCGCACATCCGCCACAGGATTGGTCATGTCATAGACAGCGCTCCACTGGCTGACCAGTGAGGAATTGACCACAGATACCTCGTCCTGACTGTAACGCAGGATCTTCCCGTTCATCGGCTCGTAGCGGGTAGACACGATGTCTTCCTGCTCACTGTTGTGCACCACCTTATACTTGCTGTACGTACTCTGCGTCATACGGTAGTACAGACCGGCTCCCGCTGCAGCCAGCACAGCCAGAAGCAGCAGAAGGCGGAACATCATCCTTCTGCGCCGCCGCAGTGCGCGGGGCGACAGAGGCGGTTTCTCCGGTTTGGGCGGCTTGGGCGGTTTAGGGGGCTTAGGTGGTTTTTCCTGTCTCGGAGCCCTGGGCGTTTTCTGCCTCTCCTGGCGCGCGGGCGCCTGGCGGTTCTGCCTCGGCTCTCTGCGGCGGGAATTATTCTCCCTGGCCTTCTGGGCACGTTCCTCTTTCTGCCGGGGTTTTACCGGCTCCTCAGCTTCCTCTTCAGGACTCTGATCCTCATCAGACGCGCGCTCTGTCGGTGGTACCGGTTCTTCCAGCAGTTCCTGCAGAGAGATCGTCTTCCCCTGCTCTTCCTCCTGTTTCTCCGGCCTGTCCGCCTGATCCGTATCTCCGTTGCCGGGCTTTGCAGATTCTCTGACAAAACCGGTGTCCGCTTCTTTCTCAGGGCTTTCAGGCAGAGCCTCTTCCCCTTTCTCCGGTTCCGGAGTCACCGGCGGTTCCCCGGCCGGCACGACGTCACCGCCGGACTTTTCCTCCAGCTTTTTCTGTGCCTGTGCCAGACGCTCCTTCTCTTCCTCCAGACGTTTTTTCTGTTTTTCCCTTCGAAAATCGTTCCATGAGTTTGCCATAAAATCCCGTTATCATCCCCTCCCGGAACGCCAGTTCCAGTATAACAAACTACAGTTCTTTATCCGCAGACAAAAGCCTTAACCTGCTGATAAATCCCCTTGCAGTCAAGACCGTATTTTTCCAGCAGAGCCGCAGCCGTGCCGGACTCGCCGAATACGTCATTGATACCGATTCTCTTTACCGGAACCGGTGCATTTTCACTCAGGCACTCGCAGACAGCACCGCCGAGACCGCCGATGATGGTATGTTCCTCTACGGTAACGACTTTGCCGGTCTTCCTGGCCGCATCGATCACAAGCTTCTCATCCAGAGGCTTGATGGTATGGATATTGATGACCTGTGCCGAAACGCCGTCCTTCGCCAGCGCCTCCGCCGCATCCAGTGAAGATGCGACGCAGAGCCCGTTGGCGATAATGGTCACATCCGTTCCTTCGCGGAGAACAACGCCCTTGCCCAGTTCAAACTTATAATCCGGGCTGTCATTGATCACCGGAGCGCCATAGCGTGAAAAGCGCATATATACAGGACCTTCATACTCATAGGCGGCTTCCACCAGTGCCCTGGCCTCCACATCATCTGCCGGGCAGGCAACAACCATGCCGGGGATGCTGCGCATCAGAGCAAAATCCTCGCAGCACTGGTGCGTTGCGCCATCCTCACCGACAGAGATGCCGCCGTGGGTGGCACCGATCTTCACATTCAGATGCGGATAGCCGATGGAATTGCGTACCTGCTCAAAGGCACGGCCTGCCGCAAACATGGCAAAAGTACTGACAAACGGAACCTTCCCTGTAGTAGCCAGTCCCGCTCCGATTCCCGTCATATTGCACTCTGCGATACCGCAGTCGATATGCCGCTCCGGAAAAGCCTTCTTAAAGACGCCGGTCTGGGTGGCAGCTGCAAGGTCCGCATCCAGCACGATGACATTATCATGTTTTTTTCCGAGTTCTACCAGCGCGTTGCCGTAGCTTACTCTTGTCGCGATCTTTTTTACTTCTGACATAATGCTGCACCCACTTTCTCCAGATCCTCCATGGCCTGGGCATACTCTTCGTCATTCGGTGCCTTGCCATGCCATCCGGCCTGGCCTTCCATAAAGGAAACTCCTTTACCCTTCAGCGTTTTCATGATAATGGCTGTGGGCGCTCCCTTTGTATTCCTGGCCTCTTCAAACGCTGCCTTCAGCTGGTCCATATCATTCCCGTCCGCTACGTTGATGACATGGAAATTAAATGCTTCAAATTTCTTGTCGATCGGATAGGGATTGCAGACGTCCTCTATCTTACCGTCGATCTGAAGTCCGTTGTTATCAACGATCACCACGAGATTGTCCAGTTTATGGGCGCCCGCAAACATAGCGGCCTCCCATACCTGGCCTTCCTGAATCTCTCCGTCTCCGAGAAGAGCGTAAACCCTCCAGGATGCATTATCCATCTTTGCGGACAGGGCCATGCCCACAGCCGCAGAGATCCCCTGGCCGAGAGAACCGCTGGACATATCCACACCCGGGATGTGCTTCATATCCGGATGTCCCTGAAGATAAGAGCCGAGATGACGCAGTGTGAGAAGATCTTCCTTAGGGAAGTATCCGCGCTGTGCAAGCACAGAGTAAAGTCCCGGTGCATTGTGTCCTTTTGAAAGGACAAACCGGTCACGGTCGGGTTTCTTCGGATCCTTCGGGTCGATATTCATCTCTTCGAAATACAGATAGGTGAATACATCCGCAGCGGAAAGCGATCCTCCCGGATGTCCGGCCTTGGCCGCATGCACTGCCGTTACGATGCCCTTGCGGACTTCGTTGGCCGTAATCTGAAGCTCCAGTTTTTCCATTCTTATCCTCCTCCTGGAAATATGTCTTTTTACAGTGCGGTTCTTCCCTCCAGCGCACGCAGAAGGGTAACTTCATCAATATATTCCAGATCGCCGCCGACAGGAACGCCGCTGGCTATACGTGTCACCTTGATCCCTGCAGGCTTGATCAGTCTGCTGATATACATCGCCGTTGTCTCGCCCTCCAGGCTGGAATTGGTGGCGATGATCACTTCATTCACATCCTGGGTCAGTCTGGCGATCAGCTCCTTCAGCCGGATATCATCCGGCCCGATCCCAAGCATGGGAGAAATTGCGCCGTGAAGCACATGATATACTCCCTGATATTTTCCTGTTTTCTCATAAGCCGCAAGATCCCTGGGGTTCTCCACTACCATGATGGTCCTGTGATCCCGCTCGGCGCTGGCACAGATCGGGCATTCCTCCTGATCCGTCAGGGTAAAGCATGTTTTGCAGTAGCGAACCTTTTCCCTGGCTCCGGTAATGGCTTCCGTGAGCTGCCGGACCTGATCCTTCGGCATATTCATCAGGTGAAAAGCCAGACGCTGGGCGGATTTTGCTCCGATTCCCGGAAGTCTCTGCAGCTGTTCCACCAGATGATTGATATGAGCGCTGTAGTATTCCATCAGAAGGGAAGTCCTCCCCCAAGGCCGCCCAGACCACCCAGGCCGCCAAGGCCGCCGGCGAGCTTCGACATGGTCTCGGCTGTTTCGTTCTCCACCATACGCAGGGCCTCATTCACGGCTGCCACGATCAGATCCTGCAGCATCTCTATATCCTCCGGGTCCACGACTTCCTCAGTAAGCCTGATTTCCAGAATCTCTCTCTTTCCGTTGATGCTGACCTTTACGGCCTCGCCTCCCGCTGTCGCAGTAAAGACCTTCTCCTCCAGCGCCTTCTGGTTCTCTTCCATCTGACGCTGCATCTTCTGCGCCTGCTTCATCAGATTATTCATGTTCCCCGGCATGCCCATGCCGCCAAATCCTCCGCGTTTTGCCATTCCATTCCTCCTGATGCTCAGTCCTCTGTTTCAATTTCCATATGTATATTTTCCCGGATAAGTCTGTCGATGTCCTTCTGCGTCACGGGGAATGTTCCTCCGGGGGCTTCTTTCTCCTGGACAATATGCACCGCCGCATCCAGACCTGTAACCTCTGAGATCGCCTGCCTCAGCTGCCGGATACTTTCCGGATTTTCCTGATGCAGCCTCGCCGTCGGACTCTGGGGAATCACGACGATCAGTGCATGTTCACTGTCGTCCTCCCTGAAGCTGGGCGTCGCCTCCTTCAGGAGTACCTTCAGTGTGTTTTCCGTACGTCCGACAATCGCAGCCCATTGGGATACGATTCTTGCCAGTTCTTCCGGCGCGTGGGCCTTCGGCAGTGTCCGGTCAGGCTCCTGAGCCTTCTCCTTCGGTTCCGCGGCGGGCTGACGGTTATGGACAGCTGCCTGCACGGGCGCTTCGTCCAGTCTTCTCTCAATGACCCGGATTCTGTCCAGCACCGATTCCTGATCCGTCTCCATGGCAGGCCTGCAGAGTCTGATCAGGGCAACCTCTGTCATGACCCTTTTCTGGGACGACTGCCTGAGCGTGCTCCCAAGCTCCGAAAGGACCCGGATATAACGCAGCAGCGTCTCCACTTCCACTTCGCCGCTGATTCTCTTCATCATCTCCAGATTCTCAGAAGAAGCGTCAATCACCTCCTCCGGATGCTCAGAAGTTTTGAGAAGGAGCAGATTTCTCAGAAACCAGGCAAAATCCGCCGCGAACTGTGAAAATTCCTTTCCCCCGTTCACCAGTTTCTCCAGAATACCGATACAGCCCGTGACATCCGAGCGGATGATTTTCTCCAGGAGCTCTCCGAACACTTCTGTGTCCACCGCCCCCAGCACATCCAGCACATTGTCATACGTCAGCTTCTGTCCAAGATAAAAGCCGATGCACCGGTCAAGGAGACTCAGTGCATCGCGCATGGAACCATCCCCCATGCGTGCAATATACCGCACAGCCCGCGGTTCCGCCTCCACGCCTTCTTTCTGCAGAAGCTCCGTCAGCCGGTCCGTGATGACATCCAGGCTGATCCGGCGGAAGTCGTACCGCTGGCATCTGGAAAGAATGGTGGCAGGGATTTTCTGTGCCTCCGTTGTTGCCAGAATAAAAATGATATACTCCGGCGGCTCTTCCAGTGTCTTGAGCAGTGCGTTGAAAGCCGATACGGAGAGCATATGAACTTCGTCGATGATGTAGACCTTATATCGGCCCCGTGGCGGACGGTAGGCGACTTCTTCGCGTATATCTCTGATATTGTCCACACCGTTGTTGGAGGCTGCGTCGATCTCTATGACATTCATGGAGTTTCCGCCGGCCATCTCCCTGCACATGCTGCATTGCCCGCAGGGACCGTTTTCCGTAGGATGCTCACAGTTGACCGCCTTCGCCAGAATTTTGGCAACCGTCGTCTTTCCGGTGCCGCGGGTACCGCAGAACAGGTATGCATGGCCGATCCTGCCGGCCTTCAGCTGATTCTTCAGTGTTGTCACAATCGCATCCTGGCCGCATACCTGCTCAAAGCTGTCCGGACGGAATTTTCTGTAAAGTGCCTGATAACTCATCTTCTGCGTCGTCTTCTGCCTTCTTTAAAATATTGCTGCAATTCAGCACCAGGCTTCAGAAATAACGGCACAGTCTGCCGCCCGGGCTTTAGCAGCATCAGTCGCCGAAGCTGATTCCGATCTGCTTGGCTGCTTTTACCGTCTGATCCTTGGCTGATACCATCTTCAGCTTGCCGGCACATTCGGCCAGCGGTACTCTCTTGATCTTTCCGTTTACTATGGCGATCATCACGCCGTATTCGCCGTCCATGATGGCTTCTGCAGCGCCTGCCCCAAGCCTGGTGGAAAGGACACGGTCATAGGCACAGGGCTCTCCGCCTCTCTGTGTGTGTCCGGGAACCGTGATACGAACTTCCTGGCCGGTCTTCTTTTTGATCTCATCTGCAATTTCAAAGGAAACAGACGGATACTTTTTGGCTCTTTCTTCCAGTTTTTCCTTGTATTTCTTCTTGGAAAGCTTTGCATCCTCCTTGGAGATGGCGCCCTCCGCCACTGCAAGGATCGTGAAGCGCTTGCCGGCCTTGGCCCTGCGTTCGATGGCGTCTACAACCTTTTTGATGTCATACGGGATCTCCGGGATCAGGATGATATCGGCACCGCCGGCGATGCCGGATTCCAGTGTAAGGCTGCCCACCTTGTGTCCCATAACCTCCACAATAAATACACGGCCGTGGGAAGCTGCTGTGGAATGGATGGCGTCGATGGCATTGACCGCAATGTTGACGGCGCTCTGGAAGCCGAAGGTCATATCTGTTCCGTAAATATCATTGTCGATGGTCTTCGGCAGATGGATGATGTTCAGACCTTCTTCCCTGAGAAGATTGGCGGTCTTCTGTGTTCCGTTGCCGCCAAGGATGACCAGGCAGTCCAGGCACAGCTTATAGTAGGTCTGTTTCATGGCTTCTACCTTGTCCAGGCCGTTTTCATCCGGAACACGCATCAGCTTGAACGGCTGTCTGGATGTACCGATAATTGTACCGCCCTGGGTAAGGATACCGGAAAAATCCCTGGATGTGAGCATACGGTACTTTCCATAAATCAGGCCTTTATATCCGTCATCAAAGCCGTATACTTCCAGCTCGTTGGAATTGATCATTGTGGACAGGCCTTTTACCACGCCGCGCATGGTTGCATTCAGGGCCTGGCAGTCTCCGCCGCTGGTAAGCAGACCGATTCTCTTAATCATAGTAGTTCCCTCCTGTAAAATAGTTGGTTGTCCTGCGCTTTCAGAACGCGTACACAAAAGCATTGCAGGCAGTTGTACCGGGAGTTTAAGTTTATATTTGATTATATAATATTTCTGATTTTCGCACAATACCAACTTTCCGCCGATGCAGGGCAATAAAAGGCCGTAAAAACCCCGGCTCAGGCCGGGCTTTCGAAAGATCAGTTTCAGTACGGAAAATACAAAGAGGCGCTCCACCGGGTATGGAGCGCCTCTTTGTTAATTGTACAGTTTATTTTCTTTTCTTACGATAAATGATAATGCCCGCTATGCAGGCCACTGCTACTACAAGGATGGCAACAAACGCACCGATGGGCGTATCATCGCCGGTGGCAACGGCATTTCTGGTTGTTGCCGCCGGTGTAAGCTGCACCGCAGGGTTCGTGTTGGCGGTCGCTGCTCCCGGTGTGATGGTGATGGGATTCTGAGCGTCTGTAACATTAAAGTCCACAGCCTTGGTATCCTGAACACCGGTATTTACCCATCCGTCGCTGGTATACTGCTGCTGGTTGAACGTGACCGTCAGGGTAAAGCCGCCGGCCTTTGCGATCCGGAAGGATGCCTCGAAGGGTTCTCCGTCAAAGTTTCTGCTCTCCAGCACCATCCAGCTGACAGGAATAAAGCGGGTGTCGCCGACGGCCGGGCTTGTGTTGTCCATGCCGTCACCGTGGGCGGTAAAGGTGATCCTGGTCTCTGTGGTATATGCGCCTGTCGGATCCACGCCGTAGATTGCGTTTTTATCCGCATCTGCGGAATATCCTGCAGAGGCACCACCGCCGCTGCCGTCTCCTGCATTCACGGTTACGCTGATAGTAACGAACTCTTCTATATCGTCCGGATTGGAAACGCCGGAGGGAAGATTGACCAGACCAATGACCTCAAAAGTCTGGCTTTCGGTCTCTGACGGATCATAATCCAGCTCGTAGGTATCCCAGTCCACCAGTGCATCCAGTTCGCCCCCGGTTGTGACAATGTGTGCCGTGGGGGGAAGTTTTGCGATCAGTTCTTCTACAGAGAGACCGTTTTCCAGTCCCGTGACTGCTGCAGGAGGATCGATTCTCTGGAGTACGGCCGTACCGGTGCTGCCTCCGCTAACAGTGAAGGTAACATCGACAGTCGTATATTCCGCCACTTCCTGCGCATCGACATAGATGCTGTCTTCGTAGGTACCGGCAGTAAGCCCTTCCATCGGCCGAACGGAGAATGTCATACTCTGTCCGGGTTCAAGGGCAAGGTTATCCACGTCCGCTCCCTCGGGGAACTCAACATCAAAGTATTCCAGAACCGACGTTGTGTCCATGAACATATGCAGAGTCGTGGTGCCGTTATTTGTGACGGTAAACTGCTGTGCCTGCATGGATGCCGGGGAATATCCCGCTTCCGCGTCCGGGAAGCTGATGGCTGTAGTGCTCAGGGTGAAAGAGCCCGCGTATTCCTCTTCTTCTCCATCGTCTCCGACCCAGTCGCCTTCGACCTCGCTCAGGTTTTCGTCAAATTCATCGCTGCCCGTATCTTCATCAAAGAGGTCAGGTTCTTCACCTACGGGAGCATCCTCTGTACCCGTGGAGGCTTTTTCGATCTCTGTTTTTTCTTCTGTATCTTCTTCCGAAAGGGCGGAGTTATCCTCAGAAGCTTCCGTCTCCGGAGTCTCCCCTTCGGGATCCTCTTCGTCTGCTTCCTCTGCGGGATCTTCTTCCTCTGCTTCTTTTTCGGGATCTTCCTCGTCTGTTTCCTCTTCAGACTCTTCGTCTGCGGGAAGATCCTGCATGCTAACGGCTACAGGTGCGTTCCCGCCTGCGGTAAGAGCCTCCTCTTCCGATTCAGCGGGCGCGGGAATATCTGCATCCTGCTCCTGCTCCGGGATCGCTGCCGTTTCCTCTATAGGAACCGTCAGGAAAGATGAATCAGCCGGCAGATCCAGGAACGATGAATCAGCCGGAATTTCCGACTCAGCATCAAAGGGCGTGCCGTCCGTCAGGGGAAGGAAGTCTTCTGTGTTTTCCTGCACTTCCTCTGCCTGATTCACCATGGCTTCTTCCGGTACGATACCGTCAAAAAGCGATGTATCCTGCGCGGGATCAAAAGCTTCCTCTGCCGGTTTGTAATGTACGGGTTTTTCCGCGACAGCCAGCAGTTCTCCCGTAAAGGGTGAATCTTCTCTGGGCGTAACGATCAGAACAATTATTTCATTTTCATCCGTCACGGCGGGAGTATAGGTCTTTTCCGTTCCGAGCAGAACAGGCTCCTCTTCCCCCTCAATAAAACGCACCCATTGGAAGGTAAAGTAATCATCGATCAGCCCCTGGGGCCGGACCTCTCTGTAATCTGCGCTTAATGGCTCACCAATGATGCAGTCACCCTGAATTTTCAGTGTTCCGTCCAGAGCGGTCTTCGCTTCTTCTGCGAATACCATGCCGGGGAGCATCATCAGTGCAATCAGCACAGACAATATCAGCGAAAGAATTCTTTTCGATTTCATGTAGGACCTCCTCTTTCCAAGCATGCCGGGCCTTAGTGTCCAGCTTTAGGAGTACTATAGCATACCGGATATTCAGGCGGTGTAATATGCGTTTACCGGTCCTCAGACTGAAGTCTTTCGATGAGGGTGAGCAGATCCGCCGGCGCAAACACAGATTCGTCCGCGCCGTTTTCCTCCAGCTCTTCCAGATCACGGTAGCCCCACAGCACGCCGACCGTATACATACCGGCCGCTCTGCCGGTCTTCATATCCGTGCCGGAATCTCCTATGTACAGGCATTCCTGCGGCTCTGCGCCAAGCTTCCGGGCTGTCAGCAGGGCTCCGTCCGGCGCGGGCTTTCTTGCAAGCTCCGGGCTCTGGCCGGTCACCGTGTCGAAGATGCCGGGGAACATCTTTTCTATGACCGCCACGGTCGCTTCGTGCGGTTTATTGGAGCAGACGCCCAGCTTCATTCCCTGTTCCTTCAGGGTGAGCAGGAGGTTCTCCATATCCGGGTACGGCTGAACCTGATAGAGCGGGTCTTCGGAGAAATACTGTCTGTATAAAGACGCCGCCTTTTCAAAATATTCCAGCTCCCTGTCGCCGGCATCCGTCAGGATTCTCCGGACAAGCTCCTCCGCGCCGTCTCCGCAGTAGTACCGGTAGTTTTCAGCCGGAAGGGCGGAAAAGCCCAGCTCCTTCAGCACCCGGCTCCCAGCGTGTTCCATTGATTCCAGTGTATATAATAAAGTTCCGTCAAGGTCAAATATACAGGCCTTCATTTTTTCTGTCTCCTTATGCGCGCGGCAGCCTGATTCCTGCCGTCCTGCATTCCTGAAAGATCCGGGCCACAGGGAGGCCCACCACGTTTGAATAGTCTCCACGGATTCCTTTCACATGTACCAGCCAGCTTCCCTGTATCGCATAGCTTCCGGCTTTATCCATCGGCTCTCCTCCTGCGGCATAGGCCCTGATTTCTTCCTCGGGCACAGGATAGAACTCCACATCCGTCCGTTCGGTAAAGGAAAGATTTTTCACCGTCTTCCCCTCCCTGTCAAGGCAGGAAACAGCCACCCCGGTGTATACCTGATGGGTGCGTCCCTGCAGCATCGTCAGCATCTGCACGGCTTCCTCTTCATCTGCCGGCTTGCCGAGAATACGCCCTTCGCAGCAGACGATGGTGTCTGCAGACAGGATCACGGTATTCTCCCGGCATTCGCCGAGCTTTTCAAGGACAGCCTCTGCCTTCTGTGCGGAAAGCGCCATGACGACCCTGGCAGGCTCGGTCTGGGACGTTGTCTCGTCCGCATCCGACGGAAGAATCTGAAACGCCAGTCCTGCTTTTTTCAGCAGTTCGGACCGTCTTGGAGAGGCTGACGCGAGGATCAGTCTTTCCGCGCTGAATGTCTCCTTCAGCGGCAGGGCATTGTAGAGTTTCAGTGAGATCAGGGCTATAGCCTGCTCAAAAGCCGGCACATCCACTTCATTTCCCATAAAGCAGACCAGGAGTGAAGGTCTGCCAGTACCGTAGATGATACCGACGTCGTGAGTCATTCCGTCATCTTCGCCGGTCTTATGAGCGATCTGGGGGATCGGCTCCAGCGTGTGAAGATAAAAGGGAATTTTCCCGTTCAGGCGCTGATGACGCAGGATCTGAAGCATCTGCGCTGAAGCTTTCTCCGAAACAAGCTCTCCTCTGTAGATTTTCTCCAGCAGAGCTGCCGTGTCCGCAGCGGTGGTATAATTGTTCAGTCCCAGCTGCGCTTTTTCTTCATCGAACATTTTTCTGCGGAAGAATGTCCCCGCGCAGCCAAGTCTGTCCGTTATAAAGGACTGAAGCTTTTCCTGTCCATAGAATTCAAAGAGGAGGTTGCACGCCGTATTGTCGCTGACTATGATCATCAGCTCC
>Ga0310695_10011203_pt1 | contig 12874 bp, 11 predicted proteins | sample RumenRJG_04DNA_FD_203882 | JGI IMG/M metagenome (GOLD analysis project Ga0310695, IMG submission 203882) | Bovine rumen microbial communities from Lethbridge, Alberta, Canada - RJG_04 (v2) (version 2) | ecosystem: Host-associated > Mammals > Digestive system > Stomach > Rumen | place: Canada...
AACATATTTTTACGGTTGACGACATAATTAGCGGTAAAAAGCCAGAAAACATTGCGCTTGCATCTGATTACCCGATAGATATTCATTCTGATAAAAAGAATTGCGGAGAACTTCAATTTACAACTCATGAGTGGTATTTGCCTTTGGAATCACTGATATCAAAGGATTATGACAATTTATTTGCGGTTGGCAGATGTTTGAGTGCGGAATTCAAAGCCCATGCCGCAGTAAGAACACAATTAAACTGCTTCTCTATGGGAGAGGCAGTTGCTAAACATATTTATAAGATTATAAATAATAATTAATCCAAATAGAATGAAGTTACAACTTTGTGCATATCTTCAGCATATTGAGTTGCATTGTGCAAAGTTGTTGATGTATGCGATAAGAAACAAATTAATTGCTGGCATTCATCAATAATTTCTCTGTTACAAATGCGACTTGCGTCTGCAAGAGTCATCATTGCTCTGTCGGGGTGTTCTATAATGTTATGAACTCCGATTAATTGGTCTTGAACGTCAGACGGTTGTTGACCTATTGTTTGAGGAAGAATAACTCTTAATTTAGCAGGATTTGCAGACATTGCACCTCTGATTGCGGCAGCGTTTGTACCGCTAGAACCACCTGATGTAATTATTGTGCTGCCTTGTTTTACAAGTGCATAAGCAAGAATTTCAATTAATTGCTGGTGAGTAATGGGAAGATTTCTACTTCCGATTATTGCAACTTTTTTTGCTGATTGATGAATTGCTGCAAGTTCCATTGCAAGTTCGTCAACGGTATTTGAATCGTTTTCACTAACCGTATCCAAATCATCGAGGGGAACCATAATCGAATTTTGTTTTGAACTATTATTATCTTCTGCCATATTAATTTCCACCATGTAATACTTATAAAGTAAAAATATATTATCACATATTTTTAAAATTTAAAAGAGTGAGATTAAAATTCATAAATTATTAAAAGAGATTAACTTTTACGAAAATATGATTTATTGCGTTAAAATAGAAATATAGTCGGAAAGGTTAGCATGACGGATTTATTTACGGGACTCAACAATGAGCAGCAAGAGGCGGTCAGGCACAAAGAGGGTACATTAATTATTCTTGCCGGTGCAGGCTGTGGAAAAACGAAAGTTTTGACATCAAGAATTGCAAACCTTGTAAAAAACGAGGGTGTTTCCGTATATGAAATTCTTGCGGTTACATTTACTAACAAAGCCGCAATAGAAATGAAAGACAGACTTGTTCCGATAATCGGAGAAGAGGGCGTAAAGAGAATGTGGGTCGGCACATTCCACGGAATAGCAGGCAGAATATTAAGATACGACATTGATAAATATAAATTAAAAGACGGGAATAAACTTGATAAAACTTTTGTAATTTATGATGATTCAGACATGAACACTTTGATAAAAAACATTCTGAAACATCTGAATATGGACGAAAAAGTTTATCCTGTAAAGCAAATCAGAACTGTCATTTCAGATGCAAAAAACAGAATGTTAAATGCTTATGATTTTGCTACCCGTTCAAAGTCATATAGAGATGAACAGTATGCCAAAATATATACCGAATATCAAAAACAATTGAGTATTAATAATGCACTTGATTTTGATGATATGCTCCTTATAGCTTGCGATTTACTGAGAAATAACCAAGAAATAAGAGAAAAGTATTTCAAAAGGTTTAAACATATTCTTGTTGACGAGTTCCAAGACACGAACCTTGCACAATATAACTTTATTAAGGCAATTTATACAAATAACGACCCGATGTACAATCCCGAAGGCAGAAGTCTTTGTACCGTCGGTGATATTGACCAATCAATATACAGTTGGAGAGGTGCTGATTATAAAATTTTACTCAATATGAGAGTTAATTTTCCTGATGCAAATTTAGTCAAATTAGAGCAAAATTACAGGTCAACCGATGTAATTTTAAAGGCAGCAAATGCGATTATTCAAAACAATATTGAAAGAACCGAAAAAAATCTTTATTCAAACCTCGGAACAGGCGAAAAAATTGAAATTTATGATGCAATGAACGAAGATGACGAGGCTTCATATATTACAACTCAATTAAAGAATTTAAAAAGAGATTACAAACTCAATGAATGTTGCGTGTTATACAGAACGAACTCGCAATCACGTAAGATTGAAGAAGCGTGCATGTCGAGGGGCATTCCCTACAAAATTGTAGGCGGTCAAAAATTCTACGACAGAAAAGAAATCAAGGATATAATTGCTTATCTGAAATTTATATACAATACCAATGATTCACAGAGTCTTTCAAGAATTATAAATGTTCCTAAGCGCTCAATCGGTGAAACGACTTTTGCAAAACTTCGAGAAATCAGCAACAATACTGATATACCGATTTTTGACATAATTCTTGATATTGATTCTTATGATGAATTCAGTTCTGGAACAAAAACGAAACTTAAAAGTTTTGCGCAGTTAATATTTGATTTGGCTGATTTAAGGAACAAATTATCTGTTGCAGAATTTATAACACAACTCATTGAAAAAACAGGTTATATTCAGGAAATAAAAGAAACAGAAGATGAAATTACTGCAGAAACGAGGATTGACAATATTCAGGAATTAATAAACGTTGCAAATGAATTTGTTCCTCAAGAAGATTCTGTCGATATTTTCGGTGATTTTTTAACTCAAGTGGCATTGGTAAGCGATATTGATACTTATGAAGAAGAAGAAAACACGCTTACTCTTATGACGCTTCACAGTGCAAAAGGTCTTGAATTTGATGTCGTATTTCTTGCAGGACTTGATGAGGGAATATTCCCTCACAGCAGGTCTGTTAACGGACTGAGCGGAAAATCGGTTGATTCCGAACTTGAAGAGGAAAGACGACTTATGTATGTCGGTGTTACAAGGGCAAGGAAAAGACTTTTTATTACACATGCAGAACGCCGCAAAATGTGGGGAAACGACCAATATTATTTACCGAGCAGATTTATTTCAGAGATTCCCGCATATTTAACAAATCAATGTGATAATTCTCAAAATAGCGGCTCATACAAACAAAATTACGACAATATTTCATCAACTCCGAAAAAATTTAATTATAAATCAAAACCTCAAAATGATGATTTTAATGTCAGCAGAACCTCTTTCGGAAAAAACTTTATTGCACCTCAAAAGCGTGCTTTTATTTCACATAAAGCAAACGAAAATAAACCAAAAGTTAACGAAGAAGAGCAAATAAGAAGAATTTTAGAAGATAATCCGATAAAAAGAAAAATTGAAGAAGCAAGAAAATTAGCGGAAAAAGAAAGTCCAAAACCCGAAACTTCCACACATGCAGTTGATTTTAAAGCGGGTGACAGAATTTTTCACTCAAAATTCGGAATTGGTCATATAAGTGATATCAAACATATTGCGGGAACGACAATGTATTTAATTGACTTCGGTAAACAAGGCAAAAAGACAGTTGATGCGGAATTTGCCGATATGAAAAAGTTCTAAATAAAATAATAAAGCCCGTTAATTAAAACGGGCTTTCGTGATGTTTGTAAGTAGTGAGTTTTAAAATTTTTATACCATCATTGAAAGAACTTCTTTTCTTTCTTCGTCTTCTTTATTTTCGCTGAATAATTTGTTATAGAATGCAGAACCCTTTTTAGCCGCAAAATTGATGTCTTTAATTATATTCCATTCAAAAGTAAAGAAAGGATTTGTGTTCAAAACTACTTTTGCATCATTGTTGCTTGTATTTACCAAATAGTGTTTGTATGTATCTTTGCTTGAAAATTCTTTTCTAATTTCTAAAACATCGTGTTCATGGTGTTTGTCTAATTTTTTTAATGCTGATTTAAATTCCTTAAGTTGTTTTTCGTCCATTGAATTAACTAATTCGGTAGTTTCTTGATTATTTCTTAACTTCGCACCAAAACTCGGCATAGTTGAATTAATTGCTTGAATAGCCATCTTATAACTCCTTACATCACATCACTTACAGGGTTATAAACTGCCCTGAAAAAATTAATTGCTTGATTTTGATAATTTGTTTACATTACTTAATATTGTTTTTATACATTAGAAATAAAATTCAATTTTTATAAAAAATATAAAGCCCGCATAAAAATAACGGGCTTTTAATATATTATAATAAGAATAGATTTTGTTTAGCAAATTAACCTATCAGTGCTAAATCTTCTTTACTTTGTTCGCCTTCTTTTTCATTGTTATGATTAAATAATTTATTATATGCTTCTGAACCTATCTTTGATGCTTCATTTAAACCCTGAATTATACAAAATTCAACTGATTGGAAAATTTTTGGAATAATATCTAATTTATTGTCTTCATTTGAAAGATTAACTATTGAGTATTTTAGATTACCGGAACCTGTTTCATCTTGTTCTTTTCTGATTTCTAATACATCATTTTCGTTATGATTTTCCAACTTTTTTAATGCCTGATCATACAAATGCAGTTCTAACTTATTCATATTGTTCAATAAATTAGTAGATTCTTCATTATTTCTTAACTTCGCACCAAAACTCGGCATAGTTGAATTAATTGCTTGAATAGCCATTTTATAACCTCTTACTTCACATCACTTACGGGTTTATAAACTGCCCTGAAAAAATTAATTGCTTGATTTTTAATAGTATATTTACATAACTTAACATTATTTATTAAAACTAATTTATTAATGTTCTGTAACTGAATTAACAGCAGTAAAGCCCGTTAATTAAAACGGGCTTTTGTGATGTTTGTAAGTAGTGAGTTTTAAAATTTTTATACCATCATTGAAAGAACTTCTTTTCTTTCTTCGTCTTCTTTATTTTCGCTGAATAATTTGTTATAGAATTGAGTACCTTTTTTTGCTGCATCTTTTAAATCATCAATAATGTTCCATTCAAATGTAAAGAACGGATTTGTGTTCAAAACTACTTTTGCATCATTGTTGCTTGTATTTACCAAATAGTGTTTGTATGTATCTTTGCTTGAAAATTCTTTTCTTATTTCTAAAACATCGTGTTCATGGTGTTTGTCTAATTTTTTTAATGCTGATTTAAATTCCTTAAGTTGTTTTTCGTCCATAGAATTAACTAATTCGGTAGTTTCTTGATTGTTTCTTAATTTTGCACCAAAACTCGGCATAGTTGAATTAATTGCTTGAATAGCCATCTTATAACTCCTTACATCACATCACTTACGGGTTTATAAACTGCCCTGAAAAAATTAATTGCTTGATTTTTAATAGTATATTTACATAACTTAATATTAATGCTTTGAAAACTCATACATTAAAATTGCCGCTGATGTTGCAAGGTTGAGTGATTCAACATTGTTCGTTTTAATTATTACGTTTTCAGACGAGTTTTTCATAAATTCGGAAGTCAAACCGCTTGCCTCAGAACCAAATGAAAGAATAAATTTTTTCTCTGGGATAATTTTGTCTGCATAGGTTGATTTATCAGAATGTAAATATGTCGTGTAAATTTTGAAGTCGTTAAATTCATCTGTTAATTTTTTAATCTTCAATATAGGGATTTTGAAAAAATTTCCCGCTGCAGAGCGGACAACTTTGGAATTATAAAGGTCAACACAATTTCCTAAAAGTAATATTCCTTCAAAGCCGAATGCAACGGCGTCTCTTATTATCGTCCCTAAATTCCCGGCATCAGAAATATTTTCCAAGAGTAAAAGTCTGTTTTGTTTTGTTAACTCAGATACCTTATAAACCATTTGCTCTGCAACAGTAAGTATTTTAGGTGCAGATACAGAACTTGCGACCTTCTTCATTACTGCTTCGGATACTACTGTAACTTTATCTTGCTTAGAAATTTTTGTTAATAAACTCTCGTCCGTTATCAATATATCTCTAATCGATATCTTATTGTTTATAATATCCTCAAATGCTTTTTCACCCTCAACCGAAAATAAACCTGATTCACATCTGTACTTGGAATTGGCTAATTTTGAATATTCTACAATTTTTGAGTTAGACAAAGAGGTTATTTTGTTCACCATATTTTTGCCAATCCTTGTAAAAATCAAGTTCCGCTTTTGTTAAAAGAGAAAAATCAACTAACTTATCTTCAAACGGATAGTGTGAAAGTGCAGTAATTTTTAAATCAGGTAAAATTTGCTCAATATAGACCGCATTTTCAAGTCTTACGCCGCCGACACCTGTCTTGTACAACCCCGGTTCTATTGAAAATACATAATTTTTCTTGAATTTTTTCTTGTAATTGTCAAAAGAAGCGCATCTCGGCGGAAATTCGTGGACGGAAATTCCTATTCCGTGACCTGTTGAGTGAGAGAACAAATAGCCTGTTTTTTCTTCTTTTTTAAGGGCTTTTCTTGCGGTATCATCGATATCAAACCATGTTGCATCTTTAGAATATTTTTTTGTATATGCCTTGATAAACGACTTTAAAACCATTGTATAAACATGTTTTTGCTCGCTTGAAGGATTACCTTTTATGAAAGTTCTTGTTATATCCGTTGCAATACCGCCTTCAAAATAACCGCCGCAATCAATCATAACGAGTTCACCGTCTTTAATGACCTTTTTATCGGAAGCAACGCCGTAATGGATAATTGATGAATTTGCTCCCGACGCAATAATCGGTTTGAAACTTTGAGCAACTGCGCCCTCTTCTTCAAAAAATTTATTAATTGCACAGTACAAATCGTATTCGGTCAAATTGTTTTTGGAATTGATAAGTTTATTCATTTTGAAAAGAACTCTGTCTGTCGCTTTAAAGGCTTCTTTCAGGTGCTCTATTTCGTTTTTGTTTTTAACTGTTTTTGCTTCAAATTTTTTAGAAACGGAAATTTTATTTGATTTATCAACTGATAAATAATCTGAATAAGATATATTTTGTTTATCAATGAAAACTGTTGAATTTTTAATTTTTAACAAATCTTTTCTGAAGGAAGAAAGTTTTTTAACCGAAAGTTCAGTGAATTTATACGGAACCGAACTGTTCGTATATAGAGTTATTGTTTTATCTGAAATAATTGCCTTGGCTCTCGGTGCCGAAGAATACGGAAAATCATAGTTTCTTAGGTTTGTAAAATAGGCAAAATCACAAGGGTATGTGACAATTAAATACTGATTTTCTTTTAAATTGAGTTTTTTAAATTTTTCTCTCGGTGAATATTTTGTAATTTTTACGGGAACTTCAATAAGAGGTGAGTTTTTCTCCTGAAGTTGAATTTCATCGACAGGGTCATTATTTATAAATTTCACTTTAATATTCTTTGTTTTGCACAATTTTTGAAGGTTTTGTGCAAAATTAAGAGAAATTTTGTTTGCAGTCGAAATAAGTACCGTATTTTTTTCAAGAAGTTCAACTATATATTTCAAGTTTGATTCGCCTTGTTGTAATTTGACAACAGTTACTATATTGTGATTGACTTCATTATCTGCTTGCTCGTGGTATCTTCCGTCAACAAAGAGAAACACCTTATCGTTTGTGACTACACAATCACCCATAGAACCCGAAAATGCAGTTACTTTATATCTGGAATTTTGAGAAAGTTTGTTATATTCAGACAAAAAATCATCTGACGAATTAATTAATATAGCGTCAGCATTATTTGATTTGATAAATTTTCTGAGCAAAGCAACGTAATCTGTCATTATTCACCTTTTTCGGTAACTATTATTAAATGCCAGCCAAATTGAGTTTGGACGGGTTCTGAAACTGTATTTAATTCAAGAGAAAATGCGGCATCTTCAAAAGGTTTTACCATTGCACCTTTTTGAAATCTGCCTAAATCTCCGCCGTCACCACCTGATGGACAGAATGAATATTTTCCTGCTGCGTGCGGAAAATCAATTACACCCGATAAAATTTCATCTTTAATATTCTTTGCTTCTTCTTCTGTTTTAACAAGAATATGACTTGCTCTTACCCAATTTGCCATAAATACCTCACAATCTGACTTTGAATAAAGTATAACACAGATAAAATTTTTAATGTAAAATACTAATATGACTAAGAAATTCTACATAGAAACAATGGGCTGTCAAATGAACAAATCCGATACCGAAAGGCTTGAGGGTATGTTTATGCATTACGGCTACGAAAAAACAGAAGATTACAAAGATGCTGATTTCCTTTTGTTATCGACCTGTGCAATAAGACAGACATCAGTCGATAAGGCATATAGTCAATTAGGTGTGTGGGGAAAGAGAAAGAAGAACAAACCCTCTTTAAAAATCGGCATTTGCGGGTGTGTTGCAGAATTAGATAAAGAAAAAATATTTAAAAGAATGCCCTATATTGATTTAATATTCGGAACACACAATATATTTGCATTTCCCGAATTTTTGAAAAGAGTCGAAAACGGAGAACAAGTTTGTGAAATCACAACAAAAGCAGTTCCTGAACCTATGGAAGATTTAAAAGTTTGCAGAAAAAGTAAAGTTACTGCGTGGATTCCGATTATTGAGGGCTGTAATAATTTTTGTACTTACTGCGTTGTTCCATACACAAGAGGCAGAGAAAGAAGCAGACATCCGAAATTAATTCTCAACGAAACAAAAAAAGTTATTGAAAGCGGTATAAAGGAAATAACTCTTCTCGGGCAAAACGTTGACAGTTACGGCAAAGACCTCAATAATCCCGATATTACTCTTGCTAATCTTTTAAGGGATTTGAACCAAATTGAGGGAAAATTCAGGATAAGATTTGTGACTTCATACCCCACAGATATCACAGATGACCTTATAAACGCCGTTGCCGAGTGTGATAAGGTTTGTGAATTTTTCCATATTCCCATGCAATCGGGAAATGACCGTATTTTAAAAGAAATGAACCGCAGATATAACAGAGAGCAATACTGCGAAATCTTTAACAAAATAAGAAATAAATTTGAAGATGTAGAAATTACGAGCGACTTTATTGCGGGTTTTCCCGGAGAAACGGAAGAAGAATTTGAAGATACACTCTCCGTTATAAAAGAATTAAATATTGATTATTCTAATACGGCAATATATAGCCCCAGACCTTTTACAAAAGCGGGAAGAATGACAGAATTGTTCATACCCGAAGAAATTAAGGAGGAAAGATTTAAAAGACTTCACAAAGTAAATTGTGAGGCAACTTTAAAATCAAACAAAAAACTCGAAGGAAAAACCGTTGAAGTTCTTTGTGACTCCTCAAAAATTCATAAAGGCGAACTCACAATGAACGGACGAACACGAACAAATAAACTTGTACACTTTAAATCAGATAAGGATTTAACGGGAGAATTTGTAAATCTCAAAATTACAAAAGCCCAAACTTGGTGTTTATACGGTGAAATCGTTTAACATAAAAAAGAGGTATCAATAAAGATACCTCTTTTAATATCAGAAAATCAAATTATTTCTTTGCGCCGTCAAGCATTTGTTTAATTCCGTCAACGGAACTTAAAATACCTGATGCTTCGTATGGCATGTAGATAACTTTGTTGTTTTGACCTGATGAGATGTCTTTCAATGTTTCAAGATATCTTACTGCAATAAGGTATTTATCGGGTTGTCCGTGACCTTCGATTGCATCAATAATAAGTTGAATTGCTCTCTTTTCTGCTTCGGCTTCGAGAATTCTTGCATCTGCAAGACCTTGTGCTTTAAGAACTGCTGCTTGTTTTTCACCTTCAGCCTTGTTGATTGCTGCTTCTTTCATACCTTCTGCTTCGAGAATTGCTGCTTTTTTCAAACCTTCCGCTTCAAGAATTGCAGCACGTCTGTCTCTTTCTGCCTTCATTTGTTTTTCCATTGATGCCTGAATGTCAGATGGCGGAATTACGTCTTGAAGTTCAACACGATTAACCTTAACACCCCATTTATTTGAAGCATCATCAAGAATTGTTCTTAATTTGTGGTTAATTGTATCTCTTGAAACAAGAACTTCATCCAATTCCATTTCACCGATAATGTTTCTCAAAGTAGTTTGAGTTAATTTTTCAATTGCTTCGGGAAGATTTTGAATTTCATAAACCGCACTTTTAGGGTTAACGATTTGAAAATAAATCAATGCGTTAATACCGATTGAAACGTTATCTTTTGTAATTACATTCTGACGGGGAAAATCATAAACAGATTCTCTCAAATCAATTTTTTCTCTTTTTGTGTAATAAGAATATGCCCTTCCATCAGGCAAATTACTTGTTTCTTTCCAATTAATGGGACGAGGCATATCAATAAGTGGGATAATAAATTGAAAACCTGATTCCAAAACTCTGTCAAATTTACCGAGACGTTCAATAATCATAACTTCAGCCTGTTGAACGATTTTGATTGATTTAAGGCAGAAAATTACTGCAAAAATTGCAAGTACAAATAAAAATACTGAAAAAACCATTTTTACTCCTTTATTTCTTCTACTGTTAATATAATACTGTCATTTGAAATTATTTTTACTCCTGAACCGACAGGAACTGCAGCTTCTTCAGGTGATTTTAATACGGCATTCCATTCTTCACCGTAAATTGCTACTCTTCCGCCTTTGTGAGAAACTTCTTCGACAACTTTTGCAACTTTGCCGATATATTTATCTTCCATACCTGTTTCTGTTTGTTTAGACTTCATGTTTTTAAGGAAAAGAGGTCTTACAAAAGCAATTGCAACAATTGAAACCACCACAAAGACAAGGGTTACTACCGTAATCGAATAGCCCATATAGGCAGCCGCAGCTGCACAAAAAGCAGCAATTGAAAGATTTATAAAAAACATAACAGGTGTAAACATTTCAAGTATTAAAAATGCTACGCATAAAATTAATAACTTAATCCACATATCCATTGTATATTCTCCTAAATTAGGTCATCATATTACCATAAGAGTAACGGGCATGCAATATTCATCAGTGCATACTTCAAACACGAAAACCTTTGTGATAAATTCTTTCTATGAAATACTTAAAAAAATTAGTAATTATTATCGTAATTTTAGTTTTGATTTGTGTATCCTGTTTTTCTGTTGACAGGACAAATGATAATAACGAATTTCAGCAAATTGAAAATCAAGAACAAAAACTCTATTACGAAGAACCTAAAAATATAACAATAAACGGTCGTGATTATCTTCTTTCTTCACTCCCCGTCGGAAAATTCGGGGGCGAATTTATTACATCAACTATCGGTGAAGGCCCTAAAACTTTTAATCCTTGGACATCTAAAGATGCAACTTCAAGTGAAATCGGCGGACTATTGTATGACGGACTTCTCAGAACAGATGTCAATACAGGAGAAGTTATTCCAAATCTTGCAAAATCATACACAATTTCACCAGATAACAAAACTTATAGCATAACTCTTAGAAAAGGACTGAAATGGTCTGACGGAAAAGAAATAACATCTGATGATGTCCTCTTCACTTGGAATGAAATTATCAAAGGCGGTTTCGGAAACACAAGCGTGAGAGATTCTGTTATTATTGACGGTCATTTTCCGACTGTTGAAAAAATTGATAAATATACTGTTAAATTTACCACTATAAAACCTTTTGCACCGTTTTTAAGGTTTTTATCAGAACCGATTGCACCCGAACACATTTTTAAACCCATTCTTAAAAAAGGAAAAAGATATTTTGATTCTTATATGGATACAACCGTAAATCCAAAAAATATGGTAACATCCGGTGCATTCAGATTGGAAGAATATGTTCCTGCACAAAGAGTTGTCTTAAAAAGATATGATAACTACTATTGGATAAATAAAGATAATCAGAAACTTCCATATCTTGATAAGTATGTTCTTCAAATTGTAGGCGATTTAAATAATGAACTTTTAAAATTTGAGGCAGGAGAACTAGATATTATAAATGTTCGAGGAAATGATGCCGCAAGGTTTAAAGAAAACGAGAACAAAAACGGTTACAAAATCTATAATCTTGGCTCAAGTACTGGAACAATGTTTTTAGCCTTTAATATGTCACAATTTAAGAATGATAAAGGGAAATATTATGTTAATCCGATAAAACAAAAGTGGTTTAATGACATAAATTTCAGAACTGCAGTTGATTATGCAATTGACAGAGAATCGGAAGTTGCAAATATTTTAAACGGTGTCGGAGAACCTCTCTTTACCGCAGAACCTATAGGTTCAATATTTTTAAATGAAAAAATTGCAAAGGGTCATAAAAGGAACATTGAATCAGCAAAGGAATACCTTAAAAAATCAGGTTTTTACACGGATAAAAACGGTAAATTATTTGATAAAGAAGGCAATAGTGTTGAATTTGACCTTTATACAAATGCCGGTAATACAGAACGTGAATCAACGGGAGTTATGATTAAAGAAGATTTGGCAGAACTCGGAATGAAAGTCAACTTTAAGCCGATAGAATTTAATTCTTTAATCGGGAAATTAACAGGAACTCTTGATTGGGATACGATGATTATGGGCTTAACGGGAAGTACATTAGAGCCTCACGGCGGAAAAAACGTTTGGAATTCAAACGGACCTCTTCATATTTTTAATCAGCGAACAGAAGATAATCTGGGTAGAAATGTTTTGCCCTTTGAAAGACAGATTGACGAAATATACGAAAAAGGTGCTGCGGAACTTAATTTTCAAAAAAGAAAACAATATTACGACAGGTATCAGGAAATTATCTATAATGAACGACCTGTTGTATACTTATATTCCCAATTGCGTATTATTGCCATAAGAAACAGAATTGGTAATGTTTATCCTACGATACTCGGTGGTGCAATACACAATTTACCCGAAATTTATGTAAAATAAGTTTAATTGTAATAAATTTATGCTAAAATGGATTCAAATTACAATGGTGTTGAGTATATGTTGTTTTTGAATATCAAAGAATTTATAAGAACAAACTTTCCTTTAAAGGTTGTTTCTAAGGGGGAAAATAATTCTGTATTTTATCCG
>Ga0310695_10011205_pt1 | contig 12873 bp, 6 predicted proteins | sample RumenRJG_04DNA_FD_203882 | JGI IMG/M metagenome (GOLD analysis project Ga0310695, IMG submission 203882) | Bovine rumen microbial communities from Lethbridge, Alberta, Canada - RJG_04 (v2) (version 2) | ecosystem: Host-associated > Mammals > Digestive system > Stomach > Rumen | place: Canada...
ATTGTCGGAAGTTTTGTTCAGCCAACAAAAACAGATATAATGAAAAAGCAGGCGGAATTTGCTTTAAAAAATGAGAAATGGCAAATTCGAAAAGGTTCTGTCAGAGATATATAAAGAATTCGTTGAGCTTTTATAATTTTTTTTCAATCACTTTTTTGTTGTATCTGTTATCGATAGGATTAGTGAATCTTTTCAGATAACAGTCGGAATGTCCGGTTATTTAAAGTTTGGTTTGGCAAGATCATAAAATGAAAAGAATTGCAATTTATGTTCATTATGAAAAAAGCGGAAAAGTCCTGAATTTTGAAAAATTTTTTATTTCAGAATTACTGAAGGATTTTTCAAAAGTTATTGTGGTAGCCAATGGTGAAATTGATAAAAATGAACTTACAGGTTTTGAAAATGTTGAAATTGTCAGAAGGGAAAACAAAGGCTACGATTTCGGTGCATGGAAGGATGTTATAATCAAAAGATATGAGAGGGAAATAAAGGATTACGATCAGCTTCTCATTACCAATAATTCCATTTATGGGCCTTTGGGTTCATTTTCAGGCATGATCGAGGAGATGGATAAAAGAAACTGTGATTTCTGGGGAATCAACCGCCATCCCGCAAAGGACTGCTGTATCATTAAAGGCGATAACGCCACAAGGTGCTATGAACATTTGCAGAGTTACTGGATCGTTTTTAAAAGCAGACTTCTTTGTTCCGAAGATTTTATTTCCTACTGGCGGAATCTGCCTGAACTTGATACCTTTAAAAAAGCCATCGGTTACGGTGAGGTTAGGCTTACGCATCATTTTGAACAACTTGGATACATTTCCGACAGTTTCGCTGATTTTAAGAAATACAGTTCCTTGAGCGATCTTAATCCTTGTTTTTTTACATATGAGCAGGTAAAGAATGACTGTATTCCGGTTATCAAGAGAAAATATTTCTATGATTATTTTGAACAGGCAATATCATTCAACATAGAACTTAAAGCCCGTCAACTGCTTGATTACCTTTCTTCATCAGGCGTGTACAGCGTTGATTATATCATGGAGGATCTGTATAGTGTTGCCGGCTTTAAACAGCTTTTTCACAGTCTTGGTTTATTTCGCAGTCTGCCTGATAAAGCTGATATTGCCCAAAAAACTTGTTTTAAAACGAAACTTATGCTTGTCATAAATGATCAGAGCAACAGAGATGCAGTTCATGATTGGCTTAAAATGCTTGCATCGGACTGGAATCTTGTTGTTGTAAAAACAGCAGTTGAACTGGATGATAATGTTGTACCGCTTACTTATTTATCAAATGAGGATTTTGAGTCGGGCAGTGAACAGGAACCGGTCGGTCTGGTGATTATTAATTCACTTGAAGATTGTTCTGTATCCAGCCTATGCCATATAACAGATGAATTGCATAAGCTTGCTCCTGTGCTGAGGACTTCCGTCGTTTCCGAAATTTTTGCGCAAAATTCCGGTCCTTCGTTACTGGTTCCTTTCCCAAAGGTCTCCGGAGAGTCCAGTAATCTTTCAATTCATGCGGAAAATTTTATACAGCCGGTTGTTTACTGTTACGGCAGAAATAATATAATTTACGCATTTGTGAAATCTTTATTAAATAACGATATTGGATTTACAAACGGCACCTTTTTGGAACAAGAGGCTAGAGCAGCTGAAATTTTAAATGAAAACTGCTGTTATGCTGAATATTTTACCAGCAGAGGTGAAGAACTGGTCTCTGAAATGTATTATCAGCTTGGTAATGTCCATCAGTCAACATCTGACGTTGAAATTCTTTCCAAAATTGAAAGACAGATTAAACGGATTAAACGAAATAATCTGTTTGCCGCAATATTCCGGTGGAAGAAAGAATATTATAAATTAAAAAACCGGCGTCATATGAAAATGATTGAAGAATTATTGCGATATCGGTGATTACCGGCTTGTTTGGTTGCTGTATACTGCAAAGTGATTGGATTGCAGGACGAATCATGATTTGGGCAGGTATGTTATTCACAAACTTCCCAGATGTCTGATAAGTTAGGACCTGTCATTGTTGGACAGATCTTTACCTTGCTGCTCCGAAAAACAGCTTATTTTCTAAGCCATGTTATTTGTTTGAGTATCTGATCCAGGATATTCTGGTCGCTGCAGTCTTCAATATATGTATCATCCCCGTCAAGATGAACGGTATATTGCTTGTCATTCCATAGTACAAATACCAGATCTGCAGGTTCATGAACCTGATATAAAATAGGTTTTGACTCTGTAAGTGAATTATTTTGCCTTACAGGCAACTGATTGAAATCATACATTTTTACCACAGGCAAATTGATGTATTGAAGAAGTCCGCTTAATGATGAATGGGAAAACGGAACGTCTGTAATACCCAAATTGTTTTCCAAACCGATTATGATCAAAGGTACTCGGGCAATTCCGAAATTACCGTATTTATTCCGTTCCTGAATTCTGTATGGAATCATTGCTCTGTGATCACCGGTAATAATCAAAATTCCGTTATCAAAATAACGGTGCTCCTTCAGTTTTAAATAAAAATCATAAATCGCCTGATCTACATATCTTATGGTTTTATGAAAATTTTTTTCATGTGTTTTAGGCACAATATACGGACTATGTGTTGTAGTTGTCATTATCAGTGAAAAGGAAGGCTGTTCTCCGCCTGCTAAATAATCAATTTTACTGATAACATAATCAAATAAATCTCCGTCAGGTACACTGTCAAATGTTAATCGCTCACTGTTATCATAGAAGGAATCGTTGCTGTCAAACTGATTTGTAAAATTAAGTTTGTTATAGATATTGTTTAACGAACCTATAGGATGTGCAGAGTAGAAAAGATTTGTTATATATCCGTATTCTGAAAACCGTTTGGTAATCGAATTTGAATAGTAGCGATCCGACAGAAGTTTTCCATCGTGAATATACGGCAATGAGGTGAGAAATGCAAAATTACCTGTGTCGGTGTTATATCCTTCGGAATAATAATCCGAAAAATACATGTTTTCTCGAGCAAGCTTGTCTAGATTAGGCAGATTATTGTAACTTCCCTTTAATAATTCGCTTTCGTCGGCTGACAGAGATTCTGTCATAACCACAATAACGTTTTTTCTTAAACTAAGACCGTTCAGTGTGTGAATAGTCGGTTCATAGTTATTATATTTATAATTTTCTGAATATCGTTTTTCTGCATTGATGGAAGCTCGCCCTCCACGAAGAATATTGTCAAACATACTGTCCCAGAGTGTTGACTGCGGTTCTGGAAGCAGATATAGGCCAGCCGAGAGCAGTAGTGTTGTCAATATAATCTGATATCTGCCTTTTTTATCTGATTTTGCAACACATGATATAAAAATGAACAGGCACAGAGCTATGATTAAATTTATAACAATAAACCAGTTTCGTTTAATGAAATGTATTACTATGTGAATCGAATCAAGTCCATCTTTGTAAAAATTAAATATGTCTGAAATAATTATATGAGTTTTGAACTGACTGTAGGTGAAAATATCTGCGCAGATTAAAGCAATAGTTATCAGTCCTGGCAGTGATGTCAATAATTTCCAATACCATTTTTTCAGGCAGAATGACGCGGCTCCGAATGAAATTACAATCATCGTTACAGGATATTCTGAATGGAATATTTTATAAAGAGCATTCAGAGTATCACCTCTAAAATTGTCAGTGGCGTCTTTATTCATAATTTGGTAGTAGCATAGAATAATAAAAAAGATTAAGCACAGTACTGGAATAAAGACTTTTTTTCTGTAAACAAAAGATATGAATGCTATAAATAAACTTAAGGAATAGATCAATACATAATCATTAAATCTGTATACATATTTACGGAATAATCTGTGAAATTTTGAAATCTTTAAAACTTCATTGTATGAAAGGTTATCATCAGTAAAATTATGATTTATTACAAAGTAGGGATCTTCTCCTATAGATTCAAAAAAAACACAATCGTCGGAAATTTTGACAATTTTCAGATCATCGCTTAATGATATGGCATCCTTCTGTAAAATATTAATAGGTCTGTTTCCGATGTACAGATTTTTAAGTGCAAATTTTCCCGGCATACTCCCAAGATCAAAACGCAGGTTTATTAACGTGTCCGGTAACGGAACATCATATTGTAATTTGTGAAAATCTTCAGTCAATATTGAAGTAATTGAGAATGAATACGTTTCGGAAAAATGTTTATTTTCAGAAGTTGTAAAAAAGTTATTTATATTTATTGGACCTTCATTATTAGAACTTAGTTCAAGTTCTATATGGAGTAGTTTCATGGTTATGTATTCAGTGTTATAGTTATTAGGCAGTCTGTAGAAATTTTTATAGCAGGTTCCAAATAATGATATGAAAATAGCGATTACAAAAGAAACAAGCAGTGTAACTTTAAGTCTGTGCATCATAAATAGGGTGTCTCGTTATTTTACGGTTAATGAAATATAAATGAAGTATAAAAGTGTGTGAATAATATAAAATAAGTCAATTATAGATCTAAAATAATTGGTATGCTAGTTTACTTTAGTATACCGATAGTAAGTGTCTGTTTTATCGATATATATTTAAATGTTTCTTTTTTCTATGATATTCAGATTTGAAGGAATCTCATAATCAGGGACGGTATAACGTAATGTTTTTTTCATCGTATCTGTGTTCGATTTTTGTTTAAATGACTTGAAAAATGTTTTATTTCTGCCATTCTGCAATTTATCTATGACAGATCATTAAATTACCTTATAATACACGCAGGTGAATGAGATTGTTTAGAGCCGTTGTCCTGTGATGTAGTATCTGCATTATTATATTAATTTTTCTGTTTGGTATGTCAGAGATGCTAGGAATATTCTTTTTTTAAGGTAGTTTTATGAATAAGAAACGATTTGCAGTATATTGTTTTTATGATTCAAAAGGAATTGCAGGAGAGTATGTATTCTATTATCTTGAAGCACTGAAAAAAGTGATTGATTATATCTATGTGGTAGCCAACTGCCAGATAGAAGAAAAAAGTCTAGAAAGACTACAGCAACTGGCTGATCGTGTAGATCAAAGGGACAACTGTGGTTTTGATGCGTATGCATACCGACAAGCTCTCAGTCGGAGCGGTGAACTTCTTTGTGATTATGATGAACTTGTTTTTTCAAACAATTCCTTTTATGGTCCTGTTTATCCCCTGGAAGAACTTTTTGACAAAATGTCCGGCAGTGGCAAAAGTGGAAACGGCGGAGCCGATTTTTGGGGAATTACTGTTCATCCGAAGCAGAAATTCAGAATTAATGAAAAGCAACACTATGATTATATAAACGAACACATTCAAAGTTATTTCGTTGTTTTCAGCAAAAGGGTTTTTACCTCGGAGTTTTTTTCTGATTTCTTTAAAAATTTGCCTCAGATAAATTCGTTCCTGGATGCTGTGGTTTTATTTGAAATGGAACTGACGAGAGTTCTCAGTGAACAGGGTAACTTCAAATACAGTTCACTTGTAGACTGTACAAAATTTCCGGAAGGAAATTCAACAATTCTGTATGCATATGAATTATACAAGGATGAAAAGTGTCCTTTCATAAAGAGAAAGGTTTTCTATGAAAAGTATCATGAATTCATATCAGTAAGACGGGGAGATCAGTCATGCAGAATAATGGAAGATCTGAAACGGAACGGAAACTATCCTGTTGATTTTATCTGGAGTGATTTATTACGCACTCAGCCGATGTCTGTTCTGCGTCAGAATATGCACCTGAATGCCGTGCTCAGTGAAAAAGAATCTTTGCCTCTGTCGTCCGTTGAGAAAGAACGGAAAACAGCACTGATTATATATATTTATTATGAAGATCTTGTGGAAAACTGCCTTCATTATGCCATGAATTTAAAGGAACTTGCTGATGTGTATGTGGTTTGTTCCAAAGATGAAACATTGTCGAAAGCCAGAGAACTTTTTGGCCGGTATGCGTTTAAAAATCTGAATTTTATAAAGAAAATCAACAAAGGCCGCGATTTATCCTCTTATCTGATTGATGCAAGCTTTGTGTTTGAGAAGTATGATTATGTCTGTTACTTTCATGATAAAAAATCGCCCCAGCTTGGTGACAGCTATGTGGTTAATGATTTTTTTTCTCACTGTATAGATTCAATATTGCCGACGCAGGAATTTGCACTTAATGTCGTTAAAGAGTTTGAAAATAATCCGCGATTGGGCTTACTGGTTCCGGCGCCTCTTAACTGGGGACCTTTTTATTCGTCGGAATATAATCTGAATCCGATGAACAGAAAGCTGATGATTGAATTGATGGAAACGCTTGAGCTGAATGTTCCTTTTGATGAGTTTCCGGTTGCGCCGTACGGAGATTTTTTCTGGGTAAGATCCGAAGCGATTAAACCTCTGTTTAATAAAAAATGGACATATGATGATTTGCCGTCTGAACCTCTTGATGTTGACGGTACAATACTGCATGCTCTGGAGAGAATTATTCCGTTCTGCGTACAGAACGCCGGATATTACACTTCATGGCTGAATTCTTCATTTACTGAAAAACTATATTCAGATAACTGCTATTACTATACCAGAATGTTTAATGAACACTTGTATAAAATTTTTCCTATGCGAAATCTGGTCGACATGAGGGGATATTTAGTCCGTATTGTTGATAAAAAGTACAATCGCCTGAAAAGAAAATACTTTAAGTATGTTATCATTAACGCTTTAACCTTGAATTTAATTAAAAAATTCCAGAGAAAGCAAAAGGAATTAAGAGAAAAAGTTTATAATTTGTCCGATTGCTGATATCTTCAATAATAAGAAAGGCATAACTATTTGCTTTTTTTAATTTAATTGCTTAAATGGTAGAATTTTTGAATTTTCTTTATAATTCTTTTGTCATCATAGACTGCTGCCCGTAAATCTGAAGTCTGATAGAAACTATCTCCTAGGGCAGATATATAACTGAAATCTGACTTGCACGTGCGATCAAACAGAGAACATCCCAAAAAATAATTTTTCCCGTTTTTTATGCCAAGTGCATGAAGAACCGTCGGAGCGAACGACAGTGAATTGGTTCCGTGGACATCCAGTTTTTCCGGTTTGATTCCTCCGGTGTAGATAATTAATGGAATTTTTCCCACAAAGTAGTCTTCAAATCGATCTATGGTATCCTTGTAAAGCGGAGAAGGATAAGTGGAATGGTCCGCCGTAATTATCAAGGCATGCTTTTCGGCAAACCGTGGATCTTCGAATTTTTTTATCAGGATTGAAACCGAGTCATCAAAATTTGTTACGGTATTTAAAAGACTGTTGCTTCCGTCATGATATTTCTTGTCAGGTGAATCCTGCCCAAGGTGGGTTCCAATATTATAAATACCTAAAAAATAAGGTTCAGTTAATTTCTTTCTTTCAATCAGTTCAGTGACAAATAAAAAAAGTTCCTGATCTGTCATGTTTTTCTGTAGAGAAGAACCTTGGTTTGCGTAATAATCATCAGAACTGAAAACTTCATCAAAGAATAATGTTTTCAGCATTTTTGTGAGATTATTTGTTTTTGGATGAGCATGAATAAAATAACTGTGATAGCCGTTTTCTTTTAATATGGCAGGCAGTCCTATCACGGTATTATCATATCTCTTCTGCAATTCTTTTTCGCTGATCTGGCCTATTCCGCTGTTATCACTGTTGTAACCGCCAAGATACTGGTATGAGGAGGATAACTGTCCTCTTAATCCTCTGAATGTTGCTGCTGTATGGTTGAAATAGTTGTCAACATAGAGAGATTTGAAGGAGAGGGCATCAATGTTCGGTGTAAGATCTTTCATTCCGTTGTTTATTCCGAGCAGATTAGCCGAAAAACCTTCACTGAAAATGACGATTATGTTCTTACCTTTTAAATCAGGATAAGAATCCGGATCGTTCTGTCCGTCGAATACTATCTGTTCCTTGCCGTAAATACTTTTCTGCACATCTCTGATGTTTTGATCTACCTCCATCATTCTTGCATTAATGAATCCGTAAAAGGTTTCACAGAATGAGAAAAAGGGAGAACTTTTGAAAAACAGATTGCATGCTACGACTGAACATGCGAGTACCGAAGCGGAAATAAATAGTTTTGTCTTTTTTTAATTTCGTATTTGCTGAAATCAGTCTGTTCGGCGTATAAAGTGCAAGAATTATAAAAATTCCAAGAATTACAATCGATATAGTTATAACCGATTTTCCGACAGAACTTAATTCAGAAATATTTTCCAGTGTCAGAACAACAATAAAATTTCCCGAATTAATAATTGAAGCGCATTGCAATCCGTATACGGATAAAACAATCAATGAAAAGGTTTTTCTAATTAATATGTGACTCTGCATAAGTTCGAATATTGCTGCAAAAAAAATCCATTCCAGAACAAAAGGCAAAATCATTATGGTGTTTTGGGCATATATGAATGCAGGCGACAGAATTATCAAGGGAGCGAGTATAAATGAGTACTGATTTATTACAAAACTGCATACTCTGAAGTAGAGCAAACCAGAGAAAATTGTTACTAGAGCAAATATCAGGAGAAAATAGCCGATTACAGATGTATTAAAATCAGGATGTATGCTGGTATCGAGATTTATGAATGGATCTGGACCGGTTACACGGTATTTCGCCTGGTTATGTTCCTTTGAAACAATCATCATGTCATGAAAATTTAAATTTGAACTGTTTATGAATTCTTGACCGTTGATCATGAAAGAATGAACCGATACAACCACGTCTTTTTTGGGGCTGAAATTAAGTCTTACCGATTCAATTGAATTTTTGAACTTCTGCCGGTCTATTATATATTCGATTTTCTGAATTTCATTCTTTCTGCTGTTATTAAGTCTGATATTTTTTGAATAGCGGGATTCATAATGTTCGTTTCGTTTTTTTAAAATGTAGTAGAGCTTGAACTCATTAAAATTCTTCAGTGATTTTTCGAAATCTGCATCAACGGATATTGATACCGATACTCTGTGGTAAAAGTTTTTCTGAAAGAAAATGTATAAGCAGGATGACAGGAAGAAAACACTCAAAATCAAAATAAATGTTCGTAAATTTCGCTTCATATTCAACTCGTGTATATTACTATGTTAATTGATGTTCGAATTGTTTTATCTGTTAGCCAACGAAAAATAACAACAATAACTATAATAAAAAATTAAAGAGAGCAGCCTAAAACAAATATATATTTGTTTTAATGTATTCATACGTCATCCGTAAAGGCATGGAAGATATGAACAATAAAATTTTTAAAATCTGACATTAAAGCGTTCAAAACTAATTTTAAATGATGAATATCTTAAAAAATTCAACGAAATTATATCACTTTAACCGATTTAATAAACCATATTTTAGTATGGTCTTCCTTTTTTGTATTAGGTTATGGCTATTTATTTTTGAGATTTTTCTTATTTCTGTAATTTTCAAAAAATTCAAGAAGTCATATTCTTTATATGAACTTTGCATGTAAACGGCATAAATGGGTCAAACAGATTTGCTCAGATATTCACTTGACCAATTGTGAATATTATTGAAGTTTATCAATGATTTTTCCTGTTTTGTTGAAATTCTAAAAAGTTGCTTTTATAATTTGCTTATCTATGGTTGTGTTAAATAATATCTCACAAGTGTTAATATTTTGCGCAATTATGTTTTGTGGTGCGGTACTTATAGTTTCTAAATTTAACAGAATTTAATTTCATTGGGGTGTTTTCGAGTGGAGCAAAATCCATTGGTTTCTGTGATTATTCCTTGTTTTAATCAGGAAAGTTTCATAGAAGAATCTATTGAATCTGTTGTAAGCCAGACTTATAGGAATATTGAAATTATATGTGTAGACGATTGTTCAACTGATAACAGTTTAGATTTAATTAGTAAGTATGTTGATTTGCCGAATTTTAAGCTGATAAAGAACAAAAAGAACCTTGGAGTATGTATAACGCGTAATTTGGCAGTAGAGGCGGCCAGAGGAACTTATATACTTCCTTTGGACGGCGATGATACAATAGAACCGTCTTACATTGAAAAAGCTGTAAATGTTATTTCTTCCGATCAGCGCGTTGGAATTGTATATTGCAAAGCCAGATTTATCGGAGGTGTGAATAAAGAATGGGATTTGCCTGAATATAATCCGGATGATTTTATGTTCATTAATTGCATTTTTTGTTCGGCTTTGTTTAGAAAATCAGATTTTGTAAAGGTCGGCGGTTATAAATCGTATATGAAGTATGGCTTTGAAGATTATGAATTATGGGTAAGCATGATAGAATCAGGGATTAAGCCGTACCGAATTGATGAAATCCTTTTCAATTATCGACAAAAGCATAAGGTTTCCAGATCTGATGAACTGAATTCAGCTCCTGCATATCGACAAAACATGAAAAAGGAAATAATTCTGCATCATTTGGATTTTTTCCTCAATAATGAATGTTTTGTTAAATTCATAACAGAAAACAGTCCGAAATATCTTAATCATCTTTTGGATGAAAACAGCCGGTTAAACGATGCACTGAGTAATATAAAACTCTTGTACCAGAAGAAACTGAAAAAATATAGAAATTTATTAAAAATATTTTGCATTATATTTGTTTGCCTGCTTGTTTTAATAATTTATCTTTATCTTAAACAATCATAATAATTTGAATGGAAGAAAATGAAATCCGTTGTTTCGCATAATTTTTTGAAGTTTGTTCTTTCATACGTAAAAGAATCAAAAATGATCGCTAATATGGTATACATTTCACTGATCATTTTTTTGTCTTTTTACGCAATAGATCGAACAACGTTGTCAAGAATGGTAGATTTTAGCTGCTTTGCCAGGGTTTCCGGTGTTTTGAGATATATTATTTTGGGACTTGGAATACTGTCCTGTTTCTATGAAAATAAACTGAAAACTATTGTTTGTATTCTGTATTTTGTTTTTTCCTACATGACATACAGATTAAGCGGCACATGGTTCCTGTTTGATCTGTTTTTTATTCCGTTATTTTTATCAAAAAGAATTAATTCAACTTCAGTTATCAGTATATTCTTTTATGTGATAGCAATAGCAACGATAATCACGGTTTTCCTTGATATTTATAATATACTGCCGCAGGTTTCCTTTGGACAGAGAGGAAAATTTGTAAGATATAATCTGGGTTTTGCTCATCCTAATTCTCTGGGATTAATGCTTATGCTGCTGGGTATGCTTTTTATTCTGAAGGTTAAATGCATCAGATTTGAGCATTTACTGGTTCCTGTTATGCTAGGATTAATTTGTATTGTTGTACCTAATTCCAATACTCCTGCATTTATACTTTTTGTTTTGGCGGCATCACTGTTTCTGATAATGAAATTTCAGAATTATCAGTTTGGTTTAACCGCGGGAACAGTATTAGGTGTTTGTCTTCTGTTGTTTTTTACCGCAGTAATAATTGCGGTTTATTATTTGTCTTTAACGGGAACATGGAAGGAATATATCATGAAGCTTCCTGGAGCTTTGTGGGCAAGATTTTCGATGGGAGCAGAGGCATATACAAAATACGGATTTTCGCTGTTCGGTCAGCCTTATCATCCAAAGGATACCCATCCTGGTTATTTTATAGTTGATTGCACTTATTTTTATCTGCCGATATTCATTGGAATAATCCCGTCGCTTGCATATCTGCTGCTGGTGTATAGAGCCGTATGGTTATCTATTAAGAGCAATTGTTTTAATCTGCTCATAATACAAATATTGGTTTTTATATACAGTATTTCTGAGTATATTGTTATTTATCCGTTTTTCATGTTTATCTATTTCAGTTTTATCGACCGTAAAAGGAGTAATGATGAAATTGTAAATAACAGTAATGGTATGAAACAGATGGCAATATCAAAAAATGCTGCAAAGAACAGCTGCATTGACGCATAACAAGATGCCTGAGGAATTTTGCTTGGTGCATGTGCAGATGTTTTGTTTCGTACATTGAGTATGATAGAATAACAAAAATTTTATAAATGACGGTTGCTTTTTTACGTAATAGTATTATTACGCATAAATATGTCACCCAGGTTGATTGTATTTTGAACATTCGGAAAATATTTTATGGACAGTAATGAAGATATTGAAATTGATTTATTAAGACTTTGCAGATTTATTCTTTCCAAATGGAAAATTATATTGTTTTCCTGTGTTTTGTTCTCCTTGCTTGGCTTTTCATATAAATATCTCAGCTTTAAATATTCTTCGGTTCCTTCGGTTGAACTGGATAATCAGTTTGAGGTAAAGAGTGAGGAAAAGTCTAACGGAAAAGTTCAGATTGTTACCAGAAAAGTTAATTATGAAACCTATAAGGCTGATTATGAGGACAAGGTTAACAGCAGGAAGATTATTTCTGAAAAAATAAAACAGGCTCAGCTTGCTTTGGATCTCCAGAATGATTATTTAAATAAATCCCGTCTTTTTAATGCCGATGAGAGCAGTTATTTTGAGACTGTATTTCTTTATACTGCTGCAGATCCAAAAGGATCAGCTATTCAGCCGAATCAGACGGAAAACAATATGAATTCCGTTGCTGTTAATTCCGGTGTTGTATTTGCCAAAGGGCTTATCGGTTCCAATGAATATGTTAGGAATATTGCTTCAAAACTCGGTTTAAATGCAGACAGAGGATTCAAGTCTGTTCAGGAACTGGTTGCAGTTGAAGTAAAAAATATGGATTCTTTTGAATTGACAGCCAGGGCTGATTCAAAGGATTTAATGAACGCTCTAGTAAAGGAACTGGATTCTTTCAATGAAAAACTTGCTCTCTACTGTAAAGATAAATATGATTTGCATATTGAACAGCTTTCTTCTGGAGAAGGTTCAGTGGAAAATCTCTATAAACTGAAAA
>Ga0310695_10011206_pt1 | contig 12870 bp, 10 predicted proteins | sample RumenRJG_04DNA_FD_203882 | JGI IMG/M metagenome (GOLD analysis project Ga0310695, IMG submission 203882) | Bovine rumen microbial communities from Lethbridge, Alberta, Canada - RJG_04 (v2) (version 2) | ecosystem: Host-associated > Mammals > Digestive system > Stomach > Rumen | place: Canada...
CAGAGCCTATCATCACTCCAACCACTAAGGCTGATGAGGGTCACGACATGAATATCTCAAAGGAAGAGATCATCGCTCAGGGACTCGTTTCCAAGGAAGACTACGAGATCATGGAGAACTACACACGTAAGATCTTCAAGCGTGGTCAGGAGATTGCTGCCAAGCGCGGACTTATCCTCGTAGACACAAAATATGAGTTTGGAAAGCGTGACGGAAAGGTATATCTCATCGACGAGATCCACACCCCAGACTCAAGCCGCTATTTCTATGCAGAAGGCTATGAGGAGAAACTTGCCAAGGGTGAGCCTCAGAGACAGCTCTCAAAAGAGTTCGTACGTCAGTGGCTTATCGAGCACAACTTCATGAATGAGCCAGGACAGACAATGCCAGAGATCACCGATGAATACGCAGAGAGTGTTTCTGAGAGATATATCGAGCTCTATGAGAACATCGTAGGTGAGCGCTTTGAGCGTGAGACGAGCGATGAGGATATTGCCAAGAGAATAGAGAACAACGTGGCAGGCTGGCTCAAAGCATTTAAGAACAGATAAGAAGATATGTACCAACAAGAGGCGATAAAGCCCTATGACGAGAGGGCTGAGAAGGGACAGCAGGTGGAGCAGATGTTTGATAACATCGCACCAACCTACGACAAGCTGAACCATCGCCTCTCATGGGATATCGACAAAGGCTGGAGGAAGAAAGCCATCAGTTATCTGAAGCCCTTTAATCCCCAGACGATACTCGACATCGCCACTGGCACAGGCGACTTTGCCATCCTCGCTGCAGAGATGCTGCATCCAAAGAGACTTGTGGGAGCAGACATCAGCGAAGGAATGATGGAGATAGGAAGAAAGAAGGTGAAGGCGAAAGGACTGCAGGAGATCATCTCTTTTGAGAAAGAAGACTGTCTGAAACTCTCCTACCCCGACAACTCCTTCGACGCTGTGACGGCAGCATTCGGAATACGCAACTTCGCCAGTCTCGACAAAGGACTGCAGGAGATGTACCGCGTGCTGAAGCCAGGAGGACATCTGAGTATAGTGGAACTGACCACACCTGTAAGTTTCCCTATGCGTCAGCTCTTCCATATCTACTCACACTCGGTGTTGCCCGTCTACGGACGACTAATCTCAAAGGACACCAGCGCCTATTCCTATCTCACGAAGACTATCGAGGCATTCCCACAGGGAGAACGTATGACAGACATTCTGCATGAGGCAGGCTTCAGCAAGGCATCGTTCAAACGTCTGACATTCGGTATATGCACAATGTATATGGCAACAAAATAAACATCTCTAATATGGACAAGTACGGACTGATAGGTTATCCACTCGGACACTCGTTTTCAATCAGCTATTTCAACCAGAAGTTTGCTGACGAAGGCATCAATGCCAAGTATATGAATTTCGAGATTCCATCGATAGACGAACTACCAGAGGTGATAGCAAAACACCCTGAACTGAGAGGACTGAATGTCACTATCCCTTATAAGGAGAAGGTTATGGATTTTCTCGACAGCATCAGTCCGGAGGCAAGGGCCATCGGTGCTGTGAATGTGATAAGAGTAACACACTCAGGAAACAAGACCTTGCTTAAAGGCTTTAACAGCGATGTTATCGGTTTTACGCAGAGCATTGAGCCCATGCTCGATAAGAAATGGCACAAGAAAGCACTTATCCTCGGTACTGGCGGAGCATCGAAAGCCATCAACTACGGACTAAAGGCATTAGGGCTTGAGACGGTATTTGTAAGCCGCTATGAGCGTCCTGGCACAATCCAATACAATAAGATAACCCCTGAGGTGATAAAGGAATATAAAGTTATCGTAAACTGTACTCCCCTCGGTATGTATCCCCAAACTGACGAGAGTCCCGACCTGCCTTATGAGGCGATGGACAATCATACGATACTCTATGACCTCATCTACAACCCAGACCAAACACTCTTTATGAGACGTGGTGCAGAATATGGGGCAGATGTAAAGAACGGAATAGAGATGTTGCTCCTGCAGGCATTTGCCTCTTGGGAGTTCTGGAACGGAAAGGAAAAATAAATCACAGATTAGATATGATAGACAACAGATATATGATGCGAGGCGTGAGTGCAGCCAAAGAGGATGTACACGCAGCAATTAAGAACATCGACAAAGGAATCTTCCCACAGGCATTCTGTAAGATTATACCTGACATCCTTGGTGGAGACCCTGAGTATTGTAATATCATGCATGCCGATGGAGCAGGCACAAAGTCAAGTCTCGCCTATATGTACTGGAAAGAGACTGGCGATCTCTCTGTATGGAAGGGAATAGCCCAGGATGCTATCGTGATGAATACCGACGACCTGCTTTGTGTGGGTGCTGTGGATAATATCCTGGTTTCATCGACTATCGGACGTAATAAGATGCTTGTTCCTGGAGAGGTTATCTCTGCAATCATCAACGGCACAGACGAACTGTTGGCAGAACTCAGAGAGATGGGCATCGGTATTTATCCCACCGGTGGAGAAACAGCAGACGTAGGTGATCTCGTAAGAACGATTATCGTCGATTCCACCGTTACATGCCGCATGAAAAGAAGCGATGTCATCGACAATGCCAATATCCGTCCTGGCGATGTGATCGTTGGCCTCTCAAGCACAGGACAGGCGACGTACGAGAAGCGATATAACGGTGGAATGGGATCTAACGGACTTACATCCGCCCGTCATGATGTCTTCGCCAAATATCTGGCAGAGAATTATCCTGAGAGCTACGACCACGCAGTACCCGACGAATTGGTTTATAGCGGAAAATATAAGTTGACGGATGCAGTAGAGGGTTCTCCTGTGGATGCAGGACAGCTGGTGCTCTCTCCTACCCGTACCTATGCTCCTGTCATCAAGAAACTTCTCGACGAGTTGCGTCCGGAGATTCATGGTATGGTGCATTGTACTGGTGGCGCTCAGACAAAGGTGCTGCATTTCGTAAGCGACAACTGCAAAGTAGTGAAGGACAACATGTTCCCTGTTCCTCCACTCTTCCGAGCTATACACGAGTGCTCAGGCACAGACTGGCGCGAGATGTATCAGGTATTCAATATGGGACACCGTATGGAGATTTATGTCCGTCCTGAGGGCGCAGAGAAGGTTATAGCCATATCTAAGAGCTTTAATATCGACGCTCAGATTGTAGGTCATATCGAGGAAGGCACGAAGAGTCTGACCATCAAGTCTGAATTTGGAACATTTGAATATTAATATGGACAACAACAGTATATTACAGAAACTCGACGGACTGGAGGCACGTTTCGAAGAGGTGTCTACTCTTATTACAGACCCTGACGTGATAGCTGACCAGAACCGTTTTGTGAAATTAACGAAGGAATATAAGGATCTGGGCGACATCATGGATGCCCGCAAGAGATATATAGCCTGTCTGAATGGTATCAAGGAGGCTAAGGATATCCTCGCCAATGAGACTGACCCGGAAATGAAGGAGATGGCTCGTGAGGAACTGGCTGCCAACGAAGAGCTCCAGCCTAAACTCGAAGAAGAAATCAAGATTGCCCTGATTCCTAAAGATCCTGAGGATGCAAAGAACGTACAGATGGAAATCCGTGCAGGAACAGGTGGCGATGAGGCATGTCTCTTTGCCGGCGACCTGTTTAAGATGTACAAGAGCTATTGTGACTCAAAAGGCTGGAACCTGTCTATCACAAGTGTTTCCGAGGGTGCCGTAGGAGGATTTAAGGAGATTGACTTCGCAGTATCTGGTGCAGACGTTTATGGCACATTGAAATATGAGTCAGGCGTTCATCGGGTTCAGCGAGTGCCTGCTACAGAGACTCAGGGACGTATGCACACCTCTGCAGCAACAGTTGCTGTATTGCCGGAGGCAGATAAGTTTGAGGTGCATGTAAACGAAGGTGAGATAAAATGGGATACCTTCCGTAGTTCAGGTGCTGGTGGTCAGAACGTTAACAAGGTGGAGTCTGGTGTCCGTCTGCGCTATATGTGGAAGAACCCAAATACCGGTGAAACCGAAGAAATCCTCATAGAATGTACAGAGACCCGTGACCAGCCAAAGAACAAGGAGCGTGCCCTGTCTCGACTCTACACCTTTATATATGACAAAGAGCACCAGAAGTATATGGATGATATAGCTTCTCGCCGTAAGAGTCTGGTATCTACCGGTGACCGAAGTGCCAAGATACGCACTTACAACTTCCCTCAGGGACGCGTAACAGATCACCGTATAGGATATACCACCCACGACTTGCAGGGGTTCTTAGGAGGAGATATCCAAGCGATGATTGATGCACTTACAGTAGCTGAGAACGCAGAACGTATGAAGGAGACAGAGCTGTAGGATAATGGAATTAAGGATTCACGGAATTAAGGAATTTAGGATTAAAGGATTATGACAAGACAAGAATTAATAGAGCAGATCAAACAGAAACAGAGTTTTCTCTGCGTTGGTCTCGATACAGATATAAATAAGATACCTGAGTGCGTCAAGAAACTGGTTGACGACCAGTGTGAAGATGAAGAAGACAGACTGGCTATGTATATCTACGTCTTCAATAAGTTCATCATCGACGCAACGGCACCCTATTGTGTAGCTTATAAACCCAATCTTGCATTCTATGAGTGTTACGGCATCGATGGCATGTACGCCTATGACCGCACGGTAAACTACCTGAAGTCGAAATATCCCAAGCATTTCATCATCGCTGATGCGAAACGTGGAGATATCGGAAATACGTCAAAGATGTATGCTAAGACCTTCTTCGAAGGTGATACTCAGGTAGATGCATTGACAGTAGCTCCATATATGGGCGAGGACAGCGTAACTCCTTTCTTGGGATATGATGGCAAATGGGTTATTCTTCTTGCTCTTACTTCAAATAAAGGCTCACACGATTTCCAACTTACAGAAGATGCCAATGGTGAGCGCCTGTTTGAAAAGGTTCTTAGAACCTCACAGCAATGGGGAAATGACGAGAATATGATGTATGTCGTTGGCGCTACTCAAGGACAGATGTTTGAGGATATCCGTAAGGTTGCCCCTACTCATTTCCTGCTGGTACCAGGTGTCGGCGCTCAGGGAGGTAGTCTTGAGGAGGTATGCAAATACGGCATCAACAAGGACTGCGGACTATTGGTAAACAGTTCTCGTGGCATTATCTATGCATCTGCCGACAATGACTTTGCAGAGGTTGCAGGCCAGAAGGCACAGGAGCTTCAACAACAGATGTCTACTGAGCTAAAGAAGGCTGGTATTATCTAATACAGATATACGTGGGAGACTCAAAGATCATCAACGATCCGGTATTCGGATTTATAAAGATACCACGCGGACTGCTCTACAATATTGTAGAGCATCCGTTGTTTCAGCGCCTTAACAGAATCAACCAACTGGGTCTTGCCTCAGTTGTATATCCAGGTGCAAGACATACCAGATTTCAGCATTCGCTTGGTGCCTTCTACCTGATGACAGAAGCTGTGCGCTCACTTCAAGAGAAGGGTAACTTTATTTTCGATTCTGAAGCTGAAGCGGTAGAAGCCGCCATTCTGATGCATGATATCGGACACGGTCCGTTCTCGCATGTCCTTGAGAACACCCTGATACATGGTATCTCCCATGAGGAGATCTCGCTGATGATGATGGAGAAGATAAACAGCGACTTTAATGGTCAGCTGAATCTGGCGATATCCATCTTCAAAGGTGAGTATGGAAAGAACTTCCTGCACCAGTTGATATCAAGTCAACTGGATATGGACAGGCTTGACTATCTACGACGTGATTCGTTCTACACAGGGGTAACAGAAGGTAATATCGGATCTGCGCGTATCATCAAGATGCTCAACGTGATAGACGATTCGCTTGTAGTAGAACATAAAGGAATATATTCACTTGAAAATTACCTCACAACACGTCGTCTGATGTATTGGCAGGTATATCTGCATCGCACCTGCGTGGCATATGAAAAGGTGCTTATCAACATGCTCACAAGAGCTAAGGATCTGATAAAGATGGGGCAGGATGTGTTCGCATCACCCGCACTCTATTACTTCCTCAGCAATAACGTAGATGCTGCTTGGTTTGACACTCACCCTGAGGCTTTACAGAATTATGGAGAGCTCGACGATTCTGACATATGGAGTGCCATGAAAGCATGGAAGCATCACAGCGACAAGATTCTATCCACACTTGCCACAGACATGCTCGACAGAAAGATCTTCAAGGTTGAGGTTCACGAAGAGCCTATCACAGAAGACAGAATCGCAGAATTAAAGGAAAAAATAGCCCAAAAACTTGATATCTCCATCGATGACGCACACTATCTTATGAGTGTTAATACCATCTCAAAAGATATGTATAACGTGGACGACGACAGCATCACAATTCTTTACAAAGATGGTTCTGTTCGCGATATTTCCGAAGCTTCCGAATTGCTAAATGTTCAGTTACTTTCAAAAAAAATAAGAAAATATTATCTTTGTTATCAGCGTTTCTAATTTTTTTTGCTATCTTTGCAGTCAAATAGAAATAAAACATAACGAAAGATATGGAATTTACAGCCAAGCAAGTTGCCGATATGATCGGTGGACGTGTGGAGGGCAACGAAAATGCCGCCATTAGCAGTTTTGCAAAAATCGAAGAGGGAAAGCCTGGAGCAATCTCTTTCCTGTCAAATCCAAAATACACTCATTACATCTATGATACTGAGTCCAGCGTTGTGCTTATCAACGAAGACGTAGAGCTGGAAAAGCCTGTGGCAGCAACGCTCATACGTGTTAAGAACGCTTATGAAAGTGTTGCCAAGCTGCTTCAATTATATGAGTCGATGAAACCTCGTAAGACAGGTATCGACCCTCATGCTATCATATCAGAGAAGGCAAAAATTGGCGAAAACGTATACATCGGAGCCTTTGCATGCATCGGTGATGGTGCCGTGATTGGAGATAACACCCAGATATATCCAAATACCGTTATTGGTGACGGAGTGACAATTGGTGAAAAATGTACCCTTTTTCCTAATATTACTGTGTACCAAGGGTGCAAAATAGGAAATAACGTTACAATTCATGCTGGTTCCGTAATTGGAGCCGATGGCTTTGGCTTTGCTCCTAACGCAGAAGGATATGACAAGATTCCACAGATCGGAATCGTAATTATCGAAGATGATGTCGAGATTGGCGCAAACACATGTATCGACCGTTCTACTATGGGACAGACGATCATTCACAAAGGCGTAAAGCTCGACAATCTTATTCAGGTGGCTCACAATTGTGAAATCGGAGAGAGTACGGTTATGTCTGCACAAGTAGGCATGGCTGGTTCAACAAAGATCGGAGCATGGTGTATGGTTGGAGGTCAGGCTGGTTTTGCTGGACATATCCACGTCAAGGATAAGACTTTCATTGGTGCTCAGTGTGGTGTTATCGGTGATACTAAAGGCGATGGCGAACAACTTATCGGTTCGCCTGCTGTCAACCCGAAGATGTTCTTCAAGGCAAGGGCTCTCGATGCCAAGTTGCCTGATATGTATCGCCAAATAGCAGCTCTTCAGCGTGAACTTGATGCCCTGAAGGAGGAAATCAAAAAGTAACAAACAAGAAAATCAAAATATGAAGCAGAAAACTTTGAAAGGCAGTTTTTCTTTGTTCGGAAAGGGACTGCATACTGGTTTGAACCTTACGGTGACGTTTAATCCCGCTCCTGAGAATACAGGATACAAGATTCAGCGTATCGACCTCGAGGGTGAACCTATCATTGATGCTATCGCAGAGAATGTCGTTGACACCCAGCGTGGTACTGTTCTTGGCAAGGGCGAGGCGAAATGCTCTACCGTAGAACACGGACTCTCAGCACTTTATGCCTTTGGTATCGACAACTGTATTATACAGGTTAATGGTCCTGAGTTCCCTATCCTCGACGGATCAGCTATCAAGTATGTTGAGAAAATCAGAGAAGTGGGTATCGAAGAGCAGAACGCACCAAAGGACTGGTATGTCATCCGCAAGAAGATTGAGGTAAAGGACGATCAGACAGGCTCTTGTATCACTATCCTACCCGATGAGGATTTCTCAATCACAGCAATGTGTTCTTTTGAGTCAAAGTTCATCAGTTCACAGTTTGCTACCCTTGATGACCCTTCAAAGTATGCAGAGGAGATTGCAAGTGCACGTACCTTCGTCTTCGTTCGTGATATCGAGCCTTTGTTGCAGGCAAACCTGATTAAAGGCGGTGACCTCGATAATGCTATCGTTATCTATGAGCGCCAGACCACTCAGGATCGTCTCGACATGCTGGCAGACATGCTTCATGTAGAGCATCGCGATGCCACCGACTTAGGCTATATCCAACACAAACCGTTACAATGGGACAATGAGTGCACACGACACAAACTTCTCGATATCATCGGTGATATGGCACTTATCGGCAAACCTATCAAGGGCCGTATCATTGCCACTCGTCCTGGTCATACCATCAACAACAAGTTTGCCCGTCTGATGCGCAAGGAGATTCGCAAGCATGAGATTCAGGCACCTGTATATGATCCTAATGAAGAGCCCGTTATGGACGTAAACCGTATCCGTGAACTCCTTCCTCATCGCTATCCCATGCAGCTTGTTGATAAGGTGACATCTCTTGGTGCTAACACAATCGTAGGTATCAAGAATATCACATCCAATGAGCCATTCTTCCAAGGTCACTTCCCAGAAGAGCCTGTAATGCCGGGCGTACTTCAGATAGAGGCAATGGCACAGTGCGGAGGTCTGCTGGTGCTGAACACACTGGAGAATCCTAAGGAGTGGAGTACCTATTTCATGAAGATCAACGATGTAAAATTCCGTCAGAAAGTTGTTCCAGGCGACACACTTATCTTCAAGGTTGACCTGCTGGCTCCAGTACGTCATGGTATCTCTTCAATGAAGGGATATATCTTCGTTGGCGATCATGTTGTTGCGGAGGCGACTTTCACCGCTCAAATCGTAAAAAACAAGTAAAGAATATGGCAAATCAAATTCATCCTTTAGCAGTTATCGACCCAGAGGCAAAACTTGGTGATGGTAATATTATTGGTCCTTTCTGCGTAATCGACAAGAATGTTGTTATTGGCGACAACAATAAGTTATATAATGGTGTGACGTTGCATTTCGGAACCCGTCTTGGCAACAACAACGAGATCTTTCCAGGTGCAAGTATCTCCACCAAACCCCAAGACCTGAAGTTCCAAGGTGAAGAGACAACCTGCGAAATCGGTGACAACAACTCTATCCGAGAGAATGTTACCATCAGTCGCGGAACTGCATCTAAGGGAAAGACCGTTGTCGGCAATGGAAATCTCCTTATGGAGAATATGCATATCGGACATGACTGCGTAATCGGTAATGGCTGTATCATCGGTAACTCCACGAAGTTTGCTGGTGAGGTTGTTGTCGACGACTATGCCATTATCTCTGCCACATGTCTTTTCCACCAGTTCCTACACGTAGGCGGATATATCATGTTCCAGGGTGGTACACGTACTAGTCAGGATATCCCTCCTTATGTGATTGCAGGCAAGGAGCCTGTACGTTATGCAGGAGTGAATCTCGTAGGTCTACGCCGTAGAGGATTCCCACGTGAGACCATCGAAGCTATCCACGAGGCTTATCGTATCATATATTCCCAGGGTGTTCTGAAAGATGGTGTGTCTATGGCACGCGAACAGTTCCCAGACTCTAAGGAGGTTGAATATATCTGCTCGTTCATTGAGAACTCAAAACGAGGTGTAATCAGATAATTGGACAAGACGCTTATAGTTATCACCGGTCCGACGGCAGTAGGCAAGACCCAATTATGTCTCGATATAGCCCGACACTTCGACATTCCAGTCATTAATGCCGACTCCCGTCAGATCTACAAAGAACTGAGCATAGGTACTGCCAAGCCTACAGATGCAGAGATGCAAGGCATAAAGCACTATTTCGTAGGTACACTAAGCCTTCATGATTATTATAGTGCATCGCTCTTTGAACAACAGGTACTAGAGGTTTTGGAAGATCTTTTCAAGACAAGCAACTACGCTCTGATGTCAGGAGGTAGCATGATGTATATCGATGCAGTATGCGATGGAATCGATGATATCCCCACTATCGATGACATAACTCGAGAGACGATGAAAAGGCGACTTGAGGAGGAAGGTCTTGTAAAGCTCTGCGAAGAACTGCAACGTCTCGACCCAGAATACTACGCTATAGTAGATCGCCAGAATCCCAAGAGGGTGGTTCACGCCCTGGAGATATGCACGATGACGGGTAAGACATATACCTCTTTCCGCAAGAGAGAGAAGAAACAGCGTCCATTTAAGATCGTTAAGATAGGTCTGAATCGTGACAGGGATGAGTTATATCATCGTATTAACGCAAGAGTGGATCAGATGATGCAACATGGATTGCTGAAAGAGGCTGAAAGCGTATATGCATTACGCGAACAAAATGCCTTAAACACAGTTGGTTACAAAGAACTGTTCAACTATCTTGAAGGGGAATGGTCATTAGAAGAAGCCATTGAACGCATCAAGGGGAACACTCGCCGATACGCTCGCAAACAACTTACCTGGTATAAGAAAGACCCAAATATTCGCTGGTTCCATCCTGACCAAAAAGAAGACATCATCAACTACATATTATCAAAAGAGATATGAAAGAGATTGCAAATAAGGTTTTAAACTTCATAAAAGGCATCTGGCCTTGGTATAAGAGTTTATATAAGGGCCGCCCCTGGTATGTAAAGATACTTGCGGCGATTGTTTCGTTAATTGCGGCTTTCTTTATCTATCTGGGTGCCGTAGACACCAATTTTCTGTGGCTCTTCGGAAAGTCACCTTCGATGGCTACCATCAAGAACAAACGTCCGTCACAGGCTTCAGAGATCTATAGTGCCGATAATGTTATGATTGGTAAGTTCTTCAGCGAAAACCGTACTCCTGTGAAATACGAAGAGGTGAATCCTGTATTCTGGAAAGCTCTTATCGACACAGAGGATGAACGATTCTATTCCCATCACGGCATAGACTATACGGCTTTTGCCGCTGTTGCAAAAGAATATCTCCTTCATCGTGATGCCCGTGGAGCCTCTACCATCACTCAACAATTAGCAAAGAATCTCTTCCGCACTCGTTCGGAATACTCTACAGGTCTGCTTGGCAACATACCAGGTCTGAAGATGCTCATAATGAAGAGCAAGGAGTGGATTACAGCATACAAACTAGAGTATTTTTTCTCAAAGAATGAGATTCTGACGCAGTATGCCAACACCGTTGACTTCGGTTCAAATGCCTTTGGTATCAAGACAGCATGTAAGACATACTTCGGTTGTGCCCCAAAGGATCTTACTACTGAACAGGCTGCTGTATTGGTTGGAATGCTTAAGGCAACAACTTATTACAATCCGCTCATTAATCCTGAGAATTCACTGAAGCGTCGTAATATCGTTCTCGACCTGATGCGTCAGCATGGTGACCTCACAGAAGAAGAGTGCGACACACTTAAAGCAAAGCCGATAAAACTCGATTTCAGCGTAGAAAATGCCTATGATGGTCAGGCGACATATTTCCGTGAGGCAGTGGCAAGTTATCTCAAAGAATGGTGTAAGGACAACGACTATGACCTATATACCGATGGACTGAAGATTTATACCACTGTTGATACACGCATGCAGAAATATGCTGAGGAGGCAGCCCGCAAACAGATGCACCAGGTTCAGAACAACTTCAACAACCACTGGGGTTCTACCAATCCCTGGCAGGATGAGCGTCATCAGGAAATACGCAATTTCATCGAGGATATAGCCAAACGACAGCCTTACTATAAGACACTAAAGCAGAAATTCGATGGAAATGAGGATTCTATCAATTATTACCTCAATCTGCCTCATAAGGTTAAGGTATTCGACTACGATGGAGGCCAGATAGAGAAAGTTATGTCAACGATGGACTCCATCCGATATATGGTTCGATTCATGCATTGTGGTTTCGTAGCTATGGAGGCAGAGACAGGACATGTAAAAGCGTGGGTGGGAGATATCGACTTCAAATCATGGAAGTATGACAAGGTTACAGCTCAGCGTCAGCCTGGTTCTACCTTCAAACTCTTTGTATATACAGAGGCGATGAATCAGGGATTGACACCATGTGATCGTCGTCTGGATTCATATTTCGCGATGAAAGTATGGGATCCGGCATCAAAGAAAGATGTGACATGGGCTCCGACAAATGCTAACGGATACTTCACCGGCGACTCTATGCCTCTGAAGGTAGCATTCGCACAAAGTGTCAATTCCATCGCTGTTAAGCTTGGTCAGGAGGTTGGTATCAGTAATATCGTCAACACAGCTCACAATATGGGGATCAAGAGCAAACTCGACCCCACTCCATCACTTGCATTGGGCTCTAGCGATGTCAATCTGCTAGAACTCGTCAACAGCTATTGTACTGTAGCTAACGATGGAAAGGCTCATGATCCAGTATTGGTAGTACGTATCCTCGACCGCGATGGAAAGGAGATATACTCAGGACCTACAGAACAAAGTCAGGCAATACCATATAAGAGCGCTTACCTAATGCAACAAATGCTCCTTGGCGGTCTTCGCGAGCGCGGGGGTACATCTATGAGTCTTTGGGGATATGTAGGTGCTTTCGATAAAGATACTGAATTTGGTGGTAAGACAGGAACATCAAATAATCACTCTGATGCCTGGTTCGTGGGAGTATCTCCAAAACTCGTCGCTGGAGCATGGGTCGGAGGAGAGTATCGCAGCATTCACTTCCGTACAGGTCAATTGGGACAAGGGTCTCGTACCGCGCTTCCAATATGCGGATATTTCTTCCAGAGCGT
>Ga0310695_10011208_pt1 | contig 12870 bp, 12 predicted proteins | sample RumenRJG_04DNA_FD_203882 | JGI IMG/M metagenome (GOLD analysis project Ga0310695, IMG submission 203882) | Bovine rumen microbial communities from Lethbridge, Alberta, Canada - RJG_04 (v2) (version 2) | ecosystem: Host-associated > Mammals > Digestive system > Stomach > Rumen | place: Canada...
CCTCCCCACTCGCTTTTCATCATGCCGTTCATCGTATCCTTCTGATCCTCGTTGTTGCTCCGGAGCGTCTCGCGCGCGTGGGCTTCAAGAGCCTCCTGCCCTGTGAGTTCCGGCTTTTTTCCATCAGTACACATCGCTGTTACCTCTCTAAGTGATTACTTCCTGCCTCTTTCGTAGTATGCCGCCTTCTCATCCTCCGGCACCATGTTTCCGCCGGTCGCCCATACGACGTGTATGGAGTTCTCGTCAGGCTCAGGCGCAAAAGCACCCCCGCATACGTATCTCAACCCTTCAAAGGCTGCGCAGGCCGACGGTTCGATAAATATTCCCGTCTGATCCTTCAGGGCGGCCAGATAAGGATAGAGCTTCTCGTCTTCCACTGTAAAGCATCCTGACAGCATCGTCTGCATTGCCTTTGCAACCAGACCGGAAGGACGCCCTACCGCCAGTCCGTCGGCTTCAGTCTTGCCGTCAATGCCGATGTCTCCCACGGCGATATCGTTCAGCTTGCCGGAAATCAGCCCCAGAGCCATGCATGGCGCGTGGGTCGGTTCGGCGAAGAAGCAGTAGGCCCCCTCTCCGAAGGTCTCTCTGATTCCGTAGGTCACGCCGCCAGGCGCTCCGCCTACTCCGCAAGGAAGATATACATACATTCTGTGGTCCTTGTCCACTTTTATTCCGAGCTCATCGAGCTGCCTCTTGAGCCTTCTGCCCGCAACGGAATAACCCGCGAAGAGATCGAGCGAGTTCTCATCGTCAACAAAGTGGCATGTCGGATCGGCTTCAGCCTCTCTGCGCCCCTGGGCAACAGCAGCTTCGTAGTCATCCGGATATTCCACGACGGTTACGCCCTTGGAGCGGAGCATGTCCTTCTTCCACTGGCGGGCGTCCGCTGACATGTGCACGGTTACTTCGAAGCCTATGGCCGCGCTTATTATTCCGATGCTCAGCCCCAGATTGCCCGTGGATCCTACGGCAACCTTGTAGCCGGAGAAAAACTTCTTCATCTCCGGATCGCCCAGCTTCGCGTAATTCTCATGCTCCCCTGTCTCAGGGTCCCACTTGAGCAGACCCGCGTCAACAGCCAGGGTTTCAGCCAGTTTCAGCACCTCATATATTCCGCCTCTGGCCTTTATTGAACCTGAAATCGGAAGATGTGAATCCTGCTTGACGAAGAGTCTGCCCTTCTCCGGCGCGTTGAGCGCGGCAGGCGCTCCCTTTACCTCGGCCAGCGGTGATTCAATTATTCCGCCCGCGACCTCAGGGAACATGCGCTCAATGAACGGCGCAAATCTCAGAAGCCTCGCTTCCGCATCGTCGATATCGACGACCTTTTCTTCACCTGCGCCCGGCGCCTTAAACCCCGGGTTCACCCAGAAAAACTCCTCGCATCTCGTCAGTTTATCTATGTAATCAGTCATTATTCCACCTCCTGATTGTTTGCTCTGTCCTGATTCAATTGATTATACCATTATTAGTAAAGTTTGTGGTTGAAATGATTAAGGCAAATGTGTATAATAATCAAGCGGGTTTGAAAAAACCGTGCGCCATTAGCTCAATTGGATAGAGTCGCGCACTACGAATGCGAAGGTTGGGGGTTCGAGTCCCTCATGGCGCGCCAAAGTCGTTGGTACACACGGGTGCCAACGACTTTCTTCTTTTTAGCGCGTCGCAGCGCAGGGAGGTAACCGTCTATGAAACTGATTTCTTGGAATGTTAACGGAATAAGAGCCGCGATGAAAAAAGGCTTTCTGGATTTTGCGGCGGAAGCTGATGCCGATATCCTCTGCATTCAGGAGACGAAGATGCAGGAAGGTCAGGCCGAAGTGCCTCTGGACGGATACCACCAGTACTGGTGCTCAGCGGACAAGAAGGGATACTCGGGAACAGCTGTGTTCACCAAGGCGGAGCCTGTTTCCGTCACTTACGGTATCGGAATCGACGAACATGACCACGAAGGCCGCGTCATCACCTGCGAATACGATGATTTCTATCTCGTAAACGTGTATGTGCCGAACGCCCAGAATGAACTGAAGCGCCTGGACTACCGCATGAAGTGGGAGGATGACTTCCGCGGCTACCTTTCGTCGCTTTCAGAGACGAAACCCGTAATCACTTGCGGTGATTTCAACGTCGCCCACGAGGAAATCGACCTCAAAAACCCGAAGTCAAACCGCGGCAACGCAGGCTTCTCCGATGAGGAAAGAGAAAAGATGACTGTGCTGCTGGATTCCGGTTTCATCGATACCTGGCGCTACTTCTATCCGGACCTCGAGGGCGTCTACTCATGGTGGAGCTACCGCTTCAGAGCCAGAGACAACAACGCCGGATGGCGCATCGACTACTTCCTTGTCTCCGAGGCATTAAAAGACCGGCTCCGGGGAGCCGGCATTCTAACTGATGTCTTCGGCAGCGATCACTGCCCTGTCAGCCTGGAAATCGACTAGAACTCTTTTCTGAGGAGATATCTGTCTTTGCCTCCGTACAGTTCCCTGCGGTCCACGATTTCGAAATTGAGAATCAGGAAGTTGTTGTAGCTGTACGGATTCAGAGGTGATATGGATGTGATTCCCTCTGTCGCTCCAAGCTCTATTGCCTTTGCTATACGGATCTTGTTGAACAGTCTCTGAAGTCCGTAACCGCGGTACTCAGGCACTACCATCGTCATGTCAAACGAAGCCGTTCTTTTGAGGTGCTCCTCATCATAGTTGAAGTGGTGACCGTAGTTAGTGCTCTGGTCTTCCTTTGTGTTAGGAACCAACACTGAAACACCCGCGACATCTCCGTTTTCTGCAAAAGCAAGCCAGCAGAAGTCGTTCTCAAGCTGGTCTCTCGTTTCTTCATCTGTGAACGGCGCGTAAATATCCTTATCCGGCAGCGCGTCCATGATGATGTCCTGCAGTTTCAGAAATGTATCAAAATCGTTCATGTCCGCCTCTCTTATGTGGAAAGTATGAGGCTCTCCGCGTCCGTTCAGCAGTTCAACGTCATAAGGCATTTTAATCATGTTAACTCCTCCGTTTCTCATCTTCATTATCAGAACGTTTCGGTCTGTCTATAAGCTTCTTGAGCGTCAGCGGCGTTGACGCCACACTGAGCAGCACTATTATCAATACTATCAGGTTCTTCATGGATCTTCCCTCAAACCACGTTCCTCTAATGTTACTTTACCACATTATGCAAAGAAAGTCATTTCAGTTTCTTCTCTATCAGCACGAGATCAACGCCCGGTATTCCGTTGAACACAGTCGGCACGATGCCGATTTCTTTGTACCCGTGTTTTGCGTAGAAACTCCTGGCCGCCTTATTCCTGGCGTTTGTGTCAAGCCGGAGAAACAGGCATCCGTTTGCCTTTGCATATTCTTCATAGAACTGCAGAAATTCGTGTCCCGAGCCTCTCCTGACCTCTCTGTCTGAGATGATCAGGGTGTGAATCACCATTACCTCATCGTCAGGCGCCGGATACTCCCACTCTCCGTCAGCGTAACAGTCAACCTGAATCCTGTTTATTATTGCGGTGCCTACGATGTTGCCCTGCCCGTCTTCCTGAACGAACATGTCATCCCGCGCGATGGACGCTTCAGCGGTCTCCTTCGTCGGATAAACGTCGCGAAGCCAGCCGGTCGTAGTCTCGCCGGCCGCCTCCCTTGAGTGTATCTCGTCATATATTCCCGCGATTGCCGGGATATCCTTTTCTGTTGCTTTTCTGATTATCATCTGTTCCTCCTGCCAGGCGTCGGCTGTTCATCCTGTGCGGCGCAGCTACTCATCCTGCCTGGTCGGAATATTTGTCAGGAGCACGGCGGATACTACAAGCGCGGCGCCTATCATCATGCGTCCTGTAAGCTGGTCCCCCACCAGGAAGTAACCGAATATGCAGGCCAGCACCGGCTCAAGCGTATTGACCAGCGCGGCGTTGCCCGGCCCGATCAGGCGCACGCCTATGGCGTAGCACAGAATGGCTATGAAGACGCACACTACCGAAAGCAGAATCATCATTCCGAACTGATTAGGCTCAATAGCGAAAAGAGGTTTTCCGCTAAGCAGGCAGCGGATGAAGTTGACCGCCGCCGCAGATGTCATTACATACCCTGCCACGGCGAAACTGTTCTCTTCTCTTACGCTCTTCGCGTCCAGCCCGAAGAGGTAAATGACATATCCGACTGCCGCCAGAAACGCAAAGAAGATACCGATGATCGTACCGTATCCCCCCGCTCCGCCGTTTCCCGCAAAGATGTCCGGTGACCAGACGATCAGCAGCAGTCCCGCAAAGGACAGCACCACAGCCAGAATCTTCGCCGCGCGAACCGGCTCCTTTTTTGTGACCATTTCTATCGTGACTATCATTGCCGGGAATGTGAAAGAAACGATCGTAGCCAGCGACCCCGATATGTAGTCAAAGGAAATGTACAGTGTCGTCGACATGAAAATGTATCCGAAGCACGTCACTACCATGGTCAGCGCTGCCTTCCTGCTGAATTTTACTTTAATGCCTCTGATCAGCAGGAACGCCCACATTATTATAGCCGCGTAGAGAAATTTGTTGAACAGCAGTGTCGCCGTCTCCACTCCCATGCCGAAGGATATAAAAGAGAATGACGGCACCAGTCCGTAACATATGGATGTAATGGTTACGGAAGACGCTCCGAGTATTCTGTTGTTCCCCTGTTTTATGTTCATGCTTTATTTATAACTAGTCTCACAGTTTTTTGAGCATCTCAATGAGCAGTTCGTAGAAATGCACTACTGATTCTGCCCTCACCCGCTCCTCCGGTGAGTGGAATGATCTGCAGTCCGGGCCGATTGAAATAATGTCCATGCCCGGTTTTTTGTCCGCGAAGAATCCGCATTCAAGTCCCGCGTGAAGCGCGAGTTCCTTCATGTCTCCGCCGAACAGTTCCTTGTATGTGTTCACCGCCAGCGGGCGCAGTTCTGACTCCGCCGCGAACTCCCACGGTACGTAACCGTCAAAGTATCTGACCTCTGCTCCGACCATGTCCTTCAGGGCTTCAATGGTCTTAACAATGTCATCTACTGTCGTCCTGTACGCCCCGCGCACTTCGGAAACCAGCGTCAGCCTGTCCCCTTCCGCGGTAACTATTCCTATGTTATCCGAACTCTCAACGAGCCCTTCCAGATTGCCGTTCATCTGGACGATGCCGTTCGGGTAAAGTCGCAATACGGCCGCGAGTTTTCTGAAGGAATCAGCGGTCAGAGGAGACTCTGTTTCATCTCCGGCACCGCCTTCCCCACGGTTAACCTCCCCGACTGTTATGTCCAGATCTGGCGCCGCGCCGCTGTACTCCTTGCGGAAGATTGCTTTTGCATCCGAAACGCAGCGATTTACCGCATCCTCACTTTCTGCCAGAACAACGGCTTCCGCCTCACGCGGTATCGCCAGGCGGTTCGTGCCTCCGTGAATCGAAACCACGCGCAGCTCCGGAGCCTCCAGCAGACGCAAAAGCAGACTGATCGCGTTGCCTCTGCCCCTGTGTATATCCTCTCCTGAATGGCCGCCCTGCAGTCCTGTCAGTCGTATTCTGAAAGCCTTCATGCCGGCCGGAATCCCGGTCTCGCGCTCAATCGGCATGGTGAACTCCACGCCTGTTCCGCCGCAGCTACCTACTATCAGTTCTCTCTCATCAGCGTGATCCAGATTGATCATTCTCATGGCTTCGCATCCGCTGATGTCAACGCCTGAAGCTCCCGCGAAGGTCGTCTCTTCCTGTACTGTGAACACAACTTCCAGAGGCGGGTGCTGCAGTTCGTCATCATCGAGAACCGCCAGCGCTGCCGCGACACCGATACCGTCGTCGGCGCCAAGAGTCGTGCCGCTTGCCGATCTGATCCACTCTCCATCGAATTCAAGCTCTATAGGGTCTTTTGCAAAATCATGTGTGCTGTCGCTGTTCTTTTCGCATACCATGTCGATGTGCGCCTGCATGAGAACAGCCGGATGGTCTTCAAATCCTGATGATGCAGGTTTTTTGATGATCAGGTCATATACCTCGTCCTGCGTCACCTGCAGATTCCTCTCTTCCGCCCATGCCTTAATCCAGTCGCTTATCGCTTTTTCGTTTCCGGATTCTCTCGGAATTTTCGATATTTCACTGAACAGTTTAAGTACTTTGTGATTCATAATGTTGTTATCCATATTGTCGTCCTTTTATCATCATTTGTTCAAAAATCATTCTTCCTGGCCGACCTCATTCTACATCAAAAGCTGTTGTTATTCCAGCCTGGTCAGATTATCTGCCCTCTTTACTGAAAACGAAAGAAGGCGCCCGGAAATCAGGCGCCTTGCTGGAATAGTAGAATTTCAATACATATCACAATAAAAGAAGCCCCTCGGGGCTTCTTTTCTGCTTGTAATAAAATTCTTCTAGTAATACAGTTCCGCCGGACCTTTATATTCCTGAATTGTATTGCCTCCATCAACGACGAGACTCTCGCCTGTAATGTAAGAGGCTTCCTCTGATGCCAGGAATACGATGGCGTTCGCGACCTCTGCGGCGTCAGCGCTTCTGCCCAGCGGCGTGTTCAATCCGCCTGCTGCTTCCGCCTCCGTCTGGGACGCTGTGCCGATCCAGCCCGGTAAAACACAGTTCACTGTAATTCCATTCGAACCGAATTCAATGGCAAGGGCGCGGGAAAGACCGACCACGCCGGCTTTTGCCGCGCTGTATGATCCCTCTCCCGGATTGCTGACAACAGGACCCGTTACACTTGATACATTGACGATTCTGCCGTAGCCTGCGTCCACCATGAACGGCATGATCTCCTTTGTTACGTTGAAGGTGATGTTCAGGTTGCGGTCTATTGCATCATCCCAGCTCTCATAAGTCATATCCAAAAACCCGGAAAAGTCTTCTTCCATGCCCACCTGGACCATGCCGGCGTTGTTTACCAGAACATCGATTCGTCCGAACTCTTCCATCACATCTGCAGCCAGCTTCTTCACCTGCTTCCGGTCCATTAGATCGGCGATGTATCCTTTGGCATCGATTCCTTCCGCCTTCAGTTCATCCACCCTCTCATGAATCCGATCCGTTGTAGCAACGATGGCGATCCTGCCTCCAAGACCGCCAAGGATTTTTGCTGTGCTGAAGCCGATACCCGTCGGACTGCCCGCCCCGGTTACGAGGCAGACACGGTTTTCAAAATCAACAAACTTCATATTGTTATCTCCTGATTATTGTTATCTCCCGATTATCTGTTGTATGTGCCGATCTCCGCCAGCTCCGCGATACAATCATCCCAACCCTGAATCAGGCGGTCAATGTCTTCATCCGTCGTAACCGGTGATACGAGCATCATGTTGTGGAACGGCGTGATGATGATTCCGCGGTTGTGCAGATAAAGGTGTGTATAGTACATGAGATCCCAGTCGAAGTTGTTCTTTGCGTCTGTTCCGTTGACCGGCATGGTCGGCATGAACTGAAGCTCGCATCTGGCGCCGGAGCGAGTCAGGCTCCAAGGCACATTGTGCTTGGCCAGAACAGCTTCCAGACCCTTTGCCAGTCTGTCGAGACCTGCGAACATTCTCTCAAACGCTTCCTCTGTCGCTACTTCTGACAACTGTGTTCTCATGCATGCGATTGCGAACTGGTTCGCCGCCAGCGTTCCGCCGATTCCCATCGGATCTGAAACGCCGCCGTTGCCATATGTCTCTCCGATTTTATCTGTAATTTCCTTTGTGAATCCGTAAACGGAAATCGGTACGCCTCCTGCAATGGACTTGCCGAGTGTTACGAAGTCCGGCTTCAGGTTGTGTGCCCTCGTATATCCGCCGTATCCTTCCGAAAGTGTATGTGTTTCATCGATAATCATGTAGGAACCATACTTATCGCAAAGGCTGCGCACGCCGTCGAGATATCCTTCGTCAGGAAGAACCATTCCGCAGTTTGTCATGACCGGCTCCAGTAGAACTGCTGCAACGTCTTCGTGAGCCAGTTCTCTTTCCATGGCCTCCAGATCATTGAATTCAACAACTCTGGTCAGCTGATCCTTCGGAAGACCAGGGTTTGAGTCAAAGTGTGAACGCAGGCAGAGCTTGCCGTCATCACCGATATGCGGCAGGGTTTCATCAAGACTGCCGTGGTAGCACTCCTGCATTACCAGAATCTTAGGACGTCCTGTCAGTGTTCTCGCGTTACGGATGACGTATCTGTTCGCTTCAGTTGCGGTCATTGCGACCTGCCAGGTCGGAAGGCCGAATCTCTTGCTCAGTTCTTTACCGATTTCAAGAGAGTCCAGCGTCGGCATCATGGTCGTTATTCCGCAGTAAGCCTTCTCTGCGATGGTCTTCGCTGTCGCGTCCGGTGAATGGCCGAACATGGCGCCTGTGTCTCCCAGACAGAAATCTATGTATTCGTTTCCGTCGATGTCCCAGCATTTCTGATCCTTTGCTTTCTCCAGGAAGACCGGATGATCTGTTCCCCAGTCGGCCATCCACGGCATCGGAACGCCGTCCAGCAGGTTCTCGTGCGCTTTATCAAAAGCCTCGCGGCTCTTCGGCGTTCTCTCATTGAACAGCTTGTCTTCCCTTTCTCTCAGCTTCGCCAGTTCCTCTACTGTAACCAATCTGTAAGGGCTTTTCTTATCTGTAATCATTTCTTATTTCCTCCTGTTTTATTTCACTTCGGGATTTGTTGCTTTTGCATCTTTATGTTTAAAGTATATCCCCTACTCTCAGCCAAAAAAATAGACAAATTTCATGTATTTCGATATACTTATCTTAAATATAAACTATTTTTGAGGAAAAATGCCGTGTTTGCGAAAGAACAATCCGTTGCTTTTGAAAAAAACAGCCCTGTTGCTGTCACTCTGTACCGCGTCAGCCGTCAGATGCCCCACTATCACATGAATGAACTGGAGATCGTAATGTGCCTTCAGGGTACGGTCGAGGTTTACAGCATGCACGAAAAACACGTGCTGCACGCAGGCGACATCAAGGAGGCGGACACTTATGATATCCACACCGTTACTGCAGTCGCGGAGGAACCGGACAACCTGGTTGTATCGTTCCATTTTAATCTGAATCATCCGCTCTTCGCCGGCAAGGGTTATGAGCTTCTCTACTATGTATGCAGCAGTGACGGAATCGACAAGTCAAAGAAGCCTGCCATCGATAAACTCCGCAGGGTTCTCTGGGCGCTGCTTTATGAGGAAGTCCGCAGATGCACGTGCCCCGCGGGCGGCAATGACGAGCGAATAAGCACCTTGTCCGGGGATGTCCTGCGCATCCTGCGTGACAGCTTTCAGTATTTCAACGACATCAATCTGGACGACACCTATTCCAAAGACATGCAGGACCGGTTTGAACACATCATCGCATACATGCTCGAAAACTACGCGGACAAAATCACCATGCGGGACATATGCCGGATCGAGCATCTGAATTACAATTATCTCTCGCAGTTTTTCAAGACAACTTCCCTGAAGACCTTCCGCGCATTTCTGCATGAAATCAGGGTCTATCATTCAGAGCATCTGCTACTTTGCAATCCGGAGATGTCCGTACCGGAAGTGGGATACGCCTGTGGTTTTTCCGATCCGAAATTCTTTTACCGCGAATTCAAAAAGAAACACGGACACACCCCTCATCAGCACCGCATCTGGTACCGCAGCTACAATCGGCTCGTTTCGGACGATACCGTTTATTCTTTGCAAGAAAAAAAGCAGGCGCTCTACGAGTGCATCGCCTGCTTCTATTCCGAAATGATATAAACTGTGATTGCATTTTCTTGATGTTTGGCGGTAAAATTTCAGCGTAGGAGATTATTTATGGACATCAATCGAATTATCATATATATCATGCTGTTCTTCGTCCTTGTAGGCGCAGCTGATCAGATTACCGGCAGCCGTCTCAGGCTCGGAAACAAATGGGAAGACGGAATCATGGCCATGGGCACATTGGTGATTTCCACGGCCGGTTTGCTTGTTCTGGCGCCGCTTCTGGGCAGCATCCTGAAGCCTGTGGTCGGCCCGGCCTTTGGATGGCTTGGCGCGGACCCCGGCGTCTTCGGGGGAATGATTCTGGACCTGGATACCGGCGGAGCGGCGCTGGTAAAGCAGCTTGCTGAAAGCAATGACGGTTACGCGGTGGGATTGATTACGGCTTCCATGCTGGGAGCTACAATCACCTTCAATATCCCGGTTGCCATGAACCTGACGAAGAAGGAGTATCAAAAGGATGTCGCAAAAGGCATCCTCATCGGCATCATCGCGATTCCTGTGGGGATACTTGCGGGAAGTCTCTTTGCGGGGATCTCCGCAAGGGCAATCCTTATCAACCTTGTTCCCGTGACGGTACTGTCTCTGATCATTATCATCTGCCTCTGGAGATGGGAACAGACTATCGTACGAGTATTTATTATCTTTGGAAAAGTGATTCTGGGAATCAGCGTGGCGGGCACTTGTGTCGGCGCCCTCTCGGAGTTCACCGGCTTCACTCCGTTTAAGAACATAATGCCTCTCAGCGAGGTCTTCGCCATCATCGGCAACGTGGCCGTGATCCTTGCCGGCGCATTTGTGCTGGTGGAAATCATCACACGAATCCTGAGAAAACCTCTGCAAAAGGCAGGCGCCAGAATCGGAGTAAACGAAACTGCAATCAGCGCCCTTCTGATCACGCTGGCAAATGCGATTCCTATATTCAGCATGATGGGCAACATGAATGAACGCGGACGAATTGTTTCTTCCGCCTTTTGCGTATCCGCCGCCTTTGTGCTTGGCGATCATCTCGGATTTATCGCGGGCTACGCCCCAGACATGATTGCGGCCATCGTCATATCCAAGCTGGCCGGCGGCATAGTCGCTGTAGTGATAGCGCTGTTCGTTTCAAAGAGATGAGAAAAAGAGGGTCCATTGAACCCTCTTTGTTGCTTTTGCTGTTCATGCTTTCAAATGCCCATGCACATTGACGTCAGAAACCATGCACCTGAAGTCAGTCGATGGTCTTCAGGAAGTCCGCGAACAGGTCAAGTCCCTTCTGCAGAACCTTCGAATCAAATGCATATCCGATGCGCACTGCGCCTTCCATCTCAAAGCACTCGCCTGGTGTAAACAGCACGCCGGTTTCTTTTATGAGTCTGTCGCAAAGCTCACGTGACGGCATGTTTTTCTTATAGTAGACGAGGGCGGTCGTTCCCGCTACCGGTCTCTGGTAGTACACCTCCGGCGTCGCGTTGACCCAGTCGTCCAGAATCTTCCTGTTGGTGTTCAGAATGTCGCGGTTGCGCTCGATGATTTTATCCTTGTTCGCGAGTGCCAAAGCAGCCAGCTTGTCATCGATGACGGCGCAGCTTATAGTGTCATAGTCTCTGCGCTCATGGCAGCGATGGATCAGATTCATGTCTCTCGTGACAATCCACCCCAGGCGCACGCCGGCCATTGACCATGACTTTGACATGCTGCCGACTGAGATGCCCTTCTCATAGAGATCTGCAACGGAATACATGTAGCTGCCGTCTTCTGAAATTCCACGGTACACCTCATCGCAGAGAACGTACGCGTCGACGCTCTTCGCAACCTCGATGACCTGCTCCATTACATCCTTCGGGATAAGTGATCCTGACGGATTGTTAGGGCTGTTCATCGTGATTACTCTCGTATTCTCATCGACCAGCTCCTTCAGTTTATCAATGTCCGGCAGGAAGTGGTTCTCCAGATTCAGGTTGAGAATCCTGACTTCCGCGCCGATTGACTCCGGAATGGAGTAGTGCTGCTGGTATGTCGGCATTACAGAAATCATGTTGTCGCTCGGATTGATCAGCGTCATGAGTATGTGGTAATTAGCGCCGATCGCGCCGTGCATCGGAATAATGTGTTTTGGCTTTATTACATCGCTGTAAAGGCTTGCGATACCATTCAGCAGTTCCGGTGATCCTCCGATGTGGCTGTAAGTCAGACGCGTGTCTGCCAGCTCCCTCATGTATTCTTCAACATCAAGCCCTGCCATCTCGATGACCTCTCTGACTGTCAGTGAGTCTATGCAGGTCTCCGCCAGATTGTATTTGCACTTGGTTTCGTATTCATCCATCCAGCGTTCTACTTTGAAAGTTTTGATGTCCATTTTGATTTCCCTTCGTTATTGTCCTGTTCCTTCATTACTGTCCAGTTCAATATAGCCATATTATCTCTATCTATAGTATACCCTAATCTGACGCTGTTATCCATTATTCCGGCAACTGCTTCATATGGCCTCCAGGTTAAAATCCATAGAACATTTCCTCAATACGGTCCACAAGCCGGGCGATTATCTGGCTGTCCGTCCCGTAATCAGGATCATCGCTTGTGACGAAATAGTTCTTGCCGAGGATGAAGCCGTCCTGAAAATACCAGTAGCTTTTCTCACCAAAATCTATTGCGTAAGCAAGATCCCCCATTCGTCCCAGATGTTCGATGATTATGAGTGTTCCATCCAGACACATAATCAGGAAATCAGGATACAATGTCTTGATGTCCCCGTAACGGTCTGTGATCTCAATCTCACTGTCATAGCGGAACAGAATCCCCCTCTCCAGCATCAGGTTGTACCAGATGCATTCTCCCTTCGAGCGCATGCGGGTTCCGTCCTTAGCGTAAATCTTCGCCTTCGGAAACGGATATGTATTCTTAGGATAAGGCCCCTCAGCCCATCTCCGTATCTCCTCATAGCGCTGGTCGAAGCAGTTGGCCTTTGCAGCCATGCGGTAGGCTTTTGGCATGTCATCTACAATGCTGTCAAAGTCATACGGCCGATACTGCCGCTCCAGCTTCTCAAGCAGCTTCTGATTATGCTGAAGGCGCGCCATCCTATCTTCCTTGAACCTGATCGAAAACAGCTCCCGGACTGGCTCCGAGTCCAGCAGACCGAGGTAAACCTTC
>Ga0310695_10011211_pt1 | contig 12868 bp, 9 predicted proteins | sample RumenRJG_04DNA_FD_203882 | JGI IMG/M metagenome (GOLD analysis project Ga0310695, IMG submission 203882) | Bovine rumen microbial communities from Lethbridge, Alberta, Canada - RJG_04 (v2) (version 2) | ecosystem: Host-associated > Mammals > Digestive system > Stomach > Rumen | place: Canada...
TCACCGTCGCGCCGGAGTATCATGTGCTCGTGGCCACCAACTACAGTGCGTCGGAATATCCTCCGTTCCGCGGCTTCCTCAACGTGGGTGACATCCACAGCTGCGAGCCGTGGCTCTACAGTGAGTGCCTGGCCAAGAACATCAGCGTGAGGGCCAGGGCATGGAGGGAGAAACAAACATCAGTCGGAATCAACACAAAATAATGATCTCATTTACATTGAGCATTATTGCTCTGATTATCGGTTATTTCCTCTACGGTCGCTCGGGCAAAAAGAGAGAAATCCGCCTTGGAAACGAATTTTGTTATCTTTTTCTTGGAAACGAATTTCCATAATTGACCATAATTTTACTCACGAAATATTCTTTCTTAGAAACGAATTTTCCTAATTGACCATCGCTCGAGCTTTGCTCGCTTGCTACTGCAAGGACGCAAGAATTTTTGTCACGTAATCGCTTTTCGTAATTTTGCGCTCAGATGAAGACCATACTGCCTTTTGCCCGTCCGTTTTATATGATGGCCAAGCCCGTGGGGGCGGCCTGCAATTTGGCGTGTGGCTATTGCTATTATCTGGCCTCCAATGGTCCGCTTCCTGATAGGAGTGGGGGGAGGCTCACTATGAGCGACGAGGTGCTGGAGTGCTTTGTGCGGCAGTACCTGGAGTGCCAGACCAACGAGGCGGTGCTCTTCACCTGGCACGGCGGTGAGCCGCTGCTCGTGTCGCAGTCGTTCTTTGAGAAGGCCATGCGCCTGCAGCGGCGCTATGCCGCTGGACGCCACATAGACAACTGCCTGCAAACCAATGGCACGCTGCTAAGCGACGAGTGGTGCCGCTTCTTCCGAGACAACGGCTGGCTGATCGGCGTAAGCATCGACGGACCTGAGCATCTGCACGATGCCTATCGTACGAACCAGCAGGGCGAGCCGTCGTGGCAGAGGGGGATGGAGGGCATAGCGCGGCTGGAGCGGCACGGTGTGATGTGGAATGCACTGGCCACGGTGAGCAAGGCGACCGTGAGCCATCCCGTGGAGGTCTATCGCTTCTTCCGCAGCATCGGGTGTCGCTATGTGCAGTTCACGCCTGTAGGGGCCACCCCCGCTTCGGGTGTGGGACGTGTGGAGGCGGCTGAGTGGGGGAGATTCCTCTGCGACGTCTTCGACGAGTGGCAGAAGGAGGATGTGGGCGAGGTCTATGTGAATATCTTCGAGGCTACGCTGGCCAACTACATGGGGGTGACGCCAGGCATGTGTGCGATGTCGACGCTATGTGGCCATGTGGGCACGGTGGAGTGGAACGGTGACGTGTATAGTTGCGACCACTTCGTCAATCCGCAGCACCGCCTGGGGAACATCATGCGCCAGTCGCTCTACGAGATGATGCATAGTGAACAGCAGCAGGCCTTTGCACGGCAGAAAACCATCGGGCTGCCTTCGGAATGTAAGGCGTGCCGGTGGCTGTTTACCTGTCATGGGGAGTGTCCGCGCAACCATCAGTACCTCTGTGAGGGCTATCGCACCTATTTTGAATATGTGGCTCCGTTTATGGAGCAAATGATGAACAATGAACTTTGAACTATGAACTACGAACTGTTACTCGCCCTTACTGCAACGGCCAGTGGGGCACAGGCTCAAGAGGCAACGCCAGACAGACCCAATGTGGTCTTTATCCTGGCCGATGATATGGGCTACGGTGACCTGTCGTGTTTCGGCAGCAAGTATGTGAAGACACCCAACATCGACCGTCTGTCGCAGACGGGCACCACCTTCACCCAGTGCTATGCAGGCAGCGGCATCAGCAGTCCGTCGCGCTGCTCGCTGATGACGGGCAAGCATAGCGGCAACACGCGCATACGTGACAACCAGTGTCCCGTGGGGGGCATCCAGGGTATCAAGATCAATGAAAGGGGCGACACCACCTATATCCGTCGCACCAATCTGATGCCGACTGACACCACTATTGCCACCGTGCTCAGCGCAGGGGGCTATCGTACCTGTCTGGTGAACAAATGGCACCTCGACGGCTATGACCCCACGGCATCGCCCAACCATCGCGGCTTTCATGAGTTCTATGGCTGGACAATCTCCACCGTCCATTCCAATTCGCCCTATTATTATCCCTACTACCGCTTTGCCGGTGACTCGCTGACCACCATCGAGGAGAATGCCCACGATGCCCATGTGCGCCACAATACAGACATCTCGACCGATGATGCCATCGCTTTCATCAGTCGCAACAAGCAGCAGCCCTTCTTCCTCTATCTGGCCTATGACGCTCCGCACGAGCCTTATATCATAGACGAGACCTCGTGGTACGACGGACAGGAGGAGTGGTCGATGAACACCAAGCGCTATGCCTCGCTCATCACCCACATGGATCGTGCCATAGGCCGACTGATGGACTATCTCGAACAGGAAGGGCTGCGTGAGAATACCCTCGTGATCTTTGCCAGCGACAATGGGGCGGCGGTGCAGGCTCCTATTGCTGAACTCAACTGCAATGCGGGGTTTCATGGTCGCAAGGGACAACTCTATGAGGGTGGCATACGGGTGCCGATGATCGTGAATCAGCCAGGTCGCGTGCCAGTGCAGAAACTGCAGAACCTGATCTATTTCCCTGACATCATGCCCACACTGGCTGCCTTGACGGGATCGGAAAGCCATCTGCCGCAGGGTATCAACGGCATCAACATCCTGCCACTGTTCTATGGGCAGCAGGTAGATACCGACCAGCGTATGCTCTACTGGGAGTTCACGGGCAAGCAGCGTGCTGCCCGACTGGGCGACTGGAAGTGTGTGACTATCAAGAAGGATGCTCCGTTGGAACTCTATAATTTACGCGAAGACCCGGAGGAACGGCATAATCTGGCCGACCAATATCCAGAGATGGTGCAACGCTTCGATGAGGCCATGCGACGGATGCACCAGCCCTCGGAGTGCTGGCCCTTGCCAGGAGAGTAGGAGAATCGTTGAATTAAGAGTTCCGAATGGTCATCACGAAACGGGCACCAGTGGTATAGGTGGTGTCGAGGACGACGTCGCCGTGTAGTTGCTGTGCCAGCGAACGGGCAATGGAGAGGCCGATGCCGGTTCCGTCGGAATACTCGTCGAGTTGTACGAACTCCTTGAAGATGTTCTCGGCCTGCTCAGGCGGAATGCCAATGCCCGTATCCTCTACCGTGAAGACAATCTGCTGCTCCGCTATGCTGACGCTGAGGGTGACGTTCTGACGTGAATCGACAGCCTGCTTGCCCTTGAAAGCCAGAGGGTGGGTGAACTTGATGGCATTGTCGAGCAATAGCGTCAGGGCCTTGGAGGCCGCCTTCTTGTTGGTGGTGAATGTGAGGGCCTTGGCCTCTGGAGAGATATGCATGTCGAACTCGAGGTGACTGGCCTGGAGGATGCCGCTGTCCTTGACCGCCTGTGCGGCGATGTCGGCAGGGCCTACGGAATCGTTACAATCCAAGTAGGTGTTCTTGTTGATCTGACTGAGGTCGAGCATCTTGTCGACAAGATGGGTGATGCGCTCGCTGTTCTCCACAATCTTATGGCTGATGGACTGCAGTTCTTCGCTGCTGATCTCAATGTCGGGAGCAGCCAGCACCTGGGTGAAGCCCGAGAGCACATTGAGCGGCGTGCGTACCTCATGGGAGATCTGCTGGATGAACTTGGTCTTCATGCGTGCCGACTCCTCTGCGCGCTCATTGGCCAGGATGAGTTCGCGGTTGGCGGCGTCGAGTTTCTTGTATGCCCTGCGCCGTTGTATCATGTAGATGTGGAAGAACACAACGATGATGACTGTCACAACGGCCAGCATGATCAGTCGCTGATTCGACAGTCTCGCATTTTGTTCGGCTATCTGGCGCTCCTTGCCCTCAGTGTCATAGACGGTGGTCAGCAGGTCGGCATCGATAATCTTTTGCTGGATGAGTGCCGAGTCGTAATATTCGGCCACCTTGTTGGCAATAAGCAGTGCCGTGTCTTTGTTGCCTGCCAGGTAGTTGGCGCGGAATTTAGGCAGCATGTATCGGCCGAAGTTCTCCAGGGTAGCCTTATAGCCTCCCTCCCTCAGGAAACGGTCGAGCAGTTCATAGTTGTGGGCGGCCTCGGCATAGTGTTCCGTCAGCATCAGGTATTCGTTGCTGTCGATGATGCTGCCCACCTGCTTGGCCGTCTGTGTGGACAGATATGCCTTGAAGGCCTTCTCGGCATCGGCATTCCGGCCCTGGGCATGAGCCAGCAGGGCCTTGCTATAGTTGATCTCGGCCTTCATCTCGTCAATATACACAGTGTCACGCTGCGGATGGGCATCGGCAACGGCATAGAGCGAGTCCTGCAGCGAGATCCAGGGGACGGCTTCCTCGTAGCGACCGCAGCGGATGTAGGCTTTGGCAATGGCGTTCATGGTCTTCTGACACTCGCGATAGTCCAGCGGATCCTTATAGGTAGCCAGACGGGTGTGTACTGCCTGCAGCGACTTCTGGAATGTCGTGGCGGCTTCGTCGGCCTGTCCCATATAGAGTTGGCACTCACCTATGATCTGGGCGATGTCGTGATGCTCGGCAAAAGAGTCGTAGCCGGCAGCCTTCAGTTTGCGGTCGGCTGTGTAGGCCTCACGCAGGGCACGGTCGTAGCGCCTCATGTCGCACAACAGACGCACATAGTTGTTGTAGGAATAGATGTAAGACTCGAGATCGGCCTGGGTGGTGAGTTGGCTCACATCGATGCTGGCCAGTTGATAATAGAGCCGCAGTGAGTTGCTTTGCTGTCCCATCATGTTGTAGGTGATGGTGCGATAGAAGATGGTTTTCACCAGTGACAGTTCACCGTTCTGCTCGAGGCTGTCGATGACGGTCAGTGTACGTTGAAAGTCGCGTGTGTCGCCGATGTCAGAGACGAGTGAGTCGGCGTGGTTATAGCCGTCGGCATCGGTGAAGCCGTCGCTATTGCCTGATGCCTGGTGGTCTGCGCAACTGACCGCAGCCGCCAGTATCAGAACCGTTATGATGAGCCAATGATAGTGTCTGGTCATATCCTTTCTTGAATTTGGGTGCAAAGATAAGAAAAAAATATGAATATGAAATATGATTTATCAACTAAAAAACTAAGAACTATGCACTATAGACTATTCACTTGGTATGCCATTCTGTCTGCTGTGTCTGTCATTTTGTCTTAACGGGGCGTGCTGGCATCCTTGTTGCATGATAGAGGGTGAGCACCGCAAGGAACTCAAGAGATAAAAAAAGTCAAACATTAAATAATTAAACATTAGGAGGACAAAATTATGACACCAATGATGAGACGTAACGCAGCATGGCTGCCCAGTGTTTTCAACGATTTTTTTGACACCGAGTATATGCCGAAGGCCAATTGTACGGCACCAGCCATCAATGTGAAGGAGAACGACAAGGCCTACATCGTAGAACTGGCCGCTCCGGGTATGAAGAAGGAAGACTTCAACGTGCATCTGAACGACGAGGGCAACCTGGTGGTGAAGATGGAGAAGAAGCAGGAGAATAAGGAGGAGGACAAGAATGCCCGCTATCTGCGCCGCGAGTTCTCTTACTCAAGGTTCGAGCAGACACTGATTCTGCCTGACGATGTTAAGAAGGAGGAAATATCCGCCAAGGTTGAGCATGGTGTCCTCACCGTAGAGCTCCCGAAACTCGTCGAAGAGAAGGTCAAGCTCTCGCGCCAGATTGATATCGCATAAGTTGTTGGTTATTTGAAAAGGCCGATCTCATTCCGAGGTCGGCCTCTGACATCTACAGTCCCATGCAGGACGTGACGCCCAGTGCAGTCAGGAGTGCAGAGGCAATCGATACGATAATCTGCACAATAAACTTAGCTGTCCCGGGTTCTTGCCAATTTTCACTTCACGACGCTGTGCAATTACTTTGATAGCCATAATTTGAATAGTTTTAAGTAGTTAGTAACATTGAGCCCTTTTGGCTTACGCCGCTTTCCCGTTTAGCGGGAATGCTCAAATGTGTTGTTAATAATTTTGTTAGTTCTCTCTTTGTCGTCTGAAAAGGGTTTCTACAGTACCATTAAAGGAATATTTTGCAATCATTAATGCGCGCAATTTCTAGATTTAAATCTCACAATTTTTATCCTTAATAGACGGTGTATTTACCTCTCTCATTTGATATTGCAAAGGTACAAAATTTTCAGTAGTCTTGCAATAGTTTCCCCCAATTATTTTTGAGAAATTTTGTCACTTATGAAGAACTGTCTGCCAACATCGTCAGCAATGAGAAAATGCTCAAGAAGTACATCGTCATGGCTGAAGTGTTGGAAGGACTTGATGAGGCAGCATAATATGAGACAAATTGAAAATCAAATATTTAGACCACATCGAAAGGGCGGGCAACTTTAGTAACTTCAGACTCCTGACTCGCAAAATATGCAAAAATTGTTTTAAAATATGCAAAAAGTGCAATGTGGAGTGTTTTGGGCTTGGCGGTTTGGGGGAAATTTTTTATTTTTGTAAGCCAAAGACCCCAAATAACGAAGGAACTGTAAATATATGAAACATCAAGAAGAAAATAACAATCCCTTGCGCTCACCGGAAGAGATCGCCGACCATCTGCGCGTGACGTATGTTCCTACTTACCTATTGGCTGCTGCCTCAGCCATGCTACTGATGGCTTTTATAGTGTGGGGCATATTGGGCAGTGTGAGTGACAAGGTTTATTTCTCCGGAGTGGTATTTCCTGTGGAAGGCACTTCCGATGTCACCCTGCCCAATAAAGGCATTGTGCGCAGCATACTTGTACACAATGGCGACAGCGTGCATGAGGGTCAGACCATAGCGATGGTATCCATCGGAAACAGCCATAGTTTCCTGACCAGTACGGTTAGCGGTCTGGTGATTCATTCTAAGACCGACAATGAGCCATTCGAGGCTTTCGATCCTATCATCAGCGTCGTTGACGCCGGTACTGGCAACCAGGAGTCACATCGCGCCAAACTCATCGCATACGCAGACAATGATGCCCAGCGCGATTTGCGCATAGGCATGGAGGCTCAGGTATGGCCTGCTGACGAGAAACGTGACGAGATAGGCTATGTGAGAGGCCGCATCACTCAGGTGGTACGCTATCCTGCCAATGCCGTCGATGTACGCCAGACGCTGAAATCCGACAACCTGGTCCAGCAGCTATTGGGTGATGGCGACAAGATAGTCTATGAGGTTATTATCGACTTACAGCGAGACCCGGCAGGCCCCACGAGCTATGACTGGTCGTTTGGCCAGCCCGACGATGTGAGCATGGACTTCGGTACCTACTGCTCTGTGCTCACCGAGACCCGCCGCCTCAGCATGTTCCAGTATCTGTTCGAGACAGCTCGAACGCGTTTCCGTAACTTAAAGTTGAAGTTTGAATAAAGAAGAGAAGGAGTAAGGAGTAAAAAGGTGAAAAAGGAAGAGGTGAAACATAAAACGAAGCTGTCGCTGATATCAGCTTTCAGATATTTTCTGAAGGGCAATATGATATTTGCTCTCAACGGTATTGTGCTTTATTTCATCGATACCATATTCCATTTGTTCCCGTCACTCTTTCAGCAAGTCTATACCGATAGTATCATCACACACAAGAACCCGGAATGGTTTACCCCGCTGATGGCCATCTATATCATGATGTTCTTGGTTGAATTGTCGGTCTGGATAGCATTCGCTGTATTACGTCGGAAAAACCAGGTAAAAATCAATGTTTCTACATCGTCTAACTATCTGTGGACGGTATTGAGGCTACCGATGACGCTCATCAGCCGGTTTAGCCCCGGCGAGCTGGTAGCCCGCAATATGACGATTCCCAGAACTATCATCAGGATTGATTTCACGCTGCCCAGTATAAGTGCTATTATCGCTCCGGTTCTTTGCTGTACTCTTGTTTTACTTTTCAACTGGAAATTAGGAATGTTGGGCATCTTCTCCGTCCTGTTGCTCGTCTTTGTGATGCGGTCCACCAGCAAGCTGCAGAAGAAGATCTCCATGGACTTGGAGGTGACGGAGGCGCGGCTACAGAACGTTACGATGACGGGCATGAGCAACCTGGAGACCATCAAGTCGCTGGGAGGTGAACAGTATTTCTATGCGCAATGGGAGAAGGTGTATGCGCAGGCCATGAATGCCCGCGCCACTACTACTACCAGCTCCGTGTATTTAAGTGCACTACCGGTTTTGGTGCTGCAACTTACTAATAGTGTCATCATGTGTCTGGGAACATGGTTTATCCTACAGGGCGATATGACACCCGGTATGCTCTTGGCCTCGCAAGGACTGATTAACGGCTCTGTTTATCCCATTAACGCGGCTATTGATGCCGTACAGATTATCATGAGGCTTGGCTCTACCATCGAGCGCATCAAGGAAGTGGACGACTGTGGCAAGGAATGCCCTGAGCTGCGATTGCCTGAGGGCGATGATTTGCCCGATACAGCAAAGCTGACTGGCGACATAGAACTGCGTGATGTCACTTTCGGCTACGACCGTAGCCTGCCACCCATCTTAAATCATTTCTCCATGAAGATCAAGGCTGGTGAGCGCATTGCCCTCGTAGGCCCTTCCGGTTGTGGCAAGAGCACGGTACTGAGCTTAGTGTCAGGACTCTATGAGCCCTGGGAAGGCGAGGTGCTGTTCGACGGTAAGCCGCGCAAGGCCATCGATCGCATGACCTTTGTCAACTCTATCTCTGTGGTCAATCAGGATGTAACGCTCTTTGAGGGTACTATTTCCGACAACGTCAAGATGTGGGACGAGTCGATAGAAGATACCACCATGATGCAGGCCTGCAACGATGCACAGATACATTACGAAATCATGGAACGTCCGGGTGCTTATCAAGGAGTCATTGCTGAGCGCGGAAAGAACTTCAGCGGCGGACAGCGACAGCGCATCGAGATAGCCACCGCGCTCGCCAAGGAGCCCACCATCCTGCTGATGGACGAAGGCACCTCGGCACTCGACCCCCAGACGGAGGCCAAGGTGATGAAGAATCTCTATGACAAAGGGATGACCATGATCATGATTGCCCACCGACTGGAGACCATCCACGAGTGCGACCAGATTTACGTGGTTGAACAAGGGCGCGTCACCATGCATGGAACCCACGACGAACTGCGACAGAAAGATGGTCTGTATAGTAATCTCTTAAAATTTGCCTGACACGATGATAACAGATCCATACCTTCAGCAGTTAGCCCGGCGCATAGATGGCGACCGTGAGGCTATGAGGAAAACGCTCGACATCCTGCGTTCCATGATCGACAGGAAGCTCTGGAAGCAGTTGGAGTCTAACGTGGAGTTGCCATCGGACATTAAGGAAATAGAGGTGCTGTTTGAGAAATACAATATCTTCTTCCGGCATATTACCCTGAGTGACGGCTGGTGGTCGCGCTGTACAGGCCGTATGTTAGGATTTTTGGCCGCTGACGACACTCCCGTGCTGCTTCTTCCCGGCTTCACGGACTATAGCTTCATCCACCCTAAGACTGGCGAGAGCATGAGGGCAAGCAAAAGTGCCCGATTGCTGAAGAAGGAGGCTGTAATTGCCTGTGAGCCTTTCTCAGACGGAGAACTGACCGTCAAGGAAATCCTGCGTTATGGCTTGAACCGCCTCTGTAAGTATGACTTCATCTACAGCTTGGTAGCCTGTGTCAGTATCATACTGCTGACCATGTTCATGCCTTATGTGTGCAAGATGATCTTCTCGGAGGTCATCCCTTCGGGCGATGTCACTCAGCTTATACCCATTGCCACCCTGCTCGTCTGTACTTCCGTCGGCCTGGCTATGGTGCAGGTTGCGCGCAACTTGGTGGTGGTGCGTATCAAGGACAAGGTGGAATATGCCCTGCAGACGGCTCTGATGTCGCGACTGCTACTGTTGCCGGCATCTTTTGCAAAGCATTTCTCACCTGGCGATCTCTCCAACCGCCTATTGTCGTTGTCGCGCATTAGCTCCAGCCTGACCGCCGACTTCCTGTCTGCCATACTGACCTTTCTATTCTCTGGTATCATGTTCGTGCAGTTCTTCATCTATGGCGGTCCGCTGCTCTACACCGGACTCATTGTCATCGCCATACAAATCGGCTCGATCTTAATTGAGGCCTACTATACTAATAAGGTACAGCGGAATGTGAATCCCAGCTCTTCAAAGCTTGTAGGTTTGATGTTCTCCCTGTTCTCAGGCATTCAGAAGATCAAGACCACCGGAGCCGAGTTCAGGGTATTCCATCAATGGGCGAAGGCCTACGAACCCACAGAGATGTACGGCAGCCGCCAGCCTCTGGCCAGTATGTATATGTCCAGCATTAGCTATTGCGTCAGGTTCCTGCCGATGATCGTGACCATGGGGGCGGCCTGGTACTATGGACTTGGACTTTCCGACTATGTCGCCTATTGCGCTGTTCTTGGAATTGTTACACAGGCCGTGTCTCAGTTACAGCGTATCGCAAAGTTGGTGGCACGAATGCTGCCAGAGACAGAGCTTTGCAGGCCTATCATCGCTGCCGAGCCAGAAATAAAGGCGGGCTTCGAAGTTGTAAGGGATATAACCGGTCGGATAGAGATTCGTGGCTTGAAGTTCCGCTATGCCGATGACATGCCTCTGCTCTTCGATGGGTTGAACCTGACCATCAATAGTGGCGACTATGTGGCACTTGTCGGCAGTTCAGGCTGTGGCAAGAGTACCCTGATGCGCTTGATGATGGGCTTGGAGAAGCCGCTGGCGGGTTCCATTTTCTACGACCAGTTCGACATCAGCAACGTTAACCTGCGCAGCCTGCGACAGTATTGCATTGGCATCTGCATGCAGGATGGCCAACTCATTGAGGGCACCATCCGCGACAACATCATCTTCAACGACCCGCTGCTGACCGACGAGGATGCCTTGGAGGCTGCACGCATGGCTGCACTTGAGGGTGACATCCGCAAGTTCCCGTTAGGTATGGACACGCAAATTACTACCGATGGAAAAGGCGTGTCGGGCGGACAGCGGCAGCGAATACTGATAGCCCGTGCATTGGTAAGAAAGCCCAAGGTGCTCTTCCTCGACGAGGCTACTTCAGCACTTGACAACATCAGCCAGCACATCGTAGTCGAAAATCTGGCCAAACTGAAATGTACGCGTATCGTCATAGCCCACCGACTGAGCACTATCCAGCAATGTAATCGCATCATTGTGCTGAAGGACGGTCGTGTGGCCGACGACGGCAACTTCAAGGAACTTCAGGCGCGCGGCTATTTCTCGGATTTTAAAAATATAGAAAGCGATGAAAAATAGAATATATATACGCCATTTGACCGGCTTAATATTCCTCAGCCTGTTTCCTCTGGGCAGTATGGGGCAGGCACCGATGACCTTGGACGAGGTGATACGGCTGGCCCAGGACAGTGCCATCACTGCTTTCCAGAGCCAGCAGGAATTCCAGAGCCATCAAGCATCCTACGAGGCTTTCGAGGCATTGCGCAAGCCACAACTGTCGTTGAGAGTCGTGCCTAATTACTCACGCATCGTCAGCGACCCCACCCGAGACTATGTTTATTTGCGCAACTACAACATATTCTCCACTTCGGCCCAGCTGAGACTCAGTCAGAAGGTGCTGCCCTTCGGCGGTGAAGCCTATGTTGGCACGCAGGCCATTTGGAGTGAGTTCTTCCGTGAAGAAGCCTCTGGATACCCACGACAGTTCGTGGCCAGTCCGCTGTTAGTAGGCTATAGTCATGAACTGTTGGGCTACAACCCCTTCGGTTGGGAGAAAAAAGTGGAAGACCAGCGTCTGAAGGCAGCACGTTGTCAACATGAGTACGATCTGCGACTGCTTGCCGAAGAGGCTGCCACGCGCTATTTCAGCCTGGCTTGTCGGCAACGGGTGTTGCAGATGCGCTTGGAGGAGCTGCTGCTGAACGACACGCTGCTGGCTATTGCCCGCGAGAAAGCAACAATTGCTATCGTCACTCTGGCAGAACTACACTCCATAGAGGTGCAGCAGCAGAATGCCGCCAACCAGGTGGAAGTGGCGCGAAAAGATGAACGGAATGCAAGGACAGAGCTGGCATCCTTGTTGCGCTTGGAACAATTACCTGCCGACCTGGCTCTGTTGAGCATACCTGACATGCTCCCTCCTGTCAGCTATACACCGGAGGAGGTTGTAAAGCTTGCCTTGTCCAACAGTCCGGCATACCAGCACCAGCTGGCAGAGCTTACCGAAGCGCGCCATCAGGAATACAAGGCGCGCAAAGAGCGGGGCATCAATGTCGGGCTTGACATCAATCTGGGAATGCAACAAGTCAATAATACATTCGGCAGTGCCTACAAGAACCAGCAATTGTACGCTTTAGGCTCCGTGCAGTTTTCGATACCGCTGATGGATCATGGTGCAGCCAAAAAGCGTCATGAGAAAGCTACGGCCTGGGCGAATCGACAGGAACTGGCATCACAGGAGGTTGAGCGTCTGTTGGCAGAAGACGCCGCCGTGACCCTGCAGAAGCTGCAATCCAGCAGAGACAGGCTTATCAGCACCGAAAAGACCATCAAATTGGCAAAAGAGACGTACAATGAGACGGCCGACAACTATGCCAACGGTCTTTGTGACATCAACACTTTCACGCTGGCAGAGTCGCGATGGGCTACTGCCTACACCAACTACCTGACTGCCTTGGAAGAATTCTGGGTAAGTCACTATCACCTGCAAACCCTCATCAATTATGAATAAGTATATCAGTTTTTTGTTTTTCTCCATGATCTTTCCGCTTCTCACTGCTTGTCAGTCGAAAAGCGATGTGAAATCTATTCCGCAGCAGAGTGATACGACTGCTGTGCAATCGACAAAAGCCCCTTCGCCCCAAGAGGCTCCGAATTTTTCAACAGC
>Ga0310695_10011212_pt1 | contig 12866 bp, 15 predicted proteins | sample RumenRJG_04DNA_FD_203882 | JGI IMG/M metagenome (GOLD analysis project Ga0310695, IMG submission 203882) | Bovine rumen microbial communities from Lethbridge, Alberta, Canada - RJG_04 (v2) (version 2) | ecosystem: Host-associated > Mammals > Digestive system > Stomach > Rumen | place: Canada...
CCGGCACAGATATTCTTTGTATTAAGCAACTCCTTGGACATACCAATCTTGACTCGACCAACGTGTACCTGCATCTGGCTAACACGACCGTATTTCGTACTGGCAGCCCTGCAGATAACCTGCGACCGTGACCGGGTGGTTCCTATGCCAGAAGTTCAGGATATTTTTCTCGAATACGGAGATGCTTTCCAAAACACCCACGACATGTCCCTTCAACAGTGGAAAGCGTTTCGCGCAATCCGCCGTTGCCGCGCCTCGGCTCTCGGCGGGCATATGGACCACTGCCCCCATTGCGGTTACCAGCGCCCTTCTTACAATTCCTGTCGCAACAGGCATTGTCCTAAATGCCAGTCCTTGCTAAAAGAACGGTGGATTGAAAACCAAAGTTTCGATCTGCTCAACGTTCCTTATTTCCATGTTGTGTTTACCGTGCCTGCCGAATTGCATCCGCTTTTCTTGTCTAACCAGAAAACCTTGTATCTCTTTATCGGGACTTACCCCGTACCCGTTGACGGTCGCCTGCAGTTCCACGCCGGAAACCACGTTCTGTTCCAGAAGGGTTCCTATGGTTCCTTTGTATTCTATGTGCCGGACTTCCCGCCCATCCTGCGGGCTGAACGGATTTTTTACCAAAACCAGTGTGACCATTTTTCATTCCCCTACATATTCGTAATACCCCACGATGACCCGTTCCCATGCCGGATTATCGATCCGGTCGATGCAGACGCCGATACGCTCCCTGGCATGGATGAACTGCCCCTCCCCGATATACACCGCCGTGTGGTTGACCACCCCTTCCGGGGAGCCGAACCGCATGGCAATCAGGCACGGGGCTTTCGGTTCCTTGATTTCCCGCCAGGGATACTGTTGCGTGTAATTTGTTATCAGCTCGCTGATCTTTTCCATATGGTATAGCTTTTGTACTGGTCATCGTACTCCGGGATCTGTTTCCCGTACTCCTTATAGACTTCTTTCACCAGGCCATAGCAGTCCAACCCGGTCTTTTTGTCCCGTCCCTTGTTGGCAAACGGGACGCCGATCAGTTCCACGAACCTCATACATAGCCCCTCCCCTTCCATTCTTATCAGTAATAAATATTATTAAAATTATTTTTTATTCTATTGGCTTTTATAATATACTGTTGTTCATAAAGTCTGATTACATCTCGTTTCATCGTTTCTTTTTTTAATTTTAAAGAATTTTTTACAAAAAATATTGACAATACTATTAGGAATAATTATAATTAAGTAAACAAAATCAAACATATTACGATTTTGTTCAGCCATACCAAGAGCAATTCCCATCCTTCTCCTTTTTTGGTCCCTATTTTTAGCACAAGGTAAAAAGCCCGCATCTGGACCATGCGGGCTTTTTACTTTGCATTTTTTATACATAGACCCCTTTCTGATCGATGCCGGGGAATCCCCCGAACCGCTTGCTGTTCTTGTGCGCCCGGCAGTCCGCCAGCGTATGCAGGCAGCTTTTGCTGCTCCCCTTGTATCCGCAGCGGAGTCCCTTGTAGGCAAAGGGACAGTTGTTTTTCATATAACGATCGAGGGGCCTGCGGGTGCGCGCACTGTAGTCAGTGCCTAACGTAAACTCCACCCACTGCTCGTCCACTTTGCAGGACAGCACCGTGTACACTTCCTCCAGGTCGGCATTGCCGTTCAGGTTCAGGGAGTTGACCACCCGGAGGATCACCTCGGTGCCGACCCCGCCCCCGGAATCTTCCACGTACCACTGCAGCCCCTGGGTCACGTTGCTGACCTTCAGCGACACGTTCGGGTCTGACCCGTCGCTGTCCTCGCTGGTCTCCCCAATCTCAAACGGGAACGCCTGGTAGAGCTGTCCCTAGGCCTTTATCTCAGTATATGTCGCAACACCAGCCTTGCCTTCAAACTTCTCGACATCCAAATCCACGTTAACATACCCGTCAACCTTTTCCCCACGTAATAAGACCACTGTCTCAACATGATGGGTGCGGCTGAACATATCGCAGGGCTGCACTTTATCCACAGTAAATCCGTAACCATGCAGATAGGCCAGGTCACGGGCCAGGGTAGCCGGGTTACAGGATACATACACCACCCGTTCCGGCTTCACTTTCACGATTGCCGCCAGAACCCGTTCTTCGCAGCCTGCCCGGGGCGGATCAAGAATCACCACGTCAGGACGTAATCCATCCGCAGCCAGTTTTGGCATTTCCACCGCCGCGTCTCCCAACAGAAAATCCGCATTATCTATATGGTTGGCTGCTGCATTCTTTTTGGCATCCCTAATTGCGGAAGGGACTATTTCGATCCCTAATGCCTGCTTTGCTTTCTGCGCCATGAACAGGGTGATGGTACCGGTACCGCAGTACAGGTCTACCACAGTTTCCGATCCTTTTAACTCTGCAAAATCCAGAGCCGTATTGTACAGTTTTTCCGCCTGCTCACTGTTCACCTGGAAAAAGGACTGGGCTGAAATGTTAAATTTCAGCGGACCAATCTTATCTTTGATTGTGGGGCTCCCTGCAACCAGTTTTGTTTTTTCCCCTAAAATTACATTAGTGCTGCGCTTGTTTACATTCTGGACGACACTCTTCACACCGGGAATCGCAGCCTTCAACATCTTCGCCAGTTCTTTCAGATGGGGTACATTATCCTGGGCAGTTACAAGGCAGACCATGATTTCCCCGGTATGTACGCCTACCCTTCCCATAATATGCCGGACGATACCGGTCCTCTGGTCCTCATCGTAAGGCGCGATTTTGAACTGTTTCATCCAGCTCCGCACAACTGCGGCAATTTCATTGTTCTTTTGTTTCTGGATACAGCAATCCGCCACGTCTATCACACGATGGGTGTTTAGGGCGAAGCACCCTATCTGTAGCTTTCCCTTGGTGCCGCTAACCGGAAACTGCATTTTATTCCGATAATACAGCGGCGAATCAGAACCAATTGTCGGCATTACTCTGATGTCATCAAGATGCCCTATTCGCTTAAGCGCCGCTTCCACCTGCTTCTGTTTTTCTTTCAGCTCCGCCTCATAGGAAAGATGCTGCAACTGGCAGCCGCCGCATGCTTTATAAACCGGGCACACCGGCTCCACCCGGTCAGGAGATGCTTTGATGATTTCCAACAGCGCTGCGTTCACAAAGGTTTTCTTCACAAAATCCGCTCTTACCCTTACGGTTTCGCCAGGCAATGCCCCGGGAACAAACACTGCCACATCCTTATATCGTCCTACCCCTTCCCCGGCGCTGCCGAGACCGGTGATTTCCAGCTCCATTTCCTGACCTTTCTGCACAGGGAAAGGTAGTGTCGTTTTTTCATGCATCGTTTTTCGTACACCGGCTGTTGCTTTATTATTTCTTTTATCAGATTCCTTATTCACCTTTATACTCTTTTTTCCGGCAGCTTCTCTTTTACTTCCGGCCGGTTTTGATTTTCCGATGGCCACTTTAGTTTCTCCGTCTTTTCCCTTAATGATGACCTTTATTATCAGTTTTTATAAACGATAACAAAATTCTCAAACAATTATAAAAAAAGTTGCGAATCTAATCCGCAACTTTATCATACCTTACTTGTTTTTATTTGTAAACATCTGCATTTGGACAAAGCCGGTATACAACCGCTTCACTCAAAGCTTACCAGTAACCTTATCCGGCTTCCGTCCTTCCGTCTTGGCCATCTCCACTTCCCGTTTCTTGGCTTCCAGCTCTTCAATCTGGCATTCCGGACATACGCCCTGAAACACGATGTTGTGGTTTTCCATACGGAATCCCGTCATCTGGGCAATCTTGTCGTCCAGATCCTGAAAATAATCCAGATCGTCAACATTCATGAACTTATGGCATTTTACGCATTGCACATGATAGTGTTTCGTCAGCATATGGTCATACCGGTCCGCTGAACTGGGAACGGAGACACGATGAAGCAGCCCGCTGTCTACCAGAGAATTAAGGTTCCGATAGACTGTCCCTTTACTGATATCCGGGTAATCCAGAACAATCCGGTTATACACTTCTTCAGCCGTAGGATGGTTGCTTAAAGAGCGAACTGCCGAGATAACTAACTGACGTTGAATTGTATTCCTCTTCTGCACAGCCCTTCCTCCAATCAATACTTATTACTAAAAAGATTTGTTTTAAAAAATTCACCAAATTATATTTTTATAATTGTTCGGCTATCTCTTTTCTTAGATTAAGTGTACCATATTTTTTAACTTTGTAAAGGGTTATTCTTAATTTGAAGAAAAAATAATTAATACTTTTTATTATTTTCAAGTTTATCTACAGACCAGAAGATTCGTATCGGCAGATTGGAGGCTCCCGGTGGGGACCAGATAAACTCCGCGTCTTTCCTTTTATGATTGGGGGATAGCGAAAAAATATCATCAATTTCGTACCCGGTTCCGAAATAGCGGTCTATATGAGGAATGTTACTTATTTCTGTCTTTCCCTCCGAAATCAGCATTCCGGCTCCGTAAAAATCGCCGCCCCAGGGATTGATCCCCATTTTCAAGGGTTTCTCCCCTGCTACACTGTACAGCACGTGATATACCACACCATAATTCCCATTATTCTTCGTTTCCGTGCCCGTCATCGCATCAATTCCCTGTAAAAATTCCGTGTCATCAGATCCTGCCAGGCATAAAGCTTTTTCCTGATACCATTTCATCTGTATCGGTTCCCTGACAATATACGTTAAGTCGGAATTCCGGTAGGTTCCCCGCAACGGATGCTCATCCATGGGAAGAGCCCTGGCCGATTTGGAAAAGGATTTAATATTATCTTTGGTATTGCACATCATGACCACAATTTCCACGGGATGGGGGGCATGAAAATCAAACATGCCGGTTAGCAATTGTTCCGGCTTCAGGCGAATCCCGGAATGCTCCATATTACGTTCCCTGGTCAGGATTTCCATATATTCTCCCTTGGCAAGGGTCGTAACGGGTAAATCAGGGATCACCTGATAAAAACCGTAATCCGGCGCTTCCTTTTTCCTGTCATTTCGAGTGGTCTTCAGTTTTCCCTGTTGTTTCGCAGAATTTTTCCGGGCCTTTTCCCAGTACTTTTTATATTCATTAAAGTACCGCTGCTGTCCTTTGACAGCGGAAATGTAATAGGATTTGTCCGGATCGCCGATACCTCTGCATCCCCAGGTTATGGTAGTCATCCTGTCTACAGGACGGACCAGTACTGCCAGCTTCTTGTTTTCCTTGGTGCCATTGACATGATGAAAAAAAACACGGCCGTCACCCTCTACAGTATCTTTATACAAAATGCCGTTTTCATAAACCATCTCAGGGCTGTCCGAAAACAGCAAAGTAGGCCCGCCCCTCAATATTTTCACATCTACATCCTGATATTTTTCAGGCACCTTACGAAAGCCCGCCTCTGCATGGGCGGGAGAAAAAAAGCCGCCCAGAAGGCCGATTCCCGCAAGGACACTGGCTATACGCGACGGCAATTTCAATAACGAAAGCATTTTCATTGAACAACCTCGATAATTTTATGAAGAAAATACTGATAAAAGAAGTTGACGCAAGTACCCGTAATACGGACGCAAGCGAATTGACCAGCTGTCCATTGTCCAGCCTGCCAGTTTTTATTTCAGGCTGTTCCGGTAATCTTCCATAAATTTTGCCAGCCCTTTATCCGTCAGTTCATGTTTTATAAGCTCCCGAAGAACTTTAGTGGGAATCGTAGCAATATCCGCCCCGGCCAGCATGACCTTATCAACATGCTCCATATTACGTACGCTGGCTGCGATAATTTCTGTAGGCAACTGATAATTACGGAACACCTTAACCATATCTTCTACTAATTTTACACCGTCCTGGCCGATATCGTCCAAACGCCCGATAAAGGGGCTGACATAGGACGCGCCGGCCCGGGCCGCCAGCAGTGCCTGCCCCAGGCTGAACACCAGGGTCACATTGGTACGGATCCCTTCCGCCGCAAGAATCTTTACTGCTTTCAGACCTTCTGTAATGCAGGGAATCTTAACTACCACATTATCCGCAATCTTCACCAGTTCCCTTGCCTCTTTTACCATGCCTTCACAGTCCTGGCTGATGACCTCTGCGCTGACCGGCCCGGGAATCAATTTGCAGATTTCCGGGATCACTTCCGCCTGGGTGCGTCCTGATTTTGCAATCAGGGACGGGTTCGTAGTCACACCATAAACGATACCCATATCCGCAAATTCCCGAATTTCTTCCACATTAGCAGTGTCCATAAAAATTTTCATGTTTCTTCACCTTGTCCTTCTTCAAAAAATAATTGCTAAAATATGTGTTACTAAAACAACGTCAGTTGATCGTCATTAAGGGGAAGCATCAGATCCTGTTCCGGCTTCCTGCGGTTTTTATTGGTGACCCAGCATCCGCAACGGGGACAGTTTATCTGGGTTTCCGGCAGGGCCCAGGCAAGATGGTTGCCGCAACGGGGACAGATAAACTCCACCTGCATGCCCGGCGGGATCGGATTCTCTTCTATTTTTTCCTTTTTATTCAAGGCTTTACCTCCTAAATATAAGAAGTATAATAACCGAAAAATGCTGGCCATACCGGTACTCCTGTAACGGCTCGCAGGGAAATAAACATTCTATATTCTCCGATTAATAAAATTATTATACAACAGTTTGAATTCATGGTAAAATAAATTTAAAAAATTAAGGTGATGCTGATTTAATGTGCCGGAATCGTCGAAACGTAAGAAAGGCTTATCACTCAGCATTTCCGAAACAAAGGAGATTTTACCATGCTGGATCTGCCCAAAGAATTTGAAGCATTAGGCTTTACGGAAGAAATGGATGAATTTGAAGTAATCACCTATGTAATGGATTTTCCGGGTGGACAATACGTTATCGTCAGCGATGACAACGGAAAGACCCCGGTACGTGCCAAACAGAATCTGGTGCTTGCCTGCTACGACGGCGAGGGACGTTACATATGGGGCAGCGAATGCAAAACCTTTATGGAACTGGAAAAAATCTGTGCCGAACACAAGGCCGGTTCTCCGGAATTACTGGCAGCCCTGAAAAACGCTTCCAAAACCCTGAAGGACAGCGACTGGGCTTCCCCATCGCATCCATAAACCCGAAAAAAATGATCCGTCAGACCAGTCACTGATCCGACGGATTTATTTTTTTCCGTTGTTACTCTTCCATCAGTCCCAGATGTTCAAACAGATGGAACAACAAACTCAGCAAAATGGCTACCAGCGTGGCCAGCACCATGCCCTGTACGGTAATAGTACCAAAGGTCAGTTTGGCGCCGGACAGCCCCACGATCATAACCACAGCCGTCATAGTCAGGTTACGGGATTTGCTGTAGTCAACCTTCTGCTCAACCAGAAGCCGCAGGCCGGAAGCCGCGATAACGCCAAAGAGCAGCATGCAGACGCCGCCCATGACCGGGCCGGGGATTCCGTGGATCAGCTGGCTCAGCTTCCCGATAAAGGAAAGCAGGATAGCGAAAACTGCGGCACCGCCGATTACCCATACGCTGTATACTTTGGTAATAGCCATAACGCCAATATTTTCCCCGTAAGTCGTATTAGGCGTGGCGCCAAACAGACCTGACAGCACATTGGAACAGCCGTCAGCGAAGAGGGATCGATCCAGACCGGGCTCTTTCAGCAGGTCGCGGCCAACGATATTTCCTGTTACCATCAGGTGGCCGATATGTTCCGTCAAAACTACCAGGGCCGCCGGGGCAATGATGGCGATAGCATCCATGCTGAAGGTAGGGGCAGAAAACTGGGGAACCGCAAACCAGGGAGCGTTAATCACCGGCGTCATATCCACCATTCCCAGCATAAAGGCAAAAACATAACCGCAGACCACACCAAAGAGAATCGGTATAATGGCCATGAACCCTTTAAACGCCACGGAACCGATAACAGTAACTGCCAAGGTAAACACGGAAACCATTACGTTATTCATTTCAATTTTATCCCCCACCAGTCCCGCCATGGAAGCAGCGGTAGGTGCCAGTTCCAGACCAATGATGGCAATGATGGCGCCCATTGCGGCAGGCGGAAAGATGAAGTCGATCCATTTGGTTCCCATCATTTTTACAATGAAAGAGAACAGGATAAAAAGCAGGCCGAATACAATGAAGCCGGACTGGGCATCGGAATACGGATGGGACGCCATGATCAGCAGAACGGGAGAAATAAAGGCAAAACTTGAACCCAGGTAAGAAGGAATCTTCCCTTTGGTCAGGAAAATATAAAGCAGAGTTCCCACACCATTCATAAACAGACAAGTGTTGGGATTCAGTTTAAACAGAAACGGCACCAGTACCGTTGCGCCAAACATGGCAAAGAGATGCTGCAGGCTCAGCGGGATATTCATCAACAGCGGTACCCGTTCTTCAACCTGGATGACTTTATGTGACATGACTTTTCCTCCTGTTTTAAACGGCTGCCCTGACGGACAGCCGTTAATTTTGATTTGCCGTTTTAATTTGTACTTTATGATGGGAACCAGAAGACACTTTTCTTACCGGCCCAGCCAGGAAGTTTTCTTCGGAGCCTGTTTGTCCACATCCACGTGGGAAGGAGCATACATCAGAATGGATTCGCTTACTTTGGAGATGCTGGCATTTACAATATAGCTGACTCCGCACATATAGTCAAAAATACGGTTCCGGGTTTCCTTATCCACCTCAGTGAAGTCAAGCATAATGGCGCAGCCTTCAATCAGTCTGTCCGCATATGCCACCGCGTCTTCATAGGCCCGGGGGGTGCGTACCAGGATATCCAACTGCCCGGGACGGACTACGTAGGGGCCGGTATATGTATCAGCAGATTCTTCACTATTATTAAATAACTTCAGGGCAGAATTCTTCAAATCCATGACGGCATCCTCCAACCTTACTATTATTAAAAAACTAAAAAAATTCCTTTTTTTATTTTAACAAGATTCACAGAAAAACTCAACTGTTTTATGCAAAAAACATATAAAAATTTCTGTTTTTTTCAGCTTTTTACATCATAATGAAATTCCCGGCAGAAAAAACAGTATCTGCCGGGAAAATTTGTAATAATTATTTATTTTTCAGCTACGGCATTTTTCGCCCGGCCCCGCATACGGCCCCGTTCTACACGGTCCAGCACGCGCTTGCGCATGCGGATGTTTTTCGGGGTAACCTCTACCAGTTCATCATCGTTGATATGCTCCAAGGCCTGCTCCAGCGAGAAGAATACCGGCGGTATCAGGCGGATGGCATCATCACTGCCGGAAGCGCGCATGTTGGAAACATGTTTTTTCTTGCAGGGGTTGACATCCATGTCGTCTTCCCGGGCATTTTCCCCGATGATTTCGCCCTGGTACACATTCTGTCCCGGAACGATATACATAGTGCCCCGTTCCTGGCAGTTGCCGATGCCGTAGGCGCAGGTCTCGCCGTTTTCGAAGGCAACCAGGCTGCCCCGGGTACGTCCGGGAATCGGTCCCTTGTAATAATCATAACCGGCATATACATGGTTCATAACCCCATTGCCTTTGGTATCCGTCAGGAACTGGTTACGGAACCCAATCAGGCCACGGGCCGGAATCTTAAATTCCAAACGCATATAACCAGCCATCTCATGCATGTTTACCAGTTCCGCCTTACGGGTGCCCAAATCTTCCATAACCACGCCCATAAAGTCCTGGGGAACATCGATCGTCAGAGCTTCCATAGGTTCCATAGTATGTCCGTCTTTATCCTTGCGGAGGATTACCTTGGGTTTGCCTACCTGCAATTCAAAGCCTTCCCGCCGCATAGTCTCGATCAAAATAGACAGGTGCAGTTCCCCACGGCCTTTTACTACAAAAGTATCGGTGTTTTCGGTTTCTTCCACTCGCAGGGCCACGTTGGTCTGGATCTCTTTCATCAGCCTGTCACGAAGGTGACGGCTGGTTACATACTCCCCTTCCTTGCCGGCAAAAGGACTGTCATTTACAAGGAATTCCATCGACAGGGTGGGCTCGTCGATTTTGATACCTGCCAGGGCTTCCGGCTGCTCCGGGTCTGCAATGGTATCGCCGATTTCCACCTTGCTGAGGCCGATCAGTGCCACAATGTCACCGGCCTGTACCTCCGGCACCTCTGTCCGTTTCAGACCCTGATAGGTATAAAGACGGCCGATTTTTTCTATCGCAATTTTTTCTTCATGCATCAGGGCGATCTGCTGCCCGTTTCGGATAGTACCGCGTACCACGCGGCCTACTACGATACGCCCCACATAAGAATCGTAGTCCAATGTGTTGGCCAGCATCTGCAGCGGCTTATCCACTTCCACATCCGGCGCGGGGATCGTATCCAGAATGACCTGGAACAGGGGTTCCAGATTATCACTTTCATCTTCCATGGACAGCTTGGCAAAACCGGAACGGGCAGAAGTATAAACCACCGGGAATTCCAGCTGCTCGTCATCAGCTTCCAGTTCAATAAACAGGTCCAGCACCTCATCAACCACTTCGGTTGCCCGCTGATCCGGACGGTCAATCTTATTGATGACCACAATAGGCTTCAGATGTTTTTCCAGAGCCTTCCGCAGTACATATTTCGTCTGGGGCATGGGACCTTCATAGGCGTCAACCAGCAGCAGAACGCCGTCCACCATGGTGAGGACCCGCTCCACTTCCCCGCCAAAGTCTGCATGGCCGGGAGTATCCAGAATATTGATCTTGGTTCCGTTGTGCATAACGGAAGTGTTTTTGGATAAAATGGTAATGCCCCGTTCCCGCTCCAGATCGTTGGAGTCCATGACCCGTTCTGCCACCTTTTCGTTTTCGCGGAAAATGTGGCTCTGTTTCAGCATAGCGTCTACCAGTGTGGTTTTGCCATGGTCGACGTGGGCAATGATGGCAATATTGCGGATATCGTTTCTGATCATTGTAGTTATTCCTCTTTCAAATTAGAATGAGGATGCTTATCAGAGCATCCTCGACTATGACTTAACTATTATATGCGTTTTGTTTTTCACTGTCAACAAAAAACCTTATGAACTGCGCCTTCCATTATGTATTATTTAACAATACTGGGCAGCCATGTTGCCAGTCCCGGTACGAAGCAGAGAATCAGCATTTCAATACCCATTACCAGGGCATAGGGCATAACGCCCTTTACGATCTGGGTCATCTTGCTGTCGGGGCTGACGCCCTGGATTACAAACAGGTTCATGCCAACAGGCGGGGTAATCAGCGCCATTTCCATGTTGATCTGCAGGATAACATTGAACCAGATGGGATCGAATCCCAGCTGCAGGATGATGGGATACAGGATAGGTACCGTAATGAAGATGATGGATACCGTTTCCAGAATGCAGCCCAGAAACAGCAGCAGGCAGTTAATCATAATGAAGAATATCCACCGGCTCAACTGCATCTCTGTTACCATCAGAGTCAGAGCCTGAGGCACCTGCAGTATGGTCAGCACGAAACCAAACAGGGTGGCGCCGATCATGATGGCAAAGATCATGGAAGATGTCTTTACCGTACCCAGCAGGATGTTGGGAAGATCTTTAAAAGACAGGGTCCTGTAAATACAGAATGTTATAAACAGGGAATACACCGTTCCCACGGCGGCCGCTTCAGTCGGGGTGAAAGCGCCGGTATAGATACCGCCTACCACGATTACGGGAAGCAGCAGGCCCCAGATGGAACTTTTCAGCGCATCCATCCGCTCTTCCCATGAAGCTTTCGGTTCCAGAGGCAGGTTGCGGGATTTATACACAACGATCAGAATGAAGAATATGGTCAGCATAAATCCGGGCACAACACCGGACATGAACAGCTGGCCGATGGATTCGCCGGTAATGGCGCCGTACAGAATCATGGGGATAGACGGCGGAATCAGAATACCCAACGTGCCGCCGGCGGCTACGGCCCCCAGCACAACAGTCCGCTCATAATTCCGTTTCAGCATTTCCGGAATGGCAATGGCACCGATCGTTACCGCACAGGCCGCAGAAGAACCGGTAATGGCAGCAAAGATACCGCAGGCTACAATGGTGGCAGCGCCCAGCCCACCGGGCAGATGGCGCAGCCATTTGTTCCCCAGTTCGAACAGGTCATTGCCTACCTTGCCTTCCAGCAGGATCTGGCTCATTAAAACGTACAGGGGAACTGCGCAGAGCACAAAATCGTCCAGAGACTTATAAGCCAGAAGCGGTATCTGGTTTAGTGTCCCTTCCCCTCCCATAAAGAGGAGCATGCCTACAAGGCCCCCCGTTCCAAGTGCAAAGCCTACCGGCAGACCAATGGCCAGCAATAGCAGCAGCATAACAGTAAACAATAATATCATTTTGCCACCTCCCCGGCTGCTACCGCAGGATCATAGGAAGGGTCGCCCAGCTTCACAATGTTTTCTAAAAATGTACGGATAAAATGCAGGAACATAAGCCCGAACCCTATGGGCAGCGAAGACTGAGGAATCCACAGGGGCGTCCGCAAGGTCGTGGGGGCAATCATGCCCAGGTCGTAGCTCATAGCCACCATATCAATAGCATAAATGGTAACCACACCACAGAACACCATGCCGATAAAGGACGTAATGACATTCAGGATCTCATTGGTACGCTTGCTCAGGTGGGATACAATGATATCCACCCGGATGTGCTTGTTGGCCACAAAGGTAACAGCCATACCGAAAAAACCGGCAATGGTCACACAGTAGGTGGAAATTTCCACTACCCACTCCGTAGGACTGTTGAACAGTCCCCTCATTATAACTTCATACACCACCGAAAAGGCAGGGATGAACAGCAAGAGCCCGGCAATTACGCCAATCACCCGGGTCAGCCCCATCAGGAATTTTCGGTAAACCGCTAAAAAGCTTTTCACGTTTTTCTCCTAAATTCTAATCTTTGCTTATTA
>Ga0310695_10011214_pt1 | contig 12866 bp, 10 predicted proteins | sample RumenRJG_04DNA_FD_203882 | JGI IMG/M metagenome (GOLD analysis project Ga0310695, IMG submission 203882) | Bovine rumen microbial communities from Lethbridge, Alberta, Canada - RJG_04 (v2) (version 2) | ecosystem: Host-associated > Mammals > Digestive system > Stomach > Rumen | place: Canada...
TTGCAACCGATGAACAAATTACATCACACCCTAACGCTAATGCTTCTAAAGGAGGCAACCCAAAGCCTTCATATGTCGAAGGAAAAATAAATGCCTTGCATCGAATATATAACGCAGCAATTTCATCATCCGATATATATCCTGTAAACAATATATTCTCTATATTTTCGGGATTTAGTTCTTCAGCATGGTTTTTAGCACTTCCACCCCCAATCACAAATATATATTCGGGATTTCTCTTTGCCACTTCATAAATCCACTTAAAATTCTTATTCTTTTCAATACTTCCTAATGAAAAAATAAAACTAGTACCAGCTAAGCTCAGTTTATCAATAATGTCATAATCAGCTTTGCATTTCAGAATATGTTCATAGCCACTACCAACACAATATATTTTATCCGCTTTATAGTTATAATACTCTATTATTTCTTTCTTACTAAAATTCGAAACCGTTAATATTTTCATGCCTTTCTTAATCGCTGCTCTAAATTGCAATCCATGAAAGAAGGCAGAAATCTTGCCGTAAATGGTAGTGTGATATTGTTTGTATTTAACGTACGTTAAATCATGTATAGTCGAAATATCGGGTTTCCTTATTGTTACTACATTTGTTAGATTAATGATTACGCCCTTTTGTCTCTTTACATAATTGTAAAAAGAAATTTGATCCCATAGATTTCCTTTTAATGTACCATATCTAACAATTCTAATTTTTCTATATTCAAGCGATTCTTCTTCTATATCAGCCCATTTGGGTAAGACGATATATATTTCGCCTGCAGTACATATTTTATCTAATTCTTTGATAGATTCCCTTGTAAACCTCTGTACCCCAGTTAATCTTTGAGTAAATGCTCTACCATTTATATAATACTTCTTCACTATTGTCTTACCTTTGCTATATTCTTATATTTTATCGCAAGCTTAATTATTGCAAGATCATCTACAAAATATCGCTTAAACATTCTTTTAGGATCATGAAAAAACCTATAGAGCCATTCCAGCCCAATAGAACTAATCCATCTTGGTGCCCTTTTCTGTTCTCCTGCCAGAAAGTCTATTGTACCGCCAATTGAAAACGACATTGGTATATTGTATTTTCTCATATTCTCATATATGAAAATGTCTTGTTTAGGCACACCCATACCTACAAACAACATATCCGCATGTGAATCAAACAGTATCTTATTAATATTGTCTATTTCTTTCTGATCCTTTTCAAATCCAAATGGTGGAGAATACACCCCTGCAACCTTTAACCCTGGATAATCTATTATTAGTTTACTTGCGGCTTTCGCTGCAATCCCCGGTCCAGCTCCTAACAGAAAAACAGAATATCCCTTTTCAGCTGCTATGCTACATAATTCTGGAACCAAATCAGATCCGGGTATTTTTTCCTTGAATGGTTGCCCATACCATTTTGCGATCCAAAGAAGTGGATGTCCATCAACTAAAAGCAACTCACAATTCTCGCAAATCTTCTTGAAATAATCATCCCATTCTATCCTAACAATTTGATCGACGTTAGGAGTAATGACCTGACCTATTTTTCTGTTTTTTATACAATACTCGATATGTTCAATTGCCTCGGCTTTAGTAACATAATCCATGTATGTATTCATAAAGGGTTTTCTATTAAGTGACATCATTCATTCCCCTTTTATAACAGAAATTCTCTCCAATACTCAAGCATATCAGCTATGGTCTGTTCCATTGGGATTTGTTGCTTCCAACCTGTATCCACCTTCAGTTTCTCCACATTACCGACTATGATTCTTTCATCGGTAGGTCTGATTAATGCAGGATCAACCTTTCTCTCCAACTCATGTCCAATCTGTTTTTCGATCATCTTCACGATATCTTCCATCTGATAGATGTGCTCGGAACTGATATTGTAGGCGTCTCCTGCTTTGCCTTTTTCTGCAAGAAGCATCAGCGCATGAACGAGGTCTCTCTGATCCATGATCGCTCTCTTTGTTTCAAGATTTCCACAACGAAGTTCATATACCCCTGTCCTCTCGGCTTCTACTGCTCTCTTTGTGAAATCTGAAGTCACATCATTAACTTTCCGTGTTCCCGTCGAATTGAATATCCTCGCCCTAATGCATCGAATATGATCATTCATATAATATTGAAATGCCAAAAGATCCTGACCTACTTTGGAAACTCCATATGGATGGAGAGGCTTTAGTTCAGCAATTTCCTTCACAAACGGATCCTCTAATTCATTCAAAGTCTGTCCATACTCAGCACTTGAGCAGGCAACTACCACTATAGGATCATATGATGCCTTTCTATACTTTCTCGCCTTCTTTATAGCCTCAAACACAGCAACCTGCCCATTGATATTAACATCAATTGTTTCTGCCGGGCTTACCCATGAAACCGTTGGATATGACTGTGCCGCAAGATGATAAATCTGATCAGGCAGATTATCCATAATCAGTTCCTCGATACCATATCCATACCGAAGATCACACTGAACAAATTGGATGGGGATCTGAACCTGGTCAACATTCTTCTTATTCTTGTGCCAAACACCAATAACGTCATCTCCACGGTTATACAACAGTTCTACCATATGAGATCCAACCATGCCTCCAGCACCTGTAACTAATACTTTCATCGTTTTCTCCTATTCACATGAGACTATGCATAGATCTCAAATCTACTTGTTTTCTGCGGTTCATAACTTTCTGGAGTATAATGAATAACCTGTGTTCCACCATCCTCGAAGTGGAACGGCACATAAAGCAGATCCTTCATTGCTTCCATGACAGCCTCTTTCTTTTCTGGCTGCACATAGAACACAAGAAAACCACCACCGCCGGCACCGAGAAGTTTGCCTCCGAGTGCACCAGCATGGATTCCTTTCTCATAGAGAGCATCTATACTATTTGTGGTAATGGCACCACCGGTCTGCCGTTTCAATCTCCATGTCTTATCGAGAAGACGTCCAAAATCGTCTAAATCGCTGTGCTTATCCTCAAGCACAGCTTCTGCGTCATCTACAAGAGTATACATCTGCTGAAGCTGCTTAATCTTCTCATCGTAGCCAGCTTGATTCGCCTTTTGCATCTCTGAGGAGAATCTTGTGAATCCTGTAAAGAACATCAGCAGGTTATCATTCAACTGCTTCTTTCGATCCGGATGGATGATGATAGGCCGGACGTCATATGTACCGTCCTTGTTGAATTCGATACGATTCATGCCACCGAAAGCAGCGGCAATCTGATCCTGCCATCCACCTGCTTCCTGGCATAGTTCACGTTCAAGATAGATAGCCTCATCGGCTAATTTCTTTTTGTCCGCATACTTTCCTTTCAATGCATAGAATGCATTTAACATTCCAACAGCAAAGGAAGAAGACGTCCCAAGTCCTGAACGAGCAGGAAGATCAGCTTCATACATGAGGCGGATTTCATGCATATCAAGCATTTTCATAGCATTCCGAATTGCAGGATGTTCAATATCTTCTGTATTTACCACCCGCTCAGTTTTTGAATATGAAAGTTCGTTCTTCCAGTCAAAGAACCGTGGCAAATGTCGTACATTAACATAGCAATACTTATCAAATGTTGTGCTCAGAACTGCTCCTCCGTATTCTCGAAAAAAACTCTCCATATCTGTTCCGCCACCGAAGAAAGACATACGGAATGGTGTTTTTGTAATAATCATCTTAATCTCTCCTAAACAAATCCCTGGTATACACTTTGTCAGCCACATCATCTAATACTGTGTCATACCGGTTCGCGATAATAGCCTGTGACTGATTCTTAAACTCCGCCAGATCATTCACCACTTTACTACCGAAGAACGTACTACCATTCTCCAGTGTTGGTTCATAAACGATTACAGTCGCACCTTTCGCTTTTATCCGTTTCATGACACCCTGAATAGAGCTTTGACGAAAGTTATCTGAATTGCTCTTCATGGTTAAGCGGTAGATGCCGATTACGCAACTCTTCTCCTCTGCCGCACTAAAATCCCCACGACCATAGTAGTCATAATATCCAGCAAGCTTCAGCACTCTATCTGCAATAAAATCTTTTCTTGTTCTATTACTCTCCACGATCGCCCGTATCAGATCCTCCGGCACATCTTGATAGTTAGCCAACAACTGTTTTGTGTCCTTAGGTAGACAATATCCGCCATAGCCAAATGACGGATTGTTGTAGAAGTCGCCGATGCGTGGATCCAGGCTGACACCACGAATTATCGCAGCCGTATCCAACCCTTTCACTTCTGCATATGTGTCTAACTCATTAAAATAACTCACACGCAGAGCGAGGTAGGTGTTTGCAAAAAGCTTAACCGCCTCTGCCTCGGTAGTTCCCATGAACAGTGTGTCGATGTTTTCTTTAATCGCACCGGCTTTTAGCAACCCTGCAAAAGTCTCAGCCTTATCCCTATTCTTCTCGTCTGTACCCACAATGATGCGTGATGGATAAAGGTTGTCATACAATGCCTTTGATTCTCTCAGGAATTCTGGAGAGAACAATATCCTATCGGTTCCGTACTTCTTTCTAACTGATTCTGTATACCCAACTGGTATGGTGGACTTGATGACCATAGTGGCTGAAGATGAACTCCTCAGCACCAGCTCAATCACTGACTCCACAGCACTCGTATCGAAGAAGTTTTTATTCGGATCATAGTTAGTAGGAGCTGCGATAATCACAAAGTCAGCATCCTTATACGCACTCGCACCATCTGTAGTAGCAGTCAGGTCTAAATCCTTCTCCTCCAGATACTTCTCAATATATTCATCTTGGATAGGACTGATCCGTTTATTTATCTTCTCAACCTTCTCTGGGATCACATCGACAGCCATTACATGGTTGTGTTGCGACAATAGAACCGCCAGAGAAAGTCCGACATATCCTGTTCCTGCTACTGCTATGTTCATCGTATTTTTTAATCTCCTACTTCTTTTTAATCAGTGTGGTCATCGGCGGAGCCGCCTGTCATGGTAAGTAATCAACCTGTAGTTCCTGGATTACTTCTCAACCACATTGTGGTCATCCTCTACCAGATTACTTACAAGCATCTCATCAATTAGATTACTTATCTTTCGACTTATCAGCCTTCCGAAGCGCAGATTCCTCTTTGGCCAATCTGCCAAGACGCTTTCCACGCTCCACACATTCTTCTTCAAGTTCCACTTTGCTTTTCAGCAAAGAAAGAAATGCGTTATATGCCTGCTTATCTGAATCTTTTAATCTTTCAGCCACATGACTGAGTTGCATGAAGTCATTTATAAGAGCTATTCCAGCCTCTTCATCCCACTCATACCTACCCAGTACGTTCTTCTTTATCTTTTTCAGCTTATCTGTTTCGTTTGACATGCTGTTATCCTCCTCAAAATCTGCTAACATCTCTTGCTTGATCACCAAACTGGTTCTTGGTGTGCGGCTTGCAGTCTGACGCACGCAAGGTACTACAGTTCAAAAGAACCCTTGATCTCTTATCTGTTTTCCTATCTTGATCTGGCCTCGCTTCGCTCGGCGATGTCCACACGGGCTTCGCCCGGCTGTTCTGCTCAGCTCTGTTCCTGAACTGTCTGACGGGAATCAACCTTCTTCCGAGGTATACACCCCGCAATAATCAGAACACCTGCCATCACAATCACAATCCACTTATAATCCAATGCCTTTCTGATCCAACCACCGACTTGTGGTATCGACAGTACTTCTTTACCTAGATAAGTTGATGGGGTAACAACACTCGTCCCTTCATCAGCTAAGGACTGCACGGTTAGCTCCGTATCAGTTTTCTCCATCACCTTATGCATAGCTTCGACCTTGCCAAGGAGATAAGCGACGTTATCCCCCACGGCTACATCGTCCATTTTGCTTCTTGTGTCCAAGAGGACGAGTGATCCTTTCGGCACTTCCGGATGCATGGACTCCGAGATCATCACAAACGGGCGGATTCCAACCAATACAGCGATTAGGCTTATGATTCCTATAGCAATAAGTACAATACAGAACACTGTGTAGATATTTGCTAAGGTGCTTCTAACTCTCATCATGTTTGTAGTCTTCTCATCCTTGTCATCCTTGGTTCCCAAACAGTCTTCTCTTTAACCACAGTGAGTTCTTTAGCTCTCCTGTGTTCATGATCTTCACCCTGTTATGCTTACCCACCTCTGCGGCTTCGCCGATGCCCACACTATCTACTCCCCAACCGCCTGCACAGTAGTACTCCATATTTGACTTGCATCCGCATTCCCATCAAATCCATCAGTCTGCACGGCATAAGCAATAATCCTCAGCTCGCCGCTGAAGTCGGTTAACTCTCGAAAGTCATAAAACCTCGCCTTACTAACCATCTCAGGAGTAGTAGCTCCACTCTCCAGCGCCTTACCTGTTCCGTCCACCACATATTGGTAAACAGAAGTCTTATACCCATCACTACTCTGATTCTCAATATTCATCCAGTTTCCGGTAGGTGTGATGGACAGTATTGGATGGCCGGATAGTTCGGGGATTATGAGCTTTACGAATACGTAGCAATCCTTAGTACCTGTGTTTGTCACTCCTATATTGAGAGGTGTTGTCTGATTAGGCTTTACTTCTATCGCTTCATCAGAACCGGTATCCACAGTTAAATCAATGCCGACCGTTCCTGCGTTAATATAATATTCCTTGGCATCTTCCTGCCTATCGGTTAAGATACCGAGTAGGGTTGATGAAATAAACAGAAGGCCACACAAGGATAGTCCGGCGGAGATTGAGAGTATGCGTTTGATTATCGTCATGTAGTTCTATTCTTCTCCTTCTGTAGTCTTTCCATATATCTATGAGAGCAATTTCTGTTCAACCACAACATCTTGGGGTTTTATTGACAATCTGTGCTGATTTTCTGTTTTTCAGCTTCTCTTACATATATCTATGAGCAGAGATTCTACTCAACCACAAGATATTGTGGTTTTTGGGTCATTTTAGGCTCTTTTTGAGGGAACAAGGCTAATTGACCATTTCTTCCATATATCTATGAGTGGGATATCGGATCGACCACAAGATGTTGTGGTTTTGGCTCATTTTCGCCTCTTCTCCACCATGAGTGATCAAAAATCGCCTCTCAGAACCGCCCTGAGACTCTTCCATAGATATTGTGGTTGAGTCTATACTCACATACAATATCTATGGAAAAATCCCGATTTTCACCCTATTTTTCTCTTCCCTATTTCGGTGCAATATGGTTAATAAGCAAAACCACCCTATTTTACATAGATATAGTGGTTGGAGACTCCATCCTCCCATATATCTTGTGGTTGCAAGAACTTTGTTCGGTACGCTGAGGTCGTTATTTGTACTTTTACATTCATAATGTGCATGAGTATATAGTGGGATATCCTCTTAATCATCATAACCTCGCAAATCTGATCAACAAATTGGTTGGATTGGTTCGTCAGATTTCCGTATGGTTATATTCAAAAAGTAACATTCAACAAACTACATTTTCCCTAGACAACCATTTGCTCTTTAATTTCAGATTCCGAGTTTATGGTTGTCACTATTCCTATCCGGTCAATAAATTCCTTTAGAACGTCAAATAGCCCTAAATGAGACCTGGATCTCACAAGGGCATTTGACTTTCATCCTGTTAAATTCCCCGTCTTCTTTTTGTTTGGGTCAAAATAGAACTTTCAAGAAACCTGTTCCACTTTACGAGACTTCCGATGTCCATCGGACGCTTCTCTCGACCCAAAAAGGGAATTTATGGAGAAATGTCAAATCCTGGATCATCACCCATCCCGCTTGTTTACTGGATTCTTCGGGGTTGACCCTATTATCTCTCTATCTCCGATTATAAAAATATTACGCTTACTCTTGAAGGCCTTGCCCTTTTTATTTTCCGCCACTATCTGGCCTCCTTCTATTATCTTTGTGTTCATCCATAATCACAGTTACCTATTAACCCAGTAACTGTTCAAAATTCCTTACGCTGATTCATCAAAACAAAGAATTTCAAAATCTATTTTGAAATGAAATTCCAGAATTTCGGAAACTAAATTCGTCAGAAAAGTGTACATAAGCATATCGCACATTTCCGCGGGTCATAGAAATGTCTTCTCTTTTATACCTCCGGGATTCAAACTTTTTTAATGCTCAAAATCCTTTATATTTGTTTTTTCCACAGTCACTATAGAGGTTCTTCGCGCGCCGAAAATATGTATATTCCGCAATCACCTTTAAAATAATCATACAGCCAAGAAGGGAGGCATCCCGCGATGAAAAGGACCTTGAGGATGCTGATTCACTGGCCATGACACAGATGTTCTTGAAACTAATATCCATATGCACCGTTGTAGTTTTAACGAAACAATCCATAAGATGAAATTAAAACTTAACAAAACTCCAGAAACAACTCCACGCTTTTGCCGAGCGAATGTCTGAAAAACGCGTCCAAAAGTCTCCTTGCGCTGGTCAGAAAAGCCAGATCGGACACAGCGGGCATCCAGCAAAGACGGATGTTTCTGGAATTTAGAGGCGTAGTAGCACACGACTACAATGCGCTCTGACGTATATTTGAAGTGAACCATGCGGACCGCAATACACATCTGATCTGTGAACTGGAGGATGTTATACAACTGCCCATAGCGTACACAGATATAATGATTTCAGGAAATGCTGCTTGTCATGAAAAGCAGTCACGATAACGCAATTACTGTCGATGAAGCAGAGTTCCACTGCGGGAATACTTAGAAAAACGCAATCACGGAATCACCAGATTACATCATTACTTAAGGAGGTTTTTAACAGTTAATCAACCCATTATATCCGTTAATATCTCTTCCGGGGTTTTCATGGGGAGCTACTGTACTGTAAATTCAGACGTACGCTATTCTGATATCACATCTTGATTGAACTGTACAAGAAATCTTTCCACGTATCAGATGGCATAGTACATTGTTTCCTAATGAGCTGCCTAATACTTTGTTAACTAAAATACTGTAAAGAGTCAAAATTAGACCGCTTTTTTACTATTCTTGCAGGGAAAGCTCCCTGATGGGAGCTTTCTTTTTAAACTATATTCACATGGCTCCCTTGCGTTTTATTACAGTTGTAACAGTCTTTATCAAAATTTTCAGATCCAGTAACAAAGACCAGTTCTGAATATATTTCGTATCCAGCTTAACGACCTCTTCAAAATCTGTAATCTCGCTTCTGCCACTGATCTGCCACATACCGGTAATACCGGGACGTATCGCCAGACGCGCACGGTGATGGTATTCATACTTTTCCCATTCATCCATCGTTGGCGGGCGAGTTCCCACAAGGCTCATATCCCCAAAAAGGACATTAAAGAACTGAGGAAATTCATCCAAGCTGGTAGCCCGGATAAATTCTCCGATTCCGGTTTTCTTTGTTCCGTCCGGCAAGATCTCATTTCCGATAATTCTCGGATCAAAGTCCAGCTTGAACATAAGCCCACTGCCGATTCGATTTTCTTTCATAAGCTCCTTTTTCCGTTCCTCTGCGTCCATATACATGGAGCGGAGCTTCAGCATCTGGAACTTTTTCCCATTTTGGCCAATGCGCCACTGCTTAAATAAGATTGGTCCTGGACTTTTAATCTTAATGATTGGTCCTATGATAATCATAATGAGAAGCGCAATTATGCTCCCTACGATCCCACCGAAGATATCAAGCATCCTCTTTGCAAACGCCTGAGTTGGAGTCGCGTAATTTGCGGTCGTAGTAAAACAGGAAAAACCTCCTATCTCTTCCAGGAAATTCTTGCCTCCCAGATTGCTCTCAGGCACAGGGATACGGAAGTGCAGAGGAATCGCCATTTCAATGCAGCGCGCGGCGAACTCTTCTACCCGCTGGGCTTCGGTCATAACAGGCAGTTCCTCATCGCTGACTTCACCTTCAGAATAGATTTCCTGGATTTTTAAAGGATTTTGCATTGAGACAGACTTTTCCTGTCGAAAACTGTAGTTACAGATCAGCACCTCATCCACGCGCTCCCGGCACAGATATTTCGCTGCATCGTCTAAGTTTGCGACTACTGGGATCCCCCAGATAGTCTCTCCCTCTGCGTCTCGTTCAGTCAGCACCAGGCCGTCAATCCGGTAGTTTTCCAGAGGGCCGATGTGTTCCACCACTTCCGGAACGTCCTTTTCTTCTGCTACAAGTATCATGGAAGCCTTTTCAGAGCGGGCTCTGTGTGCCCGCACTGCCTGCTTCCACAGCATCCTGACAATATAACCTAAAACGATGTGCAGCACAGCTGTCAGGAAACTGACAATTCGGCTATAGGCCCCGCCATCCTGTACAGCAAAAAGATAAATGATCTCTCCCGCAAGGACGATCACTGCCTGCTTGAATGTCTGCTCCAGTTCCTTAAGGGAGCCTCGCTTCATCACGTCCCGCATGGTGCTGAACAGAACTGCCGCCATTAAGTCTAAAACCACAAGGACTGCGGCCATCGTACGGTAAAGCAGAACCTCATAGGGCAGTTTAAAAAACCCGTGCCGCAGGTCATAAGCCAGGAAAAAAGCTAATTGCAGTACAAGGATATCCCAGAGGATAAAATCCAGATGTTTTAACCACCCCTGAGAATTTCTTTGATACATCAGCAACCACCTCGTGTTTTTATTTTTACTACAGCCTTTTCAGGCAATGATAAATCCCTCCAGACGGACACCCATGCTCTTAAGAAGATCCGCCTCCTGTTCGATATCCGACATGGAAGAAACGTTCTTTTCTTCCACCAGGATCACTGAATCCGCATCCTTTGATTTGCGAACTGCTTCAGGATCTGTCAGGATATTGCCTGCATCGTATACCTTAAGATTCTCCGTCAAGTTCAGCTTCTCTGCAGCCTGTTTCCGGATCTCTTCAGAAACTGTTCCCACAACTGCGATGTTTTTATTTACTGCTTCTTCGAGACTAGCACCTGCGATATGAAGCAGCGTGTCTGCTGTCTGCCCGTTCACCTTGATACCTTCGACTCCGTCCAGGATTCGATCGATAGTCCCTGTTTTCCGTTCCTTCGGGAGAACTGCCAGAATACGTGTCCTATATCGGTCTTTGAGACTTCCAATATCGTTCAGCTTTCCGTTCATAAGGAACTGCAAACCATAGACAAAGAAGCAAAGAAATACACCGGCCGTAAAGCCGAGAATAGCGAACTTGATTCCTGCTTTAACTGTACCTTTTACAGAAAGCGCTTTGTCTTTCGGCTCACTGAGTTTATTATATTTTTCTACCGCCCTGTCTGCCGCTTCCCGAAGAGCAGTGATATTTCTGAGCCTTGTCTCCCTGTCGTTTATTATATCCTGATCTACAGTGACTGTGGACTTCTCAGAGATCAGGCTCAGCTTGTGTTCCCCGGCAGCCTTCGCCACGTTCTTCTGGTTTGCCTCGACCTTTTCCTTAACAGCCTGAAGGATCGCCTTGGCACGGTTCTCAGATTCAGCTGAAGCGGTGATGGTCAATTTCCCGTCATTCGTGTTGGTCTCAACTTTTACAAGTTTCTCGAGAGAGTCCGCATCCCATTCTTCTGAAAGCCCAGTCCGTCCTTCCGGAGGCAGATCCTTCAATGTGACGCTGTTTGCCACTGTGGTATAGGCACTCAGCACCGGCCCCATCCAGTTCAAAGTCTGGTATGTCATGTTCGGCACGATCTGGTAGTCGGTCGTCACCACATAGGTGATACTCTCTTTGTACACCGCATAGGGATCAATTTTCATATACAGAGAGTTGTCTTGGTACTTCTGGTAATCGTCAATCTGCCGGTTGTACTCTGCCATCTGGTTCGTGAGCTGTGCTTTGGCAGTATCGTAGTTCTGCTGCTCCAGCTCCGCTGCTTTGATACTCTCTTCTACTTTCTCAGGATCCTGCAGATCAATAAATCCCTTTGCTGCCTTCACACCGCCAAGAAGCAGCCCTAACGCCACTGCCACGGCGATCATGGTCCTCCACTTTCGGAGAACATAGACCAGCAGCTGTTTCAGGTCGATCTCCTCTTCATACTCATAGTTTCTGTACTCTTCCATACCTACCTCCGCCGGATGTGATTCCCGGATATTGATTAGTCTTTACTGCCATCTGCCGGCCGGGTCACACTGTCGCCTGCCCGTACTTTTCCTTGACTGCTGCTGCCGCAGGCCTGTACAGCAGGTAATTGCTCTTTCTCAAGGCGCTCACTGCCTTGTTGATATTCGCCCGGTAGATCTCCGGGTGATCTTTCTTAAGGCTTTTATCAAACCGGATCATGGCTTCTTTGTTCTCCCTGTTTGTCGGGAGGCTTAAGAAGACCCGGATCCTGGCCGCTGTGGTTCTTGCGATGATGTTCGCAATGTATCTCTTTTTCTTATCTCCGCTGTTCTTCACGGTATCGGACTCATAGAACCGGAGAAGAGAACCAAGGACCTTGTCGTAATTCTCCGCGTATTTCTGCATCTGCCTTACGCCCATGCTCTGTCCTGCCCTGTTGATCCTGTACCGGTACACAAAGTCCGGCAGGAATCTGACCGTCTCCACGAAGGGGACAGGATAGGTGATGTACTCTGTATCTACGTAATAGCAGTGCTCGTCCAGTCTGATATCGTGCTCCTTCAGGAGCGCTGTCCTGTAGGTCAGGTTGTGGATCTTCAGGTAGAGCTGTTCCGCGATTTCTTCAAAACGGTAAGTCTCGCCGTAGCGGACGCCTTTGAAGGGTTCTTTGAATTCGGCCTCTGTAGGGAATGTGGCGGGATAACCGCTGCCATTGTCCTTCGCCCAGAGAAAACCGGAAGACACGATGTCATCATCCGCGTCCTGCAGGGCTTTCATAAGATTCTGAAAGGCTTCCTGGTCTACCCAGTCGTCCGCATCCACCACTTTGAAGTAGCGCCCCCGGGCTT
>Ga0310695_10011215_pt1 | contig 12865 bp, 10 predicted proteins | sample RumenRJG_04DNA_FD_203882 | JGI IMG/M metagenome (GOLD analysis project Ga0310695, IMG submission 203882) | Bovine rumen microbial communities from Lethbridge, Alberta, Canada - RJG_04 (v2) (version 2) | ecosystem: Host-associated > Mammals > Digestive system > Stomach > Rumen | place: Canada...
CGCTCCTGCTCGGGGCGGAGCGGAGGTGCGGCTCTGACTCCGCGAGGGTGGGGCTATTTCCCCGTGAAGGTGGGGCTAAAAGTCCGTGCACATGGGGCTCTCAGCCCGAAATTTACAAATATCGAAAAGCAGTTGACAAATGTTACCCTTTGCGCTATGATAGCAATAACAGCTGTTATCCTATTTTGGCTAAGAGGTGATTTTTGATGAATAAGCTATCCCTGTCCGACGGCGAGTGGAAGCTGATGAACCTGCTGTGGGACGAAAGCCCGCTGACCATCGGCAGCATGGTGACCGCTTTGCGCGACGACACGGCGTGGACGAAGGCGACGATCAACATTATGCTCAACCGTCTTTCCGACAAGGGCGCGGTGCGGATCGACGCCACGGGGCCGCGCAAGCTGTTTTACCCCCTGCTTGCGCGGGACGACGCCGTGCGACAGGAGGCGCGGAACACGCTCTCGAAGATCAGGACGGGTGGGCTCGGTCTGCTTGTCAGCACGATGGCGCGGGAGAGCGACCTGAGCGATGCGGAGATCGACGAGTTGTACCGCATCCTGAAGGAAGGGAGGCGGGAGCATGACTGACTTGACATGGGTGCTGTCCTCCTGCGTGCTGATCGGCACGGTGATCGCAATCCGCGCGGGCTTCGGCAAGCGGATGCGTCCGGGGCTGCGGTACGCGCTGTGGGCGCTGGTGCTGCTGCGGCTGCTCTATCCCGGCACGGTGTTGTCCAGCCCCGTCAGCGTACAAGGTGTCGCGGAGCAAACGGAGGTCGTGCAGAATTTTGAAGCGGTGTGTGACGTCAATAGCATCGAACACATGGCGAACGGCTCGGTGGAGGGCTTCAACCGCTATGCGCTGATGCCGGAGCGCCCCGTGACCGTTGCGGAGCAAGTCACGCCGGAACGCTTTGCGCGGATGGAAACGGCAATCCGTGCGCGTGACGTGCTGGAGCCGATTTGGATCATCGGCATTGTCGTAACGGCAATCGCTTTCCTCATATCCAACCTGCGCTTCTACCACACGCTCCGCAAGCGGCGCAAGCCAATGGACGCGGATTGCCCGCTGCGGGTGTACTCCGTCGAAAACCTGGCGTCCTCCTGTCTGTTTGGGAACGCGATCTATGTTGCGGCGGAGACGGCGGCGGACGAGACGCAGCTGCGCCATGTCCTCGCGCACGAGTTGAGCCACCACTGGCACGGCGACCATGTTTGGACGTTTTTGCGCTGCGTGGCGCTCTCGCTCCATTGGTACAATCCGCTGATATGGTGGGCGGCGGCGTTGTCGCGTCAGGACAGCGAGCTGTGCGCCGACGCGGGCGCGCTCAAACAGTTGGGCGAGGCCGAGCGGGAGAACTACGGCACAACGCTGATCGAGCTGTCGGCGCATCGCGCGCCGAAGGCGTCGTTGCTCTGCGCGGCGACTGCCATGACCAACGGCAAGCGATCGCTCAAAGAGCGCGTGACGATGATCGCGCGCCGCCCGCGCATGTCCGCTGCGGTCGCAATCGCTGTTGTGGCGATTGCCGTCGTCGCGGCAGGCTGCGCGTTCGCGGGAGCAGAGACCGAGCAGCATGAATTTCCGATGAACGGAGAAAATATTTCCAACTTGGATACCGATAGGATTCTGTCGCAAATCAGCAAAGCGGAAAGACTGGAAGACTCGTCCTTGCTGTGTGTCAATGCCGACAATTTTGAGGTGCACCTTACCTCTGATTTCGATTGGGCGAATGACGGCGCGATCCGATACTTCTATACGAAAAACAAAAAAACCGATAGCGCACAATTACGGATATTTACTAAAAAGGGCACATACTTTATTACAGAAAGCCAGCCGTGGCCGGAGCAGAATCGGGTTTATAAGCTAAAGCACTATCTGGACGCTCTCAAATATCTTCCGCAGGATGAAATCAAAGCGTTATCATCGGACGCGGAGCAGTATATCGTGAATTTCGTGGACGGCGGGACACCGGAGGACTTTGACCGCGTGATCTGCTACGGGCCAAGCGGCGCGGCGGAGTTGGACGGATGGTTGATTCATTTGATGGTACTTCCGGGGTATCGGGAGGAAAGCGGGGCTTATCGCGGTGCCGGCGAAGATGCCATCCATCTTTTTTATGGAGAACCGGCGCCGGAAGCAAATATTCCGATACAAAGCGAAGGTGGCGGGACGGCTGAGACGATAGGTGGTATGGCGTTCTTCAATATTCTGGGCTTCGATGGTTACTATACGGAGGATGAAGGCGCTCCGCATCACCTTCTGCGCCGGTATCTCATTGACGCGGGGAGCGGAACCATACAAATCGCGGAGAGCTTTGGCTTCGACCTTGACGACTATGCCGTTGACCTTAACGGCGACGGTGTAATAGAGCTGGTGTGCAACTGCGTTTACGGTGCCGACGGCGCACAGCGCGCCTATGTTTATCGCAGGAACGGCGACGTGATCGAGCGCGGCAGCATTGATTATGGGAAAGTGAACCTCACCGCGTGGGACAACTGGGGTGTCAACTCCACAGCGGAGCGGTATGACCCGGCAAGCGGGAAGATCGTCGTTGAGTACGCAAGCCTTGCGAGCAGTAGCGGCGACGGTTCGACGCCCGGCACGTTTATACGGGAGGTCGGATACGAGGATTTGGCGTGGGAGGAATACACAAAGATAGCAGGATAAAATTTGCAAAGGCTGAGAGGCGCAATGCCTCCCAGCCTTTTGCTATGCCCGTCACTTCTTCCGCCTGCCGCGCTGCGACGCGCCGCCCTTTGCCAGCTCGGACTTCTGCGCGATGCGGACGAGCCATTGCTTTTCTTCCTCGGTCAGCTTGTTGTAGCGGATCTTGGTCTGCTTGCAGAACAGGAAAATTAACTGCTCCAATCGGCTGCCCTTGAAGCTCGCCGCCTCGTCGATGTCGCGCTTGAGTTCGTCAACGACGGAGGTGTCCGGCGCGCTCTCGCTGCGCGTCTTGTGCGCCTCTTTGATGTCCACCATGATCGCGTCGATGTCGTTGTGAACCCGGCGGCTGAAATACTCGCCCTCCTCGATGTGCGCCGCGTTCAGGAGATGCATGACGCTGTCATGCTCTCCCGGCCGGTACTTCTCCATGATCTCCGCGCGCGCCACGTCCACCCATGCGTTCAGGTTCTGTATCTGCATGGCGGCGATCCCGTTCACATAGATTTCAATATCCGCCAGCAGCTTCACAAAGTCCTTGTGCAAGGCCAGCTCGCACAGCATCGCCGTGTTGACGCGGCCAGCCTTTAATAACTCGACCATTCCGTCACTCAGGCGCAGATCGTCAAGGTCTGCGTCCGGGTGACGTTTTAATTCCGAGCGCGCCAGAATGTAGTCGGTGGTCACGCCGTAGAAGTCCGCCAGCTTTTTCAGCGCGTGGAGGCTGATGTCCTTCGTTTCGTCCGTCTCGTAGCTGCCCAGCGCGGATGAAGACAGCCCCGTCTCCTGCGAAAGCTGCTCCAGCTTCAGACCGCGCTCCTCCCGCAAATCCCGTAACCGCTCCTGTGTCGTCAAAAACATAGACATGCTCTCCCGTTGTTTTGTCCCTTGTACCATGACCACAGGGCATGGTACGCAGCCATATTTCCCGGTTGCCGCGTAAGCGGCGAGGGAAATGGCGATCAGGTTATAATAGCCGCTCCTGCGGCTATTATAGCACATTTCCGAGAACGTGGAAATACCGGCTTTTCCGCTCAGATTTCCTACCTCTCGGAAATACGGCACGGGTCATGAAAAAAGTATACACTTTCCTCAGTTCATCGATGGACAGCAACGCAACAGCGAGCGGAAAGGAGGTCGAGAGCGGGCGGGAACGGCGTGCCTTGCGGACGCGCGGGCGCGTCGCTTGCCGTTCAGACAGCTATGACAAAGTTTGTTTACATCCACCAGCCGGAGAAGCCGCAGAACTTCACGCGGCTCCCCAGCTTCCTCTTTGAAGCGCCAGCTTATCAGCCCCTATCAAACGAAGCGAAGATACTCTTTGCCTTTATCCTGCGCCGGACGGAGCTGTCCCGCAGGAACAAGTGGGCGGACGAGTATGGGCGCGTGTATCTGTACTACCCCATCTGCGAGGTCGTGTCGCTGCTTCATTGCGGGCGGCAGAAGGCGGTCAACACACTGCGGGAGCTGCAATACGCGGAGCTGATCGATATTCGGAAGCAGGGCTGCGGAAAGCCGAACCGTATCTACCCAAAATACGATCAGGCACGGACTTCAGGAAGTCTGGATACGGTACGCCGGAGGACTGATTTTCGTACCTGAGAAGTACGATATCCATTCCTCTTGGAGTACCGAAACCGGACGGAAGATAGAAATACAAAGAAAATCAAACCCATTTATAAAAAATCAATCAATCTTATCGGAGCTGATCGGTAGATGGATCGGTACTGCCGACAGCTCCGATTAGAAAAAGGAGTGTCACATGGCACGTTACGCGATTTTGCGTTTTGAAAAGCACAAGGGCAACCCGGCAAGGCCGCTGGAAGCCCATCACGAGCGGCAGAAGGAGCGGTACGCCAGCAACCCGGATATCGACGTAAGCCGGAGCCGCTACAACTTCCATATCGTCAAGCCGGAGGGCCGCTACTATCACGTCATCCAACGGCGCATTGAGAAGGCCGGATGCCGCACCCGCAGGGACAGCACCCGCTTTGTGGACACACTGATCACGGCAAGCCCGGAGTTCTTCAAGGACAAGCCCCCGAAGGAGGTCGCGGCATTCTTTCGGTGCGCGGCGGACTTCCTCATCGAGCGGGTGGGCCGCGAGAACATCGTCTCGGCGGTTGTACACATGGACGAAAAGACGCCGCACATGCACCTGACCTTCGTTCCGCTGACGCGGGACAACCGGCTCAGTGCCAAGGAGATCCTCGGCAACCGGGGCAAGTTGACAAAATGGCAGGATGATTTCTTTGCCCACATGGTCGAGCGGTATCCCGATCTGGAGCGCGGCGAGAGCGCCGTCAGGACGGGACGGCAGCATATCCCCACGCGGATTTTTAAGCAGGCGGTGTCGCTTTCCAAACAAGCACGGAAGATTGAGGCGACGTTAAACGGCATCAACCCGCTTAACGCCGGAAAGAAAAAGGACGAGGCGCTTGTCCTCCTGAAAAGATGGTTTCCGCAGATGGAGGATTTCAGCGCACAGCTCAAAAAGTATCGCCTTACCATTGACGACCTGCTGGAAGAAAACAGAACGCTGGAAGCCAGAGCGAAGGCAAGTGAGCGGGGCAAGCTGCATGACGCGATGGAGCGCGCCCAGTTGGAAAGCGAGCTGCTGGACATGAAGCGTATGATCGACCGCATCCCGCCCGATGTGCTCTCGCAGTTGTCGCCGCGGCACACCTCGCGTGAGCGGTAACGGGAGGATTTTATGGAACACGGCAAGTACAGGAAAGAAACCGAAACGGTGACGTTTCAGGGAAAGGAAATCACGCTCGACAACCTGATCCCAGTCATGACACCGGTGCAGGAGGCGGCAAAGCGCCAAGAGCTTGAGCAGCGGCTTTTTGAAATTTTCCGCAAGTACGCGACGGCACGGCGCGCGGAGGAAGCCGGAGCGTAATCTGCCTCAAAATCAATATTGCATCAAGGGGCTGCTGACGCTATAAGATTCGCTTCGCGAATCTTATGATTGACTTAGGCCGTTTTGCTCCCGCCTTGCGGCGGAACCGCAAAACATGGCAAAAATTATAGCACATCCTCTGCGGATGTGCTATAATTTAAATCGTTAGCAGCCCCGTTCTTTTTACGGGAAAGGGGTCAAGCATGGAAAACAAAATCGACGCGATTTATGCAAGACAATCGGTGGACAAGAAGGACAGCATTTCGATTGAAAGCCAGATTGAGTTTTGCAAATACGAACTGAAAGGCGGTAGTTACAAGGAATACGCAGACAAGGGTTACAGCGGCAAGAATACCGACCGTCCGCGCTTTCAGGAACTGATCCGCGACATTGAAAACGGTCTTGTCCACAAGGTGATCGTCTATAAGCTGGATCGTATCAGCCGTTCCATTTTGGACTTCGCCAACATGATGGAGCTGTTCCAGAAGTACAACGTGGAGTTTGTGTCGTCCACGGAGAAGTTCGACACCTCGACGCCGATGGGACGCGCGATGCTAAATATCTGCATCGTGTTCGCACAGTTGGAGCGCGAGACGATACAGAAGCGCGTACAGGACGCATGGTACGCGAGATGCCAGCGCGGTTTCAAAATGGGCGGGCGGCCTCCCTACGGTTTTCGGACGGAGCCGATCATCATTGACGGCATCCATACCAAGAAGCTGGTCATCGAGCCGACCGAGGCGGCGTATGTGCGGAAGATGTACGAGATGTACGTCGATCCCCGCATCTCGCTTCATGACATCGCCACGCAGCTTACGGCGCAGGGTGTGCGGTCATACTTCGGCAAGCCGTTCAGCAGAGCGACGATCAGCCTGATTCTCCGCAATCCGATCTACGTCATGGCAGACTTGGATATCTACGAGTTCTTCAAGAGTCAGGGGACGGACATTTTCAATGACGTCGCCGACTTCGCGGGCACCAACGGCTGCTATTACTATCGGGGCAAGGGGAATCAGGAGAACAAGCACAAGTACCTGCAAGGGCAGACGCTGGTGCTGGCTCCGAGCGAGGGTTTTATCCCGTCCGAGCTATGGCTTCAGGCGCGCAGGAAAATCATGGAGAACCAGAGCTACCAGCCCGCGCGGAAGGCCAAGCACTCATGGATGGCAGGCAAGATTAAGTGCGGCAGGTGCGGTCACGCATTGATGGCGGCGCACTCCTGCGGACACATCTATTTTCGCTGCTCCGTCCACGCGGAAAACAAGTCCTGTCCCGGCTGCGGCACGATACGGATGCTCGAATTGGAGGAAGTGGTCTACCGGCAGATGGAGAAGAAGCTGGCGGACTACAAGACGCTGACCGAACGCAAAAGGAAAAAGGCCGTCAACCCGAAGCTGACGGAGAAGCAGTTGGAGCTGGCGCGGGTCGAGAACGAGATCGAAAAGCTGCTCGACACGCTGACGGGCGCGACGCCGGTGCTGCTCTCCTACGCCAACGTCAAGATCGAGGAGTTGGACAAGCGGCGTCAGGCGCTTGCCGACGAGATCGCCAAGCTGAGCGCCGAAGCTGTGTCGCCGGAACAGATCGACACGATTTCGGGTTATCTGGACGATTGGGAAAGCGTCAGCTTTGAGGACAAGCAGAAGGTCGTGGATTTGATGATCACGGTCATCCGCGCCACCAGCGAGAAGCTGGAAATCGAATGGAAGATCTGACGGCGCGCGCCGTCAGATACGATAAGCGGTTTGTGCCCTTGTCAAATGTAGTTCCGTATATAACCCTACTTCCAGATAGTTTCGCCCAAAACGCGACATATCTTTGACAATGACCGTACCGATGATGCCTGCCTCGATACCCGCAAGCATTTCTTGAAAGCCGGGGCGCTTGAAGTTGGTGCCAGAGTATCCGTCATCTTTGTAAATCTTGTAGTTTGTGATGCCGTGATCCCTAAATAGTTTCAGAGCATCTCCGTAGCTCAATTCTTGTCCCGGGAATCTGGCCGCCAATTCTTTCAGAATGTTTTTTTGTTCCAGTTTGTTTTCAAAAAACACATATGCAGCCAGAATACGTTCTTCCTCCTTTGTTTTAGGCAGTTGAGTAAAATCTATGTCCTTTCGCTGAATGCGATACTGGAAAAAGGGTTTTGGTGTTTCAGAAACGACTTTGGTATATGCTTTTCCGTTTTCATCCTCCCCGATTATATAGTTGTGGACAATTTCGCTCAGTTTTTCCTCTTCAATTTTTTTGAACAATTGACTGAGGACAGAAAAAGCAACAGTGAACGTCATGAGGCGCTGTTGCCCATCAACGACTTGACGATCTATGTTGCGGGTATCATCATCATCTCCAACGAGAACAAGAGAACCTATAAAATATTCTGATGCTACCAACATATTGTTTTCAATTTTGATGCTATCAAGAAGATCATCCCATAATTCTTCCAGTTCTTCTGCTTCCCATGAATACTCTCGCTGAAAGCGCGGTATTACATATCTGCGGGGGAGTGTCAGGGCATCTCGAATTGTGCGTGGGTGAGCTTTAAATTCCATTCTACATTACCGCTTTCTTTATCGTTTTACTGGATGTGTACGTATTTTTCTGAAATGATTCTCGAAATAATCTGCTTCCACTCTGGCGCTTCGCAATCGGCACGATGTCCCTCACACTCTGCCATAAGATCAATTACCAACTTTGGAGCTGCACAGGCAGTAGCAAACATAGCCTTGAAAACGGCCCCAAACTGTGCCAGTGTAAACGGCACGATATGCAGATCAAGCCGTTCGTCGTCCTTTGTGTACCAAACGCCGATGCGGAAAGTTTCCGCCGTGTTGGAATCAATGCGATTGGCAATGAACAGCCCATAAACGGGTTTACTGTACTGCTGCATCAAATCCGCAACGTGGCGACGCACCGGCTCGCCCTCCATTGCCTCCTGCCGCGAGCTTTCCGACAGCGTGACCTCAATCACGATCACATAGTCCTCAAACTCGGCAATCAAGTCTGGCCCGTTGCCCGGAGCTGTGCTGACCGGTAGGAAGTCCTGGTCGATCTTAAAGCGACGCACCTCATAGGGTTTGTTTGCCAGCGTGTCAATCGCCAGAAATGCGCGCCACAAACTCCACTCCAAATAAGCGGATGCTTCGGTTTTCGGGATTCTGATTTCGATATCCTCGCTGATTTTCAGTCTTTCCTTGCGCGATGCAAGCAAATCCATGTAAGCAGCGATCTCCTCCCACTGCTCGGCTTGCTTGGATGCGTAGACTTCCTCTTTCTTTTCCGCGATCAGTTCTTCGATCTCATATCGGGCTTGATTGATTTGCGCAGGGGTATTCAAGGGCTTTCCGACAACAGAATATGCAATGCCATAATGCTGGATCTGTTGCAAAAGATCGGACAGCACTTGATTGGCGACGGTCACGTTATCCGTAGGCAGGGGCGTTCCGTTGCAAAGGGAGCGGTATAGTTCCAACAATGGCTTGGTGGATGTGATCTCTTTTGCAAGCTCGACTGCCAAAGCGTGTTTCTCAGGAACCAATGCGATCCCCTTGCCTCTTGACTGTACCATGCCAGTTGCCTTCAGGTAACGCATATTCATGTCGGCGTAGTCTCTGAAAGTCCCCGGCTTGCAGCCGAATCGCTCAGCACCCTGTTCGTAAATACCTTTGTCAAAAATCCGTTTTCTTTCTGCGGCGTCCCGTTGTGTGCGCAAATCACACAGCTTGTCCACCGTATCGCTTAATCCATCTGCCGGAGAAGTTCTTTGAACAACAACCGCCATTTCCACAAAGTTGACGGCAGGCTCAAATCCTCTGCGCTCAAGCTCCAATAAGATAGCAAGCGTCCAGCAGAGCGGAGAGAACGTCGTCCCCTCATCACAGGAGAACAATGGCGTAACCATTGCGCGCAAATAACATTCCTGCATGGCGGCTACCGTTTCGGCCCGCACAAGATTCCACCCGGCAGGCGTGATAACATCAAGCTGACCGAGGTCGGTCTGCGCAAATCCCCAACTTTTTTCAACTTCTGGATAGATAAAGCCGAGCTTGCCCATAGCGGAACGCCACTTGCGCCCTACGCTGTTTGTAGAATCTTCGCCCAATGAAACAACTCCGCAAGAACCGAGCAGGTTGCGAAACGCAACATCACCCTCGCCCTTGCGGATATTGCCCTGTATGGTCGAGGTAGCAAGGGCGGATAAGCCGTCCTTGATCCTCATTGCACTTCTCACGGACGTATTGCCAAGCTGCCAAAATCCCATTTCTTAAACTCCCTCAATACCCGATAAACAAATACTCCTGCACCGAGTTTCTGTGTGTCTTGGCATCGTTCTGATTGCCGAAAGAATAACGATAATCTACCGGTATGACCTCAACGTGTTCCTTATGCTTCGACATGATTGCGGTCATCTCGTCCTGCGTCGGCAGGCTGTTTGAAGAATAGGATACCAGCAATACGCTCTTGGAAAACTTCTTGAAGAGCAGATCAAACGCATCCGCCGCGCCTTTTCTCGTAGAAAAAGGCGTCGGATAGGATTTGAACTTCTTGGTCTGTGTGTGTTCTTGGATTTCAACACCTTTCCAGTCTCGCGCCAGTCCTTCGACAAAGTGATAGCGCCGGACATATTCATTGTCAGAAAGCGGAGAGTAGTAGGGAGGATCAATATAGACCAGTCCCGGTTGCTCCAGACGCAGATCCATTGCGTCGCCGTGTCTGGAACGATTTGCCTTTCCATTATCGAAAACAGCGTGATTGATCGCGTCAACGGCATCTAAGAAATGCTGCTCCAAAGACTTCTGCAAGTCCTTTCGCCCGTCGTTATAGCGTTCGCCGGTGTATGTAAAGATACCGCGCGGACGCTTTTTTGTGCAGGCACGAATCAGAGCGGACATTGCAATCGCTTTCTTGTATGGATCGCGGATTGCTGCGATATTTGTCCGGAGCGTGTCAATCAGGTCGTTGTCGGAATCCGAATAATAAAGCCCTCTAAAGGTGTTTGCAACGAAGTGATCGGTCTCATGCTGTGGAAGCAGCAGCGCCTTGGCATCGTCGAGCGGCAAGGTAACGCTGTTGTTTTCGATCATTGCCTTTGTAAATGTCGCAGACATGGCCATATAATCGTTACTGACCACTGCTTTCCCCTGCGACTTGAACATATAGCCGACGATGCCGGAGCCGGAGAACAGATCAACAGCCGTGTCAAACTCAAACTGAGAGGCAACCGACCAGATTTCAGAGAGCAGCTTGCTCTTAGAGCCCATAAACCGTGTAGGCGGATATTTGGCAACTTGTTGGGGCAACGGTTTCGGCAGGAGCTTGATCTGTGCGTGGGATTTCGGTGGAATCGTGACGATAACGTCCTCGCCTTTCCGATTGTTGCCGCTGCATGAAATATATCGCTTTGTTTGAATAACCTCGATGGTGAACGGTGCGTACAGCTCATGCACCAGCGGATGGTTTGAATTGGTCAAAATGACATGGCAACCCCGCTCGTGCATCCGCATGACCGTCTTGGCAAGCTCGACGTGATCTTCCTCGTAGAACTGTTCTTTGGTGTACCTCTTAAAATCGGAGTATTCGGAGATCGGCAGATAAGGTGGGTCAAGGAAGATAAAATCGCCGGGCTTTGCGTAATGATCCAGCACCAGCATATAGTCGCCGCAGAGGATTTCTGTACGCTTCAGCAGGGCCGACGCCGCACGGAGCATATCGGCGTCGCAGATTTTGGGATTGCTGTATCTGCCGTAAGGAACATTGAACTGGCCGCGCTTGTTCACGCGGTAAAGCCCATTAAAGCAGGTCTTGTTGAGATAAATCGTCCTTGCAGCAGCCTCCGAGGGAGTCATTGCTTCCCAATCCAAGCCACGCACAAGGTAAAACATATCCTTTGTGTTTTGATATGTCTCCAACTGCTGGATAACCGCTTCAACATTGTCCGACACCTGCCGGTACATATTGATCAGCTCCGGGTTGCTGTCAGCAATCAGACCGTTTTCGGGCTGGAGCGCAAAAAACATGGCGCCGCCGCCGACGAACGGCTCAATATAGCGGTTATAGGAGGTCGGCACCTTCGGCAGCAGCTCACCGAGCAGTTGCGTCTTGCCGCCCGCCCACTTCAAAATGGGCTTGGGAGCAATGATTTCCGTACTATTTACCGCTTGTTCCGCCACTTGTGCCACCTCCCTTTGCAACAAAATGTGTCGAACTTCCTACTAACTCATGGTTACTATACCATATAAAGTAGTGTGTTGCAAGTATTAGTCAGTTCATTTTGGCGCAGGCTTTGTTACCGTTCATCATCTCGCTCTTTCGCTTTCCTTTGCCAGTGATCGTGTTCCTCGCGTCGCCGCTGCTGGCGGCGCCGCTCCGCCATGCCGGTTTCGCCCAACACAGCGTCGGCGTCGCTTATGCTGCTCCAATAATCGCGGATACTGACCTTGCCATCCTTGATGTTTCGCTCAATGCGGTCATGCGCCGCGTTTTCCATCTCCTGCCGGAGCGCAAGGCGGGCATCATTCAATTCATCGCGGTCATACTCCGCCGCTCGCTCCCGTAGATCGTCAAACCGCTCTTTTGCGCGGCCGATCTTCTGCGTGAGAACGGCATCCGACTCGTCGTAACGCTCTCGATATTCTCCTGTCACATCCTTTTCTCGCCCCTTACGGTTATGGAAAAGGCCATAGGTCAGCACGATTATATCCTGCCGCGCCTGCTCCATCGCGTGGGCGATCTCGGCAAGCGTCAGCCTGACCGCCTTCATCAGCGTGGCGACCAGCGCCTTCAGTTCACGAATTAGAGTATTGTCCGCGCGGATCTGGCGATTCAGCTCACAACGATCCGCGACAAAGCCCATCTGTTCCAGCTTGCGCGCGCTCGCGCCTTCGTGGACGGTGGGCTTTTCGTCTATCCCACGCTCGGCATGGCTGCGGTGGTCAACGCGCTGCTCGACGCCCTTGCGTTCGAGCGCGTGGTTGACCGCATCCGCCCATGCCGCCCGCCACGCGACGACCTGCTCCTTGCTGTTCCACCGTGCCGTGATTGGGTTCTGCCGCCCGTAGCGCGTCGCTTTTGGATGCTTTGATAAGCGCTCCAAGCCCTGTGCCTCCGCCTCTGACGGTGCCATGTACGTTTTCTTCTTGCCGATCTTGTATTGATACTGTTTCTCCCAACCCTCCGCTTTCGCAATCTTGAACTCGGCGGCGGTAAAGCCCCGTTCCTCGCCGTTGCGGACACAGAGGTATTCTTTTTCGGTTTTATACTGCCACGTTCCGTCCCCGTTAAGCGGGCGCATGGTGA
>Ga0310695_10011217_pt1 | contig 12863 bp, 12 predicted proteins | sample RumenRJG_04DNA_FD_203882 | JGI IMG/M metagenome (GOLD analysis project Ga0310695, IMG submission 203882) | Bovine rumen microbial communities from Lethbridge, Alberta, Canada - RJG_04 (v2) (version 2) | ecosystem: Host-associated > Mammals > Digestive system > Stomach > Rumen | place: Canada...
GTCAGGGAGTGCCTGTTTTTGTTTTCATCAAGAACAAAGATAAAGGCCGTACCATCATGACGATTTTTGTATGCCTCTGGGGGGATGGCAATGGCCTTTTTATTCCAATATACCCTACCCATTTTGGTCTCCTATAATTATAACGATCTAATCTGCTGTTTTTCAGATTAGATTATACAATTATAAAAATATTTTTTTCAAGGAAAAAATCAGGCGCAACCCCTTATAAACAAAGGAATTGTCCAAAAAATTAAAAACTAGATTAAAAAATGAGAAAATTGCTAAAAGTTGAATTGAAGACAGAGTTTTAGGGCTATTGGTTGTGTAGAATTGGAGACGGTCTAGGTTTATAATTACTGCGGTTTTCAGAGAAGTTTACGATTATTTCTGTTCGTTCTGTTCTTTCTGCTGAAGATAAAAGATAGCCTTCTGTGCCTCGATTTCCGCACGTATCTCGTCTTCCGTTGGCAGATACAGCTTATACTTGGATGCAAACAGCTGTTCACTCCCATGCATCACGGAATACCGGGCGATATCCTCATCGGTCTCAGAGCATAGCACGATCCCCAGTGTGGGATTGTCTCCTTCACCGCGCTTGAGTTCATCATACATGCGAATATACATATCCATCTGCCCGACATCCTGATGGGTGATCCTTCCGGTTTTCAGATCAATCAGCACAAAGCATTTCAGGATGTAATTGTAGAACACGAGATCGATATAATAATCCTGCTTCTCTGTGTGGATGCGCTGTTGCCGGGCAACAAACGCATAGCCCTTACCAAGTTCCATAAGGAATTTCCTTAGATTGGAAATGATTGCAGATTCGAGCTGCGTTTCTGTCGTATTGATATTGGATGATAGTCCGAGAAACTCGGCAATAACAGGATTCTTCAGGTATTCCAGCTTGTCATTCTGATAACTGACAGTTAACTTTCGCATTTCCTGTTCCACGGGAGTGGGGTTCCGGGACGACATAAGACGGTAGTAATACTGCGTGTCAATGTTCCGCTGCAATGTGCGAACAGCCCACGCCTGCTCGGCGGTTTCCCTGGCATACCACGCTCTGGCCTTATCATCTTTCACCTGCAAAAGAGTCCTGTAATGTGACCAGGAAAGCAGAGATTTTCCACACGCTGTGTGGAAAATCTCCGGGAAGGTTTTATAAAACTGATAAAAGCTGTAGAGATTCGTCTTCGTGAAGCCTTTGCCGTGTTCATCTGTCAGTTCTTTTGACAGCGTTTTGATGATCTCCATCCCATATTCAGCGCGATCACCCCCGTGCAGTTCCTCTTCAGCAATTCTGCGGCCGATAAGCCAGTTCCGCTGAACCAGGGCAACGTTGACAGCATGATATGCGCTGGCACGGGCTCCCTCGATGATATTATGGACATCATGCAGGATATCCCCGGTATTTGAATACTGCACAGGAGATGGGTTACTGTCCATTTATTTCGCCTCCTCCCTTTCCTTGTCGGTGCCGTCCCTCTCACCAGCCTCAAACCAGTCTTTTTCGAGATTGCTGAAATTAATATTATGTGATTCACAAAACACTTTCATGTTTTTCATTGCAGCGATATTAGGCTTTGACCTGCCGCCTTCCCATCTGTTAACAGACGAAAAGGAGACATTCAGTTCTCTGGCAAATGCTTCCTGCGAGAGAAAACAATGTTGCCGAATCCTTTTTATTTCTTCTGATAAGCTCATCTTTATTCGTGCAATACACAATTATGTCAACGATATAGCATTATTATATCTTAAAACTGAAAAAACAAATCGGCCCCTGATGAAAAGTCAGGCTCCGCAGGGAGCAGGCAGTTCAGGAGCCTGGTAAACAGGGCGAAATACCGCCATTGGTGTCAGGGAGGAATTCGAGGAGGATATCAGGGATTCGGAAAAGAAAAAAAACGGCATGATCCGGAAAATCATGCCGAAACAGGAAGCAAGTAATGGTTCTATATTATAGTTATGTCTCCTTCATTTTAATCATTTCAGAGTCTGCTGCACGGTCTCGTAGATCTCGCCGTTAAGACCATAAGGGTTGATGCCGCGCTTGGCTTTGGGCTTCTTGTAATTCCTGTTTTTGGAAATAATCCGGTACAGCTTCTTTCCGTCCCATTTTGCAGAATCGGATCCCTTGGACCAGCAGGCGCAGGAGAGCTTTTCCAGTTCTTCCTTTACGCCGGCACTGCCATAGAAGGGCAGTCCGGAAAGACCGACGATATTCTTTTCCGGCCAGCGCTTCTGAGCCCATTCGATAATGGCGGTACGGCATCTGATGGGATCGTCCTTCTTCCAGGATCCGGCGAAGGTTCTCCAGTAGCCCATGTAGTCGGCACGCTGATGCAGCCAGCCGTAGACACCGTATCTCCTGCGGTACATGATTATACTGTAGATGACGAATATGATGAACAGGAAGCCGACCACAATTCCGGCAAACACCTTGTAGGCAGTTTTGGGATCGCGGGGAATGTAATCGCTGAAGCTGAAGCCGTTGATGTCGTAGGTGGTTCCGAGAACGACGATGCTGTTGACTTTGCCGTCATTCGGATTTTTCCATTCGATAACGCTCTGGTCCGCCACAAACCTGGTGTGGTTTCTCAGAGGAACGAATACCTGCTTGACGACCCTGGTGGATTTCAGCTGCTTGTTGCGCATCAGCTGTTCCGTTTCGGTGGTAACGTCCTCATAATATTCGAAGTCCATCTCGTTGAAATCAGGTACCGGCACCCGCGGCAGCTGCGATAGGCTGTTGTTGGTGGCGGTATACGTGATGGTCCTGGTGATGGGATCTCCCACATGAATGTTTTCATCGACGGGATTCCATTTGACGGAAATGCTCAGATTGTCCGAAACAATAAGATTTTCCGGATTCGGGCCCACTACAATGGTAACGTCCTTTGCCTTCTGCATGAACTGGCTTTCGCCGTTGCCTGCCAGGACATTTCCGGTGATGGAGGGCGCCTGAATAGTGATCTTGCCTTCCTTGGTAAATACCGCCTTGTATTCGCGGATGGTGGTTTTGTAGAAACGGTTACCGGCACTGGCACGGCTTACGGTTCTTTCGGCAAACAGCTCAAAATGCACGCCGTCACCCTTGGGCGGGGTGTAGGTGGTGATTTTGACCTGCGGCAGATTGTCCACTTCCACGCGGTACATGGCCAGCTGGTTCTTGATGGGGTTCTGAGCCCTGAGCTGAGCCTTGATGAAGTTCTTGGCGCGAATGCCTTCGGACTGCTTTACCTTGAGCTCGAATTTGGGAGTGCTCAGCTCCGAGGTGTCACCAATGGGCATGGCAGGGATCTTTATGACGCCGGATCTGTTGGGAACCAGAGGAATAATCCAGGTATGGGTATATTCACCGGAGGTGGAAAACCCCACGTTGCCTACGGTAAAGTCCTTGTTCAGCACGGTATAGTTAAGATCACCGGCGGTGATCGGACGCGGAGTTGTCAGAGTGATAAACAGCTTGAATCCGGTGCCGTCATGGAAAAGCACCGTCTTGTCAGTGCTGATCTTGAACGAGCTCTTCGTCGGGGCAGCCGGAGCAGTTCCCGTCTGTTCGGCGTTCCCCGCCGCATACACCGCATCCAGCGCCCCCAGTCCCGAGAGACCGAGCAGAGCAAGGAGCATTACAGAAAAATACTTACTGACTACCATAGCTGTTCCAAATTACCTCTTGCTTGTTTCTTTTTCTGCTGAAGAATGAACCGTTTCTGTAACAGACTGCCGCGTTCGCCGGGATCAATCATCACGGTGCTGGCTTCAGTATTGACGGTATTCAGGGACTGGGCGGAGCTTTCGTCGATAACGCTTACCTGACGGTTCTTGCTGATTTCGTCCATTTTTCTGAGATACTCGACAATAACGGTCTTGTTCATGCTGGCCTCGGAGTGATCAGGATTCAGTTCCAATGCCTGTTCATAGGCCAGAATCGCATCCTTGAGAGCTCCGGGAGTGTTCATATGGGCAAAGCAGTTGCCAATATTGTACTTGGCTTCGGCATCGTTGCCGAGGCTCTGGTATTCCTGCAATGCCTTGTCATAGCGACCTATACGATACCAGGCGTTGCCGCGCCACATATGATCCTTCAGGTAGAACAGAGCCTTTTCGTACTGGCGATCCTTGTACAGGAGATAGCCGTACTCGTTAGGATGCTTCTCGCCTTCATCCTCATCCATTTCGGTTACATCGGCCATTGCCGGGGCCGGTGCAATCAGGGATGCGGTTCCCACCATGAATGCAAACAGCAGAACGAAGAAGTAGTTACGGATGAATCCGAACACGGAGAGCAGTGAGACCAGCAGGAAAATGTAGCCGATATCCTTGTTCTGGTACTTGCTCTTGGCGGTCTGCTGGTACTTCGGGTGTTCGTAGCTGTAAATCTGTTCCAGATGCGGGGCCTCGTCGTTGAACTCATAGTAAATCTTGGCTCCGGAGCGTTTGGCAACTTCATCGATGAGTTCGGTGTGCAGTCTTGCCATTACGGTTTCGCCGTTGCTGTCATGCATGAGTTCGCCTCTGAAGCGCACCGGTTTTCCGGTGGGAGTTCCGATGGCATAGATATACACCGGATACTTGCAGCGCTGGATGAAATCGGATACGGCAATGAGCTCGTTTTCATCCTTGATGTCGTCAGTAACCAGCAGAATGTTGCCCGGAGTCGGAGTGTCCTGGCCGTTGTTAAGAGACCTCTGAGATTCAGCCTCGCGATCGAGAACCTTCTCGGCCGTTTCCAGAGCCTGCAGGGGATCGGACCCGAGAGTCGGCATGATTTCAGGACTCATCTCCTGAAGAGAAAACAGCAGGGTGGAGGTATCGTCGGTCAGCGGCGTTACCACGTAAGTGTTGCTGGTAAAGCCCATAATCGATATCCGGCGGTGCTGCTTGGATGCATTCAGAAGCTCGATGAGACTGAAGCGGGCTCTCTGAAAACGGCTGGGCTTGAGATCCGCCGCCATCATTGACGGAGAAGAGTCAATAAGCCATACCCAGTTTTCGTCAGTCTGAAAAAGGTCACTCTTCTGTTTGATGGCCGGACCGGCAAGAGCGATTACGGCGGAAATGTACGGAATCAGAAGCCAGCCGTACTTTTTCCAGAGTTTGGGCTTGGCAATGAGATCCTTTCTTTCCTGCTCGGTAATCTTCTGAACTCCCGGGCGGGCATCCTCAACCTCATCCTCGGATTCCGCGTCGATTTCGTTGAGCTGGGCGCGTTTTTTGGGAATAAGGAAATTAATGATGTCTTCCTTTATGAAGCTCTGCAGCTTGTAATTTTTTGCAAAATCTATATAGATGAATATCAGCGGCAGGAGCAGGGCGCCCAGCATCACAGGACGCAGCAAAGTAAAATCAACCATTGATTCTCCTTACTTGTATAGCTGTTGCCAAAGTCAGAATCAGGGAAATGATTAAAGGATAGAAATACAGTTCCCTTTCAGGCTGGAACGTCTCGGCATCCGATTCTGTGGCCTCCAGGAAGTTAATTTCCTGGTAGCGTCCGTGGAGGGATCTGCTGTCCCGGGCCCGGTAATAGACGCCGTGAGTCGTTTCCGCAATCTTCTTGAGAGTGTCCTCGTCAAGCTCAGCGCTGGTGTCGTGGTTGTCAAGTCCCCGATCGTCGGAAGAAAAAACGCCGCCGCCGAAACCGATGGTGTAAATCTTCATGTCCTTGTCACGGGCAATGGCCGCTGCTTCCAGAGGCTGGATGCCTTCTGCGGTGTTACGTCCGTCCGAGAGCAGGATCATGATCTTCTGATTGGTGCCGGCTTCCTCGAAGCGTTCAACGGCCAGATTAATGGCATCGCCGATGTTGGTCAGCTGACCGGCCATGCTGGCATCAATCTCGTCCACCAGTTCCAGAAGTGATTTTTTGTCAAAGGTCAGCGGAGACAGCACGTATGCATGATCCGCAAACAGGATGACACCCATGCGGTCATTGAACTTGCCGTCCCGGTTCTCAATAAATTCCCTGAGCTGCTTCTTTACCACCTGAAAGCGCGAAATCGGCTTGTTGGTGGCGTCGTACATGTCCTGAATCTCCATGGAGTCGGAAATGTCAACGGCCAGCATAATGTCCCGGTGCGGGCGGTTGATGACTATCATGGTGTCCAGATAAAAGGGGCGCGTCAGAGCCACGATCAGAAATAGCCAGGAGGCCATGGCGAGTCCGAACAGGAAATAAACCTTGTTCTTCGGTTCGTGCGGCAGATAATGCGGCAACGAAGTAATGTAGATAAATTCGTTTTTCTTGCTCTTGCCCGGAAGAACTCTGATAATCAGGGGAAGAAAAAACAGCAGGAACATCCAGATCCAGTGGAATCCTATCTGAGTACCCATAGTCTTCTCCTTAGGTTTGCAAAGAGCCATTTCTTGCACTGAGATACAAGCATTTTCTTTTCTTTATCGTTAATTCCGATGTTGTGATAATCGTAAATTACCTGATTCCAGGCCGTGGTGAATAGTTCGAAGCTGGTACCGTTGCCGCCCTTGACATGGCTGTTGTTGGCAACGGACTGCTCGCGTCCGGAAGTGCGTGAAGCCTGATAGAGGGAGGCTACCTTTTCGAACTCCGAATCGCGGATCTGCTGTTCCATGTATTTGCTGCCGGACTTGAAGGAATTAAGCGCACCGTTGGAGACGATGTCCTTCTGGGGCTGCACGGAATCCGGCCGATCCAGAAATTCGAGCCACTTTTCGCCGCAAAGACCTGCGATGCGCTCGCGCGGATACATGATCAGGGCAGTTTCCTTAAGCCAGTAATTGATGAGAGGAACAAAGGCTTCGCTTTTGATGTCAATTTTGCGAAGACGCAGATAGGCCATAAACAGCGGAAAAAGCCGGTACAGCACATAAAAAACAAAGCCGGCCACAAATATCCCGAGGATGACCCACAGCCACCAGACACTGTAATCCGAGGGAGGTACGCCTTCATGGATATCTCTCAGAAGTGAATAGTCAAATTCCATTTATTTCACCTCATTTTCGCTGTTGCTCGAGTCCTGCTCTTCTCTCTTGCCCAGGAGCGGGTCCGAAACATCAATGCAAATGTTCTTCTGAGAAGCTTCGGTAAGCATGCGGTTAATGTTGTGTATGCGGTGAACCCCGATACGTCGGTAATTGTCAACAAAGTCCTTGTTGAGAGAGCTTATAAAGCCCTGATTGTTTCCGGTGTTGATTCCCACGGTTCCCTTGCCGTCAATTTCCATTTCAAGCTTGTCATAGATCTGATAGGTTCTCACGATATGAGACTTGTTGAGTCTTCTCAGATAAAGCCAGGCATTGTCGTTCAGACGGTAGAAATCACTGATGATGTGAAAGACACTTCCCGGACGGGCGTGGTTTACGAAAATCTCAAGTCCGTTGCTGATGGAATAATCGAAATTCTGGCGTCTGAGTCCGATCTGATAGGCTTCATATACCTTGCGAATCCAGGCCAGCATGTCGCCGCGCATTCCGCCGGGCTTGTGTCTTATGGGAGTGTCGCCGAGAATGATCATCCCGCCGACCTTGTCCTTCATGTCAAAAGCCTGCCAGGCGCAGGATGCCGCAATAAGCGATCCGAAACGTGCCTTCAGCTGTCCCTGAGACCCGAAATACATTGCCGGATCCAGGTCCAGAATGATGTATACGTTACGATCGCGCTCTTCTCTGAAGAGTTTGGTAAAAGTTTTTCCGGTGCGGGCTGTTATTCTCCAGTCTATGGTTCTGATATCGTCACCCGGCTGATAGGAACGAACCTCAGAGAATTCCATTCCTCTGCCGCGGCTGTTTGCTCTCAGGAGACCATAGCGCTGACTAGCAACCATGATATTGGGTAATAGCTGTGACAAAGGAGGAACCAGCATCAGTTCCTCAAATTTAAGCTCAATCCCGTTTGGCATTGTTTAATCCTTCTGGTGCATAACGGTTTGTCACGAAAAAAATTGCTGTCTGATACAAAGAGAAGCAGAGTGTTGCCTCTGCTCCTCTGATCTTCTGCCGGTCGTCAGGCTACCACTACCTTCTTGGTAAGGAGCTCGATGACGCGGTTGGCGTCCACGCGGTCAGCTTCCGCTTCCATTGTCAGGAACATACGATGCCGGAATACCGGATACACGCAGTACTGAATATCCTCAGGCGCCACGTAACTCCGGCTGTCGAGCCAGGCGTTCACCCGGGCACAGTTTGCCAGTGCCATAGTGGCACGCGGAGACACGCCGCATGCAATCCATCTTGCCAGATCAGTGGAATCGTAGCTGTACGGACGACGGGTGGCCATGGTCAGGTTGATAATGTAGCTTTCCAGAATGTCCGGCAGGGTTACCTCAAGAACCTCCCGCCGGGCTGCGAACAGCTCGTTCTGAGAAAGTGAAGGCGGTTCCTCGCGGGCCGCGTTTCTTGACTCGAGGTGGTTCAGTCTGAGAATCTGCAGTTCGGTTCCCTGATCCGGATAGTTGAGCTCCAGCTTGAGCATGAAACGGTCCAGCTGAGCTTCCGGGAGCGGATAGGTACCTTCCTGTTCCAGAGGGTTCTGGGTAGCCATTACCAGGAACAGATCCGGAAGCCGGTAGGTCATCTTGCCGATGGTGATCTGTCTTTCTGCCATGGCTTCCAGAAGGGCTGACTGCACCTTTGCCGGGGAACGGTTGATTTCGTCCGCCAGGAGCAGGTGATGGAACAGAGGGCCGGGCTGGAACACGAAGGTACCGTCCTGCGGACGGTAAATATCTGTACCGGTAAGGTCGGCAGGAAGAAGGTCCGGGGTAAACTGAATACGGTGAAAACGACCTTCGATGCATTCAGCCAAGAGCTTGATGGCACGGGTCTTTGCCAGTCCTGGAGGTCCTTCTACAAGAATGTGGCCATCAGCGAGCAGCGCTGTAAGCAGTCCGTCTACCAGTTCCGGCTGGCCGACGATGTTGCGGTTCATATACTCGCGAACCTTTAACACAGCTTCATTAGACATGAAAATAAAATCCTTTTTTTCTTATCCGCGGCAAATACCGCGAGAATCAATATCAGGCAATCCATCCGGATTGGCCTCAATATAGCGCCTGAGGTTTTCTTCTGTGTCCCCTCCTGAAAGCCGCTGCCTTGTCGGGAAAACGGCGGGGGCGGGCGGAAAATTCCGTCAGCGCTCAGATCTATTTTAAGATAATGGAAAATTTGCGAGCCTGTTAATTTTTTCGTTCAGCAGGCGTTCAAAATTGGTCTTGTATCACTTTTTAGGATTTTTTGATACTCTCCCGGCCGTGATGCTGGTGTATTTTTGTACAGGACGTATTTTCCGGAGTTCAGGCCGGAGAAACTCTGTCTGATTTCAGTTTTTGGTCAGCAAGGAGGCTGTTATGGATGCAAGAGATGCCGTCAGAGAGGGCGGACTGGTTATTCTGATGCGGCACGGCGATTACTCCGTTACCGCGGACGGGCGCAAGGGACTTAATGCTGCCGGGATTGCCGCTGCCGAACGTTCGGCGCGCTTTGTCAGGGATGAGCTTGGAATTACCGATGTCGCGGCACTGTTTTCCAGCGATGCGGAGCGGGCCTGCGAGACCGCCGAGATTATGGGGCGGCACGTGAAATATGAAGAACGGATTCAGGATGCGGCTCTGAGACCGGGCGGCTCCGGAATTGCCGAGCTTGTTTTCCGGGATTACTGCCGGAAAAGGGTGATCATCGTTACCCATATACCGGTAATCGAGACACAGTATGCTTCTTTTCTCGGACGAAATGCCTTTTTCGAGTTTCGTCCGGCGTCGCTGACGGTATTAAAGTATATTCCCGGAAAGTTATGCTATGAACAGATAGCTTCGTTTCCTGTCTGAAGTCATATCAGTTTTTTCCCGGGGGACCGCAGTGTTCCGCATCTCCTCGGAGCCCCGATTTTTCCGGTCCGGATGCGTTCAGGCGATTTTGCACTGCGGATACTGCCGCGGGAAGCGGAATCCATGAGGAGGCCGGGACTGTTGCGATTTTCTTCCCGATGGGCTTTTTGTGTGGGGCGGATCAGGTATTTGAATATTGTCAGGCGGTTTTTCCCTGATAACGGGCTGATATCTCTTTTTTTCGGAGCGCTGCGGGGTATCATTGAAAATGGGTTCACGGAAGAATCCGCCGATGGTCCAGGAGTAGCAGGGCTGGCAGCAGTCTCGGTTTTTTGAGAGGAATTTTTATCTTCAGCGGATAACAGGAAAAATCGCCTATGCTCCGGGTATTCAAAAAATTCACGCCGGTTCTTATTGCCAGGCATGTCAGGACTCTTTACAGGGGACGTTTTTCCGTGCAGGGCATCGGAACCTACGAATTTGACAAGGGAGGGGTGGTGCCTCCCCGTGATGCGGACAAGAGGTCTCTTGCCGTGGTATCCGAGATAAACAGGGAAATTCAGCGCTGCAAGGAGGCTGCCTGATCTGGTTTTTTCTCTTTTTTCCGTCTTTCGGGGGATGGCTGCGTGCATGCGGCCTTTTTTATTTTTTCCTGTGCATCTTTTGACAGTCTTTTTCCCGGATTGCCGGCTTTTGTTCACAAATTATTCATCTGAAATCCCCAAACACTGTTTTTTCTACGGCTGACGCATTATTGAAGATATAATTCAGGGAAAATATGATTCATATGGCGTAAGACGCTTGTTTTATAGGGCCCACCACCATGAGTGATAGTAAATCTTTGAAAATTCCGGAGCTTCAGAAGTTTCCGGAAAACATCGAAACCGAGTTTGTCGATGAAATGGTAACCGTTAATGATGCTGTGCGTTATGCGACCAGCTATCTGATTGAAAGCGAGGTGTTTCTCGGGCATGGTACCCAGAGCTGCTGGGATGAGGCCATGTATCTGGTCATGTGCGCCATTAACCTCGATCCTCCTGCAGATTCCGAAACTCTGGAAACAAGACTTTCGGCCCGCGAAAAGAGAAATATTGCCAGACTGCTCATGTCCCGGGTAAATGATCGCATTCCCGCGGCATATCTTACCGGAAGAGCCTGGTTCTCCGGACTCGAGTTTTATGTGGATGAACGGGTTCTCATCCCGAGATCTCCCATTGCCGAAATGATTCAGGCCAGCTTCAAGCCGTATCTCAAGCACTATCCGAGAAGAATACTGGATATGTGTACCGGAAGCGGCTGCATTGCCATTGCCTGCGCCGACATGTACCGCAAGGGAACCACCATTGATGCCGTTGATATCAGCGACGATGCTTTGGAAGTGTGTTCCGTCAACATCGCCAACTACGGCCTTGAGAATGTGGTGTTCCCGTACCGGAGCGATCTCTTTTCAGAAATTCCCGAGGATGAGCGTTACGACCTGATTGTATGCAATCCTCCCTATGTGGACTCCTGCGATCTTGATAACATGCCCGAGGAGTATTCCCACGAACCGCGCCTTGCTCTTGAGGCCGGCGAGGACGGGCTCAGCATTGTGAAGAGAATCCTGGCATCTGCTTCGTACTACATGGCCGAGAACAGCATTCTGGTCTGCGAGGTGGGCAACAGCAGAGTGGCGCTTGAGGAAGAGTTTCCGGAGGTTCCGTTCCATTGGGTAACCTTCAAGAACGGCGGTGACGGTGTTTTTGTGCTGACATATGACGAACTTATTGAATTTGCTGAAATGTTCAGTGTATACGGTCAGAAGGAGGAAACGAAATAATGGCCGGAAATACCTTTGGAGAGCTTTTTCGGGTTACTACCTGCGGTGAAAGCCATGGCTACGGTCTCATGGCAATTGTGGACGGCTGCCCTCCGGGGATGGAACTGTCGGAGGAGGATATTCAGCCGGATCTTGACAGAAGACGTCCCGGAACCGGGAAATTCACCACCATGAGGAATGAGCCGGATACCGTCAAAATCGTTTCCGGAGTGTTTGAGGGTAAAACCACCGGAACTCCCATAGGACTTCTTATTACCAACGTGGACCAGCATTCCAAGGACTATGCGGATATCGCCAGAACCTTCAGGCCCGGTCATGCCGATTATACCTACATTCAGAAGTACGGGATTCGGGACTATCGCGGCGGCGGCCGGGCATCGGCCCGCGAGACGGCCATGAGAGTGGCTGCCGGTGCCATTGCGAAAAAATACCTGAGCTCCAAGAGAATCTCCATCAGGGGATATGTCCGCCAGGTGGGCCCGATTATCTGTCCCCGGGTAGTGCCGGGGGATCGGCAGCTCAATGAGTTTTTCCTGTGCGACAATGCCATGGCTGATCAGGTTCGGGAATATCTTGACGGCATTCTCAAGACCCGGGATTCCTGCGGTGCTCTTGTGGAGGTAACCGCTACCAATGTTCCTCCGGGGCTGGGCGAGCCGGTGTTCGGAAGACTTGATGCCGATATCGCTTCGGCGATGATGGGCATTAATGCGGTCAAGGCAGTGGAGATCGGCGACGGTTTTTCAGCCGCCTCCTCCAGGGGAACCATGTTCCGTGACGAGATGACACCTGACGGTTTTCTTTCTAACCACGCAGGCGGCATTCTGGGCGGAATCAGTTCCGGTCAGGATATAGTGGTCAGAATGGCTCTGAAGCCGACTTCCAGTATTGTGACTCCCGGAAAAACCATTGATGTTGACGGCAAATCTGCGGAGATTATTACCAGGGGACGCCACGATCCCTGCGTGGGGATTCGTGCGGTGCCGGTGGCCGAGGCGATGCTGGCGCTGGTGCTGATGGATCACTTTATGCGTAACCGGGCTCAGAATGCCGAGGTGGTCTGCAATACTCCTGTGATACCGGGAAGTGCTTCTGCCTACTAGCATTCCTGATTATCAGAAACGTCATGACTCCGAGCGGGTTGTGGCGTTTTTTTTTTTTTTTTGTCTCTGAATTGAGATAAGGTGATCCTGGTCTCAAATTTTCAAAACAAATATAAACTGTGCTTGTTATTAAGC
>Ga0310695_10011220_pt1 | contig 12860 bp, 12 predicted proteins | sample RumenRJG_04DNA_FD_203882 | JGI IMG/M metagenome (GOLD analysis project Ga0310695, IMG submission 203882) | Bovine rumen microbial communities from Lethbridge, Alberta, Canada - RJG_04 (v2) (version 2) | ecosystem: Host-associated > Mammals > Digestive system > Stomach > Rumen | place: Canada...
GCGTCTTCCCCAGATTTCTTTAGGGCGTCTGTCGCGGCCTTAGCGAGCATCGGTGACCGCTCGATGGCTTTATTAACTAGCTTATCCCAGGTCTCGGAGATTTTTTGCGCCGCACTCTGAACAGAATTAAAAAATCCGCTGAAACGCTCAGCGATCTGAGCGATGATAGACTTGAGATGGTTCCACGCCTCGGTCATCCGCTCGATGCCCTGTGTTGCTGGACCGGCGAGCTTACCGACGCCGTCGGCCAAAAAAGTCATAAACTTTTCCTTGACGCTAGACACCGCGGCGTCCAGTTTAAGGATCGACTCTCGCTGCTCATCGGTCCCGGAGTCCCGGAGGCGCTGCATGGCGTCTCCGACGGTCTGGCCAAATTGCCTCATCCCCTTGGCGGCTACGCCGAGCGCCACGTTGAGCAGGGCGAAAGATTTACCCGCCGACGCTCCGATTTTAGAGCCGAGCGAGGACATCTGAGCTTGAGCCGTCTTGGCGAAGTTGCGCACCTGGGCGTCACACTTAGACAGCGCTTGCTCCAGCGGTTTTGTCTTGGCCGTGACTTCAAGCCACGCGCCCCCCGCTTGGACATCGGAAACACTCGGCATCTAGAACTCCCCTCTACTATATGGGTTAAGCTTACTCGGAGATACCCCGCTTTGACTGGCATAGGCAGAGATAAACGAAACGCACCGCCATCGGATCCGGTCCCTGGCGATGGCTATGTCATAGAGACGGCCATAGGTGAGCGAGCGCCAGTCGGACACACCGGCCATCGCGATCAGCTCACTGATTCGCCGCCGATGGTCGACTGCATCTCTGTGACCGCCTCGCTCACCGCCTCGGTCAGCTTTTCCATCGCTTTTTTGACCAACATTTCCTCGGATTCGCTCAAGTGCTCTAATTGTGTCATCGTCGAGGCGATCAAGCCGGCGATCCGAGGGTCGGGGAAAAAATCGCGATACTCCTCCCAGAGCGCCCGCTGGAGTTTGTACGCGGCCTCGCCTTTCCACAGTCGGCCAAAGTCCATCGGCGAGAGTCCCCGCTTTTCGCGGTCCTCCGAGCAGAGACATGACGCGATGGAGACCACGTTGATAGGTCGTGCCAGCAGCCCCATGACTTGCACCGCGTCAAACAGGTCGACGTGGTAGGCGTCCCGGAGGAAGGCATCGACCTTGTCGGCGACGCCCAGGTTTAGGTCAAGGTACCAGTCCTGACCGGATATGTCTGTTATGCGTTGCATGTTGTCTTGTTGTTGTTATACGGCAGACGGGGAGCGCACTCCCCGTCCACCCCCACCATGAGAGAGGTTGTCAGGTCTCCGAGCTCGACGAGCTTGACGAGCTGGCCGCGTTGGCCGAAAGCTTGAGCGAGACCGACGCCGTCTGCAAGTCGTCGAGGGGGAAACTCTCCTCGAAACCGTCACAGATGTAGTCTTTACTCTCGCCGTCGATTGTGAGCGACTCGACGGTTTTATCGTCGAACATCGCCTTGAAAAAAGCATATCCGTCAACCGCCGCGGTGTCTGCCGGGTCGGTGCCGGCGACGACCGTGATCGACAGGGGACGCTCGACCATCCCGAGGATATACCTCACTTCCTCGCTGGCCTTGGTACGGACAGCGATGGCAGTCCGCGTCGACCCGCGAGACCAATCACCCATCGCCAGGATGTTCCCCAGACGGCAGCTGATTTTTTTACTAAAACCACTATTCACAGCCATATATAAGTCCTCCTAGGATTGGCTCATTGTTAAATTTTACGCTTATCGCACCACTCTTTGGCTCGTTGGATCGCTTTGTTGACGCCGTTTGCCCGGAGATACTCATCGAGAGTCACCCTGACAAAAGGACGTCGAGCGACGTCGACCGGTTTGTTTATGGTGTAGGAGTTGTTCCTCTTCCACATTTTGAAACGGTCACTCTGTAGGGCGCGTCGTCGGCTTGCTTCGCTCTTAAACCACCCCAAGCCGTAGTGAAACGACGGCGGGGCGTAGTGGGCAAACACCGTGATATGACTAATCGAGCGCCCACCCTCCTCGAGGATCGACGGGACCGGCCTGGACTGCTTGCCCTTGGCCGCCCGAAACACCATCGGACCGACGTAGATTTTTTTGTCGGTGATGGCATAGTTGATCAGCTTCTTGAGGGGGGAGTACGGGTCACAGATCCTCGGCGGCTCACCCGGTCGGCTGTGGAGATGCGCTTTCGTCTGCCGTTTGAGCTTTCGACGCATCCGCTGCTGGAGGTCCCGAGCGATAAACTCCAGGGCCTTGCGTGAGCGCCGATTGGCGCTCTTTAGGACAGCATTTCGGTTGAACTTATAGCCGGCAGCCATCAGTAGTATCCCCTCATCGCGATGTTGGCAGTCGCCTCAATAAACGGGACCTCGGCATCGAGCGCGTCGGCATCGAGGTACTGACCACTCGCCGGCTCCGTGCTGGCAGCGTAGACGATGAGATTATCGCCTATCTGGGCGGTACGGAGCAGCGAGTTGATCAGCGCGTCGAGCTCATCCTCCGCGGCGGCCATATCCGACGCCTTGGATGACATCTGCATGATGCCTACCTGGACGGTGATGCGAGACTCCGGCACACCTTGAGACCGACGCTCTTTCTCGACGCTGGCCGGCTTGAGGAAACGATACACCCCCGCGTGCCCCTCGGAAAAATTTTTCTGAGGGTTGCGGTCGAGGACATACGTCTGGCCGGTCAGCGTGTTGACCTTAGCGAGGATCGCGTTGTAGATGTCGGAGAGAGTCATATCTTTTTCACCGCCCAGATACGCACAACTTGCCTAGTGCCGTCGTAGTACTCCCACGGCTCGCTCTTGCGCAAGAGGTATGTCTCGCCGTTGTAGACGATTGTTTCCTCCCCGAAAAACGGAGCCGGTGAGATGTTCGCGCCGATGGCAGCGCGCACCCGATTAAAGTCGTTGGCCGAGACTAAAAAATAGTACTCAGACACCGTCGCGTCGAGCGTGACGATAAACGTCGGACGGCGGCAGATGGCGGTGAGCTGATAGTGAGCGCCGTTGCGGTCGATGACCTCGATGAGGTCACCGTATTGTGTCATCGCCTTACTGACTGTACTTGCGACTTTACTCGTTATCCGGCTCATCCGCTTATCTGCCTCCTGTCCTACCTGTCAACCCTCCGAGCTGCTGGAGCTGCTGCTCGACGAGCTGCTGCTCGACCAGTCCTCGGCATTGCCAAGAGCGTCGGTGACGTAAATCGGGATGCCTTCGATCTCGGTGGGGACCGGAGCGGGGGCGCCGGTGGCGTTGGTCGCCGTGCGAGACTGACGGAGCTGGCGGAGCGAGCGCCGGTTCATGAAGATCCCGGTCGGGCCCTTGCCGACGGGGAAACGGCTCAGAGCGTCGTAGATGAGGTTGTCGGTGAGCCCCTTCTTGTTGGCCGTGTCGGAGATGTTCCCAATCTGGCACACGGCGTTCTTGTCGCTGATCTGCAGACCGACCCACCCGCCGACCTCCTGAGCGGTCGCCCAGGCGCCGGTGAGCGTCGAGTCGCTCTTGTTGGCCAGCAGCACGTCCTTGATCTCGCCCTCGGTGAGCTGACCATTGCTCCCCCAAGCGTACTGGATGCCGTCCATCCCGGTGCGGACCAGGAAGACCGAGGTGGTGTCGGTCAGGGAGGACTCGCCGGCGTTGGCGTCGATGTAGTAGTCCCCGGTCCCGCCGATGAACGCGCCAAGACCGTTAAAGCCGTTGGCGTCGGCAAGCGTGCCATACCAGGTCTCTTGCGCGATGAGATAAAATGCCGCGTTGAGGTGACTCTGTGCCTGGTAGGCATAGAGCATGTCGGCGCCCCAGTCGGACTGCTCAGCGAGCGCTTTCTCGACGCACCAGCTGGCGTCGATGTATTTGCACTCGACCGTCCGAGCGTCGAGCGAGCCGTCCGCGAAAGTACGCCAGGTGCCCGGAGCCCGGAAACCGACAGACGGCAGCGCCGTGGCCACGAGGGTCTTATAGGCGTTGCGAGTGATGGGAGACGCGGCAAAGTAGCCGAGCTCCGGGTTGCTCTTGATGGCCTCGTCGATCAGTCCCCCGAGCTCCTCGGAGGCGTTGATTTTGAGGACGTCAGCAGTGGTAAGTACAGCCATGAGTTTTATCCTCCTTACAGATGATTACTTGCGGTTGTGGATTTTGTTCGCCATTTTCTGGACAGCCGTCATCGGGACGGCCTTCCTCTGGCTGCTGGCCAGAGCATCGGTCCCGCGGACCGACAGCGCCTTGAGCTTGGTCACTTCCTGAGCCAGGGCGCGGATCGTCTTGGCGAGGACGATGTTGGCTTTCAGTCCGGTCTTGTCCTGGGCTTCCTCGACAGCGGCCTGGGCTTCCTCGACCAGGGCGGCCTCGGCGGCGGCCTCCGGCACGGCATCGTCAATCTGAGCGACTTCCTCGATGGCGCCGGCTTCAGAGATTTCTTCATTCTCGGCGGCCAGACGGGCGGCCTTCAGCGCGGCGTAGTCGGCGGCCTCGGCTTCCTCCATCGTGTAGCCCCGGCGGTAGTACTCCACGCCCAGGTCAAACCCGAAAGCGGCAATAAATTCCTCGAGCAGCGGATACGCGGTGTACTCCGGCTGGGCTCCACCCTCACCCTCGCCAGCGGCCTCCTCGGCCACCGTGGTCTCGACAATCGCCTCATCGAGGATCTCGTCAGCGGCGAGCTTGGTGAGATTCTTCTTGGTACGTTTCTTCATGGTTTTTTTACCTCCATTGAGAGACAAAATAGTAGTCAAGCGGTCAGTACCGTAAGGACAGATAGAAACCCCCCTCATCGGCACGTTGCGGAAAATAGTGTACTCTGCATCGCCGCCGGTGACCGTCTCGGTCTCCACGCCGGCATCATAAAGCATGACGGTCGGCGAGATTTCATAAGGCGTCCCGCCCTCGATGCGAGCGATCACCTCAGCGGCCCGGTCATTGGGAGAGGTGCTTTCAAGCGTGAGGTCTCCCATAAGCTTGCCATCGTTTTCGTGGATGTTGTCCACGTAGCCGATCACCTCCTCCTCGTTGTGATTGTAGTCGACGATGAGGCGAGGTTTATGGAGCTGGATGGATCCAGGGTCGATGACAAAGCACCCGATCTCTGTCCTGTCCATAGTCTCGCCAGATAAAATGATTATTTGTTTTTGCATCTTAGAGTCCTATGTTGGTGCTAGGTTTCTGACCGTAGGGAAGCTCGATGCCGAGATCTTTGGCCATAGCGACATACTCGGCGACGTCCTCGAGATTCTTGCGCGGGTTAAAGCCGTAAGAGCTGACGAGCTCCTTAGGGCTGATGAGCCCGAGCGAGATGGCGCTGCCGGCGTCCTTTCCGTACTCGATGAGGCGCCATGTCGGCAAGCCCGCCCCGCTCCAGCCGTAGTACCGGGACACGTCGGTGACCGTCGCCCCCGGAGGGAGCGTGATGGCGCCCGAGAGGATCCAGTTAGGCAGCAGCCAGCGCGTGATCCACCGGTCGAGCATCCTGATCGTCGGTGCCTGTTTATGCTCGACCGAGTCGATGTACTGCTCTAACTCGCCGCGGCCAGAAAAAAAGGTCTGGGCGCTGCCGTCATAGAAAGAGTAGGGGACGTCGATGCTTGCCAGCACCAGCCGGATCACCTGCTCACAGAATTGCAGGAAGTTGCTCGAGGGGTTGTTAGAGGAAAGCAGCTGAGCGTCCTCGCCGTCCCGGAGCGAAAGATGTAGAATGCCCTTGCCGAAAGTCTCGCGAGCGGCGCGATCGATGCCGTCTTCCCTCACCGCTAGGGGCTGCGGTGACGGAGCAAGGGTACTGTCTCCGATGAGTCGGGTAACCAGCCCGATGGACTGCTCGATTTTGGCCTTAGATAGGGCAAGGTTCAAGGCATCCTCGAGCATACTAAACATACGGAGAGCAGGGGCGAGCGGGGAGACGCCGCGGACCTGGTCGGCGCGTGTAAAGTAGCCGAGCAGGTCGATGTCGTCGGCGCTGACCGTGGTCTGGTAGACCAGGTTTCCTCCATTGGTGTTGCGGTCCCAGATGGCGTACTCGGTCGGGCGTCCGACCATGTCGGTCTTCACACCGTGGGTCCAGTGGTCATCGGGCGTCACCATCTGGGGGTCTTTGATACGGTCCCCCTCGAGGATTTGGATTTTGTTGTCGGAGGTCTTGAGCAGCGCCACGTCACCGTCAACCAGCCGGAGACGCTCGATGATGTAGATGAGCTCCGGAAAGGCGTGTCGGTCGGTGATGTCGCACTCGTCCATCCACCGCTTGACGAGGTAGGTCAGACGGTCATTAAAATCGGTGTCGGGCGAGTCGCAATAAAACTGGTAGTACGCAACGCTCTGGAGATGTTTCCGGATGGCGTAACCGGCGAGACTAAAATTACGCTCGATGTCGCGAGCGACCGAGACGAGCTTGGACCTCTCGGCGGGCGTGAGCTCTTTGTCCTCGCTTTTATGCGAGATGTAGATGGGGCGTGCCGTGGTATCGTCCGACTCTACGGCGCGATATTTCAGGCGCGTAAGCCCAAGAACGGCCATTATTTTGTTGATGGTAGACTGTGCCATGTCAGATCACCCACCTTGCGTCTATAGTCCTGAGCCGCCCACCTCCCGCGGCCAGTCGGCTTTCCTCGGCTTCGAGCTCAGCCAGCTCAGCCCTGATCGAGGCGCGGTCGACTCGGCTTTCCGAGATGCCGTCGATGGAGATAGTTGAGAGGTTGCCCACCTCGGCCAGATAATCTCTCAGCAGCGCGATGCGCGCCCGGATATATGCCAGCTTGTCCGCCGGCGACGTCGACTGGATGGGGAGCGTCTCGACCACCAAAGTCGACGAAAAAGCGGTCGGCTCAGCGCCGTAGTAGCCCCGGGCGCGGACGAAATATATTTGCGACGATTTGAGCCCGCCGATTTCGATTTCCGGTTTGGAGACCTTGGTCACCATGATGGGGTCGACGAAAGCAGGATTGGTCGCCAGCAGTATCTCCAGATAGCTGATGTCCTCGCTGACACCACTGACCGCCAGGACGAGCGTGTGGTCGGTGATGGCCGCCTTAGCGATGGACGGAGTGCCAGCCGGCGTGTCCCCTCCGATGGTGATGGAGAGGGTTGCCGACCAGTTGGAGTCGCGATAGTCCCCACTCGGCGGCTCCGGATCGGCGGGTTGTATCCAGTCACCGAGCGCCTTGGCCTTGACCAAGTGGGTGGTATTGCTCGACAGATTCGAGAGGATAACCTGGCCGCCATCGTTGGGGATGACAGATTTTTCCTCCCCATCGACGCTCATCAGCCAGCCGATGGCCGACGAGTTAAGCAGACCGGAGATGATCGCGGTCGTTCCCTGGATGCCCTTGAGCGAGATGTCGGGCGCGGGGAGTCTCGGCGGCAGCACCGCCAAAGCGCGGTCGGCGGTGCCGACGTTGCCGGCGACGTCCGCGGCGGTTATATGGAGGGTGTAGCTTCCTTTTGGGATGCCAGAGGATCTGATGTCGGTTGTCTGGCCGTCGACCTCGACCGGATCACCGTTGATGTCGAGCACCTGGTAGTGGACCGTCAGATCGCCGGTCGTATCGTCGGTGATCGTCACGTCGGCCAAAAAGTCGACCGTCTGACCGTAGACCATCTCGATGGGCGTTTGGTCGACGATTATCACTGGGGCGCTGATGTCGAAGTATCCCTCGCCGGTCTCGCTCCAGTCCGAGTCGAGCGACTGCCCCTCGGTGCCGAGCGCTTTTGCCCTAAAGTACACCTGACCGGTCAGCCCAGAGAGGTCAATAGCGATGGCCGTCGAGGATATTTCGTGCGCACGCAAGAAAGCGTCATTGTCGGCATATTGCAGGCAGAAACCGCTAGCCAGCGGCGGCAGGGAATAGCTGATCGTTGCCTGGCCGCCGGGAAGGACCGTGATTTCAAATTCCGGCGCGGGGAGCTTATACGGCTCAAACTCGTAAGCGCCTACGTCCACCGTGGTGCCGCCGATGCGCGGATTGCCGGCCAGATCACGCGTCGCCTGGACGTACTGATTATCACCCGCGTCGATGGCCAGCGCGCCATACTTTAGGCGATAATCGCCCGCGGCCGCGTCCACAAAATAATCATCTTCCAGACCGTCATAACACAGATTGTTCGCGTTGCCAGCCGTCGGCGCTTCACTCAGCGTCTGGTACAGCGTATTGTACATCTCGATGTACGTCGGCTTATTGTGATAAACAATCCCGATTGTACTGCTGCGAAGCGTACACGCCGCGTTTGTCGTATGGTAAAAATCTTCAGGCGTTTGGTCCAGTTTTGTATTGCCATACACCAAACAAGTATCAATCGCCAGACCGGTACCACCATTCATTCCGCCGCCGTTCGCCGCGGTATTGCCGGTGATCACGCAGCCGGTCACCGTTCCCGCGTACGCCCCGCCGCCGTTGCTGGCGCTGTTGCCGATCAGTGTACAACCGGTGAGCGTCGAGCCATTGGTGCCTCCACCGGTGACACTGGCGGTATTGCCAGACAGCGTGCAATCAACCAGCGTCCCCGCGTACGCGCCGCCGCCGTTTACACTGGCTGTGTTGCCAGTGAGCGTACACCAAGCGAGTGACGAGCCGTTCGCGCCGCCGCCGTTGTTACTGGCTGTGTTACCTGACAGCGTGCAATCGACCAGCGTCCCGGAGAACACTCCACCGCCGTTCGCCGCGGTATTGCCGGTCAGTTCACACTTGGCCAGCATCGTGCCAGACGCCCCGCCGCCGTAATTGCCTGACGTGTTACCAGTTAGAAGACAGTTGCTGGCTTCGCCCGTTCGCATACCTCCGCCGGCGGCATTGCTATTCCTGGCCGTGTTGTTACTGATCACGCAGTCGTACACGCGGCAGTTCACCAGCCCCCCGGAGCCGGAATAGTTGTTTTGGACGGTACTCTGGTAGATGCTGGCCGTCGAGAGATAGCCGTTCGCCGACGTCGTTTGCACACCGTCGATGACACAGTCATCGAGACGGGACGCACTGTTAAGTACCAGCGTTGCGCCGGATGACCCGGTGAGCTTGAGGTGCCTGAAGTCAGTATACGCCGCGGTGAAAATGACGTTGTTATTACCAGGTGAAATGACGGTCCGCGCGTCCAGGCCGCCGACGACGAACAGGCGTTTCGTACTGCTGATCACGGTGTTCAGCGTGATAGACGAAACCTTCAGAACGATTTTGGTACCGTCCACAGCATCAGTAACAGCTTGGCGCAAAGTCCCGGCCCCGGTATTGCCGCCGTCGGTAACGTTGATGGTATTAGTCACTGCGTCGGTTGTCGCTGAAACGACATCAGACCACAGCGAACACTTCGCGCCTTCAACCAGACACGCCCGGATAAAGTAGGCGGTCCCCGGTTCCAGGCCCATGATTTTCGCGGTCCCGTCACCGGTGCCGATAATCCTCGGCACAGCAGCGTCGAGCCCCGCGTAGGTGGTCGACACCTGAAAGCGGTATTCTTTGTAGGCGGTCAGCCCGGAGATGGCGATAGTGGTAAAACTCTCGGCAGCGGCACCGATGTTCGGCACGGCCATGTCTTGGTCAATGTCCGTCCCAGTCTGGATGGTCTGCTCTGCCGACCAATCACTATTTGTGTAGTTTTCGTCATCACCAAGAGCGCGAGCCGAGACGTAATACAGGGAGCGCGGTGAGCGTCCTGTAAGCGTCACCACTCCCTCGGTCGGCGTGACCTTTTGCGCCACGCCACCGCCGGCCAGCGTCGCGATTTTAACCTGATAACCCTGGGCGTGAGCAACCGCCAGACCGCTGATGCGGATTGTGGTCTTATCCTCGATGGAGAGCGTGATCGTCGGTGTTGCCAGTTGCGTCGACATTACCCTCTCGCCTCCTCGTTATGATATTTTTTGAGCTCATCTATCTGGGATGTATGCTCTTGGATTTTAGCGCTATGCTCATCGATTTTGCCGGCGACCATCGTCAGGTCATCGGCCATCTGGTCGATTTTCTCGCTGTTGACCGCGGTCAGCTGAGCAACGTTGTTGAGCGCGTCGGCGAGCTTCTCACGGCTGGCAGACTCCAGCCGGCGAGACTCGACAAGATGCTCATCGTTTTTGTCGAGGCGCGCCTGCTCGGCTCTTAGCCGGTCCTTTTGGACTTGGTACGACGCCCATTTTTCCATGCCGATGACAATCAGCAGCAGGACGAAGATGCCAAATAAGCCCGAGCCCGTTAGGTGCTGAACTGTTTCGGCGCTTTCGAGCGATGTTGCAAATAAAAAAACCATAGTATAAACCGGATATAATAGCGGATCTCGTTCCCCCTTGCGCGCATTATACCACGATTTAAGAGTCTTCTACCTGATTTTTTTATTTTTTTCCCTTTTTTTAGGGGGCTTCTCGGCGGCCAGCGGGACCGGCGCGAAAGGTTTTTCTCGATGTCGCTCGATCCAGACGAAACCACAGTCCGAGCAGACGTGACGAGTCCACGTGATGGTGCCGCTGATACCGCAATCAACGGTATTTCTTGCGATTTCCTGAGTACGTTCGTGCTTACAGTCCATTGTCGTTATCCTTCTATATGACACAGTCCGCTGGCTTGAGCCCCAGGGTAGTCCCCGCGGCGTAAGCGTAGCAGCAGCAGTCGAGTAGATGGTTTTCGGTTGATGGTTTTATCTGCCAGACGACCACGGTGTTTTGCGCCTCCTCGACCTTGGCCGCCTCGGAGACAAGATGATCAGCGAGCATCCGGTGCCGTTGAGAGTCATCACCAAAGACGGTCATCTCCCCGGCCTGGCCGGGCGGGGTGGAAAGCGCCTCATGGAGACGGGTTTTCCAATAGTTTACGTCGACCAAGATGACGTGTCTCCCCCCCTCGATGCGCTCCTCGACGATATGCCAGCCCTTCACGCGGCCAGTCTTTTTCCCCCAGTCATTCATCGGTTTTTGGCTGGCACGGATCGACACCCCTTTGCACGCGATGGCGCCAGACACCTGGCTCCGACGTATCGCCTCATAGATGACCTCGTTGCGCCATCCCGAGTCGATGAGGATCCTCTCGATAGCCAGCTCACCGGCGCCACCCTCGATGCGGAAACGTAGTTGGGACAGGTCCCGCAAGAGCGCCTCCAGCCCCTGCAGGACGTTGGACGCGGCCTCGCCGCCGTAGACCTGTGTGAGGTTGATAATCCCGGAGCCCCGGTAAAAGTATGGCCGGTTCTGTTTGGGGTAGGTGCCGTAGTCGAGTATCGATGCCGTATAGTCGGTCTGCAGACCGATGACCGAGTAGTAGATGATGTCATCGTGGACGTCGATGCCGGCTGTAATTTTGTAGGTCTTTTCGTGACAGTCATAGTGGGGGATGTAGGAGAGTTTCGACGCGATTTCGCCAGCGGATAGTATCGTCTGTAGTCCCGATGGCCGCTGTGGCTGGTTTTGGCGCTCTGCCCAGAAAGAGCGCTCATCCTCTGCCCACAAAGTCATGTTGTAATGGATGGCGTCCTCATAATGGCTCGAGTCATAATCCTCTGGCCAGCTTGCCGACGCCCCCTCGGTCAGCGTATCAAAGTGCTCACGATAGTAGAGTCGGGCGTCATCCTCGCCTCGCTCAAAGAGGACGTCTTTGTACTCCCTCCAGGCGTCGAGGTTGGTCGGCATCGTCGACAGAGCCGACGTCCGGAGCCCATGCCAGAGAGGGTCGTTGAGCATCTTGTCGGCGAGGTCGTCCACGGAGACCACCGTACACGTGGAGATTTGTGCCAGACGCTCCCCTGAGCGAGCCAGCCCCTTGATGACTCCTGAGATGAGCCCGGAGAGCTTGTCGATGCGCGCCGGCGAGATGGCGTCGGCGTCACTTTGGACGTCATCGAGCAGGACACAGTCCGGTCTCAAGATGGTGCCGTCGGGCGCCTCGGCGGACTGTCCCCGGATCGCCGACCCGATGCCCAGGGCGACCACCCTCGACCCAGACGCCGGCGAGCGTGGAATAGTCGGGAGTATCAGCTGCTCGGTGGTAATGTTGATCCTCGTCAGCTCACCTCGGTAGTGCTGCCCCCTGGCCTGGATGGCCGACCCGCCCAGACACTGGATCGGGTAGGTGGCCTCTGGGAAGTCATACGAGAGGGGGGTGTTTTTCGTCGCCAGGGTGGTGCCGATGAGACTGATGAATTTGTGAGCGCTCTTGCTGTTGGCGCCGACTACCACCACGTATCGACGATGGCCATACAACAGGGCCCACATGATGGCCGCGGCGACGATGGTTGATTTGCCTGACCCCCTCGGCATCGCCACGGCCTGACGTCCCCCGTCTCGGAGGATGGTCTCGAGGGACCGGATGAGGGCTAGGTGTGGGCTGCCGAAAGGTTTGGTAAACCAGTACGGGAGATAGTGGGAGCAAAAAGCGCCCAGGTCATCACGGCAGCGCATCCGGGTCTGTGGTGACCTAATGACCGGGATGGGGTAAATATCACGTCCCATGCGGGACCGTTGGCGGGACCGCTCGGCCTGTGCCGCGGCGTGCTGAGCGTAACTGACTGCCATCAGCTAATCTCCCCGCTGTGCTGCTTGGTGAGGATGTAGAGTACCACCTGGCGCGCCAGCTCATCGAGTGGGAGGTCGGTGTCGGTGATCCCGAGAGACTCCAGCGCCATACGAGCCCTGGCAATCTCATCCTCGTCGACGCTGCTCCCCTGCTGGTCGGAGACGTCGAGCGCCAGCATCTTGGTAAGCTCGGCACGAGCGGCCAGCGCGTTGCGGAGATCACCCTTCTCCACAGCCAACCTGAAGATGTCCTCGCACTGTGCCTTGGCGCGTCCTATCTCGGCGGCGCGGTTGATGGACTCAGCCCGGGCAGCGAGACGGTCGTTGGCCTCGGCGATTAGTTTTTCCGCGGTCGCTTTCGTCGTGCGAAAAA
>Ga0310695_10011222_pt1 | contig 12860 bp, 12 predicted proteins | sample RumenRJG_04DNA_FD_203882 | JGI IMG/M metagenome (GOLD analysis project Ga0310695, IMG submission 203882) | Bovine rumen microbial communities from Lethbridge, Alberta, Canada - RJG_04 (v2) (version 2) | ecosystem: Host-associated > Mammals > Digestive system > Stomach > Rumen | place: Canada...
AAAAAGGTGTAATGGTGTATTAGTGTACAATTTGGACCAATTTTAATTGAAAGTATACCATTACACCAATACACCATTTTTCACACACACCATACCCCTCCGTCCCCTCATTTTTTACTTCAATAATAATATAATTAAATAAATTATATTATTATTGAGAAGAAGAGCCAGTTTGAGAGGGTGTCTGTCTAAAAAGGTGTAATGGTGTATTGGTGTATTTTGTAAACAAATGTTAACCGCAATTTACGCAGAAAAGCACGTAACAAATTGGCTTACTGATTAATAACGAATATTTCAAATTGTTTAACGCAAAAGAAACAGGCAAAATTTTTGTATAGAAGAAAAAGCGTTGTAACTTTGCAGTCAGAAACAAGTCCCATCCAACGACCACCCAATGACCACCCAATGACTCATCCAACGACTCACCCAACGACCCACCCTGTCCCTCCCCAAGGGAGGGTTCCTCCCCCCTCACCCCCTCAAGGGGGAGTAGATACACTAACTTGCGCAAGGCTGGCTCCATCACAGGTCCGTTTCAATCCGTTTCGAGTCCGTTCCCTACAGCCCCCTCCGACTGACACATACTCCGATGTTATCAACATCGGACTTCCCCCGAGCGAGGGGGAGGAATTGAAGATACTTCTGCAGGCTATTGAGCAATTTGGTCGAACTCACTTTATGTTATTTAGACAATTATGTTTGCACAGCAGATTCTATTGGGGCAAAATATAAGCCCTCCAGTCTCATGACCGAAGGGCTTATAATTTTAATATGAATTTATTCTATTTTCTTACGTATTACTGAAGCTCAGAAACCTGCTTAGCCATTGCATTCTCAGGATCGATTTCGAGAAGCTTAGCTGCATATTCCTTTGCCTTTGCTATGTCCTCGTTAACCTTTACGAAGTAAACGATGTTATAGCTAAGAGCCTGCTTGAGCTGAGCGACATCAGAAGCGTCCTTGCTTTCAAGACCGTTGATAATCTCGATGAGCTGGTCGTAGTGTGGCTTAGCAGCACCTGCCTTATCCTCTGGGTCAAGTATGAAGGCGAGCTTAGCGCGCTGTGCTGTTACACTCTGCTTGAATGCAGGGAACTCCTCTGCAATCTCAGAGAATACCTTGTCAGCCTTTGCAATTGCTTCCTGTTTCTGCTCAGGTGTAGAGTTCTCGTCGATTGCCATTGTACGGTAAAGCTGTGCAAGACCATTCTTGATGTTTGCTGTCATTTTAGTCTGATTACCCTTAACGTACTTCTCGTAGTACTCGAGAGCCTTTGGATAGTCGCCCATTGACTTGTAAACATCAGAGAGGTTCTTAAATACGCTAATTCTCTGCTCCATATCGAAGGTACGGGTGTTAACAACCTTCTCAAAGACTTTGATTGCCTCATCGTTTTTCTTGAGCTTCTGAAGAGCTGTACCATAGTTGATATAGTCGAGAGCTGTGTACTTCACATCGTCAGAAGAATTGAAGAGACGATCACCGAATTTGATGGCTTCCTCGTACTTCTCAAGGTTTACGTTGTTCAAGAGAGAGAGACGATTGAGGGAACCATAGCGTGGGAACTTGTTGTTACCGAAGCTTGAAACCTTCAATGACTCATCATACTTCTGCTTGAGGAAGAGAGTACTTGCATAGTCAGCCAATTGGTAGTCCTCCATCTTGTCAAGGTCAACCTTTGAGTAGTATTCTATTGCTGCATCTGCTCTGCCTGCCTTTGACTGAATCTCTGCTGCAACAAGGTCAACAGGATAAGATGGGTCGATAGAACGGAGCTGCTCAAGCTTTGCGATAGAACCGTCTGGGTCTGCCTTTGCGTTGATCTGAGCATAACGGCGATAGCCCTCTGGATCTTGTGGATCCAATGTAGTAGCATTCTCAAACCAGCCTGAAGCTGCACCACCGTCATCCTTCATTACACAGATGTCGCCCTTGAGTACATAGCCTGCTGCACAGTTCTTGTTTGCCTTGATAGCAAGGTCAGCATACTTGTCGGCATTGTCATATTCCTTTGCATCGAGATATGCACGTCCGATACCGGCAATAGCCTTAGCATCCTTCTTCACTGTTTTGAATACTGCAGTTACCTGCTTGTCTTTGTCTTCTGCTCCAGACTTGATAATCTTTGTAGCCTGTTCTATTGCTGAAGTTGCATCCTGAGCCATAGTTGGAACACTGATGACTGTCATCATTGCTCCGATGATAATGTATTTAGCTTTTTTCATAATTTGCAAATTTTACTCTTGTCTTTAATTAATTTACCGCCTTGTTTGGGTTATCTACTATTTTGACGTATTATAATTGATTTTGTTGCATCAGTTTACGGATTTTAACCAAATACGCCTGTTTTTTTATTTTCTTAAAAGGAATTTGAGCGAAAAGTAATAATTCTTTATATATCCTGTCTTTAATCAATCTTTACTTCTCTTATGGCAATGTTGCCGTATGCTGGTAGCAAACCTGCCTTGAAGAGAATCATCTGTCCTCTTTGTGAGATTATGAACTGTGCAAAACCATGTGGAAGTCCATATCTACCACGTTCATCATTAAGGAGTGCATAGAGTCTGCGGATGAATGGGTATTTGTCATTGTATATATAGCCCTGATATGGCTTGTATGAGTTCTTCCATGTTGCAGGTGCATGTTTTGCAACGAGCATTACTCTGATGTTGCGGTTGAATGTGAGGTTTGTTGTGTCACGCTTGTCGTTTAGCCAGTTGCTGCCGATAATGCCGATAGCGTTTGGATGATCCTCAACATACTTTATCACGTCTGCAGTTTTCTTTGTTGCGAATGCGTTAGGCGCTGTGATAGGCTTTCCGCCGAGGATTGAGTCCTCTACGTAGTGTACTGTGCTTGACGTCTTGTTGTCGAATGCCACAACAATCTCTCCGCGTGATGCGCTTGCTGGATATATGTCTTTCCAGTTAAGTGCCTCACCTGTAAGAATTCTCTTTACGTCATCCACGCAGATGCAGGAGTCCGTATTATTCTTGTTGGCTATAATTGCAAGAGCATCATAGCCTATATGTATTGTCATAGGGAAGCGCTGGCGCGCCTTCAGATTGTCATATTCGCTTTTCTTGAAGTCACGTGTCGTGAACATCATGAGAAGTTTGTCTTTTAGAAGAAGGTTCATTCCTTCAGACTCGCTCATGTACTTTGGAGTGACATGAGCCTCTTTGTAGATGTGATGGAAAATCTCCATCTCTTCATCGATGATTGGCATAAAACTCTCATCCGCACCGAATGTTATTTTTCCAGTGGCGTATGTATCTGTGCGCGCATTCGGGTCCTTCTTCTTTTCTTTACAAGAGGACAGCATGCCTAATGTGAGCATAGATGCTATGAAGACTATGAGTGTTGATGCAATTGACTTCATTGTTCGGGTTAATAATGAATGAGTTGAAATTGTTTGGTGCAGCAAAGGTGTCTTTACGGGCACCTTATATGATAAAATTGAGCTCCCTCCTCTACGGGAGAGTGAGAGAGCTCAAAGTTTAATGTATCGTGTTCTGCGGAAATCCACAGAAACTTTCAAGTATTACTGGAGACGGAATGTTACAGGGAGAGTGTACTTTACACGTACAGACTGACCATTCTGCTTACCAGGAATCCACTTAGGCATTGCGCTAACCACGCGAACAGCCTCCTTGTCGAGAGATGGGTCAACAGACTTTGCAACGCGAACGTCAGTTACACTACCGTCACGCTCTACAACGAATGTACATACTACACGACCCTGGATACCGTTCTCCTCAGCTACTGGTGGGTACTTGATAGACTTCTGGAGATAAGCCATAAGAGCTGCCATACCACCTGGGAAAGAAGGCATCTGTTCTACTACGTCGAACACTTTGTTCTCTTCTTCCTTTGGCTTAACAGGCTCAGTTACGAGTGCCTCCTTAGCCTTGAGCACTTCACCAGACTCATCGTTACCGATTACGTTAGCGAAACCTACGGCTACCTTAGAGTTCATGATTTCGTCCTGAGACTTCATCTCGTCCTCTGGGCGTACCTCATCATCCTTCTTGATTACAGGTGCGGTGAACTTGATAGAGCTCTTTACCTTCTCTACAACCTGCTCAACCTTCTCCTGCTTAACGATTTCCTTACGCTCAACCTTGGCTTCCTTCTTCTGCTCCTGAAGAGCAGTAAGCTCGGTTACCTGAGTCTGTGCCATGTGTGCCTTCTGATAGTCATCATAAGCATTCTTGGCAACCATATAGACCATTACGAGAGCGAAGATGATAAGAACGGCGATAATTGACTTAATGTTACGCGCAGTAGTCTGACGACGAAGAACATAAGCACCGTACTCCTTGTTACGGTTCTCGAACATTATGTCCGACCACCTATTGTCAATAAGATCTATTTGTGACATTTTTCTTTTCCTTTCTTAAGTTAAAGTTACTAATAGATTACTCCTTGACACCGGCAGCTTCGAGAAGCTTCTTATCGTTGTCGTTAATCTTATCAATTACATACTTACCAACAGAGCAGATCTGCATCTCGTCAAGAGCATCAATAAGGTTGAGATAGTTTGAGTTATCTGTAGCCTTGATGATGATGGTCATTGTCTCGATGTGCTTGCCGTCGATATCACCCTTCTTGATAGCCTTGAGTTGCTCATCATACTGAGCCTGAGTCATTGTAGGGTTCTTTGCCTTGAATTCATCAAGCTTAGCCTTTGCGGTCATTACGTCAAGGATTGGCTGTGTGCCATCCTCAGTCAAGTGACCGATGAGAGCCTTGCGAACACCGTCCTTACCCCATGTTGTCTTCTTCAGACAAGTTGGGTCTTCAGGCTTAACCATACCTTCTACATAGTAGATCTGGTTGTCAGCTGCAACGTAAAGAGTGATAGTATAAGACTCCTTTGTTACGGTCTTATCCTGATCCTGAACATCCTTATCGTTGGTAGGCATACTCAATTCCATAGTCTGAGGCTTAGCCAAAGTGGTACAGAGCATGAAGAAGGTAATCAACAGCATCATCATATCCACCATAGGGGTGAAGTCCACACGAGTCTGCTGTTTTTTCTGTCTACTTTTCTTTACTTTTGCCATGGCTTAATCCTCCTGTGTTTTGAGTGAAGTGATCAGGTAGTAACGGTTCTCGTCAATATCCTGAAGCTCCGACATTACACGCTTGATGATCTTGTAAGGAGTCTCTTTGTCGGCCTTGATAGCAACCTTGATGTCTGAATTGACACCACGTGCTGACTTAACCCACATCTGGAACTCACTCTTACCACCATCAATACTATCCAAAGGAATACCAAGTTCTTTCAACTGTTCACGACGTGTGCTCTCTTCCATGTTGAGGAACTTCTCAAGCACGTTCATTGGAGCACCGAACATAGGATCAGACTTGAAGTTAGCCATCTGTGTCTTAGTCAGAGTGATACCGAACTGATCGGTAACGTCTGCTGCAACATCAGCAAGCTGGAACTGGTTATCCATATTCATGAACACCTTGCCTTCCTTGTCGACAAGAATGTTCAGCACATCCTTCTCTGGCACCTTGATCTCGGCAACAGACTGTGGCTCAACAACCTTCACTGGCTCTGGCTTTGTAAAAGTAGAGGTCAGCATGAAGAAACAGAGCAACAGCACCATCACGTCTGACATAGGCGTCATATCGATCCAGATGTCTTGTTTCTTAAGTTTTACTTTACCCATAGTGATAAATGTTTTAAAGGGTTAGTAAAAACTTAAGCCTCGTCGTGGTTTGCCTCGTATGTCTGAGCAATAGTGTAACCAACCTCGTCGAGAGCGTATGTGAGCTTGTCGATACGGTTAGAGAAGAAGTTGTAAGATACTACAGCGAGCCATGATGTCAAGATACCGAGAGCGGTATTGATAAGGGCCTCAGAAATACCAGTTGACAAAGCAACAGAGTCACCACCACCACCAGATGCAAGAGCAGCGAATGACTTGATCATACCGGTTACAGTACCGAACAGAGCGGTAAGAGTACCAAGTGTTACGAGAGTAGCAAGGATAGGCATGTTCATCTGGAGAGTTGGCATCTCGAGCTGAACTGCTTCCTCGTGAGCCTGCTGGATCTTAGCGATCTTCTGTGCCTTCTTTACACCCTGAAGAGCCTCAACTTCCTTGTAAGCCTTGAGAGATGCACCAACAACGTTAGCGATTGTACCACGCTGCTTGTCGCAGAGGTTCTGAGCCTCAACGAAGTCGTTCTTTGCAAGAGCAGCCTTGATAGCTACAACGAACTTAGTTGTTGACATCTTACCGAAAGCTGTCTTCTGAGCGAGGAGACGCTCGATAGAGAGACAAAGCACTGTGAGCATCAATGTGATAAGCACTGGCACAACGATACCACCTTTGTAGATTGTACCGAGCATGTTACCATTGAGAACCTCACCCTCTGGGTCATTGCCTACGAAGTTAGCAGGGTTACCGAGAACAAACTTGAAGATACATACTGCAACAACGAACATTGCTGCGATGATCCAAAACGCATTACGAACGCCCTGGAAGCCAGAAGACTTCTTTGGGGCTGGCTTTTGTGTAGCTGCCATAATTTTTTTTAGTTTAAGTTGTTAAATAAAATTTTGAGTTAATGAATTTTTCTTTCTGATTTACGGTTAAAGAGTTCTTAAGTTTGAACATATTTGAATGCCGAAATTTGGCTTTCCTCCCGTTTCCGAACGCAAAGATACAAATTAAAATTGAACTTCACTTATGATTAAGAACTTTTAACACTATTTTTTTTAATGCAAACGTGAAAGGCATTCTTTGATACGTCGCATTGCCTCACGGATATTGTCATCGCTTGTGGCATAGCTCATGCGGAAACATTCAGGGTCGCCGAATGCGTCTCCACCTACTGTAGCCACATGCCCAACCTCGAGGAGGTACATAGCGAGATCCGTTGAATTGTTGATTGTGCGCTCACCGTCTGTCTTGCCGTAGAAGCTTGTGCACTTAGGGAAGAGGTAGAATGCACCCTGTGGTACGTTTACCTCCAAGCCTGGGATGTCCTTGGCAAGTTCTACGATAAGGTTGCGACGACGCTCGAATGCCACGCGCATCTCCTCTACGCAGTCCTGAGAGAGAACATATGCAGCCTCTGCAGCCTTCTGGCTTACTGAGCAAGGGCCTGATGTGTATTGTCCCTGAAGCTTGTTACAGCCCTTGACAATCCACTCTGGTGCTGCCATATATCCTATACGCCATCCTGTCATGGCATAAGCCTTACTTACACCATTTATAATGATGGTCTGTTCCTTCATGCCTGGGAACTGTGCGATGCTCTCGTGCTTGCCAACATAGTTGATGTGCTCGTAGATCTCGTCTGCGAGAACATAAACCTCCGGGTGCTTCTTGAGCACGTCGGCAAGTCCCTTGAGCTCTTCCTTAGAATATACGCTACCTGTTGGGTTGCTTGGAGAGCAGAGGATAAGCATGCGTGTCTTTGGGGTGATTGCAGCTTCGAGCTGTGCAGGAGTAATCTTGAAGTCCTGTTCGAAGCCTGCAGGAATATGAACTGGTGTACCACCTGCGAGAAGTGCCATCTGTGGATAGCTAACCCAGTAAGGTGCAGGTATGATAACCTCGTCGCCATCGTCAACAAGCGCCATGACTGCGTTGCATACAGCCTGCTTGGCACCATTGCTGACAAGAATTTCTGAAACTGAATAATCGAGACCGTTTTCGCGCTTGAGTTTCTCAACTACTGCTTTGCGAAGGTCTGGATAACCAGGTACTGGAGAGTAGCGTGACCAGTTATCGTCAACGGCCTTCTTTGCTGCTTCCTTGATGTGATCTGGAGTGTTGAAATCTGGTTCGCCAACACTCATGTTGATTACGTCGATGCCCTGAGCTTTCATCTCGCTGCTCTTCTGAGACATGGCAAGTGTAGCTGATGGAGCAAGTCTGTTAAGACGGTTTGATAAATGTACCATGTATGATTTCTGAAAAGTTTATTGGCTGCAAAGGTACGAATTTTCTTTCGTTTTATGAAATTATTAACGCTTTTTTTAACGTTTTGTTACCCAAATACGCTATTTTGGTGATAAAATTACTATTTATTCCACCTATTTATATCTATTGGACGGCAATTTTGCCGATTCTTTCCACTATTTTCGTGTTTGTCGCACGTATCTTGCGCAAATCGGTTAAAAGGCGGAGGCGGAATCTCCACATTCGCAGGTAGAGGAAGATACCGACTGGCAGGATTATAGCAGCCGTGATGTTCATCCACTTACGCTCGAATGGACGTGTGTGGGCTTTCTCCGACACTATCGGATACTGGTTCAGATATGCCATGATGAACCTGTCCCGGGTATTGGAAAGATCCTCGATAACCTCCTCCAACTCGGCACTTATCCTTTCTATCTCGTGGTCTGGCTGATAGCGGAAGAATACGTTGATGACATTTGGCATTCGCATGAGATGATGCCCGTATGCGTATGCACGAACCTGATGCGACATGACAGAGAGGCGGTCGGCATCCCTTTGGTAATCTGGATCGTTGATGATAACCTCCTTGCTCGCCACGTTTCGCTTGAGGCGAAGTCCGAGAAGTCGCATGAAGGCATTGCGGTAAGCATCCATGTTGAATACCATGGAGTCTTTGTTTGCCTTGTAGGTCACGAACGAAGCCAGAGGTATGAGCACAGCGGGTGCCATTCCCTTGCCGAGCCATATAGGCCATGCTCCTATTTTTGCCATTCGGAATCCCGTATTGTCAAGAATATAGAATACTATGAATACAAGTACCGAGATAATGACTGGTACGCCGAGTCCTCCCTTTCTGATAATAGCTCCCAATGGCGCTCCGATAAAGAAGAATATAAGGCATGTGAGTGATAGCGTGAACTTATTCACCGCCTCAAGCCAGTGCTTGCGTATAGTCTGGTCGCCGTCGCTGGTCACCGATTCTCGCCAGCTAAGTTCCGATGTAATCATCTGTACCCTGCCCAATGCGTGTTGTAGGGCTTCTCGTTTGTCTGATGGTTTCAGTCTTGCCACAATGGTGTCAAACGAGTATGTGCTTTGCTGGCCTTTCTTTACGGCTGCGAGGGAGTCAGTCTTGGTCGTTTGGCCTGGATATGTATAGGAGTACATCCTGTCGAGATCCATTCGAGTGACTTTTCCTATGCTGTCGTAGTGATGATTAAGCGAATCTACGGCTCTGGAAATTTGTTTCAGGCTCTTTGCTTGTGCATTGCCTGCAAAGTTTGCCTCGTCGGCAAGGTTGAGATTGCTATTGAAATCCAGAATAATCTTTTTGCTGATGAACGATTCTCTTCTATACGGTACGCTGGCTGTGCCTGCAAATTCCTGCGAGCGCATGTTCTCAAACCATTCGCCGTTGTATAGCGAAAGGAGAAGATGCTGTTTGTCGGCTGTGGATTGCAGTCTGCCTGAATCGGCAAGGATAATCGCTGCATCCTCGAAGGAATTTGTCATGCGGTATATCATTATTCCGTAGAGCACACCTTTCTCAAGGTCTTTCTTCTGCACGTACAGGTTGCAGTCTGGTATTCCGTCGTAGAAAATACCTTCAGGAATCTCCAGTTCCGGAGACTTCTGTTTCATTGATAAGAGTAACTGTGCGAGTTTCTTTGTTGATTTCGGACCTATGTTATTCTGGAAATAGAACGAGGTGACCGTAATTAGAGCGGTGATGAAAATCAGCGGGCGTAATGTCTGCATCAAGGATATGCCTGCAGCCTTGATAGCCGTCAGCTCGCTGTTCTCGCCAATATTACCCATTGTGATGAGCGAGGCAAGGAGAATGGCAAGAGGCAAGGCTTGCGGAATAAGCGTAAGTCCCATGTACCAGAAGAACTGGGCAAGAACTTCTATTGACAGTCCTTTGCCTATGACTTCATCGACATAACGCCACAGAAATTGCATCATCAGCACAAAGAGACTGATGAAGAACGTTCCGGCGAAAAGCAGCAAGAACTGCTTCACGATGTATATGTCGAGCTTTTTAATCCTGTACATTTTCGTAATCGCGGTGCAAAATTAGCATAAATATTTAAGATTACCAAACAATTGCACACATTATCTTTTGTGTGAATACCACTTATTCACAAAGTTTATCGTTTGAAGGATGCTTTTTAAACACGTTCTTGTCTCTTCGATGTCATTTCTCATAAATATGTGGTTGGGAAATCACAGGTCATCATCGTCCTTATTTTTCCTTTGTTCCTCCTATGTTGGTCCATCACTGCTCCATCGCTGGTCCATCGCTTCTCCATCGAAACGATGGACTATCGATGGAGTAACGATGGAGTATCGATGGAGTATCTTCGGAGAAAGAGCTATGTCAATAAGTCGGTTTTTCTCTCTTATAAATGTTCTTTGGAAAAAAGAAAAAGGCCAGATCCTTGCCGCTATGTGCAAAAATCTGACCTTCGTCATATTCTATTTATGTCGGTTGGCTCTCTGTTCGCGATATTTTGCCTTCTGTTTGGCAGAACCCGAACCGTGAGCTCCGGTTATGTATTTCTTTTTCTTTGCCTTGGTCTTGACCTTTCCGTCATCCTGCTTTGGCTTGGTGCCTCCGCGGGAGAATGAGATGCCATTGACCAGGATATCCTCAAAGTCGTTCATAAGCCTAACCAAGCCTTCCCAAAGGGAAGGATGTTTTATAGTATTTGTCCCTATGTGGGATGTGTTTGTAACTTTATTTGTTGCTATTCCAATGATTGAAAATACAATCTACTCCCCCTGGAGGAACTGGGTGGGCTTTTTAGTGATGGAACAACCTCACGCCTGTGAATGCCATAGTGATGCCGTATTTGTCGCAAGTCTCGATAACATTGTCATCACGAACAGAACCACCTGCCTGTGCGATGAACTCAACGCCTGACTTGTGAGCGCGCTCGATGTTGTCGCCGAATGGGAAGAATGCATCTGAACCGAGAGCAACCTTTGTGTTCTGTGCAATCCAAGCCTTCTTCTCTTCGCGTGTCAGAGGCTCTGGCTTCTCTGAGAAGAAGTTCTGCCATACGCCCTCTGCAAGTACGTCCTCATAGTCGTCAGAGATATAGACATCGATGGTGTTATCGCGATCTGCACGACGGATTCCCTCCTTGAATGGAAGGTTCATAACCTTTGGACACTGGCGCAACCACCAGATATCAGCCTTGTTACCAGCAAGACGAGTACAGTGGATACGGCTCTGCTGACCAGCACCGATACCGATAGCCTGACCGTCCTTAACGTAGCATACAGAGTTTGACTGAGTATATTTCAGAGTGATGAGGGCAATCATAAGATCGCGCTTTGCCTCGTCGCTGAATGTCTTGCTCTTTGTTGGTATGTTCTCGAAGAGAGCAGGATCGTTGAGCTTGATCTCGTTTCTGCCCTGCTCGAAAGTAATGCCGAAGCATTGCTTTGTCTCGATTGGAGCAGGCTTGTAATTAGGATCAATCTTGATTACGTTATATGTACCCTTACGCTTGTCGCGAAGAATCTGGAGAGCCTCTTCTGTATAGTCTGGAGCAATGACACCATCACTTACCTCACGCTTGATGAGAGTAGCAACAGCAGCATCACAAGTATCAGAGAGGGCGATGAAGTCACCATAGCTTGACATACGGTCAGCACCGCGGGCACGAGCATAGGCACAAGCGATAGGAGAGAGAGGAATCTTTACGTCGTCAACGAAATAGATCTTCTTCAGAGTGTCTGACAAAGGAAGGCCTACAGCAGCTCCAGCAGGGCTGACGTGCTTGAAGCTTGCAGCGGCACAGAGACCTGTAGCCTCCTTCAGTTCCTTGACAAGCTGCCAAGAGTTGAGCGCGTCGAGGAAGTTGATGTATCCTGGACGTCCGTTAAGAACTTCGATAGGCAGTTCGCCTTCGGTGATGAAGATACGAGACGGCTTCTGATTTGGGTTACAGCCGTACTTGAGAGCTAGTTCTTTCATTTTAAATTATAGTTAATAGCCCCTCACCTGCCCTCCGGGCATCCTCTCCCCAAGGGGCGAGGGGGAATATTAGTAATAAACCCTCATATGCGATTGTGGGTAACTTCTTCCTCGCCCCTTGGGGAGAGGATGCCCAAAGGGCAGGTGAGGGGCTTTTCCCTTTTAATTCTTAGCCAATTCTTTTTGCAGTTCTTCCCATGTCTGGAATCCTGCAAGCAAGGCAATACGGTCGCGTGCTTCCTTTGAGGGATGCTCATATTTCTTTACGATATCCCATGCCTTGTGGAGATCAATATGTAGATGTCTCATCTTGATGCAGAATTAAAAAAAGACCCACACAGCGTGAGTCTTTTTTATTTTCAGTGTGCACAAATTACTTTGTAACAACACGCTTTTCAGCGATACGTGCCTTCTTACCTGTAAGGTTGCGGAGGTAGTAGAGCTTAGCGCGACGTACCTTACCGTGCTTGTTCACCTCGATTGACTCGATAGCAGGAGACTCGATTGGGAAGATACGCTCTACACCAACAGTACCTGACATCTTACGAACTGTGAAACGCTTCTTGTCACCGTGACCAGAGATCTTGATGACTACACCACGATAGAGCTGGATACGCTCCTTTGAACCCTCGATAATTTTGTAAGCGACAGTGATAGTGTCACCTGGCTTGAACTCAGGGAACTGCTTGCCGGTTGCAAATGCTTCTTCAGCAACTTTGATCAAATCCATTTTGTTGAATTGTTTTGTTAAATTGTTGTATCGTTCTAGCGCAACATAGTGGGTAACACTTCTCCCTCACCATCGGTTACGCAGGAAAGCGGGTGCAAAATTACTGATTTTCCTTCGAGTAACCAAACTTTTTGTGACTTTTTTCTCAATTTCCTTTTATAATTAACTAAAAAAGAGTATTTTTGTATCGGTTTTTCTAATTTCACTCATA
>Ga0310695_10011225_pt1 | contig 12856 bp, 8 predicted proteins | sample RumenRJG_04DNA_FD_203882 | JGI IMG/M metagenome (GOLD analysis project Ga0310695, IMG submission 203882) | Bovine rumen microbial communities from Lethbridge, Alberta, Canada - RJG_04 (v2) (version 2) | ecosystem: Host-associated > Mammals > Digestive system > Stomach > Rumen | place: Canada...
GACGGCATGGACAAGTAGTCCAAAGCAGGGTTAATCCCCATAGATATGTCCTCCTGCCGTACAACTCGGTCTTCATATTGGCCTTCCTTTCCTCCAGGCCAACACGAAGACCTCTTTAGTTTTTTACGCTGCAAAGTTAAGATACAGTCACGAACACTATCTTCGCGAAGCTTCATACATTTCCTTCAACTCACAAATCCGCTGATAAATTGCATCCTGGATATTGTTATCGGACCGCAAAACGACTAATTCCTTGCCAAAAGAGCACAATGCTCTTATGAGTTCATAGATACGAATGCAGTCGATAGAGAAGAAGTTACCTCCGTTTAAGTTTGGACAGTCATGACGGAGCTGTTCTTCCTTGTCACCTTTATATAGGATTTGGGATGGATGGATAGGCTCTCCTCTATCTGGAAAGGTCAGTGTTCTGATGATCCTCTTGGTAAATTGTGTTTTGTTCAAAAGTCATTTTGAAAAAACTAATATAATCTTTGCTATTGTCGAAAATATATCGTAAACTTGCGACAAAATAAATAGAAAATTATGCAAGAAAACATTGGTAAACAGATTGTTAGGCGCATTAAGAAGTGCGGAAGGGGTACCATATTCTTTCCGAGCAGTTTTACGTGCTTTGGTGACATCAAGTCTGTCTCTAAGTCTCTGGAGCGGTTGACCAATGATGCTATCATCGTAAGACTTGCCAATGGCATCTATCTATATCCGAAGATAGACAAGGAACTGGGACTGGGGGTATTATACCCATCTGTGGAAGAAATTGCCTTGCAGATAGCAAAAAGAGACAGGGCACACATTGCTCCGACAGGTGCGTATGCCATGAACCTTCTCGGGCTTTCTACCCAGGTACCGATGAACGTGGTATTCCTAACAGACGGCTCGCCAAGGAAGATTAGGCTTGGCAACAATAGAACAATAACGTTTAAGCATACTGTTCCCAAAAACCTTGCTTTCACGAACAAGACAGCTCAGCTGGCAACATTCGCATTGAAGGAGATAGGTCAAAACAGTGTCAATGAAGAGCATCTGAAAACACTGAAATATGTATTCACAACCATTAACGAGAAGTCCATTGAGACGGATTATAAGCTGATGCCGGCATGGATTAGAAAAATAATAAAGAGCTTTTATTAATGGTTATTTCGATTTACGTGATGACCATAAATTCTATGATGACTATATGAAAGAATAGAAAGTCTTGAAACTGTTGTGCCTTTTCGCTCACAAAGGAATTATGGTACTACAAAAATATTGCTTTTAAATTTGAATTATTGAAAAACAACAGCTATATTTGCAGAAAAAAATACAAATATAGGCTTTAAGTTATGGTAATTCAATTTTCTATCGCAAATTATCTGTCTTTCAAAGAACCGGCGACGTTATCCCTTGCCGCTACATCTTTAAGGGAACCCGAGGCAGAAGCCAGCGGAGCTTCCTTTGAACTGGATGGTGTCAATCTGAAGCTTCTAAAAAGTGCCGTAGTGTTTGGAGCCAATGCCTCAGGAAAGTCCAACTTCATCAAAGCACTCCACTTCTTCAAGGACTTTATGCTCAACTCGTTCAAGGCATTGCAGTCGGACGAACAGATTTCCGTAGAGCCATTCCGTCTGAATTCCGTCTCAGCGAAAGAGCCGAGCATGATGGAAATGGTGATGGTCGCAGAAGGCAGCATCTTCCGTTATGGTTTTGAGGTAACACCGACTGAAGTATGCAAAGAGTGGCTTTACAAGAAAGCCTGCAAGCCCCGTTCCAAGGAGATAGAGCTGTTCTATAGGGAGAATGGCCAATTCAACGTCCATGCGAAATACAGCCAGGCGAAAGAGCTCGTCAACAAGAAAATGATTCGGAACAATGCGCTTCTTCTCTCTACCCTCGCCCAGTTCAACGACCCGACAGCAGTCTCCCTGACCCGCTGGTTGGGCGAGACACAATGCCTTAGTGACCAAGACGAGACCAATATATGGAAGGGTGCGCTCAAGCATCTTGATGACCCAAATATGAGAAGGCGCATCGTGGCGTTCTCACAATTTGCCGACCTTGGTCTTGATGACATCGAGAAGGTCAACAATCGTCTTGTGAGTACCCATGCGTTGTTTGACAATGACGGCAATAAGACTGGTGATGTCTCGTTTCCCTTTGAGGTGAACGAGTCGGAAGGCACGCTCAAGTACTTCGCTTTCGCCTATCCCATCCTTCATGCCCTTGACACGGGTACAAGGCTTATCATAGACGAGTTGGGAGCAAAACTTCACCCTACTCTATTGGAGCACATTGTCGGTCTCTTCAACAATGCTTCGACCAATCCACGCAATGCCCAGCTGATTTTCACCACCCACGATACTAATTTGCTCAGTTCCCATCTTTTCCGTCGTGATCAGATATGGTTCACGCAGAAGGACATATACGGTGCATCACAGCTATTCTCGCTTGCAGAATACAAGGTGCGCAGCAATGCGCCTTTTGAGCGTGACTATCTTTTAGGGAAATTCGGTGCCACTCCGATCATTGGCAACCCAAACTATGCATTGCTAAGCACTAAAGACGATATTGAGAGATAGTGGGACTCCATTGCGACCGAAACCATTATTCTTGAAGCAATACTCACACAGAGACACGGAGACACAGAGTATCAGAGACGGGCACCTTATTATATATAGAGTTCACAGAGACGACTTCGCCGTAAAGAGTTCACGAAACGTGCACATCGCAGAAGTCATCGTATTCTCTTTAAGGCGAAGCCTTCTCTGTGCTCTGAGTCACGAGTGAGTCTCTGTGGCTCTGTGTCTCTGTGTGAGCCTTACAAGCTATCTCCAAAAAGTGACGAAGACAGGGCAAAATTATAAAGAAAGAATTATTTCTCAAAATGTTTTTTGACTGAAACATACTAATTTCTCAAAATGTTAGCATCCACGTTAGAGCCTCTTCATCCCACGTTGACGGACCGCCAGCGTGACATCCTCGATGAGTCAGGCTTCACCCATCTCACCGACAATGCCGCTGCTGTCCTTAACTGTGCCTTCCGTAATATCAGTAATATGGTGATGCCCTTTTCTGTATTACCTGCTCAGAACCTTACCGCCATTTTATCCAACAGACGCTTGTCGAGCGCGTGCTTGTTCAGGAAGATATAGGTGGTGTACATCGCCACGAAGCTCTTGCTGAGATACCAGATGCCATGGTAGTTGCCATAGTCGCCCCACGAGTTCTTCTCCATATAATATTCCTTGCCGTTCTTGTCCTTCGCCCTACCGAAGATCAGCATCACGTGGTCGTACGTAGCCTCCCACGTATCAAAATATTTCTGTCGCAAAGCCTGTGTCGGTGTCACCTCCGGTGCATCCACACCGAGACTGTCGAGTTTGCTCTTCTGCTGCGCCTTCGGCAGTTTGAGCCACCGCTCCGCATCGCTTCCTGCCAGAGAGTACGCTTTCAGCTTGTCCAAGGCCAGGCCGATGCCGCTCCGTGAGAAGTTGTCTCCACTCACATCTCCGCCCCATGCCACGCAGTAGCCGTGGGCAAGGGCATTGTCGATGACCGCCATCATCTGGTCCAGCGGAATGTTGAAACTCGGACGCGGGCGCCATTTGTAAGGTGCCTCTATCACCATCCATTCGTTGAAAGGATGATGGGTGTAACTGGTCACGCTGACATAGTCGTCCCAATCAAGTCCGAGACTTGCTGCAAACGATTGCGGGGTATAGCGTTTGCCCCCATAGCTAAACTCCTTCTGATAAGTGCCAAGATAAGCATCCAAGATACCCGTCATGCCCTGCCGCCACTGTGTCGTGATGGAAGTCTGCTTGCTGTCAGCATAGTTGTTGACATACGCTTCCAAGGCAGGGAAGAACTCGTTGAAATTGGCGAGACTGTCGCCTACCATCGCTCCCGGTCTTGTCATCGCCTCTTCCGGCACGATCCCGAATCGCTTGATGACACTCACCACGTCGTCGCAGGAGCCGCCTTCCGAGAAACGGCTGCTGCCATGCATGCGGATATGGTAGTCGGCACAGTCGAGATAATCCAGATATGCCACATACATCTCAGCGAGGTCCACTGTCTTACCCGTCTTGCGCAGGATCTCACTCTCCAAGAATCCGCAGGTGGCATAGTCCCAGCACGTCCCACTTCTGTTCTGATCCTTCACCGACGTTATCGCGTTGGCTTTGATGGTTGTGAATACCGGTGCTTTGCTTTGGGCAAAACCAACCAGTGCTGTCGTTGCAAAAGCGACTGACAATAGCATTTTCAATGGCGTTATCATAACTGTATTTTGTGAATATAATTTGCTAGTGTTAATTTAAGAATTTATTCACCCCCTAATGGTTCGGCAGCCTTATCCCAATAAAACAACTCGGTATCTGAGATGTCGTATCTATGAGTTTTACTCTGTACGTAATCTTTTATGAGATGATACCACTGCTGTGAGGTTGTTCCACCATATTTTTCTCCATATTCATGCTGGCATTTCGTCCAAAGTTTTTCAATGGTAGTTCCACCTGGTTCAGACATATGAAAATCAATGAAAGCCTTAACCTTGCTATCTTCTTCTACACTATTAATGACATGCCATGAATCTTTATTATCAGATATGTCGAAACCTCCTTTAAGAATGAACTTTCGTAGAATTTCATCCAATTTCTGGTTTACTTTTCTTGGAGATATCATTTTACGTTCTAACTTCTCAATAAAGGCTTTTGCCTTAGCCCTGTCTACAGATTTCTTCAAATCATCGAATCTGCCAAAAGCATTTAGGTCTCTTTCTGATGAAACCGATTCCATAAGCAAGCGCATTTTACTTTCGTTTGCACCTATAGCAGAACAAAACTTGCGAATCTGATCATTTTTTGCTTTATGCTGATACTCCGTAATATAGTCGCGTAGAGTCTTACCCTCTTCGAGCAAAAGCTTACCGCTCGTAAAATCGTCCAGAATGATGTTAGCAAACTTCTGTTCTTCTTTATGGAGTGAGGCAAACGATCGGTGAAGTTCATCCAGCGTCCTCTGAACATACTCCGATGGATTGTTTCCCTGCAAAGCTTTGACATACTTAGTGAACCGCGAGTTCATATAGTCGGTATTGATCTTACCCGTCGCCATTTCAGTTAGATGTGTGTCAATATCGTATGGAGGATCATCAGGTTCTCCGCTGCCTCCACCTACACTACTGAATAGTTCTTTATAGCGCTGAAGCAAGACGTAATAAGTCGGCTCGTCGCAAAGCACTTTCAACTTTTTGCCCTCAAACGTCCATGTGAGTTTGTTCCAGGAAAAATCTTGTAATCGGGCAGCCTCGAAATGACCACTTAGCTTGTGAAAATGGTTGGCGAATAAGCCTCTTTCTGCCTTATCTCCAGGTAGAGAAGCGAAATCTTTAATACCTGCATGCTTGAAGATTTCCTTGATGGCTAGGAAATGTTCGTTCATCTTACGAAGGTTCTCCGGCAGTTTACTCACGAACACCGCAAACGGCTTATTGCCTGAATAGAGAGCTATAGCTTCTTTTACATTCCGCTCCATAGTGTTTACCTTGCGGTAATAGCGTATAATGCCGAAAGGCTTGTCGGGACCAGCCAAGCGATTGGTACGTGAAAAGGCCTGCACCAGCTGCTCATAAACCATAACCTTATCCAGATAGAGGGTATTGAGCCAGTTTGAGTCGTAGCCCGTAAGCATCTGGTTCACCACAATAAGCAAGTTAAGTTGCTCCTCTGGTTTGCAATCACGATAAGCATCCTTGTGAGCTACACGAGCCGAAACATCATTTTTAAAGGCCCTGTAAGTAGGAATATTAAAATTGGTATGGAACAGCTGATTATAGTTGTCAAGAATAGCGGCTATGGCGTCTTCCTTATATTCCCCTCCACCATTATTATCAATTGTTGGATCAAAAAGGCATGTGACTTTGAGCTCCGAAAATTCTTCCCTCAGCAACTTGTAATATGCAATAGCCTCTGGGATGTTGCTGGTGGCCAAAAGCGCATGATACTTATTGTTGAGGCTGAGCTGTATCCACTTATTCTTGATATCCTTAACCACCTCCCGGCGATGAAGGTCATTGTTGTATTGCGATGACGGAATATAATCCTCTATCCCCTTATGGTATACGCCTGCAGCATCCTTCCAACCAGCCATATGCACCTTGTTCATATAGTACAAATAAGTGTCTTTCTTCTGCGGGTCACCCAAGGCTTCCTCTATGCTGTCTGCCTTAGCCTTATGCAAGGCCACAGCCTTGCGAAGCTCGTTATCATCGTAGGTTGACACCTTATAAGGGTCAAAGGGCAAGACATTCTTATCTCGAATACCGTCGGCAATGCTATAGCGATGAAGTTCTTCGCCAAAGAGATCACTTGTGGTAAGCCATTTCTTCTTGTTATTATCGGTAATAGGTGTACCAGTACAGCCAAAGAAGACAGCATTGGTGAAAGTGTGCTTTATATGTATGAGCATCTCACCGAAAGTATCGCGATGACACTCATCAAGAATGATTACGATGCGTTTAGCAAGGATCTTCCTTATCTGCGCCTTGTTAGTTTCGTCAGGGATGATATGGTTCATCTTTTGTATAGAGGTAGCGATGAGAATATCATCATCGTTGGCCAGTTTGGATAGCAGCACCGAAGTTTTGTCGGTATCCTGAACATCGTCAGGGTCATCAGCGAACTCACGATAGTGTCGTGTTGACTGTGTGTCAAGCTCTATGCGGTCGACGAGGAAAATCACCTTATCGGCATTGCCTGAATCCTGAATAAGCTGGGCCGACTTAAAGGTCGTAAGAGTCTTGCCGCTGCCTGTTGTATGGAAGATGTAGCCTCCTAGCTGATTAACGTTGGCCCATCCCTCCGTATCTATCTTGGCTATCTTTCGAGATATTTCTCTTGCCGCATATATCTGGTAAGGCCGCATCACTTTAAGTTTCGCATCACTACCATCGGCAACTGTATAAAAGCCAATTATCTGATGAGCCATTGGAATTGAAAGAAACTGCTCTGCAATCTGCTTCCAGTTGTTTACTGGCTCATTGTAAAAGTCGGCCCAATGGAAATAATAATCAGGATCGAAGGTACCGCTGAAACCCGGATTGGCAAAATAGACCATTTCCTCCGGCGTCATGGCCACGAACACCTGTACCAATGCATAGATGCCACGCTGGAAGATGCCTTCATGAGAGTATTTCTCAATCTGATTGGTTGCCTGCGAGACAGGGATGCCCGACTTCTTAAGTTCTACATGGAACACAGGCATACCGTTGATGAGGAGCATAAAGTCGCCACGACGGTTGCTCTTAAGCCTATCCTGCGTATGGAACTTCGGCTGTTCAACTATCTGATAAGTGCTTTGTCCACCAGCAATCTCGCTGCGGTCATAGATTTTCAAGCTTATCTCTTTACCGAAATGTAGCTTATCGTCCTGATTGTCTCGGGTGATGCTCACCGTCTTACCGTTAATGAAGCCATTGAGATTGAACGGTGTACGCAGCTCGTTGATCTGGTCAATCAGCTGCTGCATTTCCCCATCTGTCAGAGGATAGTCGCCAAGTCGGTCGATGCTGCGATTGTTCTTATAGAGAATGTCGGCCCAGTTCTGTATAAGTTGTTCCTCCGTATAGTTCTTAAGAACTTTTTTGTCCCATCCCTTATCATGCGTAAGCAAATGGATGAGAGCATTCTCAAATTTCGGTTCGTCGTCAAATTCTCCCATGATCCTTATTCGTTTCCTACAAACATCCGTTCCAATAAGCCCTTGCGGATATGCTTCAGTTTTACAAGCTTTGAGAGGCAACCATTTATCTGATTATTCAAGGCGGTAAAGTAATTTGTAATCATTGTCTGTTCTTTTATAGACTCAGGAAAGACTACAATACCATTAAGTGCATCTTCGTCACTAACGAGCAAAGTATTCTTCGCTCCTTTTTTCACGATTGGTCTCAAATAGTCGTTTAGACGTGAATCTAATTCAAAATATACTTGAATGAACTCTGTTGAAACTGCAGCTTTATTATTATATACAGCATAGAGTTGAGAAACTATACCATCTTTGCTCTTGTTGGTTTTTATTATACCGTAAGGCTGAGCCTTCAATGGGGACTTGGTGTATATCACTTGTCCTTTGTGTGTTACTTTATAGTTAAGCAACGATGCTCCAGCAAAAGATTTACCTTGAAACTCTATTTGATTGACTACACCATAATCACCGGAAACTGAAAATATATCATATTTGTTGTAGTTGTCTTGTAAATTTTTTTCTACTGACGGTTCAAGATAATCTGACAATTTTCCAGCTTTCCATTCACCCTTGAATTGTTTGAATCTCATTTCCGGCACCAAACTACCTTTCTGAGGGAACATTCTTTCAAGGCAAGCCTTCTTGATATTCTTCAGATTCTCAAGTTGTGCCTCCTCAAAAGAAATATAATTATCCAATTGAGAAAAGAAAGTCGCTATCGCCGTCTGCTCAGACTTGGAAGAGAGAACCTTTATTGGTATATCAAAGAAATCAGTGGAAGAGATATTAAGCAATCCGTGATTACGGGCACCTTCTGATGCTCGCTTTAATATTTCCTTATGCCAGCAAGATGATTCAAAGTAGGCTGAAAGCCATCCAGCATCAACTAAATTATTATCTATTGAGAAAATAATATACAGAGTTGACAAAACTCCTTCATCCAAATTCGTCAACTGCTTTACGGCTCCTACAGGATAATCCGATGAATAGCTTTTGTTATAAGCAAATTCACCTTTCTTTATAAGATAATAGCCACCTATCTGGTCACTTGCAATACGCTTATTGAAAAAGTCTCCTTGTGGTATCAGTCCACGTTGGGCAGAGATTGTCAATACAACATCTGATTCGAGCTCTGTATTCTTACGTTGAATGCGCTGGCAAAAGTCAGATAACTTCATCCGTTTCCAACTTTCGTTATCTTTCAGAAAGTTTATAATAGGTTTGTTGCTCATGTCGTCTTATCCTTTCTTTATAATTTTCTTCAGCTCCGCCAAAGCCTTATTGTCTGTATTGTTGCCGGCAATCTGATCGATCATGCCAGAGAGTGCATTACCCGACTCGGCTAGTTGCTTTTCGATATTCACAAGACAGGTATCGTATTTCGTCACAATGGCAAGAAGTCTGCTGGTCATCTCGTTAAGGATTTGACCGGGGATGCCGTTCAGTCCATCACAAAGAGGCTCTATCCATTTCTTCACAAGCAACAGGTGCACTTGCTCATCCGTAAGCTGTTCTATCGTCTTCTTTGTCTTTAAGTGAAGTTCAGTCTCTTGCAGCTTTATGTCTATTTTTACATTCTTCTCCTGCTCTGAAAGACTGAGAACCTTCGATAGCATTGCTTCTGTGGTGCCTTCGGGGAACTGCCAACTAGCCTTTATAGTGTTGATACGCTTGTTCACATTTCCTTTTCCAAAGGTTCCATCCTTGTTCGCATCGATAAGTGTCCAGTTGACTTCACGATGAGCATTGATAAAATTGATCTTTTCATTTTTCTTTGCCTTATTTTCGAGCAGGTGGAGATACTCTTTCAGGGTGTTGAGCTCTGGGCTCTCTATATCGGAAAGGACATCATCGAGAGCATTGCATACCTTCTTAAGGTCGAAGGCATCATTGGTATCGTTGAGATAGCTTTCACGGTCGTCCTCGTCCAGGCCATCCATAAGATCAACTGTCTGCTGCTCGATATGGTTAAGATGCTCCTGCGTCTGGAGCAAGTGGTTGTAATCGTCAGTAAGGATATTGCGTTGAACAAGGTCGAACGGCAGAATGTGTCCCTTCCAGCCTTTCTGCTCTTCGGCATCTTCATCGCCTTTTTTATTGCTCACGGGCACTATATTTGGATCGACCTGCCGAATAGCATCGAGGCCTTCGCTCTGGATGATCTCGAGGTCGTTGGAAATAGAGTCAACTTCATCCTTACCGTTATTCTGGCCAGCCCAGAAGTTGCTGAATATTTGGTAAGCACCATAACGGTCGACAAGTGGCAGCTGCCCGATACGGCTGAAAATTTCTTTCGTGATCATGTCTTCTTCCTGTGGAATGTTCAGCTTCAACATTCCGTCTATCAGCTGCTTGTCCAACCACTCCGGAAAATCCATGAACGACAGGAGAAGACTCTGCCGCCATTTATCAACATCTATATTATCATCTATGGCTTTGCGCAGATTATCAACAGCGAGTTGGGAACACTGCGTATTGTCGACATGAGCAAACAAAGTCTTCCGCAACGATGGGAAAGCATCCCAATAATCCTTTAGACTATCGAGTTCCTTCTCAGGAATGTCACCAAAAATGGAAGCATAGATGTCCCACGTCTCTGCAGGTTCTGAAGAATCGATATAGCGGGCAATGTTGAGGTTATAGTCGTTGCGGCGTATTTCCTCACGACTGATCCTTCGGGAATATTTCGGGATCTCCGTTCGGTGGATAACAGTATCGGCTATGCGACGGATGTCGGAAGCACGCAGACGATTGTTCTTGCCCGACTTCTCAAAGTTCTTGGAGGCATCGATGAGCAACACGTCGGTGTCGAGTCGGTTCTTCTTCAGCACCATGATGATCGTGGCAATGCCCGTTCCAAAGAAGATGTTGGCAGGAAGACTGATGATAGCATCAATATAGTTGTGCTCAATGAGTGAAGAGCGGATCTTTCCGTCGTCACCACCACGGAACAGTACACCATGAGGCAGAACGATGGTCACTATGCCATCCTTCTTTGTGTGATAAAGACTGTGAAGGAGAAAAGCATAGTCGGCCTTTCCCTTTGGAGCCAGGCCAAAGTTCTTGAATCGCGGATCCGACTCTTTGCCCTTGGGCTCCCATGCCTGTGAATAAGGTGGGTTCGATACAACCGCATCAACGTCAAGCATCTCGTAGGAACCATCTATTATTGTCCCATCATCAGTCTCGTCAAAGTAAGGCCAGTCCTTTTCCAGCGTGTCGCCGTTGCGCACCACGATATTGTCAGGCAAGATATCGCGCATCACAAGATTCATGCGTGTCAGGTTGTATGTGTTTTCTTTAAGTTCCTGAGCATAATATTTGATATTATTGCGATCCGGCATATACTTGGCTATGGCCTTGCCAATATTTATAAGCAGAGAACCGGAGCCAGAAGTAGGGTCATATATTTTGATCTCATTTCTGTCCTTCAGATGATCGGCAACAATATCAGCCATCAGTAGAGCCACTTCATGAGGGGTATAGAACTCGCCGGCTTTCTTGCCAGCATTGGCAGCGAAGTTGCTGATGAGATACTCATAAACGAAACCGAGTACATCATAGTTTTGGTTGTCATCGGTCGGTATAGGTTTGATAAGCTTCAGCAGTTTGCGTATAGCATTGGTCTGTTCTGAGTCTGTTCCACCGAGCTTTTTTAAGCCAGTTTCTAGTGTATCGAAAATGCCTCTGAACACTTTGGCATGGGTTTTATTGATATTGCGCTCAAAAGAAGATAACGCATCTCTAACCACACCTACACCGAAGTTCCGTAGATTTCCCATCCAAGTTTTAAATAGATATTTATAGGGGATGAAATAGCCTATCGACTGCTGTATATACACTCTGTCCTCTTCGTTGTCTTCATTGAGGCTCGTGCAGATGTCATTCTCTGTCCATCCGTCGCTGACGAGAAACCGATATTCTTTATCTGAGAGGTATTTATAGAAGATAAAGCCAAGAATATAATCCTTGTATTCATTGGCTTCAATCTTGGAACGCATTTTGTTAGCCGAAGCCCATATGTTATTGGCAAGTTGCTGCTTGTTCATCTGTTTCTTTTCTGTAAATTAAAGCATTAGGAGACGTTTTTCTTAAAAGATTCTTTAAATTCTTCTTTCGTATCCAAAGACCAAAACGAACACATCTTCCTTTTTAATAGCAAAGGTACTAATTATTATTTGAAAAGAAATGTTTCTCCATATGTTTTTTTAGAAAACAAATTAGGATGCCTGTGAATTATTAAAAAGTTAAGGCACCTGCATCATTTTGGGGGCTGAGTAGTTACCAATTTTTGCACCTCAGCTTTGTTTATATCAAACTGATTACCGTCTTTCAGTTTTAAGCTAGAGATACATGTTCCATCTATTAGACATGTTTCAAACCCGGTCAGTTCCATGCCATCATCAAATAATAGATCATCACAAGGAACATTATGAAATGTCAGAACGACAGGCTTCGGATTGTCGTGAGCAAATGTCCATAGACAGGCAGAAAGGTATGAGCCACGCGTATTAGAGGGGAACTCAAATCCGAAAAACCTTGCAGCTTCCAACATTCTGTATGCATTTAGGCCAACTTCGTCAAAAGCAAATGAACCATAAGCGTAACTTTTTGCCATGCCAAATCCATTTGTCAGATAGATTTCTCCATACTGATATTGTTTGCTACCATTTTTCATAGCATCATATCTTGAGATTGCATCCCACAGATTCAAGAAAATGTCTTCTCAGTTACCATTTTCAAAGCTTATCTTAAAAATGTCAAGATGATATACTTCTGGGTAGTAGGGCCTTAGTATGTCCGCCAACTCCAAGCATGTCTTCTTCCATTCGTCCTTTTCTTCGGATGTCATTGCAAGTATCCTTGCGTCAGTATCATAGTATAGTGAGTCAAATGTCATATTTTTTTGAATAATCTATGATTTTGCCGCATGCTAAGCATGGACATTTATATTGCAACTTACACAATTTATCTGAATTATTAATGAGTCCACTTTAAAAAGTAAGATTATCGATTTTTCTGATTGTACCACGACCGATTTTCGAGCGGCTATGGCTATGGAGTTCTACTCTATTAAATGTCAATTTTTAATCCGTACATAGGAAATATTATGACC
>Ga0310695_10011227_pt1 | contig 12855 bp, 13 predicted proteins | sample RumenRJG_04DNA_FD_203882 | JGI IMG/M metagenome (GOLD analysis project Ga0310695, IMG submission 203882) | Bovine rumen microbial communities from Lethbridge, Alberta, Canada - RJG_04 (v2) (version 2) | ecosystem: Host-associated > Mammals > Digestive system > Stomach > Rumen | place: Canada...
ATAGCGAAAAAGATTCGCAAAACCATAACTAACTGTAAGCCTGCAAAAAAGAAAAAACCCCGAAAGCTTCCGCTTTCAGGGCCGTTTCACAGGTTTCAGTTATATTATTCTTCGGTCTTGATAACCTCTTTGCCATCATAATAGCCGCATTCAGCGCATACGCGATGGGGCATTTTCAGTTCGTGGCACTGGGGGCATTCAACCAGGTTGGGAGCAGTCAGCTTCCAGTTGGCACGGCGGGAATCCCGGCGCGCTTTGGTCATCTTTCTCTTCGGTACTGCCATGTTACATACACCTCCTAAGCAATAATAGTAAATTTAATATTTGATGAATTGCTTTAATGCCGCAAGTCTTGGATCGATGGTGCCGGTATCACAGCTACAGGGATGGACATTCCTGTCCGCACCGCACACTGGGCAGATACCCAGACAATCCTCTTTGCACAAGACTCTCAGAGGTTCTGCTAACAGCAGGCTCTCACGCAACGGTTCCGTTATATCAACCAGATCCGTTTCGTAGACATAAGCATCATTTTCAACGCCCGGACTTCCTGAGGGATAGTATTTTTCCACCACGTCCGCAAAAGACTCTGCCGTAAACTCTTTCAGGCAACGGGAACATGTACGTTCCACCATTGCACTGACACGGGCCTGCAACAGCAGTACATCGCCGGCATTGGAAATTTCCCCGGTTATATGGATAAGACCGTCAATATTCAGGTCTTCCTCCGAAATGTCCAGTTCCGCAGGTTCCACATCAAACAAAAGGGACTTATTTCCCGTCAGGTGTTTTTTTATTTCAGCGACATTTACTTTAATCATATTTCACCAATCGTTACAATTATAGCCATACATAAAATCTTTGTCAAGGATGAATTAGAGGAAATGCCCTGCCCTTCTTTTAAAAAGCGCCGACACGGCACCGGTGGACTTCCAAGTCTGCCGGAAAACGCCGCAAAGAATAATCCGCCGTTTAATCCTGTCCTGTTTCATCGAATATATGTTACAATATAAAAAAGCAGATACATTACACCTGCAGACCACGCGTTCCCCACAAGCAGGCAAGAAATACATCTCACATTTCTTTCTGCGTTACGATTTTATAACAGACCGGAAATAATTGCAATAGGAGACTTCCATGAAAATACAGGCAGCAGGAATCACAGCGGAATACAACCCTTTCCATAACGGCCATCTGTGGCAGCTTCAGGCCCTTCGAAGGATCCTCGGAGATGTCCCCGTCATCGTATGCATGAGCGGCTGGTTTGTGCAGCGTGGAGAGCCGGCCCTGGCCGATCCGTGGATCCGGGCAGAAGCGGCGGTTCGAAACGGTGCAGACCTTGTCCTGCTTCTTCCCTCCCTGTACAGCCTTCGCAGCGCCGATTTTTTTGCCGAAGGCGCAGTAAAACTGCTGGCGGCAACCGGTCTTATCGGTACCCTTGTCTGCAGCACGGAAGGGGGAACGTCTTCCGGCGCCGCCAAGAATCCTCATGAATCCCCCGTTTCCGATAGCGTTCAAACCTGCAAAGAAGAGGCGTTTCCTACAGGCAAAACACTGTCTGCCGCCAGGGCTTCCCTGGCTGAAACTGCAGCCTGGACGCTACAGGAAAGCACGGTACAACAAGTCCGTACCCTTCTGAAAAACGGCATCTCTTATGGGGCGGCATGGGAAGCTGCAGCCAGGGCGGCAGGAAAAGATGCAGGATGGTTCAGCGGATCTAACAACCTTCTGGCTGTTGCTTACCAGAAATCAATTTTGAAAAACAGGCTTACAACGGAAATCCTCCCCTTACCGAGACAGGGCAGCGGATATAAAGAGGAGGAACCGGTTTCCCCTTATGCTTCAGCATCCTCCATCCGGATCGCATTGCAGAAGGGTATTCCCCTTAAAACCTTAAGCAGCGTAATGCCCGAAAAATCACTTTCCGTATTTGCAAAGGCAGGCAAAAACGAATTCTGCCCCGGTCTTTTTGCCCGGCAGGCCGATATTCTCACGTCACTTCTTTCCTACAACCTTCTCCACCACGACAGCACATACCTGTTCGACCACAGCAGCGCCAACAGGGATCTATGCGACCGTTTTTCGAAGGAAAGAGGAAAATTACAGCAGGGATATGACTTTTTCTGCAGCAGCGTTGCCAACAGGCGGGATCCCCTGCCGGCAGTACAGCGACTTTGCCTGCAGCTGCTCCTGCAAAAGCCCCGTTCCTTCTGGACAGCTCCTCCGGAGCCTTCCTATATCCGGGTACTGGCCTTCAATAACCGGGGGCGGAACCTGTTAAAAGAAATGAAGCATACCGCAACGCTTCCCCTCATTACGAAAGCCGGAAACGAATCACAGTACCTGCACACGGAAATGTACCGCCTGTTACAGGCTGACGCAGACGCTGCTGATTTGTTTCAGCTCCTGCGCGGAAACAGGGGAAGGTACGGAACCTGTTACACAAATTCCCCTGTTTATGTGAAGCAATGAGCCGAAACAACAAACAAAACTCCTTAGGCATGACATCAGACAGCGATATCGTGCCTAAGGAGTTATTATTTATAATGGAATACGACAGTCCTCACCTGGCAGAGACCGGAACCCCCGTCCCAGTCATTCCTGTACTGCCGTCCCCGTCACCTGTACCGGAGAAATCAGTTTCGAAATCAAAAATGAGTAAGCCTTATTCTTCAGGCTCCTCTTCTGCTGCCGGAGTCTCCTCCGCCCCGGAAGCCGCTGCAGGTGCTTCCACCTGGGGAACCGGATGCTGCACCCGGGACGCGATAAGGTCTGCCAGACTCTTACGTTCTTCGTTGACGCTTGACCGGTTGTCTTCAATGGCACGCAGGGCAGACTGCAGGCTGTTGCCCAGATATCCCAGCATATCGTCTGCGTACTGCAGGGAATCCGTCTTTACCTGGTCGGCATAGGCATCCGCCCCCTGCTTCACTTCATCCTCATAACGCTGTGCAGAGGCCTTGATATCCTTTGAGAGCATTTCCGCCTGTCGCACAATGTCTTCCTGCCGCACCAGCCGTTCCGCTTCTTCCTTAGCCGCTGTAATAATATGCTCAGCTTCTGTATTGGCCTTTTCAAGGGTTGCCGCTGCTTCGTCCCGTGCAGAGCTCAGGATATTCTGGGATTTTTCCAGAACTTCAGACGCGTTCTTCACCTCCCGGGGAATCGCTTCCTTCAGATCGTCCAGAATGGCTGACAGATCGCTTTCTTCCACAATAATCTTATCGGTCAGGGGAATCCGGTTGGCTTCAGAAATCAGGTTGTATAAATCGTCAAAAATCTGGTCCAGTGTTACATTTGTGCTAAGTCTTTCCAGCATGTTCGCATCCTCTTTCTTTCACTCATTTGGCAATCCGGTCTTGCCAGATTAATAGAATCAGTATCTGTTTGCCCGGTTTTCGCCGGGCCTTCTGTAATAAACTATTTTAATTGTATCAATGATACAAAAACATCTGCGCCTGTTACTTGGTTTTGCGTTTATGATACTTGTAGATCAGTTCCGCTACATTGGCAGGAACAAGCTTCCCTATATCACCGCCAAAGGCCAGCAGTTCCCGTACACCGGATGAACTGATGTAGGAGTAGTTGGCATTGGTCATGATAAAGACCGTTTCCAGCTTTTCATTGATCTTTTTAAGAAGCAGCGCCCGCTGAAATTCATATTCAAAGTCCGTAAAAGCCCGCAGCCCTCTCACAATGAACGATGCGTGTTCCTTTTCACAGAATTCGTTCAGCAGACCGCTGTGGCTGGTAACGCGCACGTTAGGAAGGTGTGCTGTGGCCGCCTTCAGCATCTCCACCCGTTCTTCCGGGGTAAACAGGGATGAACCCTTTCCCGGATTAAAGAAAACGCAGACGATAATTTCATCAAACATCCGGCTGGCACGTTCAATAATATCAATGTGCCCGCTGGTCACCGGGTCAAAACTGCCTGAGCATACAGCCTTACGCATCTTTGCTCCCCCTTAATTATGGAATTTGCCGCGTTTTGCAGCTGTTTGGGTAGACAAATCTTATTATATCACATACCAAATTAGATATAATTCGACATCTCTTTATAAAGCCCTTTATCCCTTCAACAGGAGATCATTACAGGAGATCATTCACTGCAGGAAACGTCTTCCAATCCCTGCGACGGCATTTTCCGTCTTATAAAAGTCAGTACCGTTTCACCGTACTGCTGCCTCCGAAAAATTTCATATCCATCCGAAACTGCAATCGCAATATCATCATGCATGGAATGTTCCGCAACCAGCCATCCGCTCTCCGCAAGGATCGGGTTCTTTTCCAGTTTTACCAGGATTTTCTGCACCCAGCCTTTGTTATAAGGCGGATCCACAAAAACCAGATCAAACCGCTGCCCCTGTTTATACAACAGATCGACCGCTGCCTCTGCATCATGCTTCAACACTTTGCATTCCGCTTCCGCACGGCACTTTTGAATATTACTTTCCGTAAGTCTCAGGGAAACACGGCTGTTATCAACAAACTGCACCAACCGGGCTCCCCGGCTCCAGGATTCCAGCCCCAGATTACCGCTTCCGGCAAACAGATCCAATACCGCGGCATCCACGATCTTGCTTCCTATAATGTTAAACAGGGATTCCTTGACCCGGTCCGCCGTGGGCCTTACATCATAATTTTTGGGCACGTTCAGATGCAATCCCCGCGCCTTTCCGGTAATAATTCGCATCGCGTTTCAGACTGCGCCTTTCTGACAATCATTAAAGGACATTAATATTCCTATTTATCATACAACAAAACCGCAATTTTGTCACTTTACTATTGCTAAATATTGTAACAAATTTGTGAAATACACAAAATATAGTGTTTTTTATAGTGAAACCGATCGTTTTTCCATTTCCCCTCTTACTGTACAAACAGTAAATTGCTATTCCATCATCCTCTTCCCATTATCCGTTTACCAACTGCGGGAAGAACCACCACCACCGCCGGAACCACCGCCAAAACCACCGCCGCCGCTGTAGCCTCCGCCGCCGGATCCGCCACCGCCGCCGCTGAAGAAGAATAACAGGATCCTGAAAAACAGTCCGGTGAAAAAGCCTTTAAGGAAAACAACGTCAAGCAATATAAAGATCACCAAAATGGTTATCCAGCCAACGGAATCCACCAGGGCCTCGGCCTTAAGCAGAATGAAGCCAAGTATGCCTGTTGCGACAGCTGCCTTTCCCGCAGATACGCCGCCGCTGGTTGTCCCGGTATTCTCCCGGGCATTTCCCTGATCCGGTCCGCCGGGTTCGGCAACCGGTTCCGGAGTAGTATTCCCCGGTCCGGCAACTCCCCCCGAACTGTTCTTTCCAGGTTCTGCCGTTCCGTTCTGTTCCGCCAGCGCCTTATTGAAAAGCTCTTCCGTAGACTGCCCTTCGGAACCTGCCTGTATGTTACCGGGCGAATGGTTTGCATAACCGCTTATCGCCAGCTGTACATTATACTCTTTCGCGATGCGCCGCGCCAGGGCCTCGTAACCGTAGGCGATCCCCGGTTCATAGGTTCCCTTCCGGAAGTAGGGGATCATATACTGGTCCTGTATCTGGCCGGTAAGGCTGTCCGTCAGCGCCCCTTCCAGCCCGTACCCAACTTCTACCCGGGACTTGCGGTCCCCGGTGGAGACCAGCAGCAGCACGCCGTTATTTTTCTCCTTTTGCCCGATGCCCCAATCCCGCAACAGTTTCAGGGAATAGTCTTCAAGAGGCGCCCCCTTCAGGCTCTTCACCGTCACCACCACCAGCTGGGCCGTGGTCTTCTGTTCCAGCTGCCGTCCCAGATTCTGCAGATAACTGCGGGCAGGCGCAGAAAGCACGCCTGCGTAGTCCTGCACGTAAATACCGGAAGAAGCAGACGGTTTCGGAGGAATTTGTACGTTTTTAACGGCAGGCTGCTCATCCTCGCTTAAATAAACAAGCGCCAGAATGCAAATGACAACAACCAGCATTCGTTTGATAAATTCCATGGCTTCAGCAGGACTTCCTTACAGAAAAAACATACCTGTACTGTCTCGGAAGTCTTCCCCCTAAAAAAGTTATGTTATAAAATTAACACCAAGCTATTCGTACATTTAAAACTGCACCTTCGGAACGGCCTTCGCCGTTTCCTCCACCTTGAAATAATCCCGGGCCGTAAATCCCAACGCCCCCGCAAACAGAGAATAAGGCAGGGACTTAATCTTTGTATTATAGGTCTGTACCGCGTCGTTGTAATCCTTCCGGGCCACGGCAATGCGGTTTTCCGTGCCGGAGAGCTCGTCCTGGAGCTGCCGGAAGTTCTGGTCCGCCTTTAACTGGGGATAATTTTCCGCCACCGCCAGCAGACGGGACAACGCCCCGTTCAGCTCGTTGTTGGCCGCCAGCTTATCGCTTACTGTCTGCGCCCCTGCCATTTTGGCCCGGGCATCGGACACGGACTGGAACACTTCTTTTTCATGGGATGCGTATCCCTTCACCGTGTTCACCAGATTGGGTACCAGGTCGCTGCGGCGTTGCAGCTGGTTTTCCACCTGGGACCACTGGCTGTCTACATTTTCCCTGGAAGATACCATGCCGTTATAAAAGCCGAACACGGAACCTACACCAATGACAATTACCATCAAAATACTGATCAAAGCGCTCATAATTTATTCCCTCCCAAAAATTTTTTTCGTTAATAATCCCCTATTCATTAAGCTTTTCCAGATAAAAAGCCCTGATCGGAACCAGTTTTTCCAGAATCGTTTCCTGCAGTTCCCTTGTACCGCTGCTGTCCGCAATCCAGTTTTCTGCCCCGTCGATCACATCTGTCAGATAATCAATATACACCGTACTGAGAAAAATATAAAAATGCTTTTGTACCAGAGCACGACTTTCTTCATCCTCAACATCTTCCAGCAAGATGCGGAAGCTGGTTACGCAATGCTGCAGGTTTTCAAGGGTGACAATTTTCTCCAGAAAACGATAGACTGTGGTCAGATCGTTATTTCCGGTTACATCTGTATCTGATTCAACCCGCTCTTTCAGCCAGGCATACTCAGCCGCGATCTCCTGGTAATCCATATTCTTCCCTCCATCCTGACAGCCGGTATCCGCAAACCGATTCGCCCCGGGTCCTCAACCAGGGACAGACTGGCAAAACCGACACTGGCCAGCCAGGTAGATTTATTTTTTCCTTTAGGAATTTTTAACTGCTTTCAGTTTATTTTATTATTGTTTGTTTTATTATATCATATTTATCTCTGAGATAGATGCCCGGGAAGAAAAATCCTGAGAAGAAACTACGTTTTTCGGTCATCTCGAAGGAAACGCCCGGATTGCCATTTTCGTACCTGCTTTTTTACCTGGTATTACTGGTATTGACTAAATATAACCGAAATTTTTTCCGGTCATCAACAGTACAACTTCCGGATAAAAACAAAGAACCCTCAAAGCCCGTATTCACTGGGTTTTGAGGGTATTATTTCTGGTACTCGGACTGGGGCTCGAACCCAGGACCTCTGCCATGTGAGGGCAGCACTCTAACCAACTGAGCTATCCGAGCACATTTGATTACAGAAGCTATTATACACCTGTTAAAAAAGAATTTCCAGTACTTTTTTCACATTTCAAATATTTTTCAGTTTCCCCGACGTTTTGTAACAGCGGGCTTTACATCCTTTTCTTTAGCACGCAAGCCGTTGCGCCAAGCCATTCTTTCATCCGGGTAATATTTTTCTACCCCTTCATGCGATCCCATATTACCCCTACTGCAGCGCCCATCACAGCTACCGTGAACCAGCCGAAGCCGGCGGTATACAAAGGTACTGATGCCAGTATGCTTTCCATGGGAACAGGAATGGCCGCCGCCTTCAGGCCTTCAAATATAGCAAACAGGGTGACGATCCACATGGTGCACCGGAATACCCTTTTATTGCCGCCGAAGCCGAATACATTAAGAAGGGCCAGGGCTATCATCACCGGGTACAGGAAACAGAGGACCGGAATCGCCATTTTAATGATCATATCCAGTCCTACATTGGAGAGGACGAAGCTCAGGAGCGCAATGAGGACACCCATTGTTTTCTGGGAAAGCTTTTTGCCAAACAAAATATGGAAATACTCGGAAATAGCCGCTATCAGACCGATACTGGTGGTCAGACAGGCCAAAATAATAATAGCGGACAAAATAACCGTTCCACCGGCCCCAAGGTATTCATGGGCAGTAGCCACCAGGATCCCCGCCCCGTTGGAAAATTCCCCAGACAGGTAACGGTGAGCTTCAGCCCCTGCGTAGCCAAGGAAATAGTAGATGACCGCCAGTAATCCGGCAGCAATAATCCCTGCCATCAGGCAGGTCTTAATCAGGTCCTTCTTCCCTTCAATGCCTAAGGTTTTTATGGAAGTCAGTGTAGCCGCCCCAAACAGGAAGGAAGCCAACAGATCCATAGTGTTATAGCCTTCCTGGAAACCTTTCAGGAATGGAGTTTCAAGGTAGGCGCCCTGAGGAGCATCCGGAGTAAAAGAGGGAGCCAGCAAAACCCTGACGAACAAAATAGCAAGACATACCAGCAATGCCGGGGTCAGCACCTTGCCCAGCCAGTTCAATACCTTGGAAGGGTTGTTGGCCACATAATAGCTGAAAGCAAAATACAACGCAGAGTACAGGGCCAGCTGCCAGGGCTCCGTTGTGCCAAACAGGGGCTTTATCCCGATTTCATAGCTGAAAGCAGCTGTACGGGGAATAGCGAACAGGGGGCCGATAGCCATACTGGACAGAAACATGATGATTTTTGCATAAGCAATATTGACAGGAGCCGCCACTTCCGTCAGGTCCGTGCCTCCCGTCATGGCAATAGCCAAAACGCCCATAATGGGAAGTCCTACCCCGGTAATGCAAAAGCCAAGGGTCGCTATGTTGAGATTGCTGCCGGACAGATATCCAAACAATGGAGGAAACAATAAATTGCCGGCGCCAAAAAAGGAAGAAAACAAAACCAGACTGACAGGAATCAGTTTTTCAAGAGAAAGTGAACTGTTCATGATTTTTTAAATTCCTCGCTGCTACCAAAAAAAGAAACGCTGATCAATTTATGATTTCACTGCAACACAGGATACAAAAGCTAACCCCTCAACAGCAAACAATCCAAATTTAACCAGCACTTCTCTTTTTAATAATCTGATTTAATTTTATCTGTACGTAATTTATTTTGTTGAATTTATTTTACGACAATACGGAAATATTTTTTCTTGCCCTTCCGAATCAATACGCCGCCGTCTTCCGCAAATAATTCGGGAGTTAACGCCAGCTCAGCATCCTCTACCACTTCGTTGTTCAGGTACAGGCCCCGCTGGGCGATCATCTGCCGGGCTTCCCGCTTACTGCTGAACACTTTCTGCACAGTCAGCAGGTCCACCAGTTTTGCGGTTTTATCTGCTTCCGTGATTTCCAGCGTAGGAACATGCTCCAGATCCGCGCCGCCTCCGAACAGGGCTTCCGTAGCCTTGACCGCTTTATCCGCCTCTTCCTGTCCGTGGATCAGCTTGGTCACCTCATAGGCCAGTACTTTCTTCGCTTCGTTGATCTTTTCGTCTTTGTATGCCCCCAGACGGCGTACTTCATCCATGGGCAGGAACGTTAACAGGGCCAGACATTTTTCCACATCGGCATCGTCCACGTTGCGCCAGTACTGGTAAAAATCGTAAGGAGAACACTTTTCCGGATCCAGCCACAGGGCGCCTTTTTCCGTCTTGCCCATCTTGCGGCCGTCGCTGGTAGTAAGCAGCTTGCAGGTCATACAGAAGGCAGGCTTCTGATCCTTGCGGCGAATCAGTTCCACACCGGCCAGCATATTGGACCACTGGTCGTCGCCCCCCATTTCCATGATGCAGTTGTAATCTTTATGCAATTTATAAAAATCGTAAGCCTGCATGATCATGTAGTTGAATTCAAAGAAGGTCAGGCCCTTATCCCAGCGTTTCTTATAGCATTCCGCCGCCAGCATGTGGTTCACGGTGAAGTGAGTCCCCACTTCCCGCAGCATGTTCACATAGTTCAGGCTCAGCAGCCAGTCCCCATTGTTCACCATGAGGGCCTTGCCGTCGGAAAAATCAATGAACTTGCTCATCTGCTTCTTGAAGCACTCAATGTTGTGGTTAATGAACTCCGGCGTCAGCATCTTACGCATGTCGTCCTTACCGCTGGGGTCCCCAATCATGCCGGTACCGCCTCCCAGCAACGCGATGGGACGGTGCCCTGCCCGCTGCATATGGGCCATGGCCATCAGTGCGATGAAATGACCTACATGGAGGCTGTCCGCTGTAGGGTCAAAGCCGATATAAAACGTAATCTTCTCTTTTTCCAGCAGTTCGCGGATTTCTTCCTCATGGGAAACCTGTGCAATGAAGCCGCGTTCCTGCAACACATCAAAAACTGACATGGATCTTACTCCTCCTAAAGCCTTTTAACTTTTAATAAGTATGTATTATTGTAACGCATATCTCGCATTATTACAAGTTTGAAAATATACTGAATAGTTACTACCTGATTTTTCCTGTAAGCAAATTGAAAAATATTTTCCCTGAAAAACAAAAAAACCGCATACAATGCGGTTTCTTAATTTTTATTTTGGTCGGGGCGGCGAGATTCGAACTCACGGCCTCTTGTACCCGAAACAAGCGCGCTACCAAACTGCGCCACGCCCCGACAACATGCTTATTATAGATGATACCTCTGAATTTGTCAACTATAAATTAAAAGTTTCCAAAGTTCAATGCTGCGAAATGATTTCAGCAGCTTATCCCTGGGTAACCACGCGGATATTGGTAACACCAAACGCTTTGGAAATGGCAGGTATAGCATCCCGCAGAATGAAGGTACGGTGCAGTTCGCTTTCCGCTACGATCAGGCAGCGTTCACCAGCTACGTTGATGTTATGGATACGGCTGATAAGGCGCTCGAATTCTGCGTCTCCCAGTTCTTCGCGCAGCACTTTCAGGCCCGGCATCAATTGGGGTTTTTCTTTGGCGAACCGTTTTTCAATAGGCGAAAAAGGAACGGTAACTACACGGGCATCCCGGGCAACAACAAAATTCTCCTCATTTTCGCCCGGCACTACTAAATCTGGTCTCATTTTAACATCCTCCTCATATTTACAGGAATCGCCGGCAAGCAAATTTCCTAATTATTTGTTTACACCAAAAGAAATCTGGCGCATAACTATTATAAGTAATTACAGCTTAAACGTCAAGGAAGTGAAATGCAAAGAACGCAGCGCTTTAAAAGTGGAATTAAACTTTTCACTTCAGCCAAAGAAAACAGCATATTATTTATAAAACGTACACAGTACATAAAAATTACCGGAAGTCAGATTAGATCTGACTTCCGGCATTTCGATACATTTATTGTTTTTTACTGCCGCAGCAAAGCGCCACGGTCACGACCGGGATTATGCCGCGCCCCTGCAACAATTATGTCCGTAAAAATTACGGTTTCGGTGCACCGCAGCTCTGGCAGAAAGCCCCGTCATTGGGAGCTCCGCAGTTGGGACAGAACCACTGGCCCATGCCCGGCTGCTGCATGCCCTGCTGGGGATAACCCTGCTGAGGCATTCCCTGACCCGGGTATCCCTGTTGCTGGGGGTAACCCTGCTGGGGCATCCCCTGACCGGGGTACATCTGCTGTTGCATGCCCTGCTGGGGATAGCCCTGCTGCATTCCCTGACCGGGGTACATCTGCTGCTGCATGCCCTGCTGGGGATAGCCCTGCTGCATTCCCTGGCCCGGATACATCTGCTGCTGCATGCCCTGCTGGGGATAGCCCTGCTGCATTCCCTGACCGGGATACATCTGCTGCTGCATGCCCTGCTGGGGATAGCCCTGCTGCATTCCCTGACCGGGATACATCTGCTGCTGCATACCCTGTTGCATACCCATACCGGCAGCGCCCATTCCGGCAACGCCGCCTACGGTTCCCATACCGTTACCCATGCCCATGCCGGCATTAGGTATAGGCGCACCCGGATTACGCATCTGCAGTAAGGAGACGCGGATGTCTTCGGCGATTGCCATGTTCTTCTGGTATTCAGGCGGATACATACCGGCCTGTCCTGCATTGGCAGCCATACCGGCCTGCTGCAGGCCGTTGACCACCGCCCCCAGAATACCGGCCGCGTTCATGGCGCCGTTAGTATTCATATTTCCGTTGAAGCCAAAGCCGGTTCCTGCCCGGTTACCTGTATAACCGCCCATTCCCCTTGCCTGGAGATAGTCATACCGGATCCATACGCTGCTGCTGTTCACCTTTACCCGCATGCGGTTGAAATACGGATGGTTCACATCAATATTCACATAAAAATCATAGGAGAAGTCGTATCGGGGCGGGGTGTAAGAAACACTTCTTCCGTTCTCATCTTTGGTACGAAGCTCATGTTTCGATTCGTTGATATCCACAGCCACATTGGTAATGGCGGAAGCATCCACTACATCCGGGTTCGCGTCCATTAGGTTGCTGCTGGAAGTGACCATGAACTTCCGGTTCATCTCATCCAAATAAACTTTTGTGGAACTGCCGATGGTCCGGGTAGCCTGGAAGCGCTGTACAGCCTGTTTATTCTGTTCCCGGTACTGCATCTGCTCTTTAATCTGTTCAGGAGTAGATTTTTTACGGGTCTCCGTAGGGAACCAGGGAGACAACTTTTCCGCGCAATTATTACACAGATTGCCGCCGTTGGCCAATTCTTTCCGCTCCAGCATACCCATTTCGGCGCCGCAGACAGAGCACTGTTTCTTGCTTATCAAACTGTCAAAGAATCCCATGTTTGACCTCCTTTTTATTATAAATTTAATAACATTTTATTTTGTGTTCCGGCGACTGTAAAAATAATCCGGCGAC
>Ga0310695_10011229_pt1 | contig 12854 bp, 10 predicted proteins | sample RumenRJG_04DNA_FD_203882 | JGI IMG/M metagenome (GOLD analysis project Ga0310695, IMG submission 203882) | Bovine rumen microbial communities from Lethbridge, Alberta, Canada - RJG_04 (v2) (version 2) | ecosystem: Host-associated > Mammals > Digestive system > Stomach > Rumen | place: Canada...
GTGATAGTCCCGAGACGCACACCTATATTATAGCTCTGTCAGGCTATCAGATGGCTTTCTGGCTGCAACCCAGACGGACATGGCTTGACTGGACGTTGTTTTGGCTACTGGTGGTCAACTTCAGCATCTTGCCTACTGACGTGCTTTGCCCTGCCTGGCTCCATGAGTTTATCCACAAGACGTTCTGGCTCGATGTCTATACCTATTTCTTCTGCTGGCTCCGCATTGTGTGGTGGGCTGTAGGACCGGACAGAAGTATGAGGTATGAGGTAAGAAGTCAGAAGTTCGAGCTCAAAATTCTATTGCCGTTAGTGATGTTGTTGCTGCCATTGGGTGCAATGGCTCAACCCAGACCTGCCACCAAAGTCTTTACAGTAAAAGGTGTCCAGTTTAAGATGCAGTTTGTCCAAGGCGGCACATTTACGATGGGTGCCCTGCCTCACGACACATTGGCCGATGACGATGAAGTTCGCCATCGAGTCCTTGTCAATAACTTCTATATGGGTGAAACTGAAGTCACACAGGAATTGTGGGAAGCCGTCATGCCGAAAAACCGTTCCAAACATCGTGGTAATGGCCAGTGGCCGGTAGAATATGTTACCTACGACATGTGCAAGGACTTCATCAGCAGATTGAATGTGCTGACTGGCGAACATTTTCGTCTGCCCACCGAGGCCGAATGGGAATATGCAGCCCGCGGCGGAAAGAAGTCAAAAGGATATCTCTATGCAGGCAGCAATAGTATCGAAGAGGTGGCCTATAAGAATATGGAAGAACGCATACCAATGCCTGTAGCCCGGTTCAAACCCAACGAATTAGGACTTTATGACATGTCAGGAAACGTATGGGAATGGTGTGAAGACTGGTATCGGAAGACACCTGCCAGCAAGCCGTCAAGCAACTTCCATGTCATCCGCGGTGGAGGCTATGACTGTAGTCCCCGCTATTGTCGTTCTACTAACAGGTACATGTATGATAAACGTAGGCGCCGCGATTTGGTTGGCTTTAGACTTGCATTATAAATCCCCTAAATATGAACATTCTCCTTTTTGTAGTTGGCAATTCAAGCGTGCTCCACATGCAAGCACAGTATGCCCTTAGAACCATTCGTGTACATGCTCAAGATGATGATAAATTATATATATTAACAGATGCTCCTGTCTTATACAAAAACCTTTCTTTTGTTGAGACCATTGAGATAACAACACAGGAAATAGAAGAATGGCATAACGGATATTTCTTTCGTATTAAAATTAATGCAATTAGAAAATTTGCCAGTACACACCTTCATGACCATTTACTTTTTTTAGACAGCGATACCTATTGTTTCAATGACATCTCTGCCCTTAAGCGCATACTTGATGAAGGCTACGGAGTTATGCATAAAGACGAGGGCTGTATGGAATTCATGAAAGGAGATTCTGGAATAATGTGGAATCAAACAAAAGGTAAATGCTATTGCGATATCACTATTACTGATTCATTTCATATGTGGAATAGCGGCGTAGTAGGAATCCCCACTCAATATATCGTACAAGTGATGGACAAATCCCTTGAACTTTGCGATGCTTTACTGAATGATGGTGTCACATGTTTCAATTTGGAACAATGGTGTACAGCCATTGCACTTCAACAATATACTAAAAGCTTAGTTGAAGCCCACCACATCATTGGTCATTATTGGCATCATAAGTATGTATGGACAAGGCATATTACATTGTTTTTCGCTGATTCTTATGCCCATGGCCGCAATCTGGATAAAGAACTACAGGTTATTAAAAGAACCAATTTTAAACGACTATCAAAATGGTTAGCTTTCCAAAGAATGCTTATGAAATTCTTCTGTAAATACCATTGACTTTATTATATCTCTGAACTTTTCTACCTAACAGTAGAAGGCGAGTGAAAATTATTTTGTACCTTTGCATTCAAAAATCATCGAATGATATTCGCAAGAGACAAAAGCCAGATGTGCAACAATCTGTTGCAGTTTGCCCATGTTTATGCCTGGGGGCGGGAGCATGGCCGTAAGGTGATGTCGATGCGCTTCAGCTACAAGTATCCGTATTTCCAGATTACCCACTCCCAGTACGTCAGTTTCCCCCTCTATGTGCTGGCAAAATTTCTGGCAGCCGTTAAACTGTTGCCAACAGCAAGTTTCAAGCACGACGACTGTGACACAGAAGCGTTGGAACAAAAGATGCTACGCCACAAGCATATTGTGGTCAGTGGATGGTATGTGAGATACTATGACCTGTTCTTGAAATATCGTGATGAAATATGCCATCTGTTTACCATCGACCCGTCATATACGGAGCCTGTCAGGACCAAGATGAAAGAATGGACGGGGCTCAAATTAGGCGTACACATCCGCCGTGGCGATTATGCGGTGTGGAAAGACGGAATCTATTGCTATAACGATGCTGTCTATGCCGATTTTATCAAACAATTCGCTGCGCTGAAATCAGAACAGGACATTGACGTATTTCTTTCTACCAACGCCCCTGAGGTGTCTGCAGCCAAATTCGAGGCACTTCTACAAGACACCGGATCTCGCGTTCGCATTCATCTCCTGGGCGGCAATGCGGTGGAAGATTTGTTCATGCTGTCTGAATGCGACTTCATCATCGGTCCACCCAGCACATACTCACTGGTAGCGGCGATGTATCGTGACATTCCACTTTGCCGAATGGATCAGGTCTGTACCAGCGGTCTTGAACTTTCTGATTTCAAGCCCTTTGACTACTGGTTCCGAAAAATCATTTAATAAGATCAAGCCTGATGAATAAATTTACCCAAATATTCCAGTTGCCTTTTTGGCGTGACAAACGAACTATGTTCTCGCTGTGGATGCTGATGGTCATCATTTCCATTGGTCTTCACATGCACAACTTCAATAATTACCTTATCTATAAATATACTTTCTGGCACGCCCTTGAAGGAAAAAGTCTTTTTGAAAGTCACGGAGACCACTATGACGTAAACCACTATGGCCCTATCTATAGCCTCATCATGGCTCCCTTTGCCGTCATCCCGTCGATTTGGGTAGGCGTAGCCTTGTGGCACCTGACCTTAGCCTTGTTTCTTTGGTGGGCCATTAGGAAAAGTACACTCACCGTAGAGCAACAGGTGGTTGTCATTTGGCTGACAGCCCATGAGATGCTCAATGCCTTGGGCATGTCGCAATTCAATGTGGCCACAGCAGCCATGATACTACTCACCTATACTGCCATTCGTCGTGGTCAAGATATGTGGGCAGCTTTCTGGATTGTGTTAGGTACACTGGTTAAACTATACGGCATCGTTGGTCTGGCTTTTTTCTTCTTCGCCAAGAGTAAGCCCAAATTCGTGATATGGCTGATGGTCTGGACGGTAGTACTCATTGCACTGCCGATGCCTTTCTTTGGCATTGAGTATGAGTTGGGCCAATATGCGGAATGGTTCAAATGCCTGTCAGAGAAAGCAGACGAAAACATGCTCTCCGACTTCCAGAACATCAGTCTGCTGGGCATGGTGCGCAAGATTGGCTATGCTGTCACAGCCGGACTGCCTGCTTACTATGAGGTTTTTGAGAGCGCAGGAAAGCAATACGATGCAACCAACTGGTGGGTGTCAACATGGAATGACTTGTGGATTATTATACCCGCCATGGTATACAGCGCCCTGCCTTGGCTTCGCTTCAAACAATACCGTTCGCACTCATTCCAACTCATGTGTCTGGCACTGGTACTGATGATAGTCAACATCTTGAGTACGGGTTCCGAAAATAGCAGTTACATCATCGCCATGTTAGGTGTGGCCATCTGGTACATGGCCGTGCCTTGGAAGCGCAGTCGCCTTGACCTTTACCTGCTGATTTTCTGCTTCTTTCTGACTTCACTCTCCTGCACCGATATCTTCCCTGCATATATCAGAACTTTCTGGATCAGAGCCTTCTCGCTAAAAGCTCTACCCGTGGTTGTCATTTGGATGAAATTGGTATGGGAGATGTGCACCAAAGACTATCGTGAGCCTAACAGATCCTGGTAAATATGCATCATCTGGCCGGCAACATCATGACCTTCGAAGCGACGGACATACGCTCGGCTGCGTCGTATACGTTCATCCCTGCCTTCAGCCCCTGCCAACACCTGCCGGACGGCATTTGAAAAATCCTCTACAGCATCAGGACCTACATAAAGGTTATCGGGTCCCCCAGCCTCTTCAAGACACGATCCTGTGCAGGCCACAACAGGCAGACCGCTATGAATAGCCTCAATGATGGGAATGCCAAAGCCTTCGTAGCGCGAGGGATAGACAAACACTTCTGCCAACTGGTAGAGGGCTGCCAGTTCCTCGTCACTGACTCCATTCAGAAAGTGAATACGACTGTTCTTGGGAAACTCCTTCACATAGTCCGTCTGTCGCCCTACCGCCACAAGATGAACATCCGCAGGGAGCAAGTCCAGTGCTTTGACAGCCAACATCAGGTTCTTCCTGCGCTCTATAGTTCCCACACTCAACAGGAAGCGCTGCGGAAGCCTGTACTTCTGTCGGACCTGCTGGAGGACTTCCTCTTGTAACAGGGCCTTGAACTTAGGGGCACAACTTTGATAGACCACCTCAATCTTTTCCTCAGGGACTCCACCCAGTTCCATCACATCCTGCTTTGTACGCTCACTAATCGCTATGATGCGGTCAGCCTCCCGGCAGGTATAGCGAAACTTCCAGGCATATATCTTTGCGTCGAGCCAATGGTAGTATTCCGGATGGCGCAGGAAAATCAGGTCGTGGATAGTTACCACACTCTTAATGCCTGATGCTTTCAGCCCTCGGGGCAGTTCGCCCGTCAGACCATGAAATAGTCGCACTCCATCACGCTGCATATCACGGATAATGCCTTTCCCGATACGCCACAGCGAACGCTGCAAACTCAAACTGGCCTCAGGGTAAGCCCATTCTATCTTTGGCGAGGGTGTAACCTTCGCGCGTAAGTCTGACCGTCCTTCGTCAGGTGCGTAGAGCCGGAAATGCCAGTCATCACTACTGGCAGCTACCAAATCGTTGACCAGTGTCCGCCCGTAGTTGCCCAATCCCGTGCTGTTGCGCACCAGCCGTTTGGCATCAAATCCTATTATCATGTCCTGTTGCATCTCCAATCAGTTATTGATAGTGTCCGTTGGTCACCTCGAAATACTTTTTTAACACTAATAGCGATATCAGTTTTTCCCGTTCACGATCACGAAACTGCTCTACATACGCATGAGCATGGCGGATGATGGCCTCAGCCTCGTCTGGGTGCTCAATATAATAGGTCAACCGTTCCTCCAAATCGGAGAAGTCATCTTTCACCTCGATATAATGGTAGTTAGGCTTGAGTGTACCCTCCATGAACCAGGTTTCCTGCGTCAAACGTGGCGTAACAGCAATGGAGTTTGACGACATCACCCATTTCAAGTTTGATGCCACATCGTTGCCTTCGAGCGACATGATGAACTTATAGTCCAAATGCTCTCCGATGGTCATCTTGGCTTTTTGCCATTCTGGGTGATTCTCTGGGCAATTCGTAGAAGCTGCATCCACCATAGGGGTACCCACCCATCGCAGCATAAAACGGTCGCGATTCTCCTTACGAGGACCTAAGTCACCACGGAAAATGGCTTTATTGAGTTTGTCGCGCCACTTCTTCCGATCATCAACAAAGAGGAAATGGCGGTTCTTGTCAAGATTCAAGATAACGGAATTCTCATTGTGTTCAACGATGGGACGGTTTTTGACTATCGCGGGTTCTGGAGCCACATAAGGCTTGTCGCCTGCGTCAAGTATCCAACGCAGTTCCTGATTGAAGTAGCGGGCATACTCCATGGAATCGAAATAATAAGTTTTCTGTCCAGTTACTTCTTGGTCACGCAGACGGATGGCCTTCTCGTCCCACTGGTTTTGGTCGAAGGTACTATCGGCTGACAACTTACAATAGTAGTCTGCACGCTGATAGATGTAGTCTCTGTCCGGACGACTCTCTATCTTCTCAAGTTGATGTCCGAGCTGCATTTGTGAAAACACCTTTGGAGTGTACTCTCTCAAATAGCTTCGAAGATAGTATTTCAGATTGCTATTCTTACCACTATGCAGCATATAATATATTTTCCTTTGGTCCATCTCTTATCTAAAATAATATAGAAGATGTTTGTAAATACGCTTATAGAACCACTTCAAACGCTTATAGGGACGTGGTTTGGTAGGAATAGAAGTCGGCATGGAGCCATCAGCACTGCACTGGCAGGCCAAGCAAGGGTGGCTCCAAAGCGATAACAACTGTCCACATTTGATGAGCCGACAATGCAAACAGTCGCTGGTTGTATCAGATTTGTGCTCAGTCACATAGTCCATAATGACCTGTGCTGCCTGACGGCTCAAATAATAACAACCGGCATAGCGGTCTCTGTCAGCAGGATAGAGCAATTGTCCCTTCACACGTCTGCTCCTGGGTACGAACAAGAGGCTACTCTCCTCGTAGTTGATGATAACAGGTTGGCCCGCATAGCGTAGGGCACACTCTTCCATGCTTTTGGCAAACATGAGCCGAAAGTGAGGATAGAAGCGCAAATCGTCTTCTATGATGAGCGCCCCTTCCAGCTGATGGTCAAGGATATACTGTGTGGCCAACAGATGTTTGTAGGCACAACTGGTACGTGGAAATGGCCCGTACATTGTATCGGGCTTGCCATCATGCACAAAATAACGGTCAAGAACCTCTGGCGTAAGGTCTTCTATATTGCCATCCAAAATAAAATGGAATGGAAGTCCCTGCCGGTCTAACTGCTCCTGTATGAACTTCCTGCGCTCTTCCTGTCCCCGTACGTGGACAACGAGTACCATTGTATCTGCCATGAACAACCAAATTAAGTGAATGATGGACAAAGGTACGAAAAAAAACAATATCTTGGCTTTTTTCTGATAGAAAACTTCCTTTTCCTTGGTAATTTGTTGTGTTTTCACTATCTTTGCAGCTGAATGAAATAAAATCAAGATGATTCCAAAGAAGATACACTACTGCTGGCTGAGTGATAACCCATTTCCCAAGAAGATTAGGAAGTGCATGGATACGTGGCAGAAGACACATCCAGATTATGAAATCATTCGTTGGAGTACCAAGAATTTTGATATCAACTCGGTACCGTACGTCAAGGAGGCTTATGAAGCCCGAAAATGGGCCTTCGCTGCCGACTATATCCGCATGTATGCCCTCTATACGCAGGGGGGTATTTATCTGGATACTGACGTAGTGTTGCTCAAGCGATTTGATGATTTTCTGGACAATGCCTTCTTCTCAAGTATGGAGTATCACCCCATCCAGATAGAGAAATGTGGCTCCATGCAATATATCGACACTGATGGCCACCGTACTGCAGATATATTCATAGAGGGCATCCAGATACAGGCTGCCGTCATGGGAGCCGAAGTAGGGAGTCCTTTCGTCAAGGAAGTGCTCGACTGGTATCAGGACAAACACTTCGTCAATGAAGACGGAACCCTGTGCACTAATGTACTCTCACCTTATATTTATGCAAGGGTGGCAGAGTCAAAAGGCTTTATCTATAAAGACATCGACCAGCAGTTGCCAGGGCGCATCCACATCTATCCGTCAGAGACTTTTGCAGGCAACAAACATGAGGTGACGAAAAACAGTTACGCCATCCACATGTGTGCCCATTCATGGCATCTGACACCATGGGAGAAGATTCGCCGCTTCTTCGGAATGAACAAGAAACACCAACAAGTCAATGGGATATAATAAGGAAAGATACAAGACGCTGAAGCACATGGCATATCGGTTGGCACTATGTGGATGGTATTTGCTGTCGTTGATGCCGCTGTGGGTACACTATCTGCTAAGCGACTTACTCTACATCATTGTCTATCGTCTGATTGGATACAGAAAGAAGGTGGTTAGAAGCAACCTCAAGACATCATTCCCTGAGAAGACCGAAAAGGAACTGCTACAAATAGAAAAAGGATTCTATCATTTTCTGGGCGACTATCTGGCAGAGAGTGTAAAACTGATGAGTATTAGCAAGAAGAACCTGAAGAAACGACTGGTTTTCAAGGGTACGGAATTGGTTGACGAGTGCGTCCATGAAGGACAGTCGTGCGCCGTCTATCTGGGGCACTATTGTAACTGGGAGTGGATCACCTCGCTACCCCTATGGGTTACGCCCAAGGCACAGTGCGGACAATTATATCACCCTTTGGAAAATACGGTTGCCGACTTGTTGTTCCTGCGTTTGCGCCAGCGTTTAGGAGCCCTCTGCATTCCCATGAATGACACTCTGCGCAAGCTGTTGCAATTCCGTCAGCAGGGCCAACCCGTAGTTATTGGCTATATTTCTGACCAAAAACCTTATTGGACCAACATTCACCACTGGGTGGACTTCCTGCACCACGACACTCCTGTGTTGACAGGCACTGAGCGCATTGCCCGCAAAATGAACCATGCCGTGTTCTATATGGATGTGCGACGTATTCGTCGCGGCTATTACGAGGCAGAATTCAAGCTCATTACCCGTGAGCCCCAGCAGATGCCGGAATTCAAGTTGACTGACATTTATTATCAAATGTTGGAAGAAAGCATCTGCCGGGCACCGGAGTTCTGGCTATGGAGTCACAAGCGTTGGTCACGCACGCGTGAGGAATTCAACGAAAACTGGGAGGTAGTGAACGGAAAGGTAGTGCCTAAGGCATCAATCGATTCTGTGTCATGCGCTCCATATATTGCTGGATGATGGCTTTCAGTTCACGCTCCATCTGCTGCTGATGGCTGATGACCGATGGCTGATGTATAAGGTTGTGTTGCATCAGCGAGTCAGAGAGACTATAGAAGGCCTTTGACTGCTGTCCGTCGAACTGTAACACGCAGCCATTCTTGACATACTGATAGATGCCATTCAGGTAGTTGACAGCCCAGGTATTCTCGGACGGTGTATTCAACACATCGATACCAAAACCAAGATAGGGCTTCTGATAACCTAACTTCCCTAAAATAGTGGGCAGGATGTCTATCTGCTGGGCAATCTTATCTTCCATACGTCCATTCGGCTGACTGGGCTCATATATAATAATAGGTGAACAGAATCCGCCGAGGTCGGTCTGGTATGCTGCATGGTCACTCATATTGGTATGGTCGCTGGTCAGCACGAAGATGGTGTTCTTGAACCAAGCCTGGCGACTGGCGGTCTCGAAGAACCGTCCTATGGCCATATCTGTATAGCGGATGCATTTATGCATGGCAATACCTTCTTCGGGATAAACATCCTTGTATTTCTCCGGGACTGCATAAGGGTGATGGCTGGAAGCAGTAAAGACGGCTGTCATGAAGGGCTGCTGCATCTCAGACATCTTAGTAGCATAGTATTGAAGGAAGGGCTCGTCCCAAATAGCCCATGTGCCGTCGAAGTCGTCTGTGCCATGGGCTTCTTCATATTCAGTACGTCCATAATAGTGCTGAAAGCCCGTCTTGCGTGCAAAAGCCTGAAAACCCATCGAACCATTCTGTGCCCCGTGGAAGAAGGCGGTCTCGTAGCCTTCCTGTCCCAAGATGCCTGCCAGTCCCGTATAGTCGTTCATTGAGGATGGAGTCAGGATGAAAGGCTCTACGAACATCGGAATGCTTGACAGAATGCTGGGCATACCGTCAATCGACTTGCGACCGTTACAAAAACTATAGCGGAACGTGGTGCTTTTGCTGATAAGGGAATCGACATAAGGCGTATAGCCTTTGTAACGCCCATGCTCCAGATGCTTGTTGAGAGCCCCGATGTATTCGCGGCCGAAACTTTCGACTATCAAGATGACGACGTTCTTTCTAGTCATACTAGTTGAGCTAGATTTACTAGTTATACTAGATTTACTAGAGTTGCCAGCGTGCACGGGAGTATAGATGGTCTCCAACTCTTCCGCTGAACCATAATAGCGCGGCACCTGAAACACATTCTTGCCAATGGTACGGATGAGTGCGAAAGGCGTATTCAGAACCAAAGCCGCATCAGCAGGGTGCACCACATACTGATTGGCATTCGAAATTGTAATAGGCCGCACGGCCGTCGTAAAGCCACCTCGCATACCGGCTACACAAAATGGTGCAAGGAGCAAGAGCGAGAACAGGCAGACGATATCGTATTTCCACCAATGGAATATTTTCTTCCATTCCAGCCGTGGCTGGGCATAGCACCGCCACAGACATACCACTATGACAATGAACAGCAGTACAAGATACCAATGGCGTAGAAGTTCAGTACCAATGATACTGCCTAAGTTCCTCTCGTTGCCGAACTCGCCGAACACCGTGGTAGTGGTGCGCCGCATGGTAAACTGGAAATAGACAGCATCGGCCAGGTTCATGGCCAGAGTCAGACTATTCACCACCAGGAAAAGCCACTTACAAGCCTTTTGATAGGCAGGGGTCTCTTTCCTGTGCACCGGCAATAGCATCAAAACGATGTAAAGTGCATTGGTATAAAGAATGGCAGAGGTGTCGAATATCAATCCGCCGCACCAAACGTCAAAAGTATAGGACAGATAGGAAGTGTTTTCCAAAAAATACGCCAGTCGTGCTACCTGATAAACCAGATAGACCAATAGCAGGTTGCAGATGACCGCCACCAGTGGAGCATATATCTTATGAAGCTGTTGTTTAACCATTGGACTCTAAACTATGAACTCTAAACTATGAACTCTAAACTCCCTTCACCTCTCATCAAGATCTTTGCTTGCCGCCTGCAGAATGGCCTTGGCCCTATGAATGAGCAACGAGTCATGTCCGCCATAAGAAGTGACTACGCGGTGGCTGTTGAAATCGTAATTGACAAAACTAACACTGTCGTACATCGAAAAGCCTTCCGTATACGTATTGATGGCAAAAGGTTTGTCGTAGGTCTTGCTCAGCACGTCACGGCTGAAGGTATATTCGTCATGATTGATGCCTAACTGTCCCAGCAGGGTTGCTGGCAGGTCGGTCTGATTGCACACCTGTTCTATGCGCCGAGGTTCCTTGACAGCACCACCCAGCCAAACCATGGGAATATGGTTCAGCAGCGGATGACTCTCATCAATCTCCTGATAAGGTATGCCATGGTCTGGCAGCAGGATGAGCAAGGCGTTATCCCAGGCTTTAGTTTTCCGGAACTGCTGCACGAAACGTCCCAGACACTGGTCCAGGTAGTAGAAGGCATTGAGCACCTCGTCGTCGAACTGACGAATGGGTACATCCCAAGGCTGATGGCTGCTCAAGGTAGAGTAGCCTATGATGTAAGGTGACGGCATGGTGGTAGCAAGCTGATAGAGGGTCTTGAACGTCAGCTCGTCCGAAACTCCCCATTGGGATGTTTTTTGTTCGTCGGCTGTATAGTCTTTTTTCCATGTCAATTGTTCAAAGCCACCACCAATCAGATAGCTGCGCATATTGGTAAAGTTGATATCTCCCCCATAGAGATAATGGGTATGGTACTGACGCTGTTCCTTCAGTGTCTTGGCTATGTTGGGCATGGTACGCGACTTAGCGGGAATCTTCATGACCGACATGGTGGGGAACGAGGGATAGCCGCTCCACGCACATACTGTACCACGGTCAGTACGCCAAGTGTTGCCATAGCAATTGGTAAAATAGACGCCCTCACGGGTCAGGCGGCTCAGGTTGGGCATCACATCCGATTTTCCCCCTATCTCCATGAATTCGCCACCGCAGCCCTCCAGCAAAACCACAATGATGTTAGGCGTCTGCGTATTCAACAAGGTATCTATTTCAATACTTTGGGTATTATAGAGTTCCCGAATAGTCTGCTCGCACTGACGGTCATCCATGAAGTGGTAGATGGTATTGTTGCTGGCCGTCTTCTCGAAAGAAGCAAAAAAGGAGAACACCGGATTGACTGCCGAATGATTGAGAAACTGGTTTTGCGAGAAATAGACCTGTCCTATGTTGGTCGTAGACTCGTCCAGTCCCCCACGGATACCAATGACTATCAAGGGAATCAGCAACAGGCTACCGACACTGGCAAGAATGCGATGCCGCACGACGGGAAGCGCCAGTGGAAGTCGCCAGTAAGCCCACGTAAAGAGTGTTGCCAACAGGAATACCGCCAACAGACGAACTACCACATAACCAATACTGACACTGGCCATGGCCTCCGTGGGAGTCTCCAGATATTGCAGGCAGGAGGCATCCAACTTGAACAGCCAGAATTCGTAGAGGCTGGTGTCTGCCACAAAAGCCAAAGCGAAAGCGACGGAGACGAAGAGGTAGTAGAAACGGAGCGTGACACGCAACAGACGGACAGGCCACCAGATGCTGACCGCCATGCATAGGAAAGGAACGCTGAGTATGTAGAGCCCCATACTGAGGTCGAGACTCATGCCGTGGCGTATCACGTCGAAGACATCAGCGGCACCCAGTGAGTGACCAGCCCTATTATAAAGCATAAAGCCCACCTTGGCCAGTACAAAGATGAGTACAGTCAGCAGATAAACCTCAACCAGATAGAACAGCCGCTTCACCATATCCGCCTATACTTTTTGCATGTCAGTCAGTTTCTTGTAGTAGCCATCCATCGCCAACAGCTCGTCGTGTGTGCCACGCTCCACTATCCGGCCTTCGTGCAACACACATATCTCGTCAGCATTCTTGATGGTCGAGAGCCGGTGAGCAATAGCCACGGTCGTACGAGTCTTCATCAGTCGTTCCAAGGCATTCTGTACCAGCCGTTCGCTTTCCGTGTCAAGCGCCGAGGTAGCCTCGTCGAGTATCAGGATGGGCGGGTTCTTCAGAATGGCACGGGCTATCGACACACGCTGGCGCTGACCGCCCGAGAGTCGGCCGCCAC
>Ga0310695_10011232_pt1 | contig 12853 bp, 11 predicted proteins | sample RumenRJG_04DNA_FD_203882 | JGI IMG/M metagenome (GOLD analysis project Ga0310695, IMG submission 203882) | Bovine rumen microbial communities from Lethbridge, Alberta, Canada - RJG_04 (v2) (version 2) | ecosystem: Host-associated > Mammals > Digestive system > Stomach > Rumen | place: Canada...
ACCGCGGCGCTGTGGGCCACCATGGGCACCACCTTCTTGCGCACGGCCTTGCGCACCTCTTCAATGGCGTAGAAGTTGAGCGGGTCGGACATGGCGAGGTACAGCTCGTCCTTCTTTACGCGCACCGGCACGACCGAATACTGCCTTGCAATATTCTTCGGCACAACGGAGGCCAGCTCTGTCGGGATGTTGACCTTGCTCAGGTCGATGTACTCGATGCCGAGCTGCATCTGCAGCGCTTCAATCAGCTGATCCTCGGTGATGATGCCGTTTGCGATCAGCACCTCGCCCAGACGGCCCTTCTGTGTTTTCTGAAGGGCAAGCCCGCGTTCCAGATCCTCCTGCGTGATCGTGCCCGCCGCGAGCAGCAGCTCGCCCAGACGCCGATAAAAGGCCATAGTACGTCCTCCCCTGATTATAAGTTACAATTTGGTAACTGTTATTATAGCATCAATGTACAAAATTTGCAATATTTTCCTCAAGGTTTTTTTAGCATTTTCCAAGTACCGCTTGCCTTTTCCATTTTTACTTGCATTGAAGTTTTGAAGTGCTATAATATAGATATAGGAACATAATATAAAAAGGAGTTGTCTCAGAACATATGCGAGACGAAAAACGTTTCACCGGGCGTGAAGCGGAGAGCGTCCAGCGGCCGTATTTTATCATGGAGCTCAAGCTCACGTTGTGGCAGGAGCTGCTGATTTCCGCCGGGATGATGCTGGTGCTGATCCTGATCGTCGTCCATTTCAACGTGCCCAATCCCAACATGATCCTGATCGCGGGTCTTGTGGTGAGCGCCGCCCTCTTCGGCTACAACGGCGGTCTGCTGTCGGGCGCGCTGATGCTGGTGTATTCGATGTACTTTTTCTCCACCGACCACAGCTTTGTACACTACACCGCCCTGAACTTTGAGAAGCTGATCGTCATTCTGATCGGCATTGTGGTGGTGCTGCTGTTCGTGTGTGAGCTCAAGCGCAGCTCCATGCGCGCCTTCAACGAGATCGACAATCTCACCCAGCGCCTGCAGGAGGACAATCTGCTGCTCAAGGAGCTTTCGCTCAACGACGCGCTCACCGGCATCCGCAATCGTCTGGCCCTTCGCCACGACTTCAACACCTACATCGGCAGAGATCTCTATGTGGTGATGATGGACGTGGACAACTTCAAGGCGATCAACGACCAGTACGGTCACGATCAGGGCGACCGCATCCTGCGCGTCACGGGCCGCAACCTTGCCGACCAGTTCGGGCAGAAGCACTGTTACCGCTACGGCGGGGACGAATTTCTTATCATCCTGCCGAACGCCGGCGAGACGGCGGTGCGCAGCCAGATCAACGCCATCTTTGAGCTCAGCCCCCCGCTGGACAAGAACCATCCCGATACCCGCGCCGGGTACTCCGTGGGCTACGTCACCGGTCACGTCTCGGACGACCACGACCTGCGCAAACTCTTCTCTGTCGCGGACAAGCGCATGTACGCCGCCAAGAGCGCCGGGAAGAACCAGATCGTGGGAAGCCCCGTCCCGGCATAAATCACATACCGCAAAAACGCATCCGAAGGCCGCGGCTTTCGGATGCGTTTTTCGGTTCTCGGATCAGTCCGTCAGCATGGCGGCCAGCGTATCCCGCCCCGTGAGGATGGTGCGCAGCAGCGTGTCGTAATCCCCGGGCGTCTTGTGGCGCAGCAGCTCCGTGAGCTCGGAGGCCGGCGCATAGATCGGCTCCAGCGCGAGGTTGCCCATCACGCCCTTCATGGCGTGGGCCGCGGCAAAGGCCGCGTCCAGATCCCCGGCCTTGAGCGCCGCTTCCAGCTTGGCAAAGCACGGATCCTGCACCGCAAGGCCGATCATGTGGAAATAAAACGCCTCGTTATTGATGCAGCGGGCAAGGCCTTCGTCCGTCTTTGCGCCGAACGCGCGCAGCTTTTCTATTGTAAGCATGGATCATTACTCCCTTATTACATATGCTTGTATTTTACTACATGCTATTTCCCTTGTCTACCATTTTTCTGAGCAGGGCACAACGCAAATGAAAAAGTTACACGCCTGCTCAGAAATCATCCGACGGGGAATTGACTTTTCTTTCATTTCCCTGCATAATATGTAAAGAATGGGAGGTGAAGAGAAATGGGCTCGATACGCGGAAAGTTCCTGCAATTGAATTTGATCAGCATTCTGCTGTGTGTTGTGCTGATCGGCGGGCTCGGCCTGTGGAGCATTTCTCTCATCCAAAACGATTCCTCTCAGAAGCTCCTGAATCTGACCTGCCGGGTGGAGGGGCAGAAGCTGAACGACACCATTGACAGCATCCAGACCTCGGTGAATCTGTTTTGCGAGATGATCGACAGCCAGGTCACCTCGCCGGACGAGCTGCGCGATCTGCACTTCACAGACGAGCTCTGCCGCACAGCCGAAAAAAGCATGGGCGAGATCGCCGGGAACACCCGGGGCGCGTGCGCCTATTATTTCCGTGTCGCCCAGGAGATCACCGGGCACAGCAACGGCTTTTTCTACAGCAAACGCCCCGGCCGGAGCTTTTTCCTCAAGGAGCCGCTCACGGATCTGACGCTCTTTGACCCTTCGGACACCGAACACGTCGGCTGGTACTATGAGCCGCAGGCCGCCGGGCACTCGATCTGGATGGCCCCCTATCTCAACCGCAATCTCAATGTCTACATGGTCTCCTATGTGGTTCCCTTTTTCCGGGACGGCGTTTTCTGGGGGCTGGCGGGGATGGACATTGACTTTGACGTGGTCATCTCCAACGTGCGCACCATCCGCGCTTATGACACCGGCTATGCGTTTCTCTGCAGCGACAGCGGCGAAATCTACTGCCACCCGGAATTGGAGATCGGCAGCAATCTGCTGGAGCATTGCCCCGAGCTTGCATCGCTGCCGGACGCCTTCCGCTGGGAGACCGCCTCGGAGGCGCACCCCTGCTTTCGCTATCACTATGGCGGCGTCAGTAAGACAATGAGCTTTTTCCGCCTCAATAACGGCATGGAGCTGCTGCTGACCGCCAAGAACAGCGAGATCAAGGCGCCGATGGTGTCGCTCTTTCATGTGATGATCGTGGTCGCGCTGCTGCTTTGCGTGTCGGCGGCCCTGCTCGTCATCCCCATTGCCGACCACATCACCCGCCCGCTCCAGCAGCTCACGCAGGCCGCGCGGAAGATCGCCCTCGGGAACCTGGATGTGGAGCTTCCCAAGCCCACCCGGGATGAGGTCGGCATCCTGACACGCGCCCTTGAGGTCACGGTCAGCAATCTGCGGCAGTATCTGGACAACATGCGGGACATGGCCTTTACTGATCCGCTCACCCATGTGAAGAACAAGACCGCCTACAACCACACGATGCTCTCCCTGCAGGAGGATCTGGAATGGAGCAAGACGGCGTTCGGCATGGCGATGTTCGATCTCAACGACCTCAAGGGTATCAACGACCGCTACGGTCACGAGCGCGGTGACGAGTACATCGTCAACTGCTGCCGCCTGATCTGCGAGGTTTTCCGGCACAGCCCCGTTTTCCGCATCGGCGGGGACGAGTTTGTCGCCCTGCTCAGAGGGGAGGATTTGGAGCGGCGCGAGGAGCTTATCGCGCAGATGGACGCGAAGATCGAAACGACCCTTGCCGCGGACAAGCCCTGGGAGCGCCTGTCCATCGCCAAGGGGCTGGCCGTCCGCTCCCCCGGCGACGCCACGCCCGACGATGTGTTTATCCGCGCTGACAAGGCCATGTACGCCGACAAGCGCCGCATGAAGGACATGGAAGCATAAAGGCAAAAATGACCGTTCCTTTCGGAGCGGTCATTTGGTTTACATCATGATTATCTCTTGGGATCGGGGCCGAACTCATTGTCGCCGGGAGTGCCCTCCTGGCAGAACCAGACGAGCGCGATGATCCAGCCGACGACAGGGATCAGGCCGATGAAGTACCAGGCGCCCTTCCGGCCGGTGTCATGCAGGCGGCGCCACGAGACCGCGATGCCGGGGACAAGGATCGCCAGGCTGAAAACGCCGGCCAAGATGCTGAAAATCGTACTGTCGGTGGTCGTATACAGGGTATTGAGGATGAGGCTGATCGCACTGGTGAAGAGCGTAAAGCTCCAGTATTCCATGCGTCTGGCACGGCCGCTGAAGTCCGCGTATTTCTGCGTAATGCATTCAAGCGTATAGTTGACCATTGCGTTAAAATCCATCGCTTTTGTCTCCTTTCCTTATTCTGACAGTGCCAGTATAGCGCCTGTCGGCGATCGTTTCAAGCACTTTGCTAAAACATTTATAGAAATTAAGAATTCCTCTCGCCGCCCGCTCGCGCACTTGCATTGGCTCCGTTTTCGGGTTACAATGGATAAACAATACCGCATCGGAAAGAGGACGCAGCAATGGAACAGCAGCAGCGCAAAACCGTGGATGACCGTTTCCGGCTTCTGTACGCCCTGGGCATGATATTCGTCGTATCCGGGCACGCGGAGGGCGGCGGCGTCAGCCTGTTTTACGACTGGTTCCCGCCCTATGCCTTTCATATGGGGCTTTTTGTGTTCTGCTCCGGCTACTTCTATAAGGACAGCTACACCCGCGATCTCCCCGGTTTTGTGAAGCGCAAGGCAAGGTCCCTGCTGCTGCCGATGTACCTGTGGAATCTGTTTTACGCGCTGCTTATTCTCGTGACGCGGCGCTTCGGCTTCACGATCGGCTTTCTGCCCTCCTTCGAGACGCTGGTGACCATGCCGCTTTATGAGGGCTCGCAGTTTGAATACAACATGGGCGCGTGGTTCGTGGTGCCGCTTTTCCTGGTGGAATGCATGACAGTGCTCTTTCGCAGGCTCTGCCCCGTGTCCGGCTCAAAGAAGCGCGAGACGGCGGCCTTTGTCCTGAGCCTGCTGCTCGGCGCTGCGGGCGTGTGGCTTGCGCAGCACGGCTTTCGACGCGGCTGGGAGCTGCTCGCGCTGCGCACACTGTACTTTCTCCCCTTCTACGGTCTCGGCGTCTTCTACCGCCGGGTGCTGGAGGACTGGGATCGCCTGCCCCACGGGCCGTACTTCGCCCTGGTCTTTCTGGCCCAGTATCTCATCATCATTCTCTGCGGGCGCATCCCCTACTATACCCCCTCCCGCTGCGATGATTTCGTAGAGGGCGGCATTGTCCCCTTCATTGTTGGCTTTGTCCCCATCGCCTTCTGGCTGCGCACGGCGAAGCTGCTCGCCCCCACCCTCGGGCGGGATCGCTGGATGAACGCCATCGCCTCCAACAGCTATTCCATCATGGTCAACCAGTACCTCGGCTTCATGGCGCTCAAGGCGGGCTTTGCCCTTCTGAAGACCGTGACGGGGCGCTGCCGGGACTTCGACGTCGGGCTTTTCAAATCCGAGATCTCCTACTTCTATGCCCCGGGCGGCAGGGTCTTTTATATCTTCTATCTCGCCGCCGGACTTCTGGTGCCGATCCTGATGCAGCGGGCGGTCGACCGGATCAAAAGAAGGCTCTTCAAAAAAGCATAACGATGGGGCTGTAGCAAAACGTTTCCTTTATGTCATTCTGAGAAACGAAGTGACGAAGAATCTTTCTATTGAATGTTTTTGCAAACTTTCAGGGAAAGATCCTTCGCTTACGCTCAGGATGACAGGCGTTTTGCTACAGCCCCTTTTCATTTCAATCAGTATGTCGCCACGGCGAGAAAGCCGTACTGTGCGGTCGGCTCCTCCACCACCGTGATGCGCAGGGTGGTACCGGGCGCCTCATAGTTCCAGTAGTTGGAGTACTCGGCAATGTCGGAGGTGACCACGATGTCGTAGGTGCCGTCGGGGTTTGCAAAGGCGCCGTTCAAGACCATGTTGTTCGCGTCCGTGCGCCAGGTGTTGACCCACATCCTGTCCATCAGGGCAAGCTCCATGCGGTAGCGCAGCTCGCACTCCGGCAGGACATACTGCAGCAGCGTCGGGTAGTAGTAATCCGCGTTGGAGGTGCCGAAGTAGCCGTAGTAGGCCTCGGCAAAGACCTTGGCAAACTCGAACATGCGCGCGGCGGTCTCCGGCTCGCAGGCGTAGACATATTCCTTCACCTCGCCGAGCGGGTTTTCCGGCAGGATGATGCGCACCGGGACGCTGTCGGGCTTTTTGTAGTCCGCGGGCAGGGGGTTTACCAGCCACGCGTCCGGCAGATTGCGCGTGCCGCCCGCCTGGTTTGCCGAGCGGTTCACCGCCTTGCCGTAGGCGTACATGCAGGTGGAGTTGCCGCCATCCATGTTCGCGGCGTTGACGCAGCCGAACTTGTCTGCCATGATGTCGATGCAGTCGGCAAAGGTGACGCCGATGCTGTAGCCCTGGCGGCCGTCGATGGCGACCATCACGATGGATCCGTCCGCCCGCTGACCGATGGCAGTGCGCGCGCCGATGCCGGTCTCCAGCTCCGCAGGGTCGGCCTTTATGCCGTCATAGACCAGCGCGGGGCCGAAGCTGACCGCGTCGCGGATGCCGATGCCGTCGCACTCGTCATAGTTCAGAAAGCCGACCCACATGTGGTCATTCCGGTCAAGGCCCGCGATCGGCCCGGTCTGCTCGGCGCTGAAGGTGATGCCCCGGCCGAAGGTGATGCCGCTGGGGGGCCAGCCGTTTCCGCCGCCGCCCTCATCCAGAAAGCCGCCGGCGTTGATGCCCGCGATGGCCCCATACTGCTCCGCCATGGCGTCGAGCGTGAGGCCGTAGCCGCCCCATTCGCTGGGCTCGGGCAGGGCCGTGCCGATGTATACGCGGCTCGGGTCGAGGACGATGAGGGCATAAACCGTCGCGCCCTTGTAGTTGAACTTATAGTTGATGATGCCGTCGCCGTCATCGTCCGTGAGGATCTCCCCGTCAACAGGCACCGGGGTGGGTTCCGGCGTCGGCTCGGGAGTCGGCTCCGGCGTCGGCACTGGGGTGGGTTCCGGCGCTGCGGCAGGCTGGACAGGCTGCGCGGGCGCCGCGGCGGCAGCCGGGGCCGCGGCCCTCTGCAGCAGCGAGCATGCGCAGAGACTGAGCATCACGGCAAAGGCCAGCAGCAGAACCGCCGCTCTCTTACTCTTTCTTTTTTCCATCGGATAAAACCTTTCTGTTTCTGTATTCAAACAATGGGAAATGTACTATACTTCCCGGAAGAAGTCAAGAAACAGAATGTAAACAGGCTCAGCCCGGCGTCCTGCTTTTCGGGATCGAGATGGTGAGGATCAGCGAGTCCTCCGTCTCCTGCCGCTGTACCCCCGCGTCGATGCCGCCCTGCTTCATCAGATCGAGCGAGCGGTTCAGGCTGTTGAGAAAGACCCGCACGTCCTTCAGGATCAGCGTTCGGCGCGGCTCCGGCTTCTCCGACTCTTCCGCGGCGGGAGCTGAGACGAGGGCCTCTATGTATTCCTCCGTCGCCGCGACGGTGAGGCTGTTTGCCGCGATATACTCCAGGGCCATGCGCTGGGCGTTGGGGTCTGTCAGGCGCAGCAGCGCGCGCCCGTGCCGCTCACTCAGGCCGTAGCTGCGCAGGTTTTCCAGCACGTCGCGCGGCAGCTTCAACAGGCGCAGCTTGTTCGCCACCGCCGACTGGGATTTCCCGATGCGCTTTGCCGCCTCCTCCTGGCTCATGCCGAACATGCGAATCAGGCGGCTGAGACCCACCGCCTCCTCGATGAAGTCCAGATCCCGCCGCTGGAGATTTTCGATGAGCGCGATGAGACTTGCGTCCTCCATGTTCACGTCCAGCAGGATGCAGGGCACCTCCTCCAGTCCCGCCATCTTCGCCGCCCGCAATCGCCGCTCCCCCGCCACCAGCTCGATCTTCCCGCCGCGGCAGCGCACGGTCAGGGGATTGAGGATGCCGTAGCTTTTGATGCTCTCGCTCAGTTCCTCGAGCGCCTTCTCGTCAAAGAGCCTGCGCGGCTGCACGGGGTTCGGCGCGATGTCCTCCGCCGGCAGCCACACGATATTTCCCCGCCGGATGCTCGGGCGGGTGCGCAGTGTCTGCATTTTGCAAACCTCCTATCTTGTGGTCGTATGAGGTAAGCATATACCGGATATTGTGAGAAAGCGGGCGAAAGCGCATGAGGGGAAGAGCATTTTTGCCGTCGGGAAAAAGAGGGAAAAGAAAAACTTGCATACAGGCGAAAAAAACGGTATAGTTATAGAGTCATTTCTTTATGATATTTTAAGACAGGAGAAAGAAATATGCTATCATCCATCGACAATGTAGTCAATGCCATAAGCGGCGTACTGTACAAACCCTATGTGGTGCCCCTGATCCTGATTCTGGCCGGGCTCTACTTTACATTCCGCCTGCGCTTTGTGCAGATCCGCCTCTTTGCCGAGTCCATCCGGGTCGTCAAGGAGAAGCCTGTGAACCTCGGCGCCACCTCCTCCTTCGGCGCGCTGATGGTCTCAACCGCGTCACGCGTCGGCACAGGCAATATCATGGGCGTGTCGACAGCGCTCTGTCTCGGCGGCGCCGGCGCCATCTTCTGGATGTGGATCACCGCCATTCTCGGCGGCGCCTCCGCCTTTGTGGAATCCACCCTCGCGCAGATCTACAAGAAGCGCGATGAGGACGGCAGCAGCTACGGCGGCCCCTCCTACTATATGGAGCAGGCCCTTGGCCAGCGCTGGCTCGGCGTCGTGTTCGCGATCGTGCTGATCCTCACCTACGTGGTGGGCTACAACATGCTTGCGGCCTACAATACGCAGGATGTTTTCTCCACCTTCCCCTTCTACAGCAAGTCCACCCCCGTCATGGTCGGCGCGGTGCTGGCGGCGCTCTTCGGCTTCTGCGTGCTGGGCGGCGGCAAACGTCTGACCAAGGTCACGGAGGTTCTGGTGCCCCTGATGGGCTTGCTGTACGTGATCGTCTCCCTCTTCGTCGTCGTCAAGAATATTGGGAGAGTTCCCGCCGTGTTCAGCTCCATTTTCCGCTCCGCCTTTGATTTCAAGGCCATCCTCGGCGGCTTCACCGGCTCGTGCGTGATGTGGGGCATCAAGCGCGGCCTCTACTCCAACGAGGCCGGTATGGGCTCCGCCCCCAACGCCGCGGCCGCGGCGGACGTGAGCCACCCCGCCAAGCAGGGTCTCGTGCAGATGCTGAGCGTGTTCATCGACACCCTGCTCATCTGCTCCGCCACCGCCTTCCTCTGCCTCTTCTCCGGCGTGGAGCCTCTCGCGGAGGCTGCCGGCGCGACCTACGTCCAGGCCTGCACCCGCACCGCCCTCGGCGACTTCGGCGCGATCTTCATTGTGATCGCGGTCTGCCTCTTCGCCTTCACGACGCTGCTCGGCAACTACTACTATACCGAGGGCTGCCTGCGCTTCATCATGAAGAAGACCCCCGGCAAGGGCTTCATGTTTATCTACCGCCTGGTCGCCACCGCCCTGGTCTTCATCGGGGCGAGCGTCTCCGCAGGTCTCGCGTGGGATACGGCGGATCTGCTGCAGGGCCTCATGGTCATCATCAACGTGCCCGTGATCGTGATCCTCGCAAAGCCCGCCATCGCCGCGCTGCGCGACTACGAGTGGCAGCGCCGCAAGGGCAAGCTCCCCGCCTTCCGCGGAGCCGCCAACGGCATCAAGGACACCGATTTCTGGCAGGACTGATCCCTCAGTCAGCCACGTGAACGCGGCTGACAGCTCCCCCAAGGGGGGAGCCAAGTGAACAGATACGACAAAGCGGCAGCGCTGGGGCGCTGCCGCTTTCATATTATTCAGATATATTCCTCAAGTACCGTTATGACCACGCCGTCGGGGCCGCTGAAGCTCATGCGGCGCTGTCCGGTGTAGGGATCCTGTTCAAAGGGCCCCGTCTCGATTCCGTGCTGCTTCAGGCGCTCCTTGATCCGGGGCAGATCCCGGGCCGTGATGCTCAGATACTGGGCGGGCAGCTTATCCGGGCGGTTGGAACAGTGGATCTCGAGCTGCGTCTGCCCCATCTCAAAGAGAAAATCCGTGCCGAAGGAATACTCCTCCGTGAGCTGCTTGCGGGGCCGAAAGCCCAGCTTCGTCACATAGAAGAGATAGACGTCCCCCTCGTCGGTTCCCATCAGGGTGGTGCGGGAAATGCCGATCCTGCGGGCGAAAGGATAGAGCGCGCCGCGCTCTGCGATCTTCTTCCAGCGCCGGGAGGAAAACAGCTCCCGCCGCCAGTCCGGGTGCGTCACCACATAGGCCACCGAGATAAAGAGAAGCTGTCCAATCCATCCGCCAAAGGTGTTGGCCAGCAGATCGTCCATGTCGTAAAAGCCGCGGCGGAAGATGAGCTGGAGGTTTTCCGTGATGAAGGAGATGACAAAGCAGGCCAGCACCGGCCGGATATTGGAACGGGCGCGGAACCACTCGAACACATAGGGCAGCAGATAACCCATCGGGACATAGAGCATGATGTTCATGTACACCTGGGCGATATCCTCGATCTTCACCACGCGGATGTGGGAGAAGGCCTGCGGCACACCCTCCCTGAAAACAGCCACCAGAAAGTCGAAGGGGCCGTAATCGGTATTGATGGCATTCTGCAGATCGGCAAAGGGGTCGATATGAACCAGGTACTCCGCCGAGGCCGAACGGGAGAAAAAGACCAGATAGGCGAAGACCATGATGTACACGGAGAACACGCCGATCAGGATCAGCTGCCGGATCTGCAGCAGCGTGTCGGCCTTGGGATTGCTGCTCACCCCGTGGTGGAGGTTGACGCCGAGCATGGCGCAGATCCGCCTGTCCAGAAGCGGCAGGAGAAACACCATCACCAGCACCAGGGCCGTGACAATGATATTGGTGGACATGCGGTTTGCGTTCAAAAACATGGCAGTTCTTCCCGTCGCTTACAAAGTATCAATACTATATCACAGTCTGCTGAAAATAAACAGGGGTGCAGGCTAAAAGCTTCTCAGTACCGCGAGGATCAGCGCCTCCGCGTCGGTGGGGATTGTGGGGGCGGCGCTGGGGCTCGCTTCCTCCTTGAGCCTCTGCGCCCCGTAGCGGAGCATCTCCTCCGAGAGCGTGGTGCGGACAGTGCCGTCCTCCGCGCCGAACTCGATAGAGACCAGCATGTGCGTCTCGCCGTTTTTATCCTGCGCCTCCATAGCGGTGACAAGGCAGGCGCCCGACATGTTGGTGGTGCCGGTCTTGAGGCCCACCACGCCGGGGAGATTAAAGAGCAGCGTATTGGTGTTGGCAATGGTGCGGTCAAAGCTCTCAAGATGCACGCTCTTGAGCGAGGTGATGCGCGTGATTTCCGGATAGGTGCGCAGGATATAGCGGACAAGTTCAAACATGTCGTTGGCGCTCATGCGGTTTTGTACCTTCGTCGCCGCGAGATTGTCCGTATAGACAGGCAGGCCGTGGCAGTTATAGAAGATCGTCCCCTCCGAAAGGCCGAGGGTCTGCGCCTTGCGGTTCATGCGCTCGACAAAGGCCGCTTCGCTGCCCGCCGTGTGGATAGCGAGGGTCAGGGCGGATTCGTTGCTGGACAGAATCAGCATCGCGCACAGAAGATCCGGTACGGTCGAAACCTGCCCCGTCTGCATATAAATAACGCCGTCCGGCAGGCGCGAGAGTCTTGCCGCCTCCTCCGGGATCGTCACGCTGTCGGTGAAGGAGATCTCCCCGTCGGATACGGCGTCCATGATGACGGCAAAGCTCATGAGCTTGGTGGTGCTGGCGATGGGCACGGAGAGCAGCGGCTCCCACGCGGTAAAGATCGCGCCGGTGGTGGCGTCCCCGACAAGGGCGGAGTGGATCTCATAATAGAAGCCGCTCTCGCGCAGGGTCTCAAGGTCGATGGTAAAGCCCTCGCCGCTGTTGAGGCGCATGCCCTCGGCAGAGACCTCCAGGCTCAGATCCAGCTGCATGGCAAGATCCGTGAGGCTCATGAAGCAGTCCAGCCGGGAGGCGCTGTTCAGGCCGAGAAAGCTCATATAGTGCAGCTCCCGCCCGTCCAGCCAGATGAGATACAGGGCCAGCGGGCGCGTGGTGTAGACATAGTTTTCCGGGAAGGGCTCCCCTTCCCCGCCGGCGGGCGTGTAATCCCGACCGGTGGTGATGAGCACCTGGTCGTTCGTGATGCTCATGTCAAAGTGCTTTTCTGTACCGCTCAGCGCCGCAGCCACGTCCCGCAGGGAGACATAGCGGTTATAGTCATAGCCGTAGTGGATGGTGCGCACGGTTCTGGCCTCGCCCCCGTCGACCGAGAGCTGGAGGTTTTCAAGCTGCATGTGATTGACCGAGGCGTCGGCATAAGCCCCCGCGGGGAGGGCGAGCAGCAGGCAGATCGCGAGCAGCGCCGACAGAAGCTTCTTATTTTGCACGCTCGTACACCTCCGTTCCCTCCGCGCGCATCAGAACCAGCAGCCCCTCGTCCGCCATATAGCGAAGCTCTTCCCCGTCAAAGCGGAGATACTGCCCCTCCTGCTGATACGTCCCGCTGCCGTCGTAAAAGGCGTGCAGCTCGTCGAGCGTGGGCAGCAGCGCGGGGCCGTAGTTTTTCATATAGTCCTCGGCGGACATGCCGATGGCGTTTTCCAGGCGCGCCTCGGCCTCCGCCTCCGTCTCGGGCGGGCGCCCCGCGTCGACAATGCGCAGGCGCAGAAGCTCCGTCAGCGCTTTGGCAAGGCCCTCTTCGGCCTTTGTGCGTGCTTCCTTGTAGTCGTCCTCTTCGATCTCCCGCGTCCAGCTCCCGTCCTCTGAGAGCGTCAGGCGCACCTTCAACGCGATGCGCGGCAGATAGTCCGCCGCCGCGACCCGTTCGCCGAGAGCGGCGCGCCGGAGCCAGGCGTCGGCGCGGGTTCGCGCTGTATCGGTGAGATCCGCCTGCATCTGCCAGCGGCCGGTCAGGACGGGATCGGATCGCTGATTCAGGCGC
>Ga0310695_10011234_pt1 | contig 12852 bp, 9 predicted proteins | sample RumenRJG_04DNA_FD_203882 | JGI IMG/M metagenome (GOLD analysis project Ga0310695, IMG submission 203882) | Bovine rumen microbial communities from Lethbridge, Alberta, Canada - RJG_04 (v2) (version 2) | ecosystem: Host-associated > Mammals > Digestive system > Stomach > Rumen | place: Canada...
AGACCGGACAAGAAAGGCGACCATCCGATCTACACTTCCATTTATCTGAACGGGAGCAGGTTCTGCTCCAGCATCGGGTATAGCATCAGCCCTGAAAAGTGGGATGACGAAAAGATGAAAGTGAAGCATGGCGCAAGCAATGCCCGCAAAGTGCCTTTCAATACCATTAATTCCAGGATCGCAGCAATTTCGTCCAGGTTCGACACCCTTGAAGCGAATAACGCCAAGTTATCCAAGGAACAGATCAAGAAGCAGCTTGCAGAAGTGGTCGGTCGTGCAGCAAAAGAGTTGGACACACCAGAGAAGTATGGCCCTGTCAATTTCTTCCACTATTTCGATGCTTTCATCCTTGATGGTAAGTTGAATCATAAGTGGGCGCTTAATACGGTCAAGAAGTGGGGGACACTCCGTGCTCATATGAAGAAATTCAACCCGGACATTACGCTGGATGACTTTGATAAGGAGACCCTCGATGCCTATGTCCGTTTCGGCGCGACGGAAATCCATATGCTGGATGTCTCGATCAGGAAGGAATTGAGCCTTCTTCGCTGGTATCTCGGCTGGTGCGTTGACAAGGGATACACTACGAATCAGACCTTCTCCAAGTACCGGGCAAGATTGAAGGATACGAAAAAGCCTGTCATATTCCTTGAGAAAGATGAGCTCCTGAAGTTGTATGGTTTCAAGATTCCAAAGAACGGGACAGAGGTGGTTCTCCATGATATGGATGGAGAGGAATACAGGAAAGTTGTTACGGAGAAAGCGTCCATGGACAAAGTCCGGGATCTGTTCTGCTTCTGCTGCTTCACTTCGTTACGCTACTCGGACCTTGCCCAGTTGCAACGGACGAATATTCAGGACGGCTATATCCAATTGACCACGATCAAGACCGATGACACGGTCAATATCCCCCTTAATGAACAAGCACAGGCGATCCTGAATAAGTACGCGGCCTTCGACTTCGACGGATTAGCCCTTCCTGTCATCAGTAACCAGAAAATGAACCAGTATCTCAAGGATATCTGTGAGTTGTGCGAGTTCACAACACCTGTAACCATTGTCCAGTACATTGATGGAAAGAGAAAGGATATCTGCCAGCCGAAATGGAAACTGATGGCTACTCACGCTGCAAGGCGGACATTCATTTGTACCGCCCTGGCGGCAGGAATCCCTCCCCAGGTCATTATGAAAATGACCGGCCATTCTGACTACAAAGCAATGAAACCCTACATCGAGGTCGCGGAGAGAACCAAGGATGATGCAATGGTGAAGTTTGCCAACTTTCTTAAATAGAGCGAGCTATGAATATACTTCTCATTATTGCCTATTCACTCCTGGCGGCCCTTGCCGTGTGGGCAGCCTATTGGTTCTTTAAGGATCCAGGGCATTTCCTTCTCTTGGACAACAAATACAGGATGATGGTGAGAATCCGCAAATGTTATTTAAAGGGACAGAAGGCTCAGCCCCAGGACAGCGAAGATTACTTCCTGAGAAAGGCGACAAAGATCATCAACGACTATAGGCCAGTCTTCGGGCCGATTGAGATAAAGGCAGATCTCCAGTTCCACAAGGAGACCGTCACCAATATGCTTTCCAGAAGGGAATACTATCAGTACTATTTCACGCAAGGACGATCCAACCTGCAATGGTTCCGACAGATGTATGAAGACTACCGCTCTGGAATCTATGCGACTTACCCATATGATCGGGAAAGCAAGCTTGAGGCTGTTTTACCGGAGCCAATCAAGAATAATAAAACGCTCGTCAGCGATATCACCAAGTTCATTGATGCCGGATGGCTAGATGAGAATGGGCGGCCTGTTCCCGGGGTCAAAAAGGAACAGCAACTGTCACTGGCTGCATCCATCCTATGCGATTATGCCGGAGTAAAGAACTATGATGACCTTTTCGGATCCTATTGGGGTATTAAGCCGTCAACAATGAGGTCCAACAAACGGCATGCGTTGGAGAGCGTTGACGGAGCGTCGATGCTGGTGGAAATCGAAGGAATACTGGGAGAATCTCGTACAATATGATATAGTTCCCTATGCTCCACTAAAATCCCTCTCAGACTACTCTGAGAGGGATTTTTCGTATAGAATGTAACAAAAAGTGTAACAATCTAGTCACCGAAAAGCAAAGCACAGTCGTATATAGCCAGACAGAGTCGCGAATTTATAGCACAACGGCTTTAGCATTGGCAGTCAGAGGCTAGTGTGCCGACCGATTCATCAGAATTGCGGCCTCCACTTCTTCGGGGGTAGGGTTGATTTTGAGGATGGTTCCATCTGGGCCGATGAGGAAACGACTGCCAGCGGCATTAGAGACACCGTACAATGTCCAGACCGCCTGATCTTCTCCCAGGGCGATCAGGTTCGTCCACGGATATGCATCCTGTGCCAAGGCCTTTCTCCATTGGGAGTCCTTGAATTCTCGCGCCGCGCCTACCACCGTAAATCCGTCGTCCTTGTACTTTTCATAAATCGGGACCAGCAGGCGGCTGTTCGACCGGCAGGGACCGCACCAGGATGCCCAAAGATCCAACAATGCCACTTTACCGTCAATCAAAGATGACAACGAGACCAGATTCCCTTCTGTATCTGGCAAGGAGAAATCCTGGTAAAGAGCACCTTCGTAAACCTTGACTCCCTCGATGGCCTCCTTGGCCAAGTTGTGCAAGTTGCACTCGGGGAAGAGATCCTTATACACCTCGTCATAGTGAGACAGCCAGAAACCAACATCGTGGTTGAGCCGAAGTGCATTTCTCATGGCCTCCGCCGCCAAGTAGAAGGTTGCCAGCGTGGGCTTTTCTTCACAGAGATGGACCCTGTCATAATCCAGTTGTCGCTTGCCAATCTCGTTATTCAACGAATCCCGAGCCTGACCCTCCGGGGTCAGCATCTCTCCACTCATTTCAAGTTTACTCAGGAGCACGGTCAATGAATCCCGTTCTGCGCCGGAAGCGCCTTCGACGAAACACCTGTCCCAAAGTATCTGGTACTCTTTCGTAAAATATGTGTTCGCCTGCGCCAGACTGTCAAACTGCCTGCGGTACTCTGTCCAATCATCCTGAAGCGCTTTATTCTTTGTTTCCCGATATGAGCTGAAGGATGAATTCAGTGGAGACACTGAACTGCTATAGATCCTGGATTCTCCCCCTTCACCTTTCGAATAAGTCACATACAGTTCCGGACTGTCTACGAAAAAGGGAAGGACCGCATAACTTCCTCCTTCTTTGCGGTTAGGGACATATATTTTATACACCGAATTGGAATCCAAGGAGAGGTATGCATCTATCTTGTTATTCCGAATCCTGATTTTTGCCAGAGGCTTTTCCCCATGGGAAACAGCCATGACATCCACAGGAAAGACCAATGCGTACCTTCCCTCCGCCCCCTCAATCGTTCCGGTCAGGTGGAAATTGCTCTCGTTCCGGCCGGCGCAGGAAGCCAGCAGGGTCAATGCAAACAAGAGTTGGATTGTCTTTTTCATTCACTTACTTTTTTGTTAAATGCAAAGTTACGAAGAATTAGATATATCTGCAAACACATCCTTCATTACCTGTTTTTCAAAAAACGACGGCGGTCTCACGACCTTCACGTGGATTATGAACGTTGACAATCATGGAAGTATCGTGCAACTTCATGCCCTAAGGCCTTCTGATCCGGTGGCACTTACAACTGCAATGGACACCCTTGATTAGGTACCAGACTTATGGTCATTGTGCAGCACTGCGCGGATACGAAGTTGCAGCAGGCCTGCCTTCCCAAGCTAAAAGCGGACCTTTTCGAGTATCAACAAGGAGAGCCAGAACCCGTTTATTCTGACCATCTATGTGTCCGATGTGTTCTCCGGAGATTCAGAGGAGAAATATATCTATCAACAGCATCAGAACGGTTATCCGGGCATTGGCAGTTCCACGCCGGAAATCTACCTCTTTGAGCTTGACCACGACTTCAGGCAGGAGGACCGGAAAGCGGCCTACACGCCCGCGGCGCGTTATTACGTTAAGGAGTGCAGCAAGGACAAGCTGGTGCTCACGCGCGAAGAGGTCAACGTGGACGCCCCTCACATGATAGAGGGCGATGTGACGTTCCGGAGGATGGGGCTGTATACCAAGTAGATTCTTCGGTTTTTTGCCTTGATATGACAAAATTGCCGCCACCCAACAGTGACGGCAGTTTCTTTTCCTATTCGATTTCACCTACCTGTTTCTACCCCAACCATTGTTTCTCTTCGTGCCGTCCCAGTTGGTGAGTTCATTGTTAGAACCACCACCGCCTATGTTGGCACCTCCCCTGCCTCCGGCTGCGAGCATCAGCCCTTCCATGATCTCCCTGGGGACACTCATTTCCTCGCTGAGTTGCTTTGTGCGGGTTGCCGCGAGATCACTCATGAAAGGGGTTGTCCCTTTCCAGTTAACTTTTCCGAGCAGGCTTTCTGTTGCCTGCGTTCGCTGGTCTTTATCTGTCGGATCCAGACCGCACATATACGCCTCGGCGATAATGCCGCTGCCGATAACACTCTCATCATCCTGGGAGAAGAGATATTTATCGTAGTCTTTGGCGAAGTCGGATATGGCTTTTGTCGCGTCAGTTATCCACTGGTTTATCTGCCTTTGGAAAGACTCCTTGTTCCGTCGGATGGTTTCCCAAATCTCTTTGATCTCGGGGATGGCGAGCATATCGTGGACCTTTTCTTCCGCATCGCTTGCCCTGCGCCTTTCTCCAGTTGCGATTCGATCAGCTCTCTCTGCCCGCCTATTGGCTGATTCACACTCAGCCTGAAGTTTCCGGACAGCGGTTTCGTCAACTGACGCTAGCTTTTCCTTCAGTCGGGTGCTCTCCGCAGTCAGTTTCTCATTGGCCTCATGGAGTATCCGGTTTTGCTCAATCTTGTCTGCGATATCCTTTTTCGTCTGTTTGTAAAGGGCTTTGCCCGCACGCTGAATCTCCTCTTTCTGGGCAGCCTTCGCTTCTATGAGTTTGGTCTGCAAGTCGGTCAGTATCTTCTTCACGGCCTTCAACCGGTCCGTCCTCCACTCCTCTTTACCGCCAAGGACAGGGAATGGCGTGGCAAGCTCACTATTGATGGATTCCAATGCCGCATTGACCAGCGGATCCGTGGCCAGGTTATGCACGAATAAATCCTCCTCTTTGATATCCATCGCATTGCCGATAGACTTCAATGTGGATAGCAAATTGTCCCGATCTTCCCGGAGTGCCTGATTCTTCGCTTCTTGTTTTTTCAGGATGAAGTCGTTCCGTTCCAGATGCTCCAGTCCTGTCTCAGACTTGCGCTGTCCACGCTGCATTTCCAACACCTCGGCCAGAAGGTCCTGCATCTGCGACATATCCTTCACGTTCAGTTTGCGTGATTTGCCGGTGGAGTGGTCCATCCAGTCCCAGACGATGTGTGCGTGAAGATTCGGTTTCCATCCCATGCGACGGTCGACATCCTCATAGTGTCCTTCGTCCCTGTGGATATGTATCTGGATAGCGTTGATGCCCCACCTCTCCTGGACACTGTCTGTGAATTTCAGAAGGTCCTCCATCGTGGTCGTTTCCTTGATGACAACCACGCCCTCGCGCAATGGACTGCTGCCCCGGCGAGTGTGGGTTTTGCCATTCTTGTCCTTGTACTTTACGTCCTCTTCCTGCATTGCTCTGCCGGTCTTCTCCTTCACCAAGTCCCGTAGCATATTGAGATATTCCTGAAGGGTTTTTCCGCCCATTCCAGGTGAGATATATGTCTCATTCTCGGAGGTAAGGTCTAAGCGTATGTAGATCTTCTTTGGGTCGAGGGATTTGAGATACTCCTTGTCCCGCCTGTTGTGCGCCTCACTCTGGGCGATGTTGCAGGGGTTGATGTGGATCGATGCTTTTGCTGATGCGCTCATATTTTTTACGTGTTTGTGATTGATTTATAAATCGGGGTATCGGGGCTGCGCCCTGATCGGAGGGTGCAGGGAGAGGGTCACTCCCTGCCGGGGATACAAGGGGCGGCGGTCCCTTGCCCTACCCCTCGGGAGAGCCCACAACTACAGAGGCGGAGCGTGTAGTTATAGTGGGCTATAACAGGGCAAGCCCTGCTTTTTAATTTGCCACTCTCCGGACCGGCTTCGCTTCATTGACCTCGTCATTGCTCTTAGTCTCGGTCGTAGCTCTGAGAGAATGGCCATGAAAGAAGCCGGGGCGACAGGTCGGGTTGCTTTCCTTGACGGGCCTTGTCGCCGGAGGGTTCCCGCTTCCCACATCTTTTCTCTATCCGGTTAGGAATAAAGGGAAAGGGAAAAGAGGCGGGGATGGCTCTACGATGTCCCACCTGGATCCGGTGGATTTGCGCAGTCGGATTTATTGGTTTCGACAGCTGTTTCAGGTGGGACACGCTTGGTGGTCCTGACCGGTTTCACGATTGGTTTGACTACAGGATTACTGACAAAGAATCGGCTCCTTATCATTCCTCGATACTCGAACCAAGCTGACAGACAAATCATCGTGTGGATAGTGGTCCGATTAGATGGTTCAGAGCGGAGAATGCCAAGTTGATTGAATTCTTGAACGATACGGGTTGCCGTCTTCCGGTCGCAGCCCCACAGTCTGGCAAGGTCAACCTTGGAGGCTACGAATTGCCCTGGTTGTAGGACAGCTGAAAAGTTCTTTCCATAGACTTTGTTCTCCTCTGGAATGGTCATTTGAAGGAAGGTCTTGAAGCATTTCATCCGATGGATTTCCTGCTGCTCATCCGAGAGATAATCCAACTGCGCATCATTGAGGGTAATGCTATATCTGAGGTTCTTTTGCATAAGGCTTGTCTGGCTTTTTGGTTCAGTGAGACTATGAGACTTTGACACTTTGCCAATCGGAGCTGCCCAGGGCTCAAAAGTCTCAAAGTGTCAAAGTCTCATTCATTAAATCTTGGAATACTTTCCCGGCCCGGTCTTCTTTAGAAATATGCCATCGGATTCATTTCTGAGATAACGAAAGACCGTGCTTCTAGAGATCTGGAGTTGTTTTCCGACGGCGACGGCCTGATCCGAGGTGAAGTCTGTATTCAAAGCATTCAACAAATCAAAGAACCGACCGTGATCGACCCCTCCCATTTGAATCAGTTTATAGGCATACTTCGACGTCTCAAAAAAGTAGTTGGCAAGGATCGTCGCTCTCAATGCGGTATTTTCGTCGACAATGGTTGATAGAGGAATTTCTCCGGCCGCTTCTCGCATAGCGTGGATGATGAGGCAGAAACGGAGACAGTAGTCCTGAGTCTTACGGAAAATGGCAATATCGGATAATGATCCGCGCTCTGAGTTTTCGATTTCCGTATCGTTTTGCCATTGACGAACGACTTCCCATGCGTCCTCGTTGAAGGAATAGACCTTGAGGGTTTCATCATCGCTGTTGTAGCCGCTAGCATCCAGCATCTTGGTCAAGAACTGTTCCCATTCTTCTTCGCATCCGGAAGGGAGGTCGATACTTTTCCATAGCATCGGTTCTCCTTCGGCTGGATTATTGACGAATAGCATTCGATAGAAGAACCCATTATCCGTGTTCTCTCCTCCAAACAGTTTGGGCAGTATGCCAGGTTGTATACCACCAATCACGCTGACATAAGGGTCAGTTACGAAAGTAATATCATCTTCCCCTTTGCGGTTCACGGTAATGGGGACTCCGCTGTAGAGGCTGAGCCATTGCTCACGATCTCCGCCGCCGGCATTGTACTTATTGAAGGATGATATCCATCCTCTTAGCTCATCCACGAAGACGAAAATTCCTCGCTTCGACTCTCCGAGAACTTTTGTGATGGCCTCCATGGTGATGTCCTGGAAGCGAAGTTGTTTCGCCTTAGGTTTGTCGCCTTTGGCTCCATCAGGGGCCTTGCGCCATTCATTGAGTTTATTCTGATACTCCTTAATGCTTTCCTTGTCAAGTTCAAGGAATGGAGCGATGGCAAAATTGATGGGATGTGTCTTGCCGGATCCCGGTGAGCCGAGCAGCGCCATGAAAAGATGGGCTTTTGCCTTGAATGAGTTGGCCTCCAAGGTGCGGTAGTTCCCGACAGCCACCGAAGCTGCGAAAAACAATGCCGCGGCGATGTAGTTGACCGGGAAACACGATTCCTCATGCGTGGTATCTATAATCTTCCGTATGTTCTCCGGAAAGATAACGACCGGAAAGACCGGTCCATTGTCCTCGTGGATCATCTTTACCTCCTTTTCTTGGAATGGGTCTCGAATAGTTCATATGCCTTTTGGACGTCGGTGATGATGGTCCTTCCGTTTTGGTGGACGGCATCCTTGATAATCGTATTCTTCAGTTTCTGGGCACGTGACATCTTACAATTGAAGATCTTGCAGATGCCGTCCAGACCGAAGACTACTTCCTTCCCGGCCAGTTTCGCCGGGACGTGTTGAGAAGCAGAGGGCGTCTCGCTCTCGTGCGTTACATTGACGCTGCTGCCCATCTCTTCGCGAATGACATCGCGAAGATCCTGGAGTGTTAGCATCACGATGGGTGTAGTACTTGTCTTTTCCATATATCGATAAATAATTTTGATGCGTCCGGGCCCGGATGCGGTTGTTTTCCGCAAGGATAAGCCATTTTTCAGGGAAAGACTTTGCACAGACTTGCACGGGATTTTGCACTGGATTGATAGTCAACAAGCTATATTCTCTTTTCTTTCCCTTTGTTTAATCCTGTTAAGTGTTTTTACATAGTGCGGACACAGCCCCAAAAATCGCCAAACACCCAAAAAATTCCGCCAACTGTTGAATCAAAAAACGGCCAAGTGCCTAATCAAGTTGCTGCCTTGATTTGGAAAAGCGTCGTATGGTTGGAGGAGGGAATAAAAAGCCAGAGGCCAAAATCGACAATTTTACCCAAAAAGTCCTCGAGATTTGGAAAATTTTACCCATATTTGCGTCATATAGATCTGCTTTATGGAAAAAAACACTCAATTGCCTGAAATCTTGATTGCTACTTCTGACAAGAAATTGTCGGCAATGATTACTAGTCTCAAAAAGGAGGAGAAGATTCGTAAAATCGCATCGAGAGTATATACATCAAACCTAACAGATGCTCCAGAAAACATTATAAAGCGTAACCTGTATTCTATTATTGGAAAGCTGTATCCTGGCGCATTAATCAGCCATCGGTCTGCTTTTGAATTGAGGCCATCTATAGACGGGCATTTCTATCTTACCTATACTTACACAAAGAATATATCTCTTCCAGGGGTTACACTACATCTTATTTCTGGCCCAAAACCTATCGACCTCGATATCCCATATCTGGATGGTTTGTATATTTCCAATCCGGCCAGAGCCTATTTGGAGAATTTGCAACTAGGCTATGTGCGAAACGGTATCTCCAAGTGCCTTCCTCAGGCAGAACTTGAGGCAAGACTCGAAAAGAAAATGCTGGCTAATGGAGAACAGGAATTAAACCATCTTCGTGACCAGGCTAGAGAGATATCAGAAGTGTTACATCTAGAGAAGGAATTCAGGCTCCTTGATAAAATCATAGGTGCAATTCTTTCCACAAGAGAGGCAGAGATGCTTCAATCGGAATCCGCCAAAGCATGGGCCGCAGGTGAGCCCTATGATTCGCAGCGAATTGAACTATTCACGTTGTTATTCGAGCATCTTGTCAATAAAGATTTCAAGCATTACATCGATATCAATTCCTCCGAGTCGGCATATAAGAATTTCGCCTTCTTTGAGAGTTATTTTTCAAACTACATTGAAGGGACAGAATTCGAGGTTGAGGAAGCCAAGCAAATAGTTGATACCGGTGTAGCGCTCCCCACCAGGGACGAAGATAGTCATGATGTGCTCGGAACTTTCTATCTCACATCCAATCGTAAGGAAATGTCCATCCTTCCCAAGGATCCAGATGACCTTATAAGCATTTTACAGCGTCGTCATTCCATCCTTCTTTCCGCCCGGCCGACAAAGACCCCGGGTCTTTTCAAAGAGCAGAACAACAAAGCTGGGAATTCACACTTTGTCGATTACCGAATGGTACGTGGTACGTTGAAAAAAAGTTTTGAGATATATCGCGCTCTCCAAGATCCGGTTGCAAGAGCCTACTTCATTCTGTTTGTGATTAGTGAGGTTCATCCCTTCAATGATGGTAATGGACGGATTTCCCGGATTATGATGAATGCCGAGCTTACGGCTGCGAATATGCCTAAGATTATCATTCCTACCGTTTATCGCATTGACTACATTGATGCCTTGAAACGTCTCACTCAGAACGGAGAACCGGCAACCATTATAAGAGCTATGGAAAGAGTCCGTTTGTTCAGCAGTGGTCTGGATGGTTCCGATTATGACACTTTGAGGACCTATCTGGAGCAATGCAATGCTTTCCGGGACGAACAGGAATATATTCTCCGTTTTTAGTTTTCGACAGTTTTACCCGAATCTGGCTTTGAATTTCGACAAAATTACCGCAAATAATAGCTTGCGTTTTAGCTTGGAAATTTTGTAATATATTGATAATAAGCATATAAAAGTGCTCCCGCCTGGGGCACCGTAAAAAGAGCTAATCGACTGATTTTCAGCGGTTAGCTCTTTTTGTGTCTCAATTTTTGGCGACATTTTGGCGACTTAGGGCCATTTTTGCCGACTAAAAGTAAGCACCTTGTCTTCACTTCGCCACAGATCGGTTTATTTCGGATAGAAGTGCCCATTTTATATGCAGAGAGTTTTTGTTAACTTTGTATTTGAAGGAAGTTTACTGCTGAAGGCCATTGTGATTCCAACTAGAATTCAGGAGATAATAGAATACGCATTATATGAGATTTACAAAATTCGATATTGGTGCAGAGATAATTGCGATACTCACTAGGGGTATGTATCCGGATCCGAAGGATGCGTTGCGTGAGTATATCCAAAACGGTGTAGACGCAAAGGCTCATAGTATTTCCGTCAAAATTAGGCAAGGTAACATTGTAGTCCAAGATGATGGTACCGGTATGGATTATCTTACATTAAGGAAAGCAGCCAGAATAGGTGTTTCTGATAAGAATCCATCCAAAGATGTTGGTTTTATGGGTATTGGCATATACAGTGCGTATCACCTATGCGATACGTTGACCATCTTAACGCATGGAGAAAATGATGGGCCTCTCAAGTTAACAATGCAGTTTTCTAAAATGAGAACGACACTTGAGTTACAGCGCAAGGAACGTCAAAACGGGTCGATAGGCGGAGATCAGGTCATCGATTTGCAGTCTTTACTTGAAAGTAATGTCTCCATCACTGAAAAAGATGAGCTATCCTATAGTGTTTTCCCAAACAGAGGAACACGCGTTGAGTTATCAGGGGTTACACCATATTTTTATAGCGAAATCTGTGATTTAGACAAAACCTCACGGTATTTACAAGATGTTGTTCCTTTACATTTTGACCCAGATGTGTTTCATTATGCATTAGATATCGAGGGAATGATTAATGAGGCATGTAAAGAGAATGATAATTATTATGAATCAATTAGTTTGCGGCTACAAGTAAATAACGAAAGCAGGACTTTATTCAAACCGTATAAGGATTCAGACTTTAACAATGACAGTGCAGCTCTGCTTCATGTTAAGCCAATTAAGGGCGCCGACGGATCGTTTTATGGAGTCATGTGGGGGTGCCTCAATTCTGATAGGAGAAAAATAAAGAATACAGATTTGAGAGGATTCTCTATTAAGAAACAGGGTTTCGCTATTGGGAAAAGAGCAGATGCCGTAAAATTTTTTGGGAGAGGTAACACCTTCTTTGATCGTTATATTGGAGAGATTATTATCACGGACCCGAGAATTTTGCCAAACGCTTCTCGTAACGATATTGAGTATTCTCCTTTGCGCGATTCGTTCTATTATTCTGTTCGTGAGTTAGCTTCTTTTTTTGATTCTGAAGCCGAAAAGTACCAAGAAGCTTGTAAAGCGGACGATGTTTTGAATAATATGATTCTTTCATTAAAAGAAATTTATTCAAAGACCGAGATGAGTCTGCAGGATTCAGAAATCCTTTTACAGCTGTATACAAAGTTATCGAACGAGCACAATCAGTTAAGTCAACGGATAAAGGAAAAAAGGATAAATCCTCAAAAAGTAGATGAAACTAGAGACGTTAACAAAAAACAGGAGCAGCAACTAAAGTATATACAAAGCCGAATTCTTATTAACCAAGAAAAGAGATCCGAGCAAGAGGGTAACAAAACGGCCACAAAAACAAAAGGGAAGAAGGCACCCGAAATGGGTTCCATCAATTCAATTCATACAGATGATAAAAAGACTAGTTTCGATTCTTTAATAGAGGTTGTAAATGATTTAGAGTTGCGATATGATGACGGTATGAAGGAATTGTTGGAGATCGTGGATGAGCGTTTTATCCAAGGGATGGCCAAGAACAAAGAGGATTATTCTCTTTTATTGAAGGCATTAAGAGATGAGTTGCTAGAAGATAATTAGTCATGCCAGATTTCAGTACACCGCATAAGGTTTGTATTCGGGAAAGATTCGATAAAACATTGATTCATTTCCTTAAAAACAAATTTGGTTGCAAGATTATCTACTATGGCCTGCCTTCCCCGGAAGCTGCGGATATCATCTGCTGGAAAGACGACATTGATTATGTCGTAGCTTTTCAATGCAGAGACTATCCGAATCCATCCTCGCCTGATCAAAACACCGAGTATATAGATGCGTTATATCAAAAACTCAGTGAATTAGATGCGGATTTCGGCGATGACCACCCAGGCATTTCGGCGATAACCACCCACTTGAGTTAACGTTTCAAGCCTGGTTTGGCAAATATAGGATTATTTTCTCATACTGTCACCGGAAAGCTCGATTCTG
>Ga0310695_10011236_pt1 | contig 12851 bp, 15 predicted proteins | sample RumenRJG_04DNA_FD_203882 | JGI IMG/M metagenome (GOLD analysis project Ga0310695, IMG submission 203882) | Bovine rumen microbial communities from Lethbridge, Alberta, Canada - RJG_04 (v2) (version 2) | ecosystem: Host-associated > Mammals > Digestive system > Stomach > Rumen | place: Canada...
GGTTTGGCTGATAAGTATCAAATGCAGCATATGGTAAAAACGATGCTCGGTTTAAAAGAAATACCAAAACCGGATGATGCGGCCGATGCTCTTGCAATGGCAATTTGTCATATTAATACCAATAGATTTAATTTGAATAAGTTTTAAAATAATAAATTTATCCTACTGGTTTAATTGCCTTTTATCTTCTATTTTGGTATCATAACAAGTTGAAATATTAGAGTATAAAGGGAGCATTGTAAGAAGATGTTAAAGTATGTAAGAAACGAGTTGTTCGTTGAAAAAGTTCCAGTATCAAAATTAGCTAAAAAGTTCGGAACACCGATTTATATTTATTCTCAAAAAAAATTGGAATCTAACTTTAATGCATATAAAACCGGTTTTAAAGGTATTGATACCATTGTTTGTTATGCAATGAAAGCAAATTCCAATTACAGCATATTAAAATTGTTGGCAAAACTCGGTGCCGGTGCGGATATAGTTTCCGGCGGTGAATTGTACAGAGCATTAAAAGCGGGAATAAAACCTCAAAAAATAGTTTATTCCGGTGTGGGGAAAACAACACAAGAAATAGAGTTTGCGTTAAAAAACAATATTTTGATGTTCAATGTAGAATCTTTTGAAGAGTTGGAAAAAATAAATAAAATAGCAGGAAAACTTAAAAAGAAAGCAAGACTTTCTTTCAGAGTAAATCCTAATGTTGATGCTCATACCCATAAATATATTACAACAGGTAAAGAAGGAAATAAGTTCGGTATAAGATACGAAGATGCATTGGATATTTATATTAAAGCATCAAAAATGAAAAATATTGAAGTTGTAGGTGTAGACAGTCATATAGGTTCGCAAATTTTGGATGTTGCACCGTTTAAGTTGGCGGCAGAAAAAATGTCTGCATTGATAGATAAGTTGGAAGAAAACGGTATAGATATAAAATACATTGATATCGGCGGTGGTCTCGGAATAAAATATACGGCTGCAGATAAACCGCAAAAACCTATAGATTTAAGAAAGTTGATAATGCCTGTATACTCAAAGTATAAAGGTAAAACGATAATTGTTGAGCCCGGAAGAGCGATTGTAGGTGATACCGGAATATTGGTAGGGGAAGTTTTGTACAGAAAAACTTCAGGTACAAAAAACTTTATAATTACAAACTTGGCTATGACGGATTTGATAAGACCTGCATTATATGAGTCTTATCACAATGTTTTGCCTGTAAAAAAATCTTCCAAAAAACAACAGGTTGCAGATATTGTAGGTCCTGTGTGTGAGTCGAGTGATTTTATTGCTAAAGACAGAAAGTTTCCTGTGCCGGAACAAGGTGATTTTATTGCCGTAGAATGTGTCGGAGCTTACGGCAGAGCGATGGCAAGTCAATATAATTCAAGATTAAGAGGAACGGAATTATTGGTTAACGGTTCCAAAGTAAAAGTAATAAGAAAAGCGGAAACAATAGAAGATTTGATGTCTAAAGAAATAAAATAAAAGTTATAAATATAAATTTAATGTAGTAAAGGGGTTTTTATGTTTTCAGGCAGTTTTACAGCTATTGTCACACCATTAAAAAACAATAAGGTTGATTTTGATGCGTACAAAAAAATAATTGATATGCAGATAGATGCCGGAATTACCGGTATTGTTCCTTGCGGTTCAACGGGAGAATCTGCAACCTTATCTCATCAAGAACACGACGAAGTTATACAAAAGGCAGTAGAGTTTTCTAATGGTAAATTAAAAGTTATTGCAGGAACAGGTTCAAACTCTACGGCAGAAGCAATAAGATTGTCTAAACATGCACAAGAAGTAGGTTGTGACGGAGTATTGCTTGTTGCTCCATACTATAACAAACCTACACAAAAAGGTTTGTATCTTCACTATAAAGAAGTTGCGAATGCAATCAATATTCCTGTTGTGTTATACAATATTCAAGGTAGATCTGCAGTCAACATTGAACCTAAAACAATAGCACAACTTGCAAAAGATTGTAAAAATATAGTTGCGGTAAAAGAAGCTTCAGGTTCACTCGATCAAATGTCTCAAATAAGAATGTTGGCTCCTGAGATGGATTTGATATCCGGTGATGATGCTTTGACAGTACCTATAATGTCTATCGGTGGAACAGGAGTAATTTCCGTATTATCGAATATATGTCCTAAAGTTGTTGCAGATTTGGTTAATGCAATGTTAAAAAAAGATTTGGATAAAGCTAACGAAATAGCTTTTAAATGGTTGCCTTTGGTAAAAGCAATGTTTATAGAAACAAACCCTATACCGGTTAAAGCGGCAATGGCTATGATGGGTATATGTTCCGATGAAATGAGACTTCCTATGTGTTCATTGTCTGACGAACATAAGGAAAGTTTAAGAAAAACATTAAAAAGTTTTAACTTAATATAAATTTTTTATTATTATAAGCCATAAACTTAGCTTTAAGCTAAGTCTATGGCTTTTTTAGGAGAAAAATATGGCTAATATAATAGTTTGTGGTGCATGCGGCAGAATGGGTAGTGCAATAATCAATATGGCAAAACAAGATAAAGATTTTAATATAGTTGCAGGAACGGAAATAGATTCAAGTCCTGCAATAGGTAACAAAGATCCTTTAATAGTAAAATCAAGTGATATGGAGAATGTTGTAAATGCGGGGGATGTTATAATAGATTTTACAATAGCATCAAATACAATGAAAAATGTGGAAATTGCTCTTAAGAAAAATGCAAAAATAGTTATAGGAACAACAGGTTTAACAGACGAAAATAAAGAAGTATTAAAAAAAGCAGGGGAAAAGATTTCTATAGTTTTTGCACCTAATATGTCAACCGGAATTAATTTGTTACTTGATATAGTTGAAAACATTTCAAAGAAAATTCCTAACTATGATGTTGAAATAGTTGAAATTCATCATAACAAGAAAAAAGATTCTCCGTCAGGAACAGCATTAAGATTAGCTGAAGCTGTTGCTGCAGGACATAACAAAAGTTTAAAAGATGTTGGTGTATATGGAAGATACGGAACACAAGCATTAAGAAAACCCGGCGAAATAGGGGTTCATGCGGTAAGATGCGGAGATGTTTGCGGAGATCATAAAGTATATTTTGCAAGTGAAGGGGAAGTAATAGAAATATCACATAAAGCAACATCAAGAGCATGTCTTGTTGCAGGAGCATTAAGAGCAGCAAAATGGGTTAACAATAAGCCTGCAGGCTTTTATGATATGAGAGATGTCTTGGATTTGAAATAATATTTAATGAAATATATAACGATTACGATAACAACACCAAATAAAAAAATTACAAATAAAATTATAAAAGTTTTATTAAGTCAAAATTTGATTTCTTGTGTTAATATAATAACAAATATTGAATCTGTTTATTGGTGGAAAAATAAAATCAATAGAAAAAATGAATATTTGCTTATATGTAAATCAATAAAATCAAATTTAAAAAAAATAATAAAAAAAGTAAAAGAAAATCATCCTTATGAAGTTCCTGAAATAGTATGTTATGATATTTTGGATGGGGAACAAAATTATCTTAAATGGATAACTTGTTATACAAAAAATGCAACAAACAAATAAAATAATTTTAGCTTCACAATCTCCAAGAAGAATAGAGCTTTTAAAAAAGTGGGGACTTTCTTTTAAAGTAATTCCAAGTACTATAAAAGAAAAAATTATTCATAAAAGGCCGTCAGCTATTGTAAAATCTTTATCTTATCAAAAAGCAAAATCCGTAAAACAAGAAAAACCTGGGGCTATAGTTATAGGTGCAGATACAATTGTTGTTTTAAATGGCAAAATTGTAGGAAAACCTAAAAACAAAGAGCATTCAATTCAAATATTAAATGAACTTAATGGTAGTTTTCATAAAGTTTATACAGGAGTTACTATTTTAAGTGACAATAAAGAACTTGTGTTTTATGATGTAGCCAAAGTAAAGATGCAAAAACTTTCCGATGATAAACTTAAAACTTTATTCGGTAAACATATGGATAAAGCAGGTTCTTATGCCGTTCAAGATAAGGACGATTGTTTTGTAAAAAAAATATATGGCGATTACTACACTGTGGTAGGAATGCCATATATTAAATTAAAAAAAGAGTTAAAGAAATTTAAAATTTACCTAAAATAATTAACTGTTCTTTAATGTTATTTTATAATCTGTTTTATCTTGTACTTTTTCAAACCAATCATTTAAAATTTCATTAGGCTTTATTTGTAAAAGCATAGCTTCATTTACATCTTCTTTACTGTTTTCTTTAAAATACTTTTGTTGTGCATCACTCATTTTTGCAGACGAAGCAATTAAAAGTTGCAATTTATTGGATATAAGTTGTTTCCTTCTTAAGTTTTCAAACTCTTTAGGGGATAATCTCATATTATTTAAAAATTGGAAATAATATCTGCTATCAAACTGATTGTTTTCATTTAAAAAATAAGGATAACTTTGAATATCTGCAGCAAGTTCACTATCGGAAACCGTTATTCCATACTTATCTGCCTGTTGATAAATTATTTCATCTTTAACCAAATTTGTAATTATATCGTTTTGAATTCTCTTCATCATTTCTTCGGTTAAATCCATGTTTGAATACTTAATCATACTTATGGCATTGTTATATAGTGCATAGTATATTTTATATGGTATTTTTTGACCATTTACAACTGCAGCTGTATCATAGTAAGTTCTTTCTCCGAATAAATAAGAACCGAAACCTACAAATGTTCCTGCCAAAAAACCGCAAATTGTAAGTAAAAATATTGTAACTTTATGTCTTCTTAAAAAATTCATCATGATATTAGTCCTTTAATCCTCTTCTATAAGTTCTTCTTGTTTGTTTTCTTCTTCATCTTCTGTTTCTTCTTTATTATCTTCAACATCATCTTCTTGTTGTTTTATCATTGTACTTTTTCCTTCAAAAAAAGCACCTTCACTTATGGAAAGAATAGTTGTTTGTATATTACCGATAACTACCGATTTGTCTAATAGTTCTATACCTTCGGTTGCTATAATATTACCTTCTATTCTTCCGCCGATAACTATATATTTTGCAGTTATATTTCCTTTTATTTCCGCGCTTTCTCCTATAACAACCCCTTCGCTTTTTTCTATATTACCAACCATTTTTCCGTCAATTCTTACGGCTTTGTTGGAAATTATATTTCCTTTAAATGTAGTATCAAGTCCTATCCATGTTTCAACACTATCAAGATACTTTTTACTTTTTTTACTCATAATAAAATCCTTTTTATTAATTAAAATATCCGGATAAATATTTTACCGGATTAATCGGTCTATTATTATAATGAACTTCATAATGCAAATGCGGTCCCGTAGATCTGCCGGTGCTTCCCATTTTTGCAATTTCTTGTCCTTTTATTACAACTTCACCTTTTTTTACAAGCATTTTTGATAAATGTGCATATACAGTTCTGTATCCGTATCCGTGCTCAACTGAAATGACATATCCGTAACCTCTTTGCCATCCGGCAAAAACTATAATGCCGTCTGCCGTAGAATGAACGGATTCGCCTTTTTTACCTGCTATATCCATGCCAGTATGAAAGAATTTATTTCTGAAAATAGGATGCAATCTGAAACCGAACATAGAAGATATTATTCCTTTGCAAGGCCATATTGAAGGAGTATATCTGAATTTTTCTCTTTGGAAATTTATATGATCTATTATTTCGTTATAACTTTTTATTGTAGCTTTATATTCTTCCATCAATTCAAAAGATCTTTCCGCTAAATTTTGGTAAGATATTGAATCCGTTTTTCCGGAAAGGATTAAAGATAATGCACTTGATTCTACCGGAGTCGGACCACCATATCCCAATCCGTTTTCTATTATTATTCTCTTTGAATCCATAGATAATAAAGATCTTATATGATCGTCATTCTGTTTTATTTGTGCCAAGATTTCTTTTGATTTTTTTATTTGTTCGGAAAAGAACAACATTCTTATTTTCATTATTTTATTATCTGCTTTTACTTTCCAATAATCAACATGTTGTCCCGATATGAACCCTGCCCATAATGTTAATGTCGTCCATGCTAAGAAGCATATGAGCAAAAAAGATAAAGAAAAATTAAAGTGCACTGGCTTTAATTTACCGTGATGTATAAAAACCACTGTTATTTTTCTTTTAAATTCTTTAAAAACAGAAAATATTTTCTTCATAAAATCCTATATAGTTTAACATAAAAATATTTATATTTCAATATGTTTTTGATTTTTTTAAAACTAAGTTCTTATATATCATATATTTGAACTTTGTCTTTTAATGTATCCAATAAGGCAACAGTGCTCTTTCCGTATCTTCTTCCGCAACATTCACCGGGATTAATATAAAAACTATTTTGTATTTTTCTTATATTTGATTTGTGTGTATGTCCATAAATTATATAATCGACATCATTGTAATTATTATACAGGTAATGTGTTAATAGAAAGTTTTTGTTTTCAATAGTAAATTTATAAGGAGGATGAGATATTATTCCGAAAGCATTTATAGTTTTATTTAAATCATATTCTTGAAAGTCATTGTTGCCGAATACGGAAATAAAAGAACCGTTTAATTTCGAAAACAATTTTGCACAACTTGGAGTAGAAAAGTCTCCGGCATGCAAAACAATTTCTGCTTGCCGGAGATTAAAAAGATCAATAGCTTTTAATACTTTTTCCGTATTATTATGTGTGTCAGATACTATACCTATTATCATTTTTATACTGAAACAACATCTTTTACTTCCGGAAGTTCTTCCATTAATGTTTTTTTAATTCCCATTTCCAAAGTCATTAATGCCATTGGACATGAGCCGCAGTGCCCTGTTAATTTTACTTTAACAATTCCGTCTGCCGTTACATCTACCAATTCTACATTTCCTCCATCGGCTTGCAGACTGGGTCTTACTTTGTTTAATACTTCTTCTACTTTTGCTTTCATTGTTTGCATACTCCTTTTTTATGATACTGGTATTTTATTAAATTTTTTGCTATAAATAAAGGCTATATTTATATTTATACACGAAAAGGAAGGCGTTATTATGAGTAAAAAAGTAGTAGTTGTTATTGTTTTTTTGGCAATTTGTTTGGGTTGTTTTATTTTTTTACAGGCAAAAGAAACTTCTGTAGCTATTGTTAACGGAGAAGCTATTTTAACATCTGATTATGACAATAATGTAGATAATATTTTAAATATTTACAGACAACAAAATCCGCAAGTTTTGGAACAACCTTATGCAAAAGATTATGTAGGTAAAAAAGTATTAAACGATATGATTGTTAAAGAAGTTTTGGTTCAGGAAGCAAAGAAAGCAAATTTAACGGCAACAAAAGAAGAAGTCGATAATTATATAGCAAAAGTTAAAGAAAATTTAAAAGATTCTAAAACAAATCAGATTATAACAGACAAACAGGAACAAGATAAAGTGTTCAATAAAGTATTGAAAGAAAGAAATCTTTCGTTTGATAAATATAAACAGAAAGTAGAAGAAGATATTGTTGTTGAAAAGTATAAAAGAGCTGTTATTTCTCAAAACTTGAGACCTGTTAACGAAGATGAATTAAAATTATTCTACAATAATATATCCGTAATTTATAACAATGATAAGAAAGGAATTGAACAATTAAGAAAAAATCCGGGACAATTTGAAGAAGCTAATATTTTAGCCGAAAGATTAAAAGTAAATTTAGCTCCTAAAGCTCAAATAGATGTAATACTTGTTTATGCAAATAAAAATATGGATAAAAATTTATATGCAGAAAGAAAAAATATTGCTAAACAAATAAAGAAAGAAATAGATGGCGGTCAAGCTTTTGAAGTTGTTGCAAAAAAATATTCTTCCATAAAAGATTCAAATATATATGCATCTAAAATGAATTTAATAAAAGGTGTAGGACCTGAACAACTTGTTTCTAAGGCATTCTCTTTGGAAGTAGGTAAAGTAAGTGATATAATAGAAATTGTTTCCGATAATCCTAAACAAAATGCAGCTGAAGGTTTCTTTATAATAAAAGTTCAAGAAAAAGTTGCCGGTGGCAGTTTTACATATCAGGAATATGCAAAGGAATTGGAAAAGTATGTAAATAATAAGAGAGCAGAAAATTTGTTCAATCAGGTAGCTTTAAAGGCAATAAAGAATTCTCAAATAAAGATAATAAAAACTTATGATGTTGATAAATCTTCAACAACAAAAAATAATCAACAGGAAATAGTAGTATCAAGTGATATTGTAAAATAAATAATATAGAATTAAATAAAAAAGAGCGACATTTTAATTAACAATTGTTTTTTAGAAGTCGCTCTTTTTATTTTTTTGTTATAAAACTTACAATTCTATCTCTTCCGGATTTTTTTGCTTCATATAGTGCTTTATCTGCTACGGATATTACTTCTTTGGAATTAAAAGAGTCTTTATATTTTGCTATACCTATACTTACTGTAACGGAAAATTCAATATTGTTTTCGTTGAATTTAATTTTCTTTATTTCCTTTCTTATGTTTTGAGCGGTATTTATGGCATCATTATCCGTTAAATTATTCAATAAAATAATAAATTCTTCTCCACCGTATCTGCATAAAATATCGGTAGGTCTTATATTTTGTTCTATTGTCTTTGATATTTCAATTAAAACTTTATCTCCGGTTAAATGTCCGTAATTATCATTAATTTTTTTAAAAAAATCTATATCTAGCATTAATATATGAAAATTTGTTTTATATCTTTTTGCTCTTTTTATTTCAATGTTTAATCTTTCTAAGAAATATCTTCTTAAATATACACCTGTTAGAGCATCCGTTCTTGCTTTTTCTTTTGTTTCCAAAAACAATATTATTCTTTCTGTTCCTAATTGTAAATGTGGTATATATAAATTACCTTGTTCTATATATTCTTGAATATATTCATCTTCAACTACTAAAAATACACAAGCGGATAAAGTGTTATTTACAATAATAGGCCATCCTATAACAGATTTGTTGTCTGTTTTATATAGAGAATTAATTACTGCAGGATGTTTTAAATTTAATATTTCATTGTTACTTTTTATTGCATTTAACCACTTTTCTTTCTTTTCTTCACTGAGTTTTGATAAGATCTTTAGTTCTTTGATACCATTTGAGTTTTTTTCATTAGATACAATAACAACATATAATACACCGGTTTGTTTTTCCAATATAGTGGATAAAGCTGTTGTTGCATTTTGATAATCCGTAAAATTCTGAATTAAATCTTTTGATATCATATAAAAATTTACTATTTTTTCAAGGTTCTTTTCCAAAGTTTCTTTTTCTGTTTTTAAATATAATTCTTCATTTAACAGTTCTTCTTTAAAAAAACTCAATTCTTTATTTTTGTTTTGAATTTGAGGATCTACTACTTCTTTCGGTTTAAAAATACGGTATAAAACAAATAGTGCTGTTATAAATATAATCAATATTAAAAAAGATAAGAAATTGAATTTAAAAGTTAGAAATCCGAATACTATTGCTGTTAATGTAAAAATAAATATAAATATTTTATGTATTTGCTTATACACAAAAAAGATTAATGCCGGTAACATAAACAAAATTAAAATATATTTGTTTATATCTTTTTCCAATAATATGAAAAGAGATATAAAACATAAAACAAAAGGTAAAATAAATAATAAATTTTTAATTTTCTTCATATAAACAAATTTTATTTTTCCCTGTTCTTTTTGCATCGTATAAAGCCAAATCGGCTTTGGAAATTATTTCATCTATCTTTTTTTCTTCTTGCATTTCTTTAATTCCTATGCTTATAGTAATAGATATATGTATTGGATGATAACTTTCAACAGGTAAAAATATTTTTTCATTTGCTATTTTTATTCTTAAATCTTCCAATATTTTAATGGCTTCTTGTTTGTTTGTATGAGGCATTAGTATAATAAATTCTTCTCCGCCATATCTGCAAACTATATCGGTTTCTCTAAATCGTCCGATTAACATATCTGATAATTTCCTAAGAACAGTGTCTCCGGATTGATGACCGAAAGTGTCATTAATTGATTTGAAATTATCAATATCTAAAATAGATATTGTCATTGGAATTTTATTTGTTGTTGCATGTTGTATTTCATCCTTTGCTCTTTCCATAAAATAGTTTCTGGTATATAAACCGGTTAAAGTATCGGTTATTGCAAGTTCCGATAATTTTGAAAACAATATGGCATTATACATTGCAATGGAGCAAATGTTTGATAAGATGTATATGAATCTTAAATCGGAATCGTTAAAGTTTTCATTTTTTATATTTGATATTCCGTTTATTGTACCCCAAAATTTCCCTTCTATCTCTATTGGAACAACAATTATTGATACGGCAGACTTAAAAGCTTCTTTTTTAAAATAAGTATTTGCAGAAGTGTCTTGAATAAGAAGTGAAGATTTATTTTCTTTTACATATTTACAAAAAATATCTTTGTTGGGATATTTTTTTATTTTCCAAATTCCCTTTTCTATAAATTTTTTTGCCATTTCTTCAACTTTTTTTATTAATTCTTCCTCTGATAAAGAAACTTCTAAAGATTGTATTATTTGTCCGAATGCCTGAAAATTTTCTATTCTTTTGTTTAATCCTATACTTTTTTTTTCGTTATTTATAATTGAGGACTGTATTATAGAGATATCTCTATCAAGAATTTCATGCTCGATATCCAACTTGTTTTTTGAAAAAAAGACTTGTTTTCTGTGTTTTTCCATAAAATAAAACACTAAAATAATCCATATAATTTCATAAATTAAAAGGAATTTGTTGCTTGTTATTGCGATTGTAAATAATGCAGCTGCTACGGCAAAAGTAATGAAAATACCGCCGAAAACACTTCCTGATATAATATATATCGGAATAAAAATTAAAAATGCTATCGGAAAAATTTCTATGGGTTGTTGAAAAAGATAATAAATCCAAACGATAAAGAAAAGCCCGGATATAATCGGTATTATTATAGTTTTAAATATATCTATGAAAAATTTATTTTTTAAATTTGTCATTTTCTATATCTTTATTATATTTGTTTATAATTTTATCTTCTATATCTTTCTTTAAATCTTTATCTTTTATAACAAAAAGTTTGTTCCATTTATCTTCTTTCTTTTGTGATGGCCATTGAATCCATAAACCGTTTTTTCCGTTCATTATGGTGGCATTTACTTCAAACAAATCATTAAATATTACTGAAAAAGTTGCTTTTAATGTCTTTGAATTTATAATTTTAAATTTGTTAATCTTATAATCTATTCTGTTCTCTTCTTGCTCGGTAATTTTGTTGGTATTAACAGAGTTGATAATATCTTCTTTAAATTGTTTGTTTAGAAAAGAAAAATAAGAATATTTTGTGCTTTTGTTTTGATATTGCGGACTTATAATTGTTTTTATGTTGTTGTTATCGGTTATTTTTAAATTATGTATTTCTAAAGAATTGTTTAGTTCTATTGAAATAAAGTCTTTTTGTTTGTCTATTTTTGTTATGTATAACAAATCTTGAGAATATATTTTTGAACTAAATATTAATATAAAAGAAATTATAATAAGTTTAATTGTTTTCATTTTTGTTGGTTCCTTTAAAAAAAGTTAGAAAGTTTTTTGTGTTTTCTTTTTTATTATTACTTAAATAAAAGCAATATGTTTCTTTGGATTTTAATAATAATATAATGCAAGAATAGGTTCTTAATAATACTATATATGTTTTAATAAAAATATCTTTTATATTACATGATAGAAAATATTCTAAAACTTGGGGTAATCCGTAACCTATAATGCAATTTTTAATAAGTTCTTTAAAAATAATTAATTTGTTTGTCTTTTTTATTTTAGGACAATCTGAAAATATTCGTTGTCCGTATAATATTTTTATAGGTAAATGTTTGTTTTCTATTTTATCTTTGAAATATTCATAAGAAAGCAGTTTCTTATCTCCGAATTTTCTTCTTTTGAAATTGTAAATGTATTCTTTTTTTATATCGGTTGTATCTATATCGTTACATAATCCTATTCTTATCGGGAAAGGTAAGATTTTTCCTTTTGAATTTATAACAGGAGTATCATCGGAAATAATTTTTATTTTGTCACTTTTTATTAAATCGAATAGAAAGGTACTTTTCCCGGCTCCTTGAGGAAGCATTAAAATATAAGAGAATCCGTTATAGGAAAAAGCACAACTGTGTATTCTGTGAAAACCTTTTAAATCCAATAATTCTCCTATTCTTGAATGTATAAATAAATATGATATTTCATATAATAAATCATAATCTTTAGAATAAAGTTCTGCAGATAAATCCTTTTTGTTATATATACACAAACATTTTTTATTATAATCGACATATCTTAAGTCTTTATCATCATAAACAATACAATCCGTTTTATACATTGTAGCGATTAAACCGGATATTTTATCATAAGGAGGATTTTCTAAATTTATGTTTAGTTTTATATCTTCAGTCGTTTTCTCATTTGATGAAAAAAAAGCAAAATCACAAAACAATTTTGTTACTATTTCTTCATAACCGCATATAGATATTGTTACTCCATAAAAATTTAATGTTTTTTTTGTGCTTTCCATATAAGTCCTTCAATTAATCCTACAATAAAACCTATACCATAATATATATGAGAACAAATTGATATTATAAACATTGTTACAATATCAAGCAATTTAAGTTTGTGATATACATAATTTGTTATAACATTATATAGTGTAATCAAAATATAAATATTTAACAATGTAAATGATACTTTTGATGATAAAAGAAATAATAAATATATAATAAATAACGATGGTAATATAAAAAATATTTTTATGCTTGAAGGCATAATTAC
>Ga0310695_10011238_pt1 | contig 12847 bp, 11 predicted proteins | sample RumenRJG_04DNA_FD_203882 | JGI IMG/M metagenome (GOLD analysis project Ga0310695, IMG submission 203882) | Bovine rumen microbial communities from Lethbridge, Alberta, Canada - RJG_04 (v2) (version 2) | ecosystem: Host-associated > Mammals > Digestive system > Stomach > Rumen | place: Canada...
TGTCACATTTATTTGGTGTTGCTCCGGCAAAAAGATTTAAGACGTCACGTTTTGCAAAAATACATGTCATGAATAGTGGAGATACGGACATAGCGAACAATGACAGTAAATTCTCGAAGGAGATTAGGTTATGTAGTCTTTTACTTGATAAGATCAACAATACAAATAAATGTGAAAATGTATGGGTGAACTCTGATGAAATGTTTAGTGGTACGGATCCTGCCTCAGCAGGAACGCTATGTAGGCGTGTTATGTGTGAAATAGCTGATAGAAAAAATACTATTGGAATGTATGCTACGCACTATTATGAGCCAACAACGTTATATTATGACGATATAAGGTTTAAAAATTACCACATGGGATATAATATAAAGGATAAAGACATAGAATTTACGAATAAGATTTTAGAAGGAAAAGCCGAAAAAAGTATAGCAAAATATTTATTGAGAAAAGTGATATTGAGAGATAAAATTCCATATTTTGATGATATATTAAAACGTTTTTTCCCTGATGAAGTAAAAAAGTAAAGTAGAATATGTTAAGAATAAGAAAATATATATTGTGTTCGGTTTGTATTGTAGTGTGTTTTTTGAATAGATATAATGTATCTAAAGGTGATAGTAGTGTACTGCAAAAAACAGATACTTTCAAATTATACCCTATTAATTATAAATATAGAACTATATCTAATAATTTTAGCTCATCATTTTCTTTTACACCTTCTGATGGAATATTATCTTACAATGGTATTCTTGGTAATCTGTTTTACATTGCTTCCACAGAGAACTTATTTTACTATACAATTGCATTTTTGCATCTTGCCTTGTTTGATTTGCCATCTATTTGTTTTTTCAAAGAATCCTGGGCAAAAATAATATTTAACATCTCTCAATATAGAGAATTATTGTTAGGTATATTAAAGCCTCTAATATCTAAATCAAATGAATATATTTTGTTTTCTTGGGGTAATTTTAGATGTTTATATATATATGCATTTTTAGATTTTGGATATTGTTGTTCAAAAACATATACTAATTATGGCATACTACCATTATTGGAATATTTATCATACAGGTGGTTGCCGTGTAAGATAGAAGGAGAAAATTTTACTTATTCATATGGGGTTGATGGGAAAAGGAGAGTAATAGAAGAAAATGTAAAAGATCTTGGTCAGTGTCCCATTTGTCTTAATGAGTTTAGTGAACTTAAAAAAGAAGATTTTAAAGGTTTATTACATTTTACTCATACTTCAGTGCCAGTTGCGGGGGGAAAAGAACCCATAGCTTCAAAAATATCAAAAGAACTTTGTAAAAGCAGCATTAATGAAGATGCGGAAAGCATAAGTGATATAATCAAAAAGATTGATACAGATTATAATATTAAAAGTGCTAATAATGCTAAAACAGGCGAGGACGTTATATTGGATTATGTAGAAAAACGTTCCAGGCCGCATGTCTACTGCGAACACTGTATTAAAGAATACTTGTATGCTAAGTATAAGATGCCTGGATTTGAAGGTGTTACATTTCAGAGAGGAGAACAAAAAATCGAATGTCCTCAATGTAGGGCCAAGATTACTGCTTACAAATCCTATATTGCCTGTACTATGCAGCAAGTGTTGTTTTATATATCTTTACTACAGCAGTTGACTTTTGAATATGCAAATCATAATAAAATATACACCTATATGGATTTTTTACGTGTATCTTTCATATTTAAGCCTATATGTTATATGACCCCTTTTTTATTAAATGATATAGAGTGTGACAAAATTTCTAATCCTGAGCTTGAAGGATTTGTATGGGAGAAGTATATGCAATTAGCAAACAGTGCTAACGAAGGATTAGATTGGGATGCTGTGTCATACGATACCGAATTGTACCTAGGCCCACGTGAAGGTACGTGGACATTTAAAGACTTCAAAGAGACTTGTCGTATTCAGTATCTAAATTGGTTAGATCCTTTTGCGGTATATGGTTTTACTTTTGGGAGAAAAGAATTGATACGGTGCCCGCATGTTATTTTTAGAAATATTTTAGCAATAAAGATTAATCTTGGTTTTAGTTATAAGAATTATTATTTTTTCACTTTCTATATACAGCCTACTTGGCCTTTTAAAATAAGCGTATTGGATGCTTTGTACTATAAGTGTACGAAAGACTTGTATGAGGATAATAGTTATGTTCATATCTATGGCAATAATAATGATTCGGATCAGGAGAAGAACAGTAAGTATGTATTTATGAAGATAGATAAACACACATGGTATGTGGAAATAGGGTTTGAGTTTTATATAAATGCAAGAGATGAAAATTATATTTATACCATATAGATAATTCCAAAAATATATTCCTAATACAAATATTTACATTATTATTGTAATCATAATATCCACTATTGTTTCAATTTTTAATTTCATATTTCATTTTGTTGAGCTACCTAATTGGTTATTATCCTCAAAAAAAATTAATAGGAAGGATTTTATGTTAAGAATACTATTCTGTTTCACTTGTGTCTGTAAATTTAACATATTTCCCCACAAATTTTATTGTTGCGGTATTTAGTGGACCATTACGATGCTTTGCTATTATAACTTCTGTCAGGCCTTTGATGTCATTACCAAGTTCATCTTCTGTTATGCCATAATACTCAGGGCGATATAAAAACATAACTATATCAGCATCTTGTTCTATAGCACCAGATTCTCTTAGGTCCGATAACATGGGTTTTTTATCTCCTCCCCTTACTTCCACAGCACGGCTTAGTTGGGAGGGGGTGATTATGGGTATATCTAATTCTTTTGCTAAGCTTTTTAAGGAACGTGATATGTAGGCAATTTCTTGTTCGCGGTTAAATGTGTTTTTGTGATTACTAAACGTGAGCAGTTGTAGATAATCCACAATTACCATTTGTATATTATGTTGTAATTTTAACTTTCGACATTTGGTTCTTAACTCGAAGATAGATAATGCTGGCGTGTCGTCAACAAATATGTTAGCATGAGATAGACGTTCTGTTTTTGTGATCATCTGTTGTATTTCGTATCCCTCCAGTAATCCTTTTCGGAATTTATCACTTTCTATTTCCGTTTCTGATGACATTATACGCATGACTAACTGCGATGCTGACATCTCTAATGAGAAAATAGCTACCGGTACGTTATTATCAATGGCAGCGTTGCGAAGTAAGGATAACATGAATGCTGTTTTACCCATACCAGGTCGTGCGGCTACTATTATCAAATCTGACTTTTGCCAACCGGAGGTAATAGTATCTAAACTCTTAAACCCACTTGGTATGCCAGTAATGCCGGTTTTGTTTTCTTTTTTGTTTTTTATATTTTTGATTTCCTCGTTTAAGAGTGTTTTTATGTCACAGTAATTTCTTTTAAGATTATTTGCTGAGAGATTAAAAAGCTTATTTTCCGCAGTATTCAATAAACCAAAAACGTCTATGGTGTTATCATAAGCCTGCCGTTGTAATTCCCCACCAATAGATATAAGCTCACGTTTTATTGCGTACTCTGTGATTAAATAAGTATGGTATTCAAGGTTTACTGTAGAAATAACACGTTCTGTTAAAGAATAGACATAATATGCCCCACCAACAGAATCTAACTTGTCGTTTTTTTTTAACTGGTTTATAACTGTATTTATATCTATAGGGCAGTTATTAGTGAAAAGATCTAAGATGGCGATGAAAACATCTCTATTTGCCGGGTCATAAAAAGTAGAAGGATGTAATATGTCTATAACTGTTGTTATGGCATCTTTCTCTAACATTAACGACCCAAGTATGTTCTTTTCTATTTCTACATTTTGCGGCGGAACATGATCATATATCTGCTGTGTTGGGGTGTTATCTAATGCCATCGTTTAAAATATATATAAAACTATATAAGTTATATATCGTCAATATATGTTGAATATTATTTAAAATTTTATTTTTTAGCATATAAAATTCTAAAGCATCACTTTTAAAAAAACGCATCTTCAAAAAATGTCAACACCATATTTTTAGACTCTATCGCTATGATGTTAAACTTTATTTTCCCATCCCAATGATGTGTAAATATAAAATTTTCTGCGGCTAGTTTTATTCTCTGTTGTTGTTGTTCTGAAACAAAACTTTCTGGGTAGCCATAATAATTATTTTTACGGATTTTAACTTCACAGAAATATATACATGCTTCTTTTTGTGCGATTATATCTATTTCGTAATGTTTATATCTGTAGTTTCTGCTTAAAATGTCAAAATTATGGGATAGCAAAAAAGCACAGGCATAATCCTCTGCGTTATCACCCAATAGTTTATTAGAAGAAATCATAGATAAGGTAACATATCATATGTTATCTGGTATTGTGTCATTATCATATGACATGCTATCATCTTCAGTTATGTAAGTATCTTTATCAACTTCGTTAATATCTTTACTATTATTTTCTTCAGAGATATCATTACTTTCATTATGCGTATTTTTTTGTATTGTGGTTTTATGTTTTTTGGAAGGAATGTTATTATTGCTATTTTTACTTTCGCTATTGTTTTGACTAGATTTTAATAATACCTTATGGGAGAGTGTATATCTTCCCTGTCCTGACGCAGAAATTATTTTCACAGATATTTTATCTCCGACATGCAAAACAGAACGTATATCTTCCACTACGTTCCAGTCGAGGTCGTCAGCGTAAAGGTAGCCCTTCTTCCCTGGTGTGAATTCTATCATGGCACCTTTAGAATATGTATTTATAACGGTAGCATCTTCATATATATCTCCAACTTTTACATTGACATTTATTATGTTATTAATTTTTTTTTCACATAACGTTAATGCGTCACTATTTGGTGCGGATATTCTCACAATACCGCACGTGTCCTTCTCATCTATAAAAATAAAGCATTTTGTTTCGTGTTGGATCTGCTGTATTATACTGCCACCAATGCCTATAATTTGTCCTATCTGTTTCTTCTCTATATTTATGCATTTATAACATGGTGCAAAGGAACATACTGTGGATTTATGTTGTGATATAACTTTGTTCATGGTATGCATAATCTCCCTGATGCCATCTTCAGCTTTCTGAAGCCCTTCTGCCAAAATCTCGGGAGTTAAACATAATTTCTTTACATCTAACTGTAGCGCATTTATACCATTGTTTGTGGCAACAACTTTAAAGTCCATATCGCCCATAGAATCTTCATCTCCAGATATGTCAGTTAAGATTTTATAGTTTTTATTTTCTTCGTCAAAAATTATTCCCATTGCTATCCCAGCAACAGTTGTTTTTATCTTCACTCCGGCGTCCATGAGCGCTAAACTACTACCACATACTGTCGCCATAGAGGAGGAACCATTGGAACTTAACACTTCAGAACATACTCGTATGGTATAGTTGTTAATATCTTCGCTGTCTATCATGTTTTTAATACCATTCAATGCTAAGTTACCATGCCCTATCTCACGTCTTCCTACAGAGTTTTTATTTCCAATTTCTCCTACAGAAAAATTTGGAAAGTTATAATGCAAAAAAAAAGTGTTTATGCCAGGATATAATAAGCTGTCTTTAATTTGGACATCTCTTTTATCACCAAGAGTTACGGATACAAGTACTTGTGTTTCACCACGTGTAAATATAGCAGAACCATGAGAAGAGGGAAGATATCCTATCTCACAGGATATATCACGTATCATGTCAACAGTACGTCCGTCAATTCTTTTTTGGTAGTGAAATAATAAAAGACATAAGGCTTTCTTTTTACATATATCATATATCTTTTCATATGTTGTAGTATCAATAATATTGTCTTTTGGGGATGTAATATTTTCCTTTTCAATTTTTATATTCATAATAACATTTATTTTTTATACAATAATTTTCTGCAATTATATATAATATACAAATACATGCGATAATAAAATTATTTTTGGAATTATATGAGTATTTCACCTATAAATTAACTATACTGCGATTAATATAGCAATACTATTTACAATTATTTACACAATGTTGTTTTAATATACGATTTTATATCTTGTAATATTTTATCATTATTTCTATTCTTTATTGCTTTATCTATAAGTTTTACTATTTCTTTACATTGTGTTTTTTGAAACCCTAACGTTGTTATTGCAGGACTACCTATCCTTATGCCTGATGTTATAAGGTATGATTTTGTATCAAAAGGTATAACGTTTTTATTCACTATAATTCCAATACTTTGTAATATATCTTCACATTCGCATCCAGATATGTTTTGATTTGTTAAATCTATTAAGAACATATGATTGTCTGTCCCATTAGATATTATTTTATATCCTTTCATCATTAATTCTTGAGCTAATGTTTTTGCGTTATCTATGACATTTATAATATAGTCTTTATATTTTTTTGTGAGTGCTTCATTAAAGCATACTGCTTTAGCTGCTATTATATTCATATGTGGTCCTCCTTGTACTCCAGGGAAAACACTAGCATTGATTATATCTGATAACATTTTTGTTTTGTGATGTAACTTTTGAGTCTTTTGTTTCAATTCTGAGTCATGTCTTATTAATATAATTCCTCCTCTTGGTCCACGTAAGGTTTTATGTGTTGTCGCAGTTACAACATGACAATATTCAAAAGGGTCGTTTAATTGTTTACATGTTATTAGTCCAGCGGTGTGTGCTATATCTGCCATGAGTATAGCATTATATTTATCTGCTATTTCACGAAAGGATTTATAATCAAAATCGCGACTATATGCTGAAGCTCCGCAAATGATCAGTTGTGGCTTTACTTGCCTTGCTATATCATCTACTGTATTCATGTTTATTACGCCTGTATTTATGTCAACATCATAATGATAATGATTATATAGTCGTCCTGAGAAATTAGCATTTGTACCATGTGTTATATGCCCACCTGAAAGGAAAGAAAGAGATAGTATTTTATCTCCAGGTTCTAATATAGCATTAAATACTGCTGCATTTGCTTGACTACCACAATGTGGCTGTACGTTTACATATTTTACATTGAATAATTTTTTTGCACGATCAATTGCTATTGTTTCTATTTTATCTATAATATCACATCCAGCATATAAACGTTTATAAGGATACCCCTCTGCATATTTATTTGTTAATACGCTACCCAATGCTTGTAATATCCCATCAGAAACATAATTCTCGGAAGCAATTAAATTTATATTTTTTTTTTGACGCGAATGTTCTGCTGATATAAGATCAAAAATAATGTCATTATGTTGCATAAAAAAAATATATTTTATATATTATAATAAAAATTTTCTTACATAAATAATGTATAAATATATATTATGCAGCTAGTTAAAGCATCATATAATGTTTTTGAAAGATTTTTAGAAAATACCTTTGGGACTAGTAACGTGTCAAATATTATTATATTTATACTGTTTTGTTTTGTGGCAATAATGTTTTTTGCCCTAATTAAAAGTACATTTTTAGCTATATTGTTTTTTATAACCGTAATATGGGTGTTGAGTTATGTCCCAATTGATGAATTGATAAATGTAATAAAAGATTTGATTGAGGCATTAATTAAACATATAAAACATACACAGAAGTTATAGCTTTTTTTTTACAATTTTATTTAAATATTAAATTTCTGACAATATATTTCGTTATATATAATTTGTTATATTTCCTATAAATAATATTCTTTTTATTTGATGGTTATTTTTCATGGTAGAAGTAGCTCAATAGGTTAGAGTATCAGTTTGTGGCACTGAAGGTAGCGAGTTCGAATCTCGTCTTCTACCCTTTTGGGAGTAATGGCCGAGTGGTTGAAGACGCACGCCTGGAAAGCGTGTATACAATAACATGTATCGTGGGTTCGAATCCCTCTTACTCCGCAAGAAATATTCTTTAACAATTTTCATTGTAGAAAATTATTTTTTATAACATTCCGCAAGAAATATTCTTTAACAATTTTCATTACAGAAAATTATTTTTTATAACATTCCGCAAGATATGTTTTTTTTAACAATTTTTATTGTAGAAAATTATTATTTATAATACTCCGCAAGAAATATTTTTTAAAACAATTTTCATTACAGAAAATTATTTTTATCAAATTCAGCGAATGAAAAATATACTTTTTAAAAATTTTTGTTGTAAAAAAATGTTTTTTATCATATTCTTCAAAAGAAAAATACTATTTTATTTCCACAAAATACTTTCTATTGCGTCATTTGAAGCCTTTTAAAAAAAATTTAAAAATTTTAGTAAATTTTTACATTTTTATTAAATATATTTTATAACCAATTATTGATCCTTTGTCGCGGGATTTACAATGGATTTAATGATTCGTTGTAGTTAGTTAGTTAGTTATGGTTTGATATATAGTTTAAAATTAGAATACCATATTTTTGGAGGTATAGGTGTGAGACCTATTATATCAGCAAATTTTTGTTAGTAGTTATAATTTACAGGTTGTATAGTTTGTAAATTTTTGTTTATAATGATATTATGAATGTTTTACAAATTAAAGACATATTATCAAATAAGCACTATGACTATAGTGTCTCTATATTATCTTTTGTTAGAAATAAACGTACGAGTAAAAATTGTGGATTCTTGAGTGTAAATGATGGATCTTGTATACATAATTTGCAGGTGGTAGTAGATTTTGATGTTTATAACAAAAATGAATTTAATAATATATGCATTGGCAGTAGTGTAGAGATTGTAGGAACGGTAAAGAAATCCTTAGGTTCAGAACAAAATGTAGAATTACTTGCTGAAAATGTTACTGTATTATCTCAAGCTGTTGATTATCCTTTACAACCTAAAAACCATAGCTATGATTTTCTTAGGTCCATAGCACATTTACGTATGCGTACTACGTTGTTTTCATCAGTTTTTAGAGTCAGAAATGCCATATCATTTTCTATACATAAATTTTTTCAAGAAAGAGGTTTTATATATATAAACACTCCACTTATAACAGGTAACGACTGTGAAGGTGCCGGGGAAATGTTCTCGGTGGTGACGAGAGAAGGAGATAATTATGACAAAATATGTTCTGATTTTTTTGGCCACCATGTCGGGCTTACTGTCTCGGGACAATTGGAAGCAGAAACAGCTATCTTTGGTCTGGGAAAAGTGTATACTTTTGGTCCAACATTCCGTGCAGAAAATTCCAATACAACACGTCACTTGTCAGAGTTTTGGATGGTAGAACCTGAGGTGGCTTTTATGAAACAAAAAGGTATTATTGCATTAGCGGAAGAAATGTTGAAATATATTATCAAAAGTGTATTAAATGATTGTGAAGAAGAAATGGCTTTTTTGGATAAAAGATACCGAAAAGATTATAATGAATCTTTAATCGAGAAATTAAATAATGTCTTAAGTCATGATTTTATCATTATAACATATTCAGAGGCGGTTGATATATTGAAACATAGCAATAAAGATTTTAAATATGCCATAACAGAATGGGGCTGTGATTTACAATCCGAACATGAACGCTTTATTGTAGAAGAACATTTTAATAATATACCTGTTGCTATTGTAGACTACCCTGAGAAAATAAAAGCTTTTTATATGCGCTTAAATGATGATAAAAGAACTGTTGCGGCTGTGGATGTATTATTTCCTGGTATTGGTGAAATTGTAGGTGGGTCACAACGTGAGGAACGTATTGACTATTTACTCGCTGCAATGGAAAGAAAACGTATTAACAGTGAAAATATATCTTGGTATCTTGATACTCGTATTTTTGGAAGTATACCACATAGTGGTTTCGGGTTAGGAGTAGAAAGACTCGTACAATTTATAACAGGGATGGGAAATATTAGAGATGTGGTTTTATTTCCTCGTTATCCTAAACATGCAGAATTTTAAAATTTAAATGTATATATGACTGGTAATTTTGTATGGTCTTGTGATCCAGTAATGGTTAATATATTTGGGTTTGGAGTGAAGTATTATGTCGTGTGCATGTGCATTGCAGCGTCTATTATACTTATAGTTTTTTCTAATTATTTTTTTGATAGAGGTGTAAGTGATAACGCAATGTTTATGTATTCTGCTATATGTGTTATGGGAAGTACTTTTTCTGCTCGTCTTTTTGAAGGGTTGTTTTATAATTATGCTTTTTTTTCTCACGACCCAATAGGTTTTTTCCTCCCAATAAAAATCACAAGTCACGGAATACAACATACTCCTTTTGCCGGGATAAGTAGTCATGGGGGTTTTTTATTTTTATTAATGGCATTATATTTAGTTTGCAGGAGAGAAAAAATAAAATATTTAGAATTCCTAGATGATAATATTTGGGCGGCGTATATAGCAGGAGGGTTTATACGTATTGGTAATTTTTTTAATTCAGAAATTTTCGGAATAGAAACAACTTCTTCTTTAGGTATTATCTTTTCCAGAATCGACAATGTGCCGAGATATCCTGTACAATTGTTTGAAGCGACGGAGTATTTCCTTTTCGGTATATTTCATTTCTATATGATTAAAAAGTTACAAATTAAAAGATATAGCTGGTATAAAGATGGATATATGTCTTGTCTATCTGTATTTTGTATTCTCTTTGTGAGGTCGTTTTTAGAGAATATAAAATATACTACAAAAGCACAATTAAAATATAATATATCGTTATTTGGTGTGGATATTTATCAATTAAATACTGGACAAATATTGAATTTAGCAGTCTTAACGTGTATTTTTATTGTTTTTGTTATTATTGCTATGCAAAAAAATGATAAAACAAATAAAATATAAAGATATTGTTTTAATATAATAATATTATGTTACATGAGAAATTGGATGTTGGCGTCACGCCAGATAAATTGATAAAGAAGATAAAAAAAAAATTTGATTCTTTAAAGATTGCTAAAATATTAAAAGCAAGACGTTTTTATACAAAGCCATATGAACGTCGTAAACAAGAAAGAGAAAAGTCTTTATTTCGACAGCATTTGCGAAACAAACAACAGTAATATATTGTAATATTTAATAATGTATGTTTTGTCGTCGGCGTATTATACCGTTATTGCTATTGAGTATTGTTGTGGTATTTTTACATAGTATTCTTTTTAGAACCAAACGGAATAATGATGCTGGGAATATTAAAAACACATATTATGAAATATATGGTACGCGTTCTGCAGCAAAATCTAAAAATATAACAGAGTATTTATACAATGCCAGTGATGTTAATTACACATTACGTGGAATGGTGTATATTGACGGTTGTGAAAAATATAAACTTGGCACTTTACAAAATAACCTTTTTTCAGCATTAGAGACTGTTAAAATAGAAGATTTCTTAATAGATAAAACGGAGTTAACAGTAGCAGAATTTAAAAAATATCTCACCATATTAGCAAATTATTATCGTAAGATACATAAGAAGAAAAGTTTTCTGGAAAACAAAAACGATAGTAATTACATGTATATTAATGATAGTATGCTCGTTGACATTGCTAAAGTGAGTAATAATACATTTTTTCTTAATGATGAAGAAGTTATAAATAAATACGCTAAAGACATTGACAATAACATTGACACTAAATTCGAACCATATGTGAAGAAATATTTAGCCATGAGGAAGGATTTTAAAACAAAAATAAATGATAATTATATTTATGATATGTTGCCATGGGAAGCGTGCGAGAATGAAGAAGACAAAAAAATGATAAAAGATTATTACTACGACACTACTAACCTTAGCAAACCTGCCATAGGACTTAATTGGGAACAATGCAGGGAAATAGCATTGTTGCGTACTGTATATGCGAATGAATATTTAATGAATGTTCTCACGCGTGAGAATAAGTGCTTAATATTTTTTTCTATGCCAGATTATAAGCAATGGTGTTATGCAGCAGAAAAACATGATGGAGAACATAGTGACGGAATAACGTTATATGGTTGGGGGTCGATAACATCAACAGATAAAAAAGGTAAAGCATATGGAAATTTTAATACAGGAGATTATACTAATGATAATATATATATTACTGATGTTAGGAAATATCCTCCAAATCAAAATGGGCTTTATGACATGAGTGGGAACGTTTGGGAATGGATAAATGAAAATGATGATGAATATTTGTTTGATGGGAATAAAAATCCAAATCTGAAAATGATAGTAGGAGGAAGTTATACTTCGGAACCTAGTGAAGTAGAAATTGGGGTTTATAGGCTGGAGCATATATATGCTTCAAAAAAAAACATAGGAGTAAGGTATGTAGCAAAGATAATATATTGATATTTATATTTATATATTACATATGATATTTGTTTTGTGAATTATGTTTAGGAATATAGTTTTAATTTGGCTTTTTGTTATAGTGTCTTGTAGCGATGTTTTTTGTCGTACTGTTTCTGAAGATAATATTTTTGATATTCCAGGTAATAAAAAGAACACACATAATTCTTCTAAAGATGTTATGCAATGTTTGTTTTCTCGTGAACAAATATGGAAAAATCTCACAGGACAACAAGACAACATAGACAATATATTTTTACAGCGTAGAGAAAACGTAGAGGATATTGTTTTTTATAATAATGATTTGTGTGTTGGGGGAGTTTTTACATTTACACGTTTAAGACCCATAGCATTCAGTTCTGAAGGTATTTATTGTTACAAATCGCGCCATATGGAATTTACATCACAGGTATATTGTTATGATAATTTTGGCAATATAGCAGATAGTTTTAGGTATATTTTTGATCGGGAGATATATTTTCATGACCTTCGACAAGATAATGCACATATAAATAATGACATTGTTGCTTTATCACATCATGTAAACTTATATTTGTTTGGAAGTTGGTTGAAGGGAAATATTTTGTTAAAACATAAAC
>Ga0310695_10011239_pt1 | contig 12846 bp, 11 predicted proteins | sample RumenRJG_04DNA_FD_203882 | JGI IMG/M metagenome (GOLD analysis project Ga0310695, IMG submission 203882) | Bovine rumen microbial communities from Lethbridge, Alberta, Canada - RJG_04 (v2) (version 2) | ecosystem: Host-associated > Mammals > Digestive system > Stomach > Rumen | place: Canada...
CGTCAGTAGAAGGACGGATATACCTGCTTTCTATTCGGAATGGTTCTTGAATAGAGTCAAAGAGGGATTCGCATGTGTCAGAAATCCGATGAGCTATCATCAGGTGAGCAAAATCAGTCTGATGCCAGAGGTGGTTGACTGTATCGTGTTCTGGACCAAAAATCCTGGTGCTTTGATGAATCGTCTGGATGAACTGAAGGACTATCAATATTATTTCCAGTTTACGCTGAACCCGTACGGGAAGAATATAGAGATGGCGGTTGCTAGAAAGAACAGCATCATTGATGTATTTAAGCAACTTTCGGATAAGATTGGGCCAGAAAGGGTGATTTGGCGATATGACCCTATTTTCTTCACAAGAGATATCAATAGAGATTATCACTTGAAATATTTTGAGGTGTTGTCGGAGAAGCTATCTGGTTATACTAAGAGGTGCGTGATTAGTTTTCTTGATACCTATAAGAAAACTGAGCGAAACTTGAGACCGACGGGGGCCTTTTTGCCAAGTGATGAAGAAATGAAGTTTCTGGCTGGGCGATTGGCTGAGATCGGAAAGGGGCTGGAAATGGAACTGCAGAGTTGTGCAGAAGGAATCGATTTAGATAAAGAAGGTGTTTCGCATGGTCATTGTATTGACAGAGATTTGATAGAGCGATTGATAGGTTACAGGATTGAGGCGAAGAAGGATCCTAACCAGCGCGAGGAATGTGGGTGTATAGAGAGCATCGATATAGGTGAGTATAATACATGTATGCATCACTGCTTGTATTGCTATGCAAATTTTAGTCAGAGTCAGGTGATTCATAAGAAAGAACAGCATAATCCGCAGTCGCCGCTACTGGTGGGGGAGATCGGAGAGGATGATGTCGTGAAGGAGAGGAAAGTGAAGTCATTGAGGGTGAATAGGTTGTTTTGAGAAATATGGAGTTAAGTTCAAATGTGTTTTGGCATCAGACTGATTATAATGGTCTGAGAGGTATTATAAAAGATAAGGGTTTGTTTTATTCTTATTCTAGAGAAGACCTACGGGCATATAAAGGTCGAAAAATAGGTTTCCCTATGATTAGTCTATGTGACCTTCCTTTATCCCAATTTGATGATTATATTGACAAATATGGTGGTTATTGTATTGGCCTCTCACATGAATGGGGAGTCGAAAATGGATTTAATCCGGTATGGTATAACTTTATGGGGACAGAAGGATCATTATTTCAGATTTTACAGACCCAAACGAAACCCACAAATGAGGAAACTTATAATCTCTTGTCGACCATAAAACCATATGAAGGAACTCTATATAGAAAAGATAAAGTATACGAGAACTATAGATTTTACGATGAAAGAGAAATCCGAAGGGTACCAACGTATGATCAACTAATAGATAATGACCTTAGTCCGATGTTGTTTGGAGGAGAATATGATGAGTTGAAAGCAGCACGGAAGGCACAAGGAAAGAAACCCTATCTTGACGAGCTGGGCAAAATAGATCTTAAATATTCGGACATTAAGTTTATTATTGTAAAGGAGGAACATCAGATAGATAAGATATATAAGGATTTAGAGAATTCATTTGGGTTGACTACCAGTAGTAAAGAGAAATCTGGAATTGCGAATACGATGCATTATGTTCCTATTCTGACATATAAACAAATTAAGGAAGATGTCATCGGATGTGGACACAATAAAATTGCAGATTTAAAAATGGATACAATTCTGGGAAGAAATTTTGAAGGAAGGATGGAGTATTGGATTAACTCGTTGAAAGAAAAAAAAGATATGTCTAATACTGAGCATGAGGAGGTAGGAAGGATATAGACTCTAAGATGTAGATGCTATGGATGTACAACTGATAAATGAGGAGTTCTCAAGACTCGCAAGCTCGAATGAGCGACCAGAGGTCGAGCGGCTGGCGGAGTTGCATCGGAAGGTCCAGGAGTCGGAGAGGTTGAGGATGAACTTTGATCTGAGGACGACGCCAGAGGATGGGAGTCAGAGGATGCTGAATACACTGGAGGTAGGAACCCACGTGCCGATACATAGGCATGAGGAGACCAGCGAGACTGTGGTGTGTCTGCAGGGGAGACTGGACGTGATCTTTTATGTGGAAGTCTCAAGATTTGCATGCGCTAATGAACGACAGGGTTGAAAGAGATAATACTTGAATTGAGATGCGATGAAAGACTATAGACTTAAAGGTTGTGAATATGCATTCTACATAGTTAAGAATGTTGCCAATAAAAAGGCCCGAATACGAGATATTCTGTTAAAAGGGGAAATCGAAGGGAATGAGACTGAAACACATCTAATTACACCAATATTGGAATGTCTTATGTGGGTGAAGCAGGCAAATAGTTTACCGCAACTTAACAATGAATTGTGGGGTATAGGTATTAGAATTACAGCATTGGATAAAGCGGGGATAAAATACGTAATTCAGGACTGTCAAGATTGTGTTGGTTGTAAGGTGTTAACTATTCCTAGGAATTATACCCTCTATTTTAGTACATTTGATAAATATGATATTGTAGTGCTATGTCCCACAGAGAAAGACAGGGAGGACTTTTACCGAAACAAGAAGATAGGCAAGAAAAATTGGCCATGCTGGCACAGATTGAGTTTGACGTGCAAGTATATCCTGGGTTATAGAAAGGACGATAAAGGTATAGATGAATATTTGCGTGGTAAATTTAATAAAAAGAATTACCAAGAAGAAGAGATTATAGATGGTGTGCCTGAAAATGTGTTGTTTTGATAGATGTTTTGAAGGAGATTATTTGATAATAGTTTTGCCTCTGAAAGTGAATAAGCAAATTTGAGGCTGGCGAATGAGGAAGTGTTACCCTAGATTCTAATTAATCACTTAAAGATGGATTCAATTTCCTTAAAAGAATTGTTTAGAAAGAAAGACCAATTCGTAATACCCGCTTATCAGCGAGCATACTCTTGGCAGAGACCCCAGAGGATGCAACTGATAGAAGATATCAAAGAGTCAAAAGGTCATTACTATCTCGGACATTATCTGTTTGAGATGAATGCTGAGAACCCTGATGAGTACAGTATCATAGATGGACAGCAGCGTATGACCACAATGGTCATCTTTTTCAGTTGCATGGTTCATGAGCTGCAGACGAGAAAAGATGCTAAAACGAATGTGAATTCCCTTAAACGGGTCTATTTGCATAATGACAATGATGAACAACGATTCAAGACGGTGGAGTACGATGATCCTTTGTTCCGTGGCATTATCATTGACAGAGATGAGGAGTCGAAAATTGAATTGTCTGATAGTGTCAGGAAAAGCATTGATTCGTTCTCGCAGAAGAATATCATTGAATGTAGAGACTACTTTGATGAAGAGTTTAAAAAACAGGAAACGGAGGTGCTGGGGCAATGGATAAAGATAGTGGAGCAAGCAAGGGTGACATTCTTTGAAGTTTCTTCGAAAATAGATGCTGCCCAGATCTTCGCTTTCCAAAATGACCGTGGTAAAGCACTTACCAATCTGGAAGTGCTGAAATCCTACATCATGCTTCAGATATATGTAAGAGGTGAGAAGAAACAGAAAGAACTGATAAACAGTCTGGAGGAGGCTTTCCGGGTGATTTATCGAGTAATAGTGAAGCTAAAGACCCCCGAAGACTTTGTTTTACGCTATTTCTGGATGGCATACGGGCAGCGTGGCTTTCACACAGAAGATCCGATGGCAGAGATGAAAGCACTCTTGAAAACAAAGGATATAAAAAAGTATCCGGAGTTTCTGATGACATTATCGAAAGCCTACGAACAAGTACAGACTATTGAAGAGTCGAAAGATGCTGTAATAGTGAATCTGCGGAGAGAGAATAATATGGCGTGGAGTTTACCTGTATTAATCAAAGCATCAGTTATATCCAACGTGAAGGAAAATACACTAAGATGCCTGTATGCTCTCTTGGAAAACTTTACATTCAGAGCAATGGTAAGAGGTGGAAGAGCATCGGAGGAAAGCCGACTGAATAAGTTGATAGAAGGTGCTAAAGATGATAGTAGCTTCATTGACAGAATAAGACTTTTTATTGCGGACTTGAAAACAGGGTACTGGAACGATGGCCAATTCAAACAGGCATTAAGTAATGGCCAGTTATATGGCCGAAATAAGGCCTGCAGCTATTTACTGTGGAGATATGAAGAAACGTTATTTGGCCAAGGCTATACGGCAACACTATATTCGATAGCAGACGAGACGCTGGAACACATAGCACCTCAAACAGAGCGGAATGAGAAAATTGCAAGTGGCTATGGTATATATAATGATCCTGAAGATATTAATAACGGAATAGAGTCGGGCGAGTGGTTGAATAGTATCGGTAATCTGATGCTTGCATCGAGAAGTCATAATAGTAGTCTTGGAAACAAGCCCTTCAAAGATAAGTTGAAGAGCTATCATGAAGCTAGTCTGTTGATGCAGCAAAAAGAGGTGTGCGATATGTTCTCGAATGGTGAGGATAATCCAATCTGGGACAAGGATAAGATTGTACAGCGTGGTAAAAAGATAATCAAGGCTGCTCAGGAGATTTGGAGCATCAAGAAAATAGAAGATCTGGTACCAGATAAGGAAGAGGCTCTTTTTTTGAAAGAAGACTATAGGGTAACAATTACACGTCTATAATCTTTGCAGCGACTATAAAAAGAATACAGAATGAAATCTGGTTCAGACCGTAAATGACGTTTTGATTGGGTATTTAAGAGGGTAGAGGGAATTCGCCCCTGTGACTTCGGAAGGAGTTGCAGGGGCGGATTTTTTATTGTTCGGATGGTTGCTGCATTTGCTCCCTATATGTATCCAACTTCTTTTTCCATTGTTCTTGTGTAGGGTACTCTGGCAAGCATCCAAATGAATCATTGAGATAAGCATTAACAATACTAATGTTCTTATGATACTTCTTCATATCTATTTTCTTGCATGAAGTTATACCGGTTATCCTATCTTTATCAAAGAACTTGACTGTATCTCGTCTGAATCCATCCATTTCCATAATTGACACTTGTTGTGATGCCATTAATACTTGGATATTTGATGATATAGATAAGAAGAATTGGATAATTCTTCCAAATGTCTGCTGGTGTATACCAATGGCACATTCATCTATGGCTATTGGTGACTGATGTTTACATGCATCATATAAAAGAATTATTAATCTAATCATATTTAGTGTGCCATAAGATTCTTCAGACTCACTCAACCAAGCCACTTCATTAGGGGTATCCGTGTTATGGGAAAATCTGACTGATGGCTCTTTGCGTTTGCCATTTGGATATTGCTCATTGAAAATCTTTTCTCCTAAAGCATTCTTTATTATATTTATTTCCTGTTCTGACAATTGGTAATAATTATAATCGACATGATAACCAGTAATGTTGGAACCAAGATCTTGTAACAAAGGTATTAATATCTTCTCAAGGTCCTCTCCATCCTTTCTATTAGCAAACATATAGGGTAAGTGTAAATTTCCAATTTGATATATAACAACTGCATTGTTGAAATATGTAAAGACGTTCCTAAAGTCAGTTGATTCTATATTTTTATCGTCGTATATGGAAATCACCGAAGTGTTCCTGATAACATTCTCACGCAAAATAGCCTGTGTTTCCTTTTTAATTATATCTTTTGGGAATTCAATCTCGGAGACATCTCTTATGCTATCGTATTTTCTATCGAAAATAGTTTCTTCCTTTTTAGGTTTGGTATTTTTAATTAGCGTTTCCTGAAAAATTTTTTCTTCATCATATTTCACGATATATTGATATCTAATACCACGAGTATGAAATGTGATGTTTATATAAGTCGGTTTGCCGATAGTTTCTGATGATAACTTGAAGTTAGTATCAGGAAGTTTTGAATCGACAGATGATTTGCTGGTTCGTTTAGTACAAATAATATCTTTTACCGCATATATGACCGATAGAAAGTTTGATTTTCCTGTAGCATTGTTTCCAAAAAGGAACTGGGCCTTCAGGATTTTCTTACGATTTACCTCTTCATACCACTTCATATACTCAAATCCCTTCTTTGGTTTCTCCATAGAGGCAGTTAAGTCGAAGGTCTCCTTGTTTTTGAAGGAGAGGAAATTCTGGATTATAATTTGCTCGATCATATTTACTGTTATACTTTATTTATGCGCAAAATTAATAATAAATTTGCTTATAAATGGTGTTGTAGCGTAAAATACTACCATATTTTATATTATTTTATAAATATACTAGTATATATATATAAATATTAATAATATATTATATAGTATTGGTACTAGTATTGTTTTTGGCTAAATCAAACCAAAATACGCAATAAGGTGGTAGATAACTTCGCCGTTAAGATAAATTAACCATCCATTTTGTTTGAATATGAAAAATTCGTTATACCTTTGCCGCCGAAAAATTAAATTAAAGAAAGGATAGAAAAAATGAGCAAGGTAAAAAGCTTCTCGGTTGGCAATGGAGACATGTTCTACATCAACCACAATTCTGACAATTTTACAACTATTGACTGTTGTTTGACAGACGATGTTAAGGAGGATATTCTGGAAGAAATTAAAGACGAGTCATCCGGAAAGGGTATTACACGATTCATATCAACTCATCCTGACGATGATCATATTAAAGGTCTAATGGATTTCGAAGATGAAGTAGGAATTTGGAATTTTTATCGAGTGGACAATGACACGTCAAAAGATGGCGCTGAAACGGATGATTTTAAGAGGTATAAGAAGCTCAGAGACGATAATGACAAGAAATTTGCTTTAGAGAAAGGTTGTACCCGAAGATGGATGAACCTTGAAAGCCCAGAGCGAGGCTCGTCTGGATTAATCTGCTTATGGCCAATTACGGATAATGAACTGTATCAAGAAGCATTAGATACAGCTGCCGATGGTGGAAGTCCTAACAATATCTCACCAGCTATCAAGTATTTGGTTGGCGATTTTTCGTTCCTTTGGATGGGAGATATGGAAACCGATATGCAAGAGGAATTCGATAAGAAGGTGACCAACAAACATATTACGATCGTATTTGCTCCGCACCACGGAAGAAAGAGTGGCCATATTCCATCGTCGCTAATGGATAAGTTGGCTCCGAAATTGATTGTTGTAGGCGAGGCTCCGAGCGATGAGTTGGATTATTATAACGATTATGATACGATAACGCAGAATACGGCAGGGGATATTCTGTTCGAAACGAATGACAACTATTTGGACATCTTTGTATCGGAGTCTAGTTATAAGAAAACTGACGGCATGGTGCAGAACAGCAACCACGGTAGTCATGACGGCATGAAGTATCTGGGTAGTGTAAAAGAAGGTTGAAGTATGAAGAAAGACGAAAAGAAAATCGGATTAGCTCTCTCAGGTGGAGGATATAGGGCGGCAGCGTATCATATTGGAGCGCTGCGCGCTCTGCATAAGTTGGGCGTTCTCGACAAGGTGGATGTTATTTCATCGGTGTCCGGAGGTTCTATTATTGCTGCTTACTATGCGCTATTTGATGGTGGGTACGAAAAGTTTGAAGAGTCATTTAGACAGAAGATTCAAAAAGGCGTCTTAACCTGGTCGTTAGTAAATCTTGTTGCTATTCTGGCGATTGTAGGATTAGTCTCGTGGTTTCTTGGCGGGTGGGGCTTCTTTGGATCGTTGGTAATTCTGTGGTTCGCTTGGTATAAAGTTATACCAGTAAGTTGTATTATTGCATGGGAATATGACAAATTGTTCTTCCATGGTAAAAAACTCAGTGATTTGCCTAAGGAACCGCTTGTTACCATTAATGCGACTGATTATCCGACAGTATCGCAATTTACCTTCTCACGTGAGATGATATACAACTATTATTATGGTAAGGGTGCATTTTACCATGACAAGTTTCCTGTATCGAAAGCTGTTATGGCATCCTCATGCGTCCCATTTGCATTCTGTCCCATACGTGTACCAAAGACTTTTTGGACAGGGAAGATGAAACGAAAGGAACCACCCATGCTGCTAGATGGTGGATTGTACGACAATCAAGGAACACATGTGCTGACAGATAAGATGAGCCCCTACAAGTGTGAGTATGTTATTGTCAGTGATGCCGGTAATGGTGAGGTTTCAGACAAACGAGTATATAATCCTTTGGTTACACTGAAGAGAACATCGGAAGTGTTTATGCAGAGAATCAAAAAATTACAAGTGCAGCAGAATTTATATCTAAAATCTTATCCGAATAAGCGATTTGCATATGCACAGTTAGAGTGGGATGTGGATGACAGAATGCTTCAGGGCTTTGTGGATAATTTGGCGGATGACAACATATACCCCGATGTGATTGCTGCTCATCAGATATCGCCAATGGATATCATACAATTGAAGAACAGTGATACAACGGATGCTGCACGAGATAGGATAGTGAATCAACTTAAGAAAAATGTGCGATGTGAAGAACTTGAGTTAATCAGACCGTCGGAGGAGGATCATAAAAAGGCCTATGTCACGGGTACGTGGTTGTTTGGTCTCAATAAAGAGAAAATAGATCTGCTGGCCAAGGAAGCAGAGTGGAAAACTGCCCTGCAGGTCAGGCTGTATTTGCCGGATTTATGTCAAATTTAAATAAAATATAAGCTTATGGTAAAACATTATGTAAAATTCTATCCAGTCGACAACGGCGACTGTGCGCTGATTAAGCTCAGCAATGGAAAAACTGTAATTATCGATACTCAGATTCGGGAGATTACAGATGCAAACAAGAATGATGTCTATGATGTGAAGGCTGATTTGTTAAAGGAGTTGAAGAAAGACTCTGAGGGCAGACCTTTCGTTGATTTGTTTATCAGTACCCATCCGCACTCAGACCACTGTTTAGGTTTCGAAGAGAATTTCTATCATGGAAAGCTGGAGGATTACGATAAAAAGAAGGATAAGGACAAAATTGTCGTCGGTGAGTTATGGATAACCCCCATGGGACTGAGCGATGACATTGACGCTTCTGCCGTAGCCATCAGGAAAGAGGCCAAGAGGAGAAGGAAACTCTATGATGATGACGAGGATTACAAGGGTGAATACGGGTCGTATCTGAGAATAGTCGGTTACGATAAGGACAAGGAGTATGATTCCCGATACGGTTATGTGCCTGGAACGGAAGTTACCAAGGTAAATGGCGGGAACCTGAAGTATTTAAAGATGTTCATTCATGCTCCGTTTAAAGAGAGTGTGGAAGAAGGAAAAGATACCAATAAGAAGAACAAGGTGTCGATTGTGGTACAGCATTCTTTTAAGAAAGAAGATGGTACGGTGGTGTGTAAGTTGCTGACCGGTGGAGATGCTGAGCATGATGTCTGGGAGAAAATACTTGAAAACAACCAAGTTGGTTCTAACTTGGATTGGAATATCTTCGAGGCCCCTCACCATTGTTCGTGGACATTCTTTAATGACAGTGGTAAGGACGAAGTATGTCAGGCCGCGAAGGATATTCTTAACCATCAGATAGGGTACATGGCCGATGTCGTGTCTTCGTGCCAGAGTATTGAACCTGATGACAAACAGGCACCGCCCCCCAGTTATAAGGCTATGAAGGAGTATAAAATGAGGTTGAAAGGTGGTAGTGAGCATTTCCGTAATACCTCTGATGAATTCAAAAGCAGTAAAGAGCCGTTGGTCTATGAGATAAATGACTATGGGAAGGTCAAGAAGATCTACGTAAAATCGGCGGTTCAGACTGTTGTGCAGAAACCAGCACCCCGTGCAGGCATGAAATAAATACAATGAGGCCTATGAGTAAAAACCGATATAAGATACTAGAAGGTCGGCAGATTCGACCAGAGGATCTGCTGACTCCCAAAGGGAAGGCCATCTATCAGGTGGCCCTTCACCATCCTTGTGTGTCGGACCTAACATGTGTCAAATCAACACAAGGTGATGATGTGATAATGATGACCCTTTTATTGGAGGTTCCAGATAATCCTCTGTACCCAATACAGGAAAGGGAGCCCGTTGCCATCAAGTGTTGCAAGGCGGACAAAATGTTACCAGAGGTGTACGCCACTCGCCTTGACTTCCCTTTGGATTTACCACACAGGAATGTAATGCCCTTTGACCGACCTGTATCTCTTTGTGTTTCGGATGTTGTCTATGATGACATCCGCACCAGTTTTAATGCCTTTGAATTTATAGAGAGTATTAGGAGATGGTTTCAGTTGAATGCCATTGGTGAACTGCATGAGAAAGACCGGCCGTTGGAGGTGTTCTTTATAGCCCCTGAATTTTCCTACTTGACAGCGTATCAGCCAGGAAAGGAGTATGTGCCGGTTAAATATACGAGTAAGACACCGTTTACTTCGGTAATTGAAGAAGTAAGAAAAGACAAGTCTGACTATAGCCTTGTGTCGGTTATGACGCAAGCCAATATTTCTGGTGCTATCAGGCGAGTACCCAAATGCATGGGAGACCTGCGTGGGATTAAAGGGTATAATGGAATGCCGCTTACAGATTACATATTGGCTGTGATCATGTCGAAAGAAGGACTATTGAAGAGTACCAAGCCACTCATGGTTTGCCTTGTGATGCCAATGAAGAGGGATGAACGAAGTGATTTGGAAAACGTGAACCTTTTTGCTTTGCGATTTGACAAGCCTGCTCATGACATTGTTCATGCCGTGGAAAGACTTGGGAATTACGCTACTGGCTATGTCGATCAGTTGGAGGTGAAAACATCTGTTCTGCTGACGCCTGCTGATTTAAGGGATTTGGCATTCAGAAATGGGAATTTGTTTGAGGAGCGAGAACTCACAATTATCGGCACTGGTTCGTTGGGATCTCAGGTATTGGATCATTTTGTGAGATGCGGATATGTGACAACTGTTAATTTGGTGGATCCAGATTTGATGTTTCCACACAATATAGCCAGGCATACCTTAGACACAAAAGATTTGATGAAGAAAAAGGTAGATACACTTGCTGAAAAGTATAAGGGTATTTACGGGTTGAAGATCAATGTGTTCAGGGAAAATTTCCTGCATACGGATAAGCATACCAATGACCGGATAATGACTATCAGTCAACTCGTGATTGACGCCAGTACATCAGTGAGCGTAGAACGGAAACTGGCATTGGATATGGCGACATACCCTGTCAGGCGTTGTTCGGTGTTTCTGAATCCCAAAGGAACAGATGTTGTCATGATGATGGAGGATAAATCTCGTGTGCATAGGCTAGACTTGCTGGAGATGGACTATTATAGGAATATTATCAGTAAAGAGGCTCTTGTCGGGCATTTGGATTTGCCTGAAAAGCATCCTACCAATGTTTTCAGCTGTCGGTCGGAATCAGTTGTAATGGGATTTGACGGGATAGGGACATTGGGGTCTATCGTCAGTAGTCAGATTAAGATTCACTCAACAGCAGATGAGGCCGAGCTGGCGATATGGCGGCTTCAGTCGGAAAGTGGTGAGGTGAAGAGATGTGAGTTAGACATCACTGAATGGATTGAGTTTAGGCAAGGCAAGAACACTGTCTATATCACGAAGGCCGTGTTTGAAGAGATATGTGAGTTGAGAAGGCAGAAACTGGATTTACCAAAACCAGTGGAAACAGGAGGTACTTTTATAGGCACATATGACAGAGACAGAAACATTGTATATGTGGTGTATATGATAGCTGCACCCGATGACAGTGTGGCTACTGGGACATCTTATATCAGGGGCGTAAAGGGACTGGCCGAGGAAGTTGAGAGGATTATAAAGCTGACGGGGTATCAGATGGTGTATATAGGAGAGTGGCACTCACATCCCCATGGTTATTCGAATGCGCCTAGTGCGAAAGACAAGAAATTGTATGCTGAGATGAGTGAGGAGTTGGGCAAGAATGACTATCCGTTTGTGATGGGGATATTGGCGGATGAAGGGTTGAGAGTTGAGGTGTCGATGTAGATGGTGGTATTCTTTCCGAATATTATGAGTGGTATACTTTGGATTACTATTTGTGGTGATTACATCAGATTTTGTGATGATTATCGTTAGAAATATAAAAAATATGGCTAAGAAGCTAGCAATATTGAATAAAAATGCGTATATTCGCAGCATGAAATAATAATGGGACGTATATGACACAGGATGAGAAGTGGATGATGAAGTATCAGAAGGTGATGGAGTCCATAAAAGCCCATCACCATAATCCTTCACGACATAGGATTGAAGAGCATGACATGCTGAACAGGGTGAAGGCGAATAGGAAATTGCTTAATGTCGGAATAATGGAGTTGGAGAGGGTGAAGCTGTTTGAGAAACTTCAAGAACTGAGTGAGAAATATAAATACAAAAATCAATATGAATAGAGTACATGGAAACGAAGACTATAATTACAAAGCTGGTTTTTAATAATGGTAAGGAACTATCATTATCCTCAAACGATATAATTGTTTTTGTGGGGGCGAATAATAGTGGCAAGAGCCAATCGTTAAAGGACATATATAGAGCATTCAATCATCCAGAGAACAATATTGTAGTTAAATCTATAATGTATAAGAATGAAGGTGTAGAAACATTTGAACAGACTATCAAAAGACTATCTTCATACAACAAAGAAAATAATCACTATAATGGCTATGGCTTTTCTATACATTCTGGTTGGATACAAAATATTCAATCGAATTCATTCAGTGGGATGGAACAGCTCGAGAGATTCTTTGTTAAGCAATTGGATACTCGAGATAGATTGAGTCAGTGTGGCCCCGTAGGAGTTATTGACCGTGACGAACCAAAATCTCATCCACTCCATTATCTGGTAAATGATGCAGAATTACGGAAGAAGATGGATAAGTGTTTTTTTGAGGCTTTTGGGGAACATCTTCAGG
>Ga0310695_10011243_pt1 | contig 12845 bp, 9 predicted proteins | sample RumenRJG_04DNA_FD_203882 | JGI IMG/M metagenome (GOLD analysis project Ga0310695, IMG submission 203882) | Bovine rumen microbial communities from Lethbridge, Alberta, Canada - RJG_04 (v2) (version 2) | ecosystem: Host-associated > Mammals > Digestive system > Stomach > Rumen | place: Canada...
CCCGACAGCACACCGGCCAGCACCTGTGCGCCAGCTTGTGCGGCCACTTGCTGGCTCATGCGCTCGTTGGCATGCTTGGCCACGGCGTGCGCCACCTCATGGCCCAGCACCACGGCCAGATCGTCGTCGCTGCCCACAATCTTCATGATGCCCTCATACACCACAATCTTGCCGCCGGGCATACACCAAGCGTTCATCTCGTTGCTCTTCACCAGGTTGAACTCCCAGGCGAAGTTTTTGATTTCGCTCTCCATGCCTGTGGCTCTGAGATATGCCTCGGTGGCCGCGGCAATCTTCTGTCCCACGCGCACCACTTGCGCGCTCTTGGTCTTGTCGGTCGAGATAGCGTTCGACTGCTTGGCCGAAGTCATGAAACTCTGGTAGCTGGCCAGGCTGGACTGCAACACAGTCTGGTCGCTCACCAGGTTGAGCTGCTTGCGGCCGGTGATAGGAACACTGTTGCAGCTGCTCAGCAGCAACGTCACGGCCAGGATGAGTAGGGTAGTTGTCTTCTTCATTTTTTCTATAATTAACTGTAAACTATTAACTATAAACTATTCACGAGTGGGTGATCACGCGCTCGGTGGGGGGCAGCGACTGGTTGCGGCGGTCGATGGCCGACACCACACGGGTGGCCAGACGCTGGAATGCCACGCCCGACACGTTGTTCTGCATCGTCACCGGCACACCGTCGTCACCGCCCTTGCAGATGCCCGCCACCAGCGGTATCTGCCCCAGCAGCTCCACACCCAGCTTCTCGGCCAGGTGCTTGCCGCCGTCGCGCCCGAAGATGAAGTACTGCTCGTCGGGATGCGTGGCCGGCGTGAACCACGACATGTTCTCGACGATGCCCAGTACGGGCACGTTGACGTGCTCGCCCAGGAACATCGACACGCCCTTGCGCGCGTCGGCCAGGGCCACCTCCTGCGGTGTGGTCACCACGATGGCACCAGTGATGCCCAGCGTCTGCACCAGTGTCAGGTGGATGTCGCTTGTGCCGGGAGGCATGTCAATCACAAAGTAGTCCAGCTCGCCCCAGTCGGCCTCGTTGATGAGCTGCTTCAGGGCGTTGCTTGCCATGGCACCACGCCACAGCACCGCCTGCTCCTTGTCGACCACAAAGCCGATGCTCAGCAATTTCACGCCATACTTCTCGGCGGGGATGATGAGGTTCTTGCCGTCGACCTCGTGCATATAGAGCTGCTCGTCCTCTACACCGAACATCTTGGGTATCGATGGCCCGAAGATGTCGGCATCGAGCAGACCCACGCGGTAGCCCTGCATGGCCAGTGCCACGGCCAGGTTGCACGCGATGGTGCTCTTGCCCACACCGCCCTTGCCGCTGCTCACGCCGATGATGTTCTTCACACCGGGCAGAGGGCGGTCGGCCACTTTGGCTGCATGGTCCTCGGGATATTTCACGGCAATGTTGCCTCGGATGTCAATCTCGTCGCTGATGTGTGTGGTGATGGCCACCTCGGCGGCACGGACCACCGACTTGATGAACGGGTCGGTCTTCTTGTCAAACACCAGCGAGAACTGTACGCGGTTGCCGTCGATGCGGATGTCGTCGGCAACCATGTTCATGGTCACGATGTCCTTGCCGGTGCCGGGATAGCGCACCGTGCGCAGCGCATCTAGAATCAAACTAGGATATAAGGTCATTATTTAATTTATAATTTATAATTTATAATTCATAATTTATAATTCGCAACCCATTACCCGTTACCCGTTACCCCTTACCCATTACCCGTTACCCATTTTACCCGTTACCCGTAATTCATAACTCACATCTCATAATTAGCAATTTATGAATAGAAATTATGAATTATGAATTACGAATTACGAATTACGAATTATTCCGGTGGTAGCTGCGGTAGCCGTCTGGCTCGATGTCATTGTCCGGCTCCACCAGCTGTCCGGCATGTGGCAGGCTGAACTGCAAGTACTTGATGGTCAGCCCACGGCTCAGCCACTGCTGTTCATAGTAGGTCTTGATTTCCAAGATGTCGTCGGCCAGACCGCTGGCATAGAGGTCGTCAGTGTCCACTGCTACCTGGAGCGCATTGACACGCACCAGCTCGCGTGTGTAGGTGTACAGAAACGGGCTGTCGGTCTTCAGGTGTACCAGCCCCCCATCCTTGAGGATGTTGCGGTAGTTGGACAGGAACCGTGTGCCGGTCAGGCGCTTGTTCACCTTCTTCATCTGCGGGTCGGGGAACGTGATCCAAATTTCGGACACCTCGCCGGGGGCGAACATGCGGTCGATAATCTCGATGCTTGTGCGCAGGAACGCCACGTTTTTCAGCCCCTCGGCCTCGACCTGACGGGCACCGGTCCACATGCGCGAACCCTTGATGTCCACGCCGATGTAGTTCTTGTCAGGAAACCTTTTGCCCAGCCCCACGGCATACTCACCCTTGCCGCAGCCCAGCTCCAGCACGATGGGGTGGTCGTTGCCGAAGTAGGCGGCGTTCCACCGCCCGCGCATCGGGCAACCTTCGTGTTCGATGACGCTCCAGGGGAACTGGAACACGCACCCGAAGGTCGCCATGTCGGCAAATTTCTTGAGTTTGTTCTTGCCCATACCGCTAGAGTTTCACTTTATAGCTTGAGCCGTTCAGGCGCACGATGTAGTACCCCGGGTCGATGTTGTGGTAGCTGTTGCTGCCGGCATTCACCGTCAGCGACCGCGTGGTGCCGTTCAGCGCCACCACTTGGGCTCGTCCGCCCTCGGCCGACGTGATGTGCAGCGTGCCGTTGGCCGCATAGACGCGGTCGGCGCTCTGCGACACCTGCGACACGCCGGTTGACTTGCTCACCTGGGACTTGCTCGCCGGGGCGTAGTAGATGTCCTCGTCGGCGGTGACCAGTGTCACATGGTCCACCGTGATTTCCGACACGTTGGCCAGCCAGTCGTCGGCGGTCACCGTCAGGCGCAGGATGGCCTGGTCGGCCTGGCCCTCGATGTCGGTGATGGGCAGGGCATACAGGACGATGCGCACCTCGTTGCCGCTCACCAGCGAGGCCACTTGGTGGTGCGGGGTGCGGCTGCCCAGGGTCACCTCGCCCACAGGGGTCAGACCCTCGGGCAGGTGGATGACGCACTGCAGCGCGGTGTAGGCTATGCTGTTGTCCAGATGGATGTCGATGGTGTGACGCTCGCCGGAGTGGATGGCAAAGTTTTCAATCGTCACCATGTCGCCCGTGTTGGGGGTTGTGGTGCATGGCAGAGCCAGGTGTTTGCCCAGCATCAGGTTGATGATGCCGTTGATGTCGGCGATGTCGATGCTGCCGTTCTCGTCCACATCGGCCGAGTCGAAGACGAACGTGCTGTTCGGCCGGCCCAGCATGTAGTTGATCACGGCATTGATGTCGGCGATGTCCACCAGACCGTCGCCATTGGCGTCGCCCTGCAGCCCGCCCGACTGGATGTCAAACTCGCGCCATTGCTCGGCGCTGCGGTAACTGTCGATGCTGCTCGAGGGCACTTTCAGCACCACCGAGGACTGGTCGACGTTTTGCCACACGTTGTCGCCCAGGCTGGGCACGGCATCGGCATGTGTGATGACCTGTTGCAGCCCGGTCATGCCGGCCATGGCCCTTGTTCCCACATATTGTGTGCCGGACGGAATCACCACCTGACCCACTTTGTTCAGGTTGTACAGCGCATAGTCGCCTATCGAGTCAATCGACATCTGGCTCAGGTCCACCTGGCTTAGCTTGTTGCTCCCGGCCATGGCCAGTGCGGGCAGCGTGGCCAGCGAGGACGGCAGACTGATCTGTGTCAGCTGGGTGTTGAGCAGAAAGGCACCCCAGCCCAGCGCGGTCACTGTCGACGGCAGCAGGGCACGAGTGATGGGGGTCTGTGCGTAGGCCCAGTCGCCCACCTCGGCCAGGCGGGTCATTCCCGTGAGGTCGGCAGCGGTGAGCTTGGTGCCGGCAAAGGCGGCGGCACCGATGTGCTGCACCAGGAACCCCAGCTGAACCGTCTTGAGGTTGCTGCAGCCGGCAAAGGCGCGCGAGCCGATGTGGCTCAGCGCAAAGGGGCGCTCCAGCGACGGCGATGTGCCGGCCATGGGCGACTGCGCGGCGGCGATGGTCACGCTAGTCAGCGCGGTGCAACCGGTCAGGGCACCCTCGCCGATGCTCACCAGCCCGTGGGGCAGGGCTATCGTGGTCAGCGCGGTGCAGCCCGCCAGGGCATAGCTGCCCAGATGGGTCAGCTCAGCCGGCAGCGTGACGCTGGTCAGCGCGGTGCAGCCCGCCAGGGCCGCTTCGCCGATGCTGGTGGCGGTGCCCGGCAGGGTCACCCGGGTCAGGTGCGTCAGCTGGGCCAGCGACATCGTGGGCACCTCGTGGGCACGATAGCTGCGGAGGTTGGCAAACAGCGGCTTGTCGCTGCTGTGGGCCACAATGACTGCTCCGTTCAGGTCCAGCTGCTGGATGTTGCGCAACCGGTCGGCGATGGTCCTGAAGTCGCGGGCATCCATCCGTCCGGTGAGGGTGAGTTGGGTGATGTTGGTGTTGCCGGCAAGCAGACTTTGCAGTTTGCCCGGCTCACAATGCAGGGTCACCGCCTGGCTGGCCAGGACGGACAGCAGCAGCAGGGTGGTCAGTAGGGTTCTGCGCATGGCGTTGTGGAGTCTTAGGTTGTGTCAGTGGGTTATCTGTTGCTGCGACTGCGCCGCCAGGGCGGCGGCACGGCGCAGTGCCAGCAGGCGAGCCAGCATCACGTTGATCACCGCGTTGACATCGGCGATGTCGATGTTGCTGTCATCGGTGACGTAGGCGCGGCCCTCGTAGTTGTCGGCGTTGTCGCGGCCCAGCATGATGTTGATGATGATGTTGACATCGGCAATGTCCACCACGCCGTTGCCGTCCACATCGCCGCGCTGCAGGCTGGCCATCGCAAAGTTGCACCACTGCTGTGCCGAGCGATAGGCCGTCAGGCTCTGGGGCGACACTCTGAGTGTGACTGCGCTCTGGTCGATGCCATACCACACACTGTCGCCCAGCGCGGGCACCTCAGTGGGTTTGCTCTCAAGCTGCTTCAGTCCGGTGGTGTAGGCCATCGCATACGAGCCGATGTAGTCGACGGTTGCAGGCAGCGTCAGCTGCGACAGCGAGGCGACGTTCATCAGTGCGCCGTCTCCGATCGAGCGCACACTGCTGGGCAGCGACAGCTGGCGCAACTCGCTGTTGGTCAGTGCCCAGTCGGGCAGACTATCCAGTTGCGTGTGGCGGCTCAGGTCCAGCTGCTCCAGCCCGGTGTCGGCCAGCGCTTCGGCACCCATCGTCCGGGCCACGTGGCCCAGGTCCAGGGTGCGCAGTGCTGGGCAGTGGGCAAACGCCCGCGCACCGATGGTCAGCTGTGGGGCGGCCACAATGACGGTGTCGGCAGGAGGGGTCTCGCTGATGACCAGCGACTGTAGGGCAGTGCAATGGCTGAACGCGCCCTCGCCGATGTGCGACAGGGCGGCGGTCAACGTCAGTGTGCTCAATGCGGTGCAGCCGGTCAAGGCATAGTCGCCCACACGGCTCAGCCCGGCGGGCATGTCGACGGTGGACAGTTGCGTGCACCCGGCCAGGCTACCGTCGCCCAGCGCTGTGGCACGGCGTGGCAGCACCAGGCGCTGTAGCGATGTCAGTCCGGCCAGCGACAGGCATGGCACTTCGCCCGCGTTGTAGGTGCCGCTGTTGCCAAACAGCGGATCGCCGCTGTAGGCATCGACCACTGTCGCGCCCAGGTCCAGCTCAACGAGCTGCCTTAGCGAGTCGGCGATGAAGCGGAAATCGCGGGCATCGATGTGGCCCGACACCTCCAGGCGGGTGATGTTGCAGTCGTCCACCAGGGTCGCTAGCTGTCCGGCCTTGCAGTTTTCGACTTGCTGTGCGCCTGACAGCAGGGTCATCGCCATGGCGATGACGGCGAGAGTTATTCGTTGCATCATTTTTTGTCTTTTTTATTTCTAAACGGCAAAGGTAGTGATTTATTTGCTCTCACGAAAGCTTTGAGGCAAAAAAAGCTGCTGCCTAGCCAAAAAACAACCGCCCGGCCCGATGGGGCAAGGCGGTGTTGATGTTGTTGCCACACTGTAAGCTGTGTGGACAAGTGAGGCATGTGCTATTTGCCCAGCACAATGTTGATGATGCGGTTGACATCCATTGTGTCGATGGTTCCGTTGCCGTCCACGTCGGCGGCGGCCAGGTTGAAGTGTCCTGATGTCTTGCCCAGAATATGGTTGATGGTCAGGTTGATGTCAAGCACATCCACCACGCCGTCATCGTTCACGTCGCCTAGCAGCAGGGGGTTCATGATATTGAACTCCTGCCACTGCTCGGCTGCGGCATACAGCACGGTGGCCGCACTGCTGAGTACGTTCAGCTGGACGGCAGGCTGATACACGCCATCCCACACGGTTTCGCCCAGTGTAGGCACTTGGCTGGCCGCGATGTCGATGCGCTCCAGTCCGGTCATGCCTGCCATGGCTCGCGTGCCCAGGTGGCGCACCGTGCCGGGAATGTAGAAGTAGCGGCTATTGCTCCAGTTGTAGAACGCATAGTCGCCGATGCGACTCACGCCCTCGTGCAGCAGGGTATCGGCCTCTATCTGACTGCCACCGGCAAAGGCGTAGTCAGGCACCTGGCGCAACGATCGCGGCAACGAGGCTGCGGTCAGCTGTGTGCCGAAGAAGGCCCCCTCGCCCATCACCGTCATGGCCGACGGCAGCGACACTGTGGTCAGTGGCGTGCCGGCCAGCGCCCAGCTGCCCAGGCTGTCGAGCGACAGCGCGTGGCTGGCGTCCAGCGACTGGATGCCGGTGCCATGGAATGCCTCGCTGCCGATGCGGCGCACCTCGGCACCCAGCGCCAGTGTCTGTAGGCTTTCGTCGCCCAGAAAGGCGCAGTCGCCTATCACCGGTGCACTCACTGTGGCATGCTGCAGCGCGAAGCAGTGGGCAAATGCGCCGCGGCCCACGCTCTGCACTGTCGCAGGGATGGTGACCTGCTGCAGCGACGTGCCGCTGAAGGCATAGTCGCCGATGGTGGTCACTGTGGCCGGTAGCTCGATGGATGTCAAGCGGTCGCAGCCGGCCAGCGCATGGTTGCCGATGCTCACCAGTGTGGCCGGCAGGGTCAGCTGCTCAAGCTTCATGCCCATGAGCATGGAGTGAGGCAGTGTGCCGGCGGCATAGTCCGACACTCCGCCCACCAGCGGGTGGCGCGAGTCGCTGTAGGCCACAATCGTGACACCGCTCAAGTTCAGCGACATCAGGGAGGTGAGCTCGCTGCCGATGTACAGGAAGTCGCGCGCGTCCATCTCGCCGGTGACGGTGAGCTGGGTCACGCCGGTGTCTTCTATCAGGCTCGACAGCTGCCCAGGGGTCGTAGTAACCTCAATAGCACCGGCCGGAACGGCCAGTGCTATTAGGGCTACTATCTGCATGAGTTTGTGCATGAATAGTAGGGGATTGGTGGTTGTTTTACTTCACGACCTTGGTGGTCACCTGGCTGCCATCATTGTAGCGAGTGACAACGATGTTCACACCCTTGAACGGAGTGCTCGAGGTCATACCGGCGGCGTTGACATACTCAACACTCACCACGTTCTTGCCCATGTTCACGTTCTCGACACCGGTCAGGATGTTGTCGTCATAGCTGAACGAGGTCAGTTGCACCTGATAGTTCTCATAGTTGTGGATGCCGTCATTCTGTGCACGAGCGGGTGCGCCGGCGGGCTTGTCCCAAGGCTCCTTCAGCAGAGCAACAGCGTTCTCAACATACACAGCAGCATTCTCAGCGGCAGCATCTGCGAGATCAGCCTTTGAGTTGCCGTCTGTCCAGTTGGTTGCCACCGACACATACTGACCCTCGCCGTTCGAGAAACCGGTCATCTTGACTGAACCATCCTCATCCTCAGTCAGGAAGCCCTGGACGTTGATGACCTGATTCACCTTGGGAGCGAAATGGAAGTGAGGATCCTCAACATCGGTCTGGCCGAGTTTCCACTCCTCAATATCAACTTCGACCGTGCCGGTTTTTGTGGGGTTGGCTGGGGCGGCGTAAACGGTCAAGACTTGGTTGCAGTCTGCCTGGCTCATGCTGCCATAGAGCGTGTTGGCGCCATAGAAGTTGTGACTTCTTCCGGCCATATTGCTATAGATGCCGCTGGCAACCATGGCAAGTCTCATCCAGTTGTTGTTGCCGTCGCTGACCATGACATACTCATCGGTAGTCAGCTTCTGGACAACTTTCAGAGGATCGGCAATCTTGTAGAGCTGGCCGTCCACAGCGTTGGCCACCACGTCAGCAAGGCTGGTGCTGGGCAGAGCCTCGGCCTGAGCGGGAGTGTAAACGTAGCACTGCTCGGGAGTCTCAACATTATTCAGTCTGACGGTCTGGCCTTCAACACCTTCGGGCACACCATTGTCGACATGGAGGAATTTGGTGATGTGAATCTGACCACCGGCAAAGTTAGCATCTGCTTGAACCAGGATGCGGGCAATTGTGTTGAGACCTTTCTTCATGGGAAGCTGTCCTGCCTGTGTGGCAACCAACTTCGGGAGGATGATGTTCGTTTCGGTGCTGTTGGAGATGTAGTTGTTGCCCTCCTCATAGATACCGTTGTTGTTCATAGACTGAGCCGGAGTACCCTCTTCATCGGTACCAACGAGAGAAAGTTCGATGTTCTTGGGGTTGTAAGCATTCACAAGAACCAAGCCTTCGGGCAACTCAAACTCGCACTCCCAAGTGGTGCCCTCGTCAATGTTGTTCTCGTACATGAGGTTGAGATAACCTTGCTTGCCGGGCTCGACGATGCCGCTGGCAAAATACAACTTCTGTGCCGAAGCGTTCATAGCTACCAGGGCACATGCGCCCAGCAGCAGAGATTTGATAATTGTTTTCTTCATAATTAAAAAGTATTATAAGTTTTACATTACTCTTTCAGTCTGCAAATGTAGACAAAAAAAATAACATGGCAATGGGTTTTCAATTTTTTTTTTCAAAAAAAGTAAAAAAATAGCGACAAGCCCTCTCTGAGTGCATTTTTGTCGCTATTTTTTGACTTTGCCTTTTTTGCCGTTGTGAAATCAATTCTGCTCGGCGGCTGCCGGCAGGACGTTGATGTATGTGTGACCTGCGCGGTGCTGGAACTGCACTGTGCCGTCGACCAGAGCATACAGCGTGTGGTCACGACCCATGCCCACGTTCAGACCCGGACGATGGACGGTGCCGCGCTGACGGCGGATGATGTTGCCGGCCTTTGCGTACTGACCACCAAAAATCTTGACGCCCAGACGTTTGCTTTCGCTCTCGCGGCCGTTCTTCGAACTACCTACACCTTTTTTATGTGCCATAATCGATTGAAATTTTTAATGGGTTAAGCAATGACTTCCTTGATCTCAAGCTGGGTGAACTGCTGGCGGTGGCCGTTGAGACGGCGGTAGCCCTTGCGGCGCTTCTTCTTGAAGACAATCACGTGTTCACCTTTCACGAGGGGAGCCTTCACCTCGCAAACAACCTTGGCACCCTCGACGGTCGGGGCACCTACTTTCACTGCGCCATCGGCATCAATCAGGAGAACCTTGTCAAACTCGACGGTGTCACCCTCCTTGACGTCGCTGGTCAGGTGGTGGACATACAACTTCTTGCCGGCCTCGGCACGGAACTGCTGTCCCTGAATCTCTACAATTGCGTACATTATTAATTAATGTGGTTACAATGTTTAGCCCATACGGCGGAGACACCTCTCGTGTCTCGCTTAATCGTGCCTTTTGGAAAATGCGGGTGCAAAGGTACTAAATAATTCATAATTCATAATTCATAATTCATAATCTATCCTTGGAAACCGCAATATTTAACTAGAATTAACACATTCCTCTTCCGCTGGTTCTATGTAGCGATTGCGTGTTTCCCCTCCCCTTTCCCAAAGGGGAGGGGTCAGGGGTGGGGTTTGGATGCAGCTATAATAATGTGTGAAAACTTGCAGGTTGCAACCCCCACCCCCAGCCCCTCCCCTTTGCCAAAGGGGAGGGGAGGCTCGCTGGAATCAATCGCTGAACATATACCTTCCGCTGTAACTGTTTGCCGATTCAGAAAAATCTCCTCTTTACCCCTTGTGCATCGAAGATGCAGAGCGGGTCGAAGACCCGATTTTGTTCGAAAGACCATGCAAGTGCATCGAAGATGCACGCAGCTTGGTCCAGAGACTCGACCTTCCAAGTGCCTCGCAGAGGAACTTTAACCAGCTCGATGCTAGTTGTTTGGCTGTAAAAGTTCCTCTACGAGGCACTTTTGTTCTGCTTTGTGTGGACCAAGCGGCGAGGACCTCCGGCCCTCTTGCATGGTCTTTCGAACAAATAGCTTCTTCGAAGCATTTTAGCGTCTCCGACGCAATCGGTGTGTAGTTACTTTCCGCTGGTTCTATGTAGCGATTGCGTGTTTCCCCTCCCCTTTCCCAAAGGGGAGGGGTCAGGGGTGGGGTTTGGATGCAGCTATAATAATGTGTGAAAACTTGCTGGTTGCAAACCCCACCCCCAGCCCCTCCCCTTTCCCAAAGGGGAGGGGAGGCTCGCTGTACCAATCGCTGAACAGATTCGCATTGCGCATTGAAATGCGTGTTTCCCCTCCCCTTTCCCAAGAGGCCGCTGAAAAAGTACAGGAAAATAATTGATTTGCTTCACGATGGTTATATTCAAACCTAGATTTGAATAAATTAACTGCAAATTTTGTGATATTTCAAATTATATTCAAGAAAAATTCGCGGTTTATTCGCGTAATTCGCGGTTTATTACTTTTTCAGCAGCCTCTCCCAAAGGGGTGGGGTCGGGGGTGGGGTTTGGATGCAGCTATAATAATGTGTGAAAACTTGCTGGTTGCAAACCCCACCCCCAGCCCCTCCCCTTTGTGAAAGGGGAGGGGAGGCTCGCTGGAATCAATCGCTGAACAGATCCGCATTGCGCATTGTGTATTGTGCTTTTCCCCTCCGAGTTAGAGGGGTAGGGGAAGTGTGTCTGCCAACTTTGCCTTGCCCGTCGCTTACTTTTTGTCGCTCGCTTTGCCTCCTTTCCGTCGCTGCGCTTTGCCTCCTTTCTGTCGCTTCGCTGCCTCCTTTCCGTCGCTACAGGGGGTCAGACCCGCTGTTGCCAGCCGAGTAAACTCGGTGGCACATCGGGTCAGACCCCTTTCCGCCTCCTTTCTGCCTCCTTTCCGCCTCCTTTCTGCCTCCTTTCTGCCTTGCCCTTTTCGCCTTCTTTCCGCCTTCTTTCTGCCTCCTTTCCGCCCTTGCTGTTTCCTTAGTGTCGCTCCGCTTTTTTTCGAGTCCCTTCTGACTTCATTCCCCGGGTGATATGACAAGCTCCCTCATTGCCGCAGGGCGATGAGGGAGCTGGCGTATCAAATATCGAGGAATTTACCAGGCGAACATCGGGTAATCCTTCATGATGTCGTTGACCTTGGCGCGGACGGTGGCGATGACCTTCTCGTCCTCAGGTGCGTGCAGCACGGTGTCAATCAGCTCGGCAATCTCGCCCATGAGCGGCTCCTTGGCACCACGTGTGGTGATGGCCGGCGTGCCCAGACGCAGACCGCTGGTCTGGAAGGCCGAACGGTCGTCGAACGGCACCATGTTCTTGTTGGCGGTGATGTCGGCTGCCACCAGAGCCTGCTCGGCCAGCTTGCCGGTCAGCTCGGGGAACTTGGTGCGCAGGTCCACCAGCATGCTGTGGTTGTCGGTGCCGCCGGTGCAGATCTTGTAACCCTTGTCGACCAGAGCTTGAGCCAGGGCCTGGGCATTCTTCTTGACCTGGACCTGATAGTCCTTGAAGGCCGGTGTCAATGCCTCGCCGAAGGCCACTGCCTTGGCTGCGATGACGTGCTCCAGCGGGCCGCCCTGCACGCCGGGGAACACGGCGCTGTCGAGCAGCGACGACATCTTGCGGATGACGCCCTTCTTGGTGGTCTTGCCCCAGGGGTTGTCGAAGTCCTTGCCCAGCAGGATGATGCCGCCGCGCGGGCCGCGCAGGGTCTTGTGGGTGGTCGATGTCACGATGTGGGCATACTTGAGCGGGTTGTTCAACAGGCCTGCGGCAATCAGACCGGCGGGGTGAGCCATGTCGATCATGAGCAGGGCGCCCACCTTGTCGGCGATGGCGCGCATGCGTGCGTAGTCCCATTCGCGGCTGTAGGCGCTGGCGCCACCCACAATCAGCTTCGGGTGCTCGCGCAGAGCCACCTCTTCCATCATGTCATAGTCCACCTCGTTGGTGTCGGGGCGCACGTTGTACTCGCACTGCTGGAACACAAGACCCGAGAAGTTCACCGGGCTCCCGTGTGACAAGTGACCACCATGAGCCAGGTTCAGGCCCATGAACTTGTCGCCGGGCTTGAGGCATGCCATGAACACGGCCATGTTGGCCTGTGCGCCCGAGTGGGGCTGGACGTTGGCATACTCGGCGCCGAACAGCTGCTTGATGCGGTCGATGGCCAGGTTCTCGGCCTCGTCGACACACTGGCAGCCGCCATAGTAGCGGTGGCCGGGATAGCCCTCGGCATATTTGTTGGTCAGGCAGCTGCCCATGGCCTGCATCACCTGCTCGCTCACGAAGTTCTCGCTGGCGATCAGCTCGATGCCGTGCAATTGGCGCTGATGCTCTTTCTCAATGATGTCAAACAATACTTTGTCTCTTTCCATGTCTTGTGAATATGTTATTAAAAGGTTGAATGTCCAAAATTCGCTGCAAAGTTACAAATTAATTGAGAATTAAGAATTATGAATTAAGAATAATTTATTGCATTTACTTCTCTTTTCGCTTGCGCACGGTCCAGCCGAAGTGGCCCAG
>Ga0310695_10011245_pt1 | contig 12844 bp, 11 predicted proteins | sample RumenRJG_04DNA_FD_203882 | JGI IMG/M metagenome (GOLD analysis project Ga0310695, IMG submission 203882) | Bovine rumen microbial communities from Lethbridge, Alberta, Canada - RJG_04 (v2) (version 2) | ecosystem: Host-associated > Mammals > Digestive system > Stomach > Rumen | place: Canada...
CTTCCGTCAGACCTATACCTTTCAACTTTTCTTCAGAATACAGACGCGTTTCCGTTGCTGTACTCAACATCCCGGCAGTTTCACGGTCAATGACAAAAAAATCTTCCTGTGCCGGATCCTTCAAGTTCATATCAAATAATATCCCGCTTTTCGCACTCTTGATCTCGCCCGCCCTGTCCATTATTTCCGTCGCGTTCATGTGCATGATCACAAGTGCCTCAATCAGCTCCCGGCCAGCCTCCGGCAAGCCTTCACGCCGAAAAACCGGATTCCTCAGCAGACTTCCAATAGCCATCCTTGTCCGCACTCTGGCCTCTTTATTAAAAGCAAAACTCATAACGCATCGATCCTTCCTTCATAGACACAAAATTCCAACGCATTCTCTGCCTCACGGACAAAAGGCGCCCCCGTTTCCCCAGGCAGACCGACCCGTCACGTTTCATCAACAAAGCAGATACTGCGTCATTACATTAACATTATACAATTTTTCGTTTGGTTTTTCTCGATAATCAATTTAATTCTGTTCAAATCCATGTTATTATTTTTGTAATAACAACACGGCGGACGCCGGACCAATAACCAGAACGATAATAAAAGGCAAAGATCAGCAGACACTGCTCCATGGCAGGCCGGATCTTTTATTAAAGAAGGAACGTAATATTATGCATCAGCTCAGTACACTATGCTACATTGAAAAAGACAATAAGTACCTCATGCTGCACCGTACAAAAAAAGAAAACGACATCAATGAAGATAAATGGATCGGTGTCGGAGGTCATTTTCAGGAAGATGAAAGCCCGGACGACTGTCTGCTCCGTGAAGTATGGGAGGAGACCGGCTATATCCTGACCAACTACCGTTTCCGCGGCATCGTCACCTTCATTTCCGGAAACGGAGTCACAGAATACATGCATCTGTTCACCTCCGACGAATTTCTCGGCGATTCCGATTCGATTGTCTGCGATGAAGGCGACCTGGAATGGATACCTAAGGAAGAAGTCCCGAAGCTCAACATCTGGGAAGGTGACAAAATCTTCCTGTACCTTCTTACGCATCAAACTGAATTTTTCTCACTGAAACTAGTTTACGACGGCAGCGACACACTCATCAAAGCAATATTAAACGGCCGCCCGATCAGATCAATGCCGGACGGCCGCCCCGTCTACCGATGAATCGCTGCAAGCACCTTTTCCCGCGACTCAGACCATGCCCGGCCGTGCATCAGGAAACAAACAATCTTTTGCAGCCGGCGCCTGAACCCCTCGTGCACCGAACCGACATCTGTTCCGCAGTATGTCGGTTTATTTAATTATACCCATTCTCAGCTTCAGCACCAGAATCCTTTTAACCGATGCATTGACGCGTTTTTTACTGATTTTTCCGCTTTTCACGGCTTTAATGATTGCTTTGCGGGATGCGGAGCCGTACGGCGTACAGATCATGTCATTTCCTGCTTTGACAGCTTTAACCGCAAGGCTGCCGTTATCTTTCGCGTATTTTTTCACACCTGCCATGCCCATGCTGTCCGTGATGACGACGCCTCTATAGCCCATATTTTTGCGCAGATACCTGTGTACCGCCGGTGAAATCGTCGCCGGACGTTTTTTGTCAAAAGCCTTCACGATGTTGTGACTGACCATAATCATAGAACAATTCCTGTCGATTGCCGCCTGAAACGGTTTAAGATCACGCTTCTTCAGCGTTTTAAGCGACCGTTTGTCACGAACCATGTTCGTGTGCGTATCTCCGTTTCCGCCATATCCCGGAAAATGCTTAACCACACTGACTATTTTCCTGCTGTTCATTGCGCAGACCACAGTCCGGGCATACGTGCACGTCTTTTTAGGCTTTATCGATACCGCGCGCGCATAAATAAAATTACCCGATTTATATGGCACATCCACAACCGGAGCAAAATTCGTATTGATACCCAGTGCCTTCAGAAATCCGGACTTTGACAAAGCATCCTTCCTCACTTTTTTCATTCCGCCGGCTTTATAGAGTGTCTTCGGTGATCGAAACGGTGATTTCCTGAACTTCTTCCAGATCGACACACGATTTACGATGCCGCCCTCTTCATCAACTCCAATGAACATGCCGACACCCGAATACTTCCTTGAATACTTCTGATACCTGGCAAGCTTTTTCCTGGTTTTTTTCGGCGTACTGCCCTTGAAATCTGCAGCATACATCAGGTAACCGCCATATTTCCCTGCTTTAAGCTTTTTTTGAGGATTTTTCATCCTGCCAGAGTAAAAAATCATCTGACCTGCCTTCTGAGACAAAGTCATTTTCTTCAGGATCTGTTCTGCCCGCTTTTCATAAGACGCATCCGTCCTGCCGACTGCCGTGGAACTGCAGCACATGGCAAATACAAAAACGAAGACCGACACTGCAATAATCAAAACCGCTGTAAAAAATCGAACTGCACGTCTTTCCATGACGATCTCCCTTTCCTCGTTCTCTCTTACTTTTCTCTTCTATCCTTCTCCCGTAAATCTCTAAACACCGTCCATCAGCATTATGCCTTCTCTTTCAAATGAAACACATCTCATGTTATGATATTGTGTATCAGCAGTTGATTATGATGACAAAAGGATGCCGAACAATGGATAAAAATCAGGATAAAAAACGGAATACAAATATCAGGAATATCGATAACATAAAAAATACCGATTCCCTGAAGAATACCGACAATCCCGGGAATACCGAATACCCGGGGAATACCGAACACCCGGGGAATACCGAACACGAGGCCGACCTGCTGCTGAACTGGTACGACACCGAGCGCCGGATTCTCCCCTGGCGGGAAGATCCCACACCTTATCACATCTGGATCTCCGAAATCATGCTCCAACAGACCCGCGTAGACACGGTCATCGATTACTACCGGCGCTTTCTGAACGCCTTTCCCGACATCCAGACCTTTGCCGAAGCCCCGGAAGACCAGTACATGAAACTTTGGGAAGGTCTCGGCTACTACAGCCGCGTCCGCAACATGCACAAAGCCGCAGTCCAGATCATGGAAAACTACGGCGGCAAAATGCCCGGCACTGCGCCGGAGCTGAAGAAACTGTCCGGGATCGGGGAATATACCGCGGCCGCAATCGCTTCGATCGCCTTCGGTCAGCCTGTTCCATCCGTTGACGGCAACCTGCTCCGCGTTTTTTCCCGCAAAACCTGTTACGACAAAGACATCAAGTCCACCGCCGCCAAAAAAGCAGCAACAGCATATTACGCGGAGCGGATTCCGGCAGATCGTCCGGGCGATTACAATCAGGCATTAATGGATCTGGGGGCTACGATCTGCCTGCCAAATACCGAACCCCGCTGTGCTTTCTGCCCCTGGGCAAACTGCTGCGGCGCCCGCAGAGAAGGCCGACAGGCCGCCCTCCCATACATGCCGCCAAAGAAACAGCGTGCCGTCGACAACATCACCGTTTTTCTAATCCACAACAATGACCGCATCCTGCTGCACAAGCGCCCGGAAACAGGACTTCTGGCCGGCCTCTATGAATTTCCCAACACTTTCGGCGCTCTGACAAAAAACGCCGCGACGCAATACTGCACCGACCTGCTCCATAGCGAACTGACAACAACCGCCGGAAGACCTTCCACCCCGGAAATATTGAAATTCCGCCGTCTCCCCCGTGCCAGACACGTCTTCTCACACAGAGAATGGCACATGACGATCTATGAGGTCGTTATCAGGGAATTCCCGCCCGTTTCTGCTGATGACGCGCCAGCAGACCTCACGAACAATTATTACCTGCCGCACATTCAGGAAGCACTGAACGATTACACGATACCAGCAGCATTTTCCGCGGGCAAAACCTATCTGGAAAAGCTAATCCTTTTGTCCGGTGAAAACGACGTATGACCCAACGGGACACACGTTTGCCTGCGAAACACAGTATGGTCCGGTGTCCCGGCGGCCGGCGGACGACGTGTCATCCCTGTTCGTCCGCAGCCGCTTCGCCGCGTTACTCTTCCAAAGAAGAAACCGCAGCCTCGACGAACTTCTTAGCCAAACTTCTTATAAGTCTGATATACTCTGATGATCTTCAGAATGTACGAGATAAATAAAAGAATCCCCGCGATACCAGCTACAATCGCGCCCGCGCCGAGCTTCACTATAAATGCGCTCATCAGATCTTCGGACATGTTTTGTATCAGACTGAGATTATTGAGAACAATGACACCGATAATGATTACACCGATGATCATCAGTACAACCGAAGCCACATACAGTCTCCAGACTTTGTGACATTTGCGGGCAAAACCCTTTTCCTTATTATCCATCGCCACATTTGCACAACCCTGCAGAAGATTGATCGTCCCCAGAATGGAAAAAACAAGCAGCAGGATAATCGAAATAAATAAAACGACAACGCCGCCTAATATACCCGGCGTGCTGTCGCTGTACGCGCCCGCAGCAGCAACGATTATCGAAACGCATACAATAACCGAAAACACGAGCTGCGCGATATACATGTTCCTCGATTTCCTGAAATGAGGCGAAACCCCCTTAACTTTGCTCAGGCCAACGAGAATCAGTACCAGCGCCGCGAGCGACACAATCCCCAAAATAGTAGTCACTGTATCGCTCTTCACTGACATCCCAAAACCTGCCACAAGGTTTAAGATCAATGCGATAAAGACGTAAAACAATCCCTTAAGATCGTTTTTTACCTGAAGTTCTGTCATTTAAATAACCTCCCTCTTTAATCATACTCTCTCGGCATCTTCGGCGTTGAAATATCAACGCTTTTGAGATTCTAACATTTACGGTTTATGTATTAAAAGCATATTCAGAAAAAATTCAAAATACATTTAAAATCCGCTGCTTATGACACACGATTTTTTGCCAATTCTTTTGCTTCAGAAAAACCAGCTCTGCCAACCGATCATGGTGCGCGCCGAATGCGCCCTTTTCCCATTTTTTTATATCAAATGGACAAAAAACATCGGAAAAATATAAAATAATCTATAATCTTCCACCAGAACGAATATTCATACGGTGAAATGAGCCTTTCCGTTTGACTACAGTTCAAAAACGGGCTGATTTCTGCTTTTTTTATGCGTCTTCTCGGATAATTATTCGCAACGAGAAATATTTTTATATCAAACCCCAATTTCGAGGCGTATTGATATAAAAAAATGTGCAAAACTTTCTTCGAGATGCTTTCGGACTTCCCACAGGCACAATCATGCCGACCATTCGCTGACATGCATCCAGTGCGCGGCTGCCGTAAAGCTAATGTGCGGCTCATGTGGAACCAATATACAGCCGCCATAAAGCCAGTGCGCGGCCGCCGTGACAAAACCGGCCAGTCGCGACTGGCCGGTTTTGTCGGGACTATTCCCTACGTTTTTTATACTCTGCTATTCTCTTATTTTTCTGATTGTCTGACTGGCAGAACCCAGTGTTAAGTGATCAGTTGCCGGATTGCCGTCAGTACCAGGTATTGTCTGGCCGATTACCAGTTTGCTAACGATTACCAGTTTGTCGCCAGATCCAACTGTGTTCTGTTGGATGACGCGAATCCGCCTGTATCACAGACCAGCCCGGTTCCGAGCGAAGTCTGAATAAATGTACCTCTCGGGCGGAGGCCCAGATTGGCTGCAACCATAACATAGCCGCCGAGCGTTTTGGCGCCGTCCGAACGGACTTCATACGGATACTCCTCTTCTGAGAATCCCATGCCGCGCATGATCCGGATCACACCAGACATGTCAAGATTGTAATACGTTTCCTTGCCGGAAGGTCCGGTGATGGAGCCGGCAGACCTGGAAAGCGTTTTTCCGCCCCAGGAAGCGACTGCTTTTATTTTCTCAGAATCCTTTGCCGCCGCTTTTCCGTCTTTTGATAAATCGTCATCGGAAGCGGTTTCGACAGCTGCTGACAAACTGTCACCGAGCGTGGCATCCCTTGTCTTTTCAGTCTGTTTTCTGGCCTGTTCCTCAGCCTTCTTTCTCGCCGCAGCTTTTTTTCTCTCTTTTGCCACATCTTTCTTAATCGCATCTACTTTGCTGTCCAGCGTCTCGCTGCATAACGCCGCGTTCACATCCGCGTTCACTGCCGAATGCATGACTGAGATGCTCTGCGAAAGCATCTGCCCGCAATTTCCATCAGTGTCCGCCTGGGACACGTTATTCTTAGCTTCTGCCCGGGCAGTCAGCGCCATTAAACATAACAAAGCAAAAATCACAAGAAAACATGATAATAAGCGAATTTCTCTCCGTTTATTCATCGTGTCCTTCATTAAAGAAATCACTCCTTTTTCAACATTTCACTATTCATTATGTATATTATAATCAACAATTTTCCTGTTGTCCAATTCTTTTGAAATGTTAAGAATCGATTCATGATTTAAAGAATTTTATAAGCCAGTATTTCCAATGGCTACAACGATTCATGCGCAGCAAAAAACATTAACTCGTATGATCTGCGCAAAAATTATTTACATATTCTTAAGAACTATTGTAAAATTGGACTAAGAATAACCGTCTGAAATAAAGGAGGGATCTGTTCTATGGATTTTACCGATTTAAGAAAAAAAGTTCTGCCGATACTTCTTGTACTCCTTGTCTGCGCCGCGCTGACTGCCGGCGGCATACTTATGGCCCGATCCGCGTCCTCTGAGGCAGCGACCGTATCCCAGGTCAAAGGCGTAGACGTCTCTGTCTGGAACGGCAGCAGTCTGAACTGGAAGAAAGCCGCGGCAAACGGCGTCAAATTCGCGATCATTCGTTGCGGCGGGCGATATCTTTTGTCCGGCGGATATTTCCCTGATTACTATTTTAAGAGAAATATTGAAAACGCGCATAAAGCCGGCATCAAAGTCGGAATATATTTTTATTCGGAAGCCACGACCCCGGCAGAAGCCCGCGCCGAGGCAAATTACGTGCTGAAACAGATCAAGCCGTATAAAAACAAAATTACAATGCCGATCGCCATGGACATGGAAGACCCGATGACAACGAACGGAAAATACACCCACTGGGGTTCCGCCTGGAAAAAAGGAAAACTCAACAAGACAAAGGTCGTTGACAACTTTAACGCCTTTGCCAAAGTCATCCGTGCAAACGGCTACACACCGATGTTTTACTCATACACATACTGGTGCAAGAGCCACGTAAACATGACCAAACTGAAATCACTCGGGTATCCGTTCTGGCTCGCTGAATACAATAACTACAGTAAGCCGCGGATCTTCCACAGCATTTTCGGATCAACTCGAACTTATGAGATCTGGCAGCACTCCAGCTCCGGCCGTATTTCCGGCTTCAACTCATCGTCGACCGTCGACATGAACCGCTGGTACACAAGCTCCCTGACAAAGTTCGCCAAACGCAGCAATTTCAAAGGCAAAGCGACCGTCTCGGCCAAAGCCCTTTCGCAGAAAAAGATCAAACTCAGTTGGAAAGCCGTAAAAGCCGCCACCAAATACAAAGTCCAGCGCAAAAATGGAAAAAACTGGTCAACGCGCAAGACTGTAACGGGACTGACATTCACAGACAGCGCCTTAAAACCAAAGGCTTCGTATACATACAGAGTACTCGCTTATCAGGACAGCGACCCGGGTACCTGGTCCGCATCCGTCACGGCAAAGACAAAGGCTCTTACCGCCTTCACAAAGGCGCCGGGACTCACTGCCAAGATCAGCGGAAAAACCATCACCGCCGAGTGGGACAGAATCGATACAGCCACTTCCTATAAAGTGACCTGCACCGACAGCGATTCAGGCGACGTGAAAACTACGAAAGTCACGACCGATACCTGTAGCTTCACCGACCTCAGCTACGGAAAAACCTATACAGTTAAAGTTACACCGTATAAATCCAACACGGCAGGCAAATCCGCATCTGTAACAGTTAAAACCGACCCGCTCTTTACGGCAAAAGCAACCGGCCTGAAAACCGTGAAACGCACCAGAGAATACCTGAAACTCACATGGACAAAGGCCGATGGGGCTGAAAAGTATCAGATTTACGCCGGAACAGATAAACTGAAAAAGATCGCAACGGTCACCGGAAACACGTACACGGATAACAGCAGTGCTATTAAACGAGGTGCTTCCCGCTACTATAAAATCAAAGCAATCAAGGGGACGCAGTCGACGTTCTCGTCAGTAAGCCTCCAGCACTCGGCACTTCCGTATTCCGTCAAAGATAAAAACGGCGCCGTGATGACCCACACGCTTGGCGGCAAATATTACCGCAATAAAACCGCAGGTACCGCGCCGTTTAAGAAATACGGCAAAGTTCGCGCCAAGTATAACCTCCGGAAATCGGCTCCGTCCGGCAAAATAAAATTTGTAGTTAAAAAAGGCGACAAAGCGACCCTGATCAAAAAGGAAGTGAAGAAAAACGGCAGCTACTGGTACTATGCAACTATCAAGCACAAGAAAAAGACCTACAAGGGCTGGATCTACCACTACGCAATTATGAAATACTGATTGCCTCAACAGGTTTAGCGGAAATCATGAAACCATACTTTATCAAAAGGCGCTCTTATGAGAAAGAGAATTTATGAAATAATTGAAAAAGCTGCGTACGAAGATCGCCTGAGCAAAATGTACGACATCTTTCTGATCGCTGCCATCATTGTCAGCCTGATACCGCTGACATTCAAGCATGAACTCTGGTGGTTTAAAATCACAGATAAAGTGACTGTCACCATTTTCATCTTCGACTATGCCCTACGGTTTATCACGGCAGACTATAAATACGAGGATCACTCATGGAAATCCTTTGTCCGGTATCCTTTTTCCCTGATGGCACTGGTCGATCTGATTTCGATTCTACCGTCGCTGACGATTATGAACAATCTATTTAAGCTCCTGCGAACCTTCCGGCTGCTGAAAACAATCAGTCTGGTTCGGGCTACGCGCGTTACCAAAACGATCCGCATACTAAAAACTGTGCGCTACTCAAGATCGGTCCCTATTTTAGGCAGGGTCCTGCGCGAGTCACGGGACGCGATCGTAATCGTGATGCTTTTTGTCATCTCTTACATTTTTTTAACTGCACTGATTGTTTTCAACCTGGAACCGCAGGTTTTCCGGCATTTTGTTGACGCGCTGTACTGGTCAACACTCACATTGACAACGGTCGGCTATGGTGATATTGTACCACAAACGCTGATCGGGAAGCTGATTACCATGTGCTCGTCTTTTGTCGGCATCGCCGTGATCGCGCTTCCGTCCGGCATCCTGTCCGCCAGCTACATTTCTTTCCTGAACCGGGAAAGAGAAAGTGATGAATGAACCAGCGGCGACAAATCAGAATGCTAATTATAATCGATTCTGAACCGTTTAGAAATTCAAGAGGCGTTGTCCCCGGAATTTATCCGAAGACAACGCCTCTTATGATTTTTTTGAATATTAAACCTTTTACCGAATTCCCGCAATCCGGAAACACCAGAATCGCAATCTGCCTTTCTGCCCTGCGGTCAGTCCTTATTCATACTTGCGATCAGATTATCGCAGATAATCGCGATCGTTACAACCAGATCTTTTCTTGTGGTATCTACGATTTCAATATCGTAGCAATCCGCCCATGAAAACTGTTTTGTCGTGATATTGCCAATGATATTATCATCTGCAAAGATTGAGAAGTTGTAACCACTGAGATCGCCCTTGATCAGGATGTCCAGGTCATCTACCCAGCCGAAAACCTGAGCTTTTGTCAGGGTCATTTTTTTCTTTAGCTGGCCGACTTTTTCCTTCTTATCACGCAGGAGTGTGTACTCTGGTGTGAGTGAGAGCATTTTTCTCTTAACAGTGTAGATAATCTCATCATCTTCATTTCTGCGGATACTGAAAGAACCTCGTCCGCCAACGGCACTGTACAAAATGTTCTGATCGTCGTCCATAATCTTATAACGATCAGCGAGAGAAAGAATCTTCTGCCGCATAAAGAGATGTTCAACTTCACCGCTGGCCGCTGCAGTTGCGTGATTGACTACCGTCGGATTTCCTTCAAGAATCTGCGTGAGAACATCGAATACTTCCTCCACGCCGCGGTCAGCCTTTGCCATATCAGCGGAAACTTTATCCGTCAGTGCTGCGTCAAAAAGGCCTTCTGCAACAGCGGCACCTGTACCCTTCAGTATCGCTCTGGTAACCGAAATGCTCTTCGGCACTACGATTGCGTAAACAGTATATTTTCCGATCGGCGGAAATACAATTGCCTCCTTCTTTTTTACCTTGCCAATTTCCGGACTGCCCAGTGAAAAATTAACATTCTTAAAATAGTCAAAGAGTGTCTGCGTAGTCAACCCAGTTTTATTCTTTACCTTTTTATAACCGGACATCATGTCATTTAATCCCATTTTTATGCCCCCTGTTCAGAATTATCGCTTGCGGTATCATCCGCGGTACCGTTTGCGGTACCATTTGAATTATCGTTCGTGTTATCCACCGCAGTATCGTTTGAATTGTCGTTCGTGGTATCGACGGTAGTATCTTTTGATGTATTGTCTGTATTATTGTTCGTAGTATTTTTTGTAGTATTATTTGTATTATCGTTCGTAGTATCTTTTGTAGTATTGTCTGTTGACTGCGCCTTAGTTTCCTCGTCTGCCAGACGGTATTCCAGCTGGAGATCAATGAGTTTCATCTTTTCCTTGTCGTATGTGATGATGACCTGATCTCCTTCTTCAGGGATATATCCGCCTGAGATTTCCGCGTCTTTAATGTCGAGTCTGAGCGTCGCTCCGCCATCGATCTTGAAAACAGCAGGATTGCTGCCCCACTCGAGAATCTCGCCTTTGGCTTTAACCGCGACGGTTTTATCTTTTTTGTCATTTCCGCCTTTTCTGTTTTTATCACCGCCGGAAGGCGTGTTTCCACCAGATTTCTTTTCAGAACCATTATTATCGGTGTTCTTCTTTTCAGGCTGCGCTGATCCGTTATTTCCGTTCGTCTGGGATGATCCGTTATTGCCGGATCCATTGTCCTGTCCTCCGGAGCCGGAAGGTTTCACATCTTTCTTTTTCTCTGCTGACTTTGCTTTTTTCTTCGTTGCCGCCTCAGACTTATTTTTCTTCTTTGCGGTTTTCTTCTTTGCTGTCTTTTTAGCCGCTTTTTTCTTTTCCGTTTTACTCGTCGCAGTCTTTTTGGTTTTCTTCTTGACCACTTTGTCTACGGTGTCTTCCGAGCAGAAGATAGAAGCTGCCGTTGCGTTTTTACCCAACTTTCCGACGTAAGTGATGGTTGTCATATGACCCGCTTTCAGATATTTCGGGTTCTGAATTCTCGTCGCTTCAACGAGCTTGAATGAGTAGTGATTCTTCGCTGTCCGGACGACCATTTTCTGATTTGAAACCTGATCAATCACTCCGTCCATGACAAAGTACTCCTGATCCTTTTTACGTTCAATTTTTATCGATTTGGCTACCGGTTCTTCTCCCGCAGTCCCCACGTAGACCAGGTGTACCTCGTCGCCGACCTTGACCTTTGTGTCATCTCCGCCGATCACGGTATCTTTTGTAAGACGGATCCTGCATGCGTGCGCCGAATCGACACTAACGAGTATACTGTCCTGTGCTGTCTCAGACACCGTTCCGTGAATACTTTTTTCTTCCTTTTCTTTTCTCTCTTTGACCACTACGATGCTGACAGCGTACGGATCTTCACTCAGATCTCCTTTGTATGTGATCGTGACCGCGTCGCCTTTTGACAGTTTTCCCCTGAACTTTGTATCCTTTCCGTACTCAAAGACAACTGTGAGGCTCTCAGACTGCACGGTCAGATGGGACTTCCCGAGTTCCGTGACTTCACCCCCGAACACCTGAAAGTCATACTTATGATCTTTCACACTGACTGAGTCGGCGACAAAGGTTCCCTCGCCTTCGTGATAATTGACGGATATCTCGTCTCCCACACACAATTCATTCTCATCCTGCAGATTATACTTTGTCTTGTCTGTTGTTGAGAACAACATCGTCTCATCTGCGTTTTTAATAACGATCCGATTGTTCTGCGCATCGATCAGTTCTCCCTTGAATGCCCCCTTGGATGAAGAACTCGATCCTCCGCAGGCGGCCAGCGCGATCGCCGTCACCAGAACGAACAAAACAATGATCAATTTTGTTAGATTTTTTTTCATATAACCTCCTGTTCTATAACGTTCCTTCAGTACATAGTGATTCGCCTGCAAAACACCCCGCCTGATGGTAATATTGCCGGTCAACACTAACATATGTTTATTATATCAGATGGTACCCGTTAGTAATATAAAAATGCTGAAATTACAACATTTCTTAAGAAGTTTTAATTATTTGCGTCAAAGCGGGACTCCACTGTAACGCCAGTGTCCGGACGCGCGGATAGTGTAAAATAGTTGTAGAGTTTTAAAAAAAGAAATAGAGATCGACTCCGTAAAAAAAATTACCACAAACAACAGGCACTGAATGAAGATCCGGCGGTTATTTGCATATTTGCAGATGGCTGCCTGTTTCCATCTTTAGCGTTAGGACTTTAGCGTCAGAAAATTACCGAACTAAAACCTGGCGGACAGGAAAAATAAATGTTGTGTTTACAGCCGGAAAAGATTATTGTTTAAATATTTATACATTATTATCAACATTATATGAAGAATCTTATACGGGGGTGCTCGAGATGAAAATCAGGATATCAACCAATTTGCTGCTCATCATGATAGTTGCTTTAGTAATGGTGGTATGTACTACACTGCCGGCTTCCGCGGCGGCAAAAGTGCCTGCTAAGGTCGCGGGAGTCAAAGTGACAAAAGCAACTAATACAGCGATTTCTATTTCATGGAAAAAGGCCAGGAATGCGAAACTGTATCAGGTGAACTACAAGAAGGCATCAGC